>Ga0105106_10002002_pt1 | contig 14581 bp, 10 predicted proteins | sample PPLLaktember2015_5_FD_79109 | JGI IMG/M metagenome (GOLD analysis project Ga0105106, IMG submission 79109) | Freshwater sediment microbial communities from Prairie Pothole Lake near Jamestown, North Dakota, USA - PPLs Lake P8 Core (1) Depth... | ecosystem: Environmental > Aquatic > Freshwater >...
ATTACCGCGACGGCGATGCGCACCGCCTCGCGGTAATAGCGTGCCGCCGTCAGCTCGTTCTCCGCGGCCAGCGCGCCGCTCCGGTACTTGCCCCACAGATCGAGCTCGTAGGACAGCTCCAGTCCGACGCCATAGCTGTTGCTGATGAGCGGCGTGCCCGGCGGCAGCGGCTGCGAGCCGACGCCCGAGATGCGCGAGCGCGACGCATCGCCGGTCACGTTGACGCTGGGCACGAGGTTCGAGCGCGCGAGCAGCGTCTGCGCGCGCGCGAGCTCGATGCGCGCCAGCGACGACCTGAGATCGAGATTGCTCGCGAGCGCCTCGTCGACGAGCGCGTTCAGCGCAGCGTCGTCGAAGGCCGTCCACCAGCGCTCGAGCACTGCATTGTCGGCGGCGGTATCCGCGGGCGCCGGCAGATCGAGCTGCGGGGGCGCGGGTTGATTGACGGCACAGCCGGCGAGCGCGATGACGATCGCGATCGCGACGGCGCGCGCGAGGGGGCGGGCCGAACTAGACATGGTCGGCTCCCGGTTCGGGCAGCGGCGGGTGGCCCGGCGTCTGCGGCGGCAGTCGCGCGTGCAGCTCGCGGGCGTGATCGATCTCGTGGTGCAGCTCCTCCTTCGTCCGTGGCTCGGAAATCCGGCGCTCGAAGATCACGCGGAAGAACCACGGCACGAAGAAGATCGCGAGGAACGTCGCGGCGAGCATTCCGCCCATGACGCCGGTGCCCACCGAGTGGCGCGCGCCGGCACCGGCGCCGGTCGAGATCGCGAGCGGCAGCACGCCGAGGATGAACGCCAGCGACGTCATCAGGATTGGCCGGAAGCGCAGCCGCGCGGCCTCGATCGCGGCGGCCGACGTCGTCAGTCCCTCTTCATGCTTGATCAGCGCGTACTCGACGATCAGGATCGCGTTCTTGGCGGCCAGACCGAGCAGCGTGACGAGCCCGATCTGGAAGTAGACGTCGTTGGTGAACCCGCGCAGCCACACGGCGGCCAGTGCACCGAACGTGCCGAACGGCAGCGCCAGCAGTACCGAGAGCGGCAGCGACCAGCGCTCGTACTGGGCCGCCAGGATCAGGAACACCATGATCACTGCCAGTACGAGCGCGAAGCTCGAGGCGCCGCCCGAGCGCTTCTCCTGATACGAGGTGCCGCCCCAGTCGAAGCTGAAATCGGGCGGCAGCACTTCGGCGGCGATCTGCTCGACGCGGGCGATGGCTTGGCCCGAGCTGAAACCGGGCGCGGCCTGCCCGATGACCTTCGCCGCCGGCAGGTTGTTGAAGCGGTCGAGCGCGTCCGGGCCGGATGAGAACCTGACGGTCACCAGCGACGCCAGCGGGATCATCTCGCCCTTCGTCGAGCGCACGTAAACACCGCCGATGTCGTCGGGCCGCTGGCGGAACGCGGGCTCGGCCGACATCAGCACCTGCCATGTCCGCCCGTACTTGTTGAAATCGTTGACGTAATACGTGCCCAGCGTCCCGGCCAGCGCGTTGTGGAGCTCGTCGATCGGCACGCCGAGTTTTTTCGCTTTTTCCCGATCGACGTCGACGTGGAGCTGCGGCACGTTTGCGCGCCAGAGCGTCTGTGCGCCGCCGAGTTGCGGATCGCGATTGGCGCGGGCAAGGAACGCGTTCGTGACCTCCTGCAGGCGCCGCGCACCTCCATCGCCCCGGTTCTGGATGTAGAACTCGAAGCCGCCGGCCATCCCCAGGCCGAAGATCGCCGGCGGATTGAAAGCCAGCACCAGTGCTTCCTTCATGCCCATCGTGCGGCCGAAGAGCTCGCCGACCAACTGGGGCGCCGTCACCTGGCGCTGGTCCCACGGAATCTGGGTGACGAAGATGGTCGCCGCGTTGTTGCGGAAGCCGCCTCCGATCAGATCGAAGCCGGTGAACGAGACGATGTCCTTGTTCGCCGGGTTGGCCTTGATCGCCTTCTCGACTTCCTTCACGACCTTGTTCGTGCGCTCGAGCGAGGCGCCATCCGGCAGGATGACGGCGCCGATGTAGAAACCCTGATCCTCGTCGGGCACGAGGCTTCCGGGCGTGAACGTCCACAGCCCCGCGGTGATCGCGACCATTCCGGCGAACAGGATCACGCCGACCACGCCGCGGCGGATCATCCAGATCACGCCGTCGGAGTAGCGGTGGGTGACGCGCAGGAACCAGTCGTTGAACCAGCGGAAGAACCGCCCGGGCGGCCGGTGGCCGTGCTGGAGCATCAGCACGCACAGTGCCGGTGACAGCGTCAGCGCCACCATCCCCGAGATCACGACCGAGATCGAGATCGTCACCGCGAACTGACGGTAGAGCTCGCCGGTCAGGCCGCCGAGGAAGGCGATCGGCACGAAGACCGCCGTCAGCGTCAGTACGATGGCGATGATCGGCCCGGTCACCTCGCGCATCGCCTTGATCGCGGCCTCGCGCGGTGCGAGCTTCTCCTCGCGCATGATCCGCTCGACGTTTTCCAGGACCACGATCGCGTCGTCGACGACGATGCCGATCGCGAGCACCATGCCGAACAGCGTCAAGGTGTTGATCGAATAACCGAGCACGTAGAGTCCCGCGAACGTGCCGATCAGCGACACCGGCACTGCGATGAACGGGATCATCGCCGCGCGCCAGCTCTGCAGGAACAGGTAGACGACGAGGAAGACGAGCAGCATCGCCTCGGCGAGCGTCTTCATGACCTCGCGGATCGACACCTCGACGAAGCGCGTCGTGTCGTAGGGCACGGCGTAGGCGAGGCCCTCGGGGAACTTCTGGGCCAGCGCGGCGACGCGATCCCGGACGACCTTCGCGACGGCGAGTGCATTCGCGCCGGGTGCCAGGAAGATGCCGACGAGCGTGGCCTCGCGGTCGTTGTAGCGGCCGATGAAATCGTAGTCCCGCGATCCCATCTCGACGCGGGCGACGTCGGCGAGGCGCACTGCCGAGCCGTCCGGATTCGCGCGGACGATGATCCCCTCGAATTCCTTAGCGTCGGCGAGTCGCCCCTTGGTCGTGATCGTGTAGACGAGGTCCTGCTTGCCTCCGATCGGCGACTGGCCGACCTTGCCGGCGGCGAATTGCGCGTTCTGCTCGTTGATCGCGTTGGCGACGTCCTGCGGCGTGAGCCTCAATTGCGCGAGCCGGTCGGGCTTGAGCCAGATCCGCATCGCGTAGTCCTTGGCGCCGAAGATCTGGACGCTGGTCGTGCCGGGAAGGCGTTTCAGCTCGTCGAGGACGTTGAGCGTTACGTAGTTCGACGTGAACAGGCCGTCGTAGCGGCCGTCGGGCGAATAGAACGCCAGCACCTGCAGGAACGACGAACTGCCGCGTTCGACCGACACGCCCTGGCGCCGCACCTCCAGCGGCAGGCGCGGCTCGACCTGCTTGACCCGGTTGTTGACGTTGATCGTCGCGTCGCCGACGTCGGTGCCGATCTCGAAGGTCACCTGGATCTGCGTGATGCCCGCCGCCGTCGAGTGCGAGCTCATGTAGATCATGCCCTCGACGCCGTTGATCGCGTTTTCCAGCGGCGCGGCCACCGTCTGCTCGAGGACGTCGGCGGAGGCGCCGGGGTAGATCGCCTGCACGGTGACGACCGGCGGCGCGATCTCGGGGTACTGCGCGACGGGCAGCGCGCGCATCGCGGCGAGCCCCGCCAGCACGAGGAACACCGAAAGCACCGCCGCGAAAATCGGGCGGTCGATGAAGAAGCGGGAGAACATGACGGCAGCCCGCGGTCAGGACTTGGCGGCCGGAGCGGCCTTCGCGGCGTCCTTCGCCGGAGGCGCGTCCTTGCCGGTGGGGCCCGGCGAGGCCCCCGGGGCGCCGCCGGGTCCGGCACCGCCCAGCAAGATCGCGCCGCCCGGCTGCAGCTTGGCGATGCCGTCGACGATCACCGTCTCGCCGGCCTTCAATCCCGACTCGACGATCCAGTAGTTCGCGCCGTCGACCTCGACCCACTCGCCGAGCGCCACCGGCCGGACGGCCGCGACGTCCTTGCCATCCTTGTCCTTGGCGGGGACGTAGACGAACTTGCCCTGCGGTCCGTCGAGGACGGCGACCTGTGGCACGGCGACCGCGTTGTTGCGCACCGCGCCGTTCAGTTTCACGCGAACGAACTGGCCGGGCTTCAGCGCGAGGTCGGGATTGGCGATTTCGGCGCGCATTTCGTAAGTGCCGGTGGACGGATTGACGCGCGTGTCGGCGAAGTTGATCCGACCCTTGCGCGGGAACGTCGAGCCATCGGAGAGCTTGACGGTCACGTCGAACGCATTGTCCTTCGGCAGTACCAGCCGGCCAGCGGCCACCGCCTTGTCGAGCAGGAGCCGTTCGTTCTCGGACACGTTGAACGGGACCCAGATCGGGTCGACCTGCGAGATCGTCGTGAGCAGCGTCTCGTTGGCGTTGACGAGACTGCCCTCCGACTTGCTGGCGCGACCCGACAGGCCCGAGATCGGCGCATTCACGCGCGTGTAGCCGAGGTTGAGCCTGACTTCCGCGAGCCTGGCCTGGGCGGCCCTCAGCGATGCGCGCGCGAGGTCGGCGCCGGCCGCCGCGTCGTCGGCTTCCTTCTGTCCGACCGCACGCCGCTCGGCAAGCGGCTTCAGGCGGGCGAGTTCGCGCTCGTTCCATGCGAGCTGAGCCTGCGCCCGCGCGACCTCGGCCTCCGCCGCCTCGGCCTGCGCCGCGAGCGGCCTGGGGTCGATGACGAACAGCGGCTGGCCGGCTCTCACCGCCGCGCCTTCGGCGTAGAGCCGCTTCTCGAGGATGCCGGTGACGCGTGCCCGCACCTCGACTTCCTTGGAGCCTGCGGTCTGTCCGACGTACTCGTAGCCCACGGGAAGGGTCTTCGGCTGCAGCGTCAGCGTCGTCACCGCCGCCGGTGGAAAACCGTGGAAGCCGCCTTGCGGCGCGGGTCCGCACGCGACCAGAAGCGCGGCGGCGATCAGGACTGGCAGGGGACGCGCGGGACGCACGAAGCGCGACGGGAAGGACCGCAGGACGAGCATGGTGAGCTCCGGCGAAGAGGCGCCTGCCTCCGGGTGGGAGCGGCGCGCGGCTTGACAGTTTTCGCGACGTTACATACATTCATGAATGTTTGCAACCCCACGTGCAGCAGGGAAAGCCCGCGAGGGATGACCCGGCGCAATCACCCGCATGGTTCGACGCACAAAGACGGAAGCCGCCGCCACGCGCGAGGCCTTGCTCGATGCCGCCGAGCGCGTGTTTCGCGACAAGGGCGTGGCGCACACGTCGCTCGCCGAGGTGGCGGAGGCGGCCGGTCTCACGCGGGGTGCCGTCTACTGGCATTTCCGCGACAAGGGCGACCTGTTTGAGGCGCTCTGCGGGCGCGTCACGATGCCGATGGAAGCGATGCTGACCAACGCCGGCGGCACCCGCCAGCAGGATCCGCTCGCCACGCTGCGCACGCTCGCCGTCAACGGTCTCACGCAGCTCGCGACCGACGCGCGCGCGCAGGCGGTGTTCGACGTCGTGTTCCACAAGTGCGAGTTCACGGAAGACGTCGCCGCCGTCGCCGAGCGGCAGCGATCGACCGACCGCGGCTGTTTGCTCAATATCGAGCGCTTGTTGAAACAGGCGGTGGCCCAGGGGCAGCTGCCGCTCGATGCCGATACGGCCATGGCCGCAACGGCACTCAATTCGTTCGTCGTCGGCGTCATGCATCAATGGGTCCAGGATCCGGGCGTGTACGACCTCGCCAAGGCGGCGCCCGGCATCGTCGACATGTTCCTCGCCGGCTTGCGTGTCTGCCCGCCGCGGCGTTCGGCCGCGCCCGCACGCAAGCCCGCCACGCGCAAGTCCCGCGCGGCAACGTCCGGCTGACGGGTGCCGCGCGCCGGCGGCGGCGCGACCGCCCCGCGCCCGCTTTTCGGCGGGCGCATAATTTGACCTGCATTGACTCGGCCGCCACCGCACGGGACTAAGCTCGACCCGTGGATGCGACCGTTTCGCGCGGCCGCCGGTACTTTCAACCAGGGTCTTCCATTCTCATGAGCGCGATCAGCAAGGTCGGCGTCGTCGGCTCCGGAACGATGGGCAACGGCATCGCCCAGGCGTGTGCGGTATCCGGGATCGATGTGGTGATGGTCGACGTCGCCGAAGCCGCGGTGCTGCGCGGCCTGGCGACGATCACCGGCAGCCTCGAGCGGTTGGTGAAACGGGAACGGATCTCGGTCGCGGACAAGGACGCGGCGCTGGAGCGCATTCACGGCACAACGGATTACCATGCCGTGAAGCCTTGCGACCTCGTCATCGAGGCGGCCACCGAAAACCTGGAACTCAAGCTCAGGATCCTGAAGCAGGTGGACGGTTTGGCCCGTCCCGAGATGATCCTCGCCACCAACACGTCGTCGATCTCGATCACGCAGCTCGCGGCGGTCACCGCGCGCGGCGACCGCTTCATCGGGATGCACTTCTTCAATCCGGTGCCGATGATGGCGCTGGTCGAACTGATCCGCGGACTGCAGACCTCGGACGCCACCGTCGCCGCCGCGCAGGTGTTCGTCAAGCGCCTCGGCAAGACGCCGATTGTCGTGAAGAACAGCCCCGGCTTCGTGGTCAACCGGCTGCTTTGCCCGATGCTCAACGAAGCGGTCTTCGCGCTGCAGGAGGGCATTGCGACGGCGCAGGAAATCGACGACGGAATGAAGCTCGGCTGCAACCACCCGATCGGCCCGCTCGCGCTGACCGACATGGTCGGGCTCGACGTGCTGCTTGCGGTGATGAACGTCTTCTACGCGGACTTCAACGACCCGAAGTACCGGCCGGCGCCGCTCCTGAAGGAGATGGTCGCCGCCGGATTTCTCGGTCGGAAGACCGGCAAGGGTTTCTACACGTACGGCTGACGCGACGTGGCGTCGAACGGGCGCAGCCCGTGCCCGCGGCGCCGCGAGCGTGCACGATCTTCCCGCCACGAGGCCCCACGATGAGCTACGAAACGATCCTGCTGGAACAGAAAGAGCCCGGCATCTGGCTGTTGACGGTCAACCGCCCGAAATCGCTCAACGCGCTGGCGCCGCAGGTTCTCTACGACATTGCCTCCGCGGTCGCCAAGGTGAACGGCGACGCCGCGGCACGCGCGCTGATGATCACCGGTGCGGGAGACAAGGCGTTCGTCGCTGGTGCGGACATCGCCGCAATGAGCGGGATGACGCCGATCGAGGGCCGTGCGTTCGCGCTGGAAGGCCATGCGACGTTGCGGTCGCTCGAGCTGTCGCCGTTCCCGGTGATCGCGCTGGTCAACGGCTTCGCGCTCGGCGGCGGCTGCGAGCTGGCGCTGGCGTGCGACTGGATCGTCGCCTCCGAGAACGCCGTGTTCGGCCAGCCGGAGGTCAACCTGGGCATCGTGCCGGGTTTCGGGGGCACGCAGCGGCTCGCGCGGCTGGTCGGCAAGGGAATGGCGCTGGAGCTGGTCTGCACCGGCCGTCAGGTGAAGGCGGACGAGGCGCTGCGCATCGGCCTCGCGAACCACGTCGTGGCGCCGGAACTGCTGCTGGAGCAGGGATTGAAGCTCGCCCGGATGGTCGCGGCAAAGGGTCCGGTTGCCGTGAAGATGGCGAAGCATCTCGTCCAGCGCGGCCAGGACCTCGACCTCGCCAACGCCAATGCGATGGAAGCCGACGTGTTCGGTTTCGTCTTCGCGAGCGACGATCGGCGCGAGGGCATGGCGGCGTTCCTCGCCAAGCGGCCGGCGCAGTTCACCGGGCGCTAGGCGCGCGCCCGGCAATCGGCGGGCCCGGCGTCTCGGCCTCAGGCGGCGGCGCGCAGCACGGCGGCGAGCTGCGCCTGCGCGTCGCGCAGCGCGGTGCGCAGGCCTTCCTCGACGACCGGGTGGTAGAACGGCATCGACAGCGCCCGCTCGACGGTGAATTCCGCCTGGATCGCCCACGCAAGGAGGTGGCCGAGGTGCTCCGCGTCGGGCCCGATCATTTCGGCGCCGACGAGGCGGCCGCTCGCGATGTCGGCGTAGACGTGCAGCAGGCCGACATTGCGCAACATCACGCGGCTCCGGCCTTGGTCCTCGAACGACACCGCGCCGGTGACGAAACTGCCGGGCGCGAGATCGGCGAAACGCGTGCCGATCACCGCAATCTGCGGATCGGAGAACACCACGGCGAGCGGCGTGCGGCGCGGCGCCGGGGACACGTCCGGGAAGCGCGCGGCGTTCTCGCCGGCGATCCGCCCTTCGTCGGCTGCCTCGTGCAGCAGCGGCAGGTCGTCGTTCGCGTCGCCGGCGATGAAGATGGTCGAACGCCCGCACTGCATCGTGCGACGGTCGAACGACGGGATGCCGCGACGGTCGAGCTCCAGCGTGGTGTTCTCCAGTCCGAGTCCGCGCACGTTCGGCGCGCGGCCGGTGGCGGCGACGATGAAATCGACACGTGCCTTCCGCTCCCCGCCGTCGGGACCGCGGTAGCGCAAGACGACGGCGTCGCCATCCCTTTCGATCGCGCGGACGTCGGCGTCCGCGTCGAGTGCAAACTCCCGCCGGAATGTCTGCGCCGCATACGCGCGGAGCGCCGGATCGCTGAACGGGCCGACATGGCCGTCGCGGCCGAACATCAGCACCTCGACACCCAGGCGATGGAGTGCCTGGCCGAGCTCCAATCCGATCACGCCCGGGCCGAACACCGCGACCGAACTCGGCAGCTCGTCCCAGTCGAAGATGTCGTCGTTGACGATCAGCCGGTCGCCGGCGGCGCGCAGCGCCTGCGGGACCGCCGGCGACGAGCCGGTCGCGATCACCGCGCGGCCAAACGCGATGCGCGTGTGGTCGTCGACGTGCAGCGTGCGGTCGTCGACGAACCGCGCGTAGCCGCGGATCCGGTCGGCGGCCGGAATCGAATCGACACCCTCGAGGACGAAACCGACGAAGCGATCGCGCTCGCGTTTCACCCGCGCCATTACCGCTCTGCCGTCGACCCGGACGCTGCCGTCGAGCGCCAGGCCGAACCGCGCGAATTTCGCCGGTACGTGAGCCGCCTCCGCGGCGGCGATCAGGAGCTTGCTGGGCATGCAGCCCACGCGCGCGCAGGTCGTGCCGTACGGGCCACCCTCGATGACGATCGCGCGACGACCGGCCGCGACGGCGGCACGGTAGGCGGCAAGTCCGGCAGTCCCGGCGCCGATGACGGCGACATCCACGGTCAACTGCTTCATGATTTCCCCAGTCGGTCGACGGTGCGTGCGGATTACAGCAGCAGGCAGGCAGCGACTGCCCGCCTCCTGCTGCACGCTGCCGCGTCAGGCGGCCTTGCGCGCCCAGCGCTCGAGCGCTTCGAGTCCGCCGATGCGTTCGCCGTTGATGAACACCTGCGGCACCGTCTTTTCCCCGGTCACCGCGCCGACGATGCGGCTGCGCGTCGTGTGCGGCAGAGGGATCTCGGCGTAGTCGTACCCGAGATCGGCCAGCAGCGACTTTGCCTTGGCGCAGAACTGGCAGCCTTCGCGGGTGAAGATCGCCACCTGGTCGGGCTTGCGCGCATGGGGGTTCACATAGGCGAGCAGCGTGTCGGCATCGGACACCTCGAACGGGTCGCCCGGCTGCTCCGGCTCGATGAACATCTTCTGCACGACGCCGTCCCTGACCAGCATCGAATAGCGCCACGAGCGCTTGCCGAAGCCCAGGTCGGCCTTGTCGACCAGCATGCCCATGCCCTCGGTGAACTCGCCGTTGCCGTCGGGGACGAGAATGACGTTGCCGACTTCCTGGTCCTTCGCCCACTCGTTCATCACGAACGTGTCGTTGACCGACACGCACAGGATCGAGTCGACGCCGTTGGCGAAGAACGCCGGGGCGAGCTCGTTGAAGCGCGGCAGGTGCGTCGACGAGCACGTCGGCGTGAAGGCCCCCGGCAGCGAGAAAACGGCAACGGTCTTGCCGGCGAACAGTTCGTCGGTCGTGACGCTCTTCCACTCGTTGTTCTCGCGGACGCGGAATGTGACATTGGGCACGCGCTGGCCCTCGTGGTTCTGCAGCATGGCAAAGCTCCTTGGCGATTGGGTCGGAATTCCCGCGATTTCTCGCGGAACCTGCGAACCGGATTCTGGCGACGGCGGCTCCGCCCGGCCAATACTTTGTTAGAATCCGCACGATAGGCACAGCCTATCGCCTGCCGAATCCTCCCGACCCCCTTCCGGCCCGTGACGCTCACCGAGCTCAAGTACATCGTCGCCGTGGCGACCGAGCGACACTTCGGCCGCGCCGCCGAGCGCTGCTTCGTGAGCCAGCCCAGTCTCTCGGCCGCGGTGAAGAATCTCGAGGACGAGCTCGGCGTGCAGATCTTCGAGCGCGGCAAGGGCGAGGTGCTGGTCACGCCGATCGGCGAAGAGGTCATCGCGCAGGCGCGGCGGACGCTGGAAGAGGCCGCTCGCGTGAAGACCGTCGCCGCACAGGGGAGGCACCCGCTGGAAGGGCCGCTGCGCCTGGGGGTCATTCACACCGTCGCGCCCTACCTCCTGCCGGAGCTCGTGGCCGCGCTGGCGACGGTCGCGCCGAAGATGCCGCTCGACATCGAGGAGAACCTGACGACGAACCTCGACCAGATGCTTCGCGGCGGCGCCATCGATGCCGCCATCGTCGCCCTTCCGTACGCGGGGCCGGGAATGGGGACCATCCCGCTCTACAGCGAGGACTTTCGCGTGATCGTGCCGGCGAAGCACGCGTGGGCGCGTCGCCGCTCGGTGCGTGCCGACGAGCTGTCCGCGGAGAACCTGTTGCTGCTCAACGTCGGTCACTGCTTCCGCGACCAGGTGCTCGACGCCTGTCACGAATTCGCGCGACCGGCCGCACCGGGGAAGCAGGGCAACTCGCTGGAGACCATCCGCAACATGGTGACGTCCGGCATGGGCATCTCGGTGCTTCCCGCCACCGCATTGACACCCAAATACGCGACCGCGCTGATAAGAGCGATCGACTTCGCCGCCCCCGCCCCGTCACGCCGGATCGTGCTCGCCCATCGCGAGGGCTTTCCGCGCCGGGCCGCGTTGTCGGCGATCGCCGCGGCGATCCCGAAGCTCGCGCTGCCGATCGTCGCGGCGCGGAAGCCGTAGCGTACGTCGATCCTTCCGCGGGGAGGGACGGGGTCGCGGCCGGTCGACGCGCTACCGACGGACCCCGCGCCCACCACTTGGCGCGGCGAATGCGTCCGCCGGCCGGAATACTCGACGCCGAGGTCGTTCAGCCCTCGAACTCGCGCATGCGCTCGAGGTCGAGCACGGTGATCCCGCCGTACTCGACGCGCAGCAGGCCTGCCTGCTCCAGCCGCTTCAGCGCCTGGTTGACGCGCTGCCGCGACAGGCCGGCGAGCTGGCCGAGCTCTTCCTGCGAGATCGGCAGCGACGGGCCGATCCCCGGATAGAGGTGGGGGTTGAATAGCCCGGCGAGGCATCGTGCCAGCCGCGCATCGGGACCGAGCAGGCGGTCGTGCTCCACCATGCCGATGAACTGGCCGAGTCGCTCGTTGAGCTGGACGAGCAGGAACCGGTTGAAGGCCATGTTGGTGTCGAGCAGCCACATGAACGTCGCCCGCGGCATGTACGCGATCTGCGAGGTACGCAGCGCCACGATGTCGTAGCGGCGCGGCTCGTCCTTGAGCAGCGACCCCTCGCCGAACCAGCCGCCGGTGCCCATTCCGGTGAAGCTCGTCGGCTTGCCGCCGGCCGACACGTTCGCCATCTTGACCAGTCCGGAGACCACGCCGATCCAGTGCTCGACAGGCTCGCCCTTGCGGCAGACGAGACTGCCGGCGGGACACGTGCGTGTGACCGTCTCGGCTTCCACGCGCGCGAACTCCGCCGGACTGAGCGAGCGGGCCCACGAACTGGCGCGCAGCATCGCGTTCAGGGAGGTCATCGCAATGGCGGCGGCAAATGTCGGCGGAATGACAACCTTGACCGGCGGAACCCCCTACATTGGGCCCGTATCTGACGCATTCTAATGGTCGCGCCCCGCACGTGCTTTGCGGCGGTGCGGCAATCGCGTCGGCGCGCCCGCGACAGGCTAAGATGGACCCCGACCGCCCCGCATACCGTTGTTGCGGTCATGTATAAGACATAAGATATCGGTCAGCCGCCCGGATTATCCGGCGCGGTGCCAGATACCGGCATGAGGCCATTGGAGGAGATGGACGCTCGGCTCGACACGTTCCCGCGGCTGATGCTGCACCACGCACAGGTGCGCGGCAGTCATCCGGCTTGCCGCGAGAAGGACCTCGGCATCTGGCAGACCTGGACCTGGGCGGAAGTGGCGGCGGAGGTACGCGCGCTCGCGTGCGGCCTCGCCGCCAACGGCTTCGAGCGCGGGATGCACCTCGCGATCATCGGCGACAACCGGCCGCGCCTGTACTGGTCGATGCTCGCCGCCCAGGCGCTGGGCGGCATCGCGGTGCCGATGTACCAGGACGCGCCCGCCGCCGATTTCGTGTTCGTGCTGAACGACGCGGAAATCGCCTATGCGGTGGTCGAGGACCAGGAGCAGGTCGACAAGATGCACGAGTCGATGCCCCAGGTGCCGACGCTGAAGCACATTTTCTACGACGACCCGCGCGGCCTGCGCAATTACGAGAGCGTGCTCGCCCTCGACCGCCTGCAGGAGCAGGGTCGTGAATTCGACCGCGCGCACCCGGGTTTCTACGATGGGGAGATCGCCAAGGGCGGTCCGGACGACGTGTCGGTAATGCTCTACACGTCCGGCACCACCGGCAAGCCCAAGGGGGTGTGCCAGTCGCATCACGCGTTCATCGCATCGGCGAAGGGTGGCGCCGAGTTCGACCGGCTGACCCCGGACGACAGCATCCTGTCCTACCTGCCGATGGCGTGGGTGGGCGACCACCTGTTTTCGCTCGCCCAGTGGGTGTACGTCGGGTTCACGATCAACTGCCCGGAATCGGGCGACACGGTGATGACCGATCTGCGCGAGATCGGCCCCACCTACTATTTCGCGCCGCCGCGGGTGTTCGAGAACCTGCTGACGCAGGTGACGATCCGGATGGAGGATGCAAGCAGTCTCAAGCGCTGGATGTACGCGAAGGCAATGGCCGTCGCCCGCCGCTGCGGCGCCGAGATCCTCGACGGCAAGCCGGTCGGCATCGGCGACCGCCTGGAGTACGCGCTCGGCAACCTGTTCGTGTACGGCCCGCTGCGCAATGTGCTCGGCATGAGCCGCATCCGCGTCGCCTACACCGCCGGAGCGGCGATCGGCCCGGATCTGTTCCGTTTCTATCGCTCGATCCACGTCAATCTCAAGCAGCTCTACGGCTCCACCGAGACCTGCGCCTACGTCTGCCTGCAGCCGGACGGCGGCGTGAAGCTGGACACCGTGGGCCTGCCCGCGCCGGGCGTCGAGGTGAAGATCGGTGACAACGGCGAGGTGCTGGTGCGCGGCCCGATGCTGCTCAAGGAGTACTACAAGCGGCCCGACGCGACGGCCGAGTCGATCGACGGCGAGGGCTACTTCCACACCGGCGACGCCGGTTTCTTCGACGACGACGGGCATCTCAAGATCATCGATCGCGCGAAGGACGTCGGCCGGCTCGCCACCGGCGCGATGTACGCGCCGAATTACATCGAAAACAAGCTCAAGTTCTTCCCCCACATCAAGGAGGCCGTTGCGTTCGGCGACAAGCGCAGCGAGGTCTGCGCCTTCATCAACATCGACATGGGGTCGGTGGGCAACTGGGCCGAGCGGCGCGGCATCCCTTATTCGGGCTACACGGACCTCGCACAGAAGTCCGAGGTCTACCAGCTCATCAAGGACTGCGTCGAAAAGGTCAATGTCGAGCTCGCGCAGGATCCGGCGCTCGCCGGCTCGCAGGTTCACCGCTTTCTCGTGCTGCACAAGGAGCTCGATCCGGACGACGACGAGTTGACCCGCACCCGCAAGGTCCGCCGCTCGTTCATCGACGAAAAGTACGCGGTGCTGATCGACGCGCTCTACGGGGGCAAGACGGTCCAGCACATCGAGACGCAGGTGAAGTTCGAGGACGGCCGAACCGGCGTCGTGGCGGCCGACCTGCGCATCGAGACCGCCAAGACCGTGCCGATTCCGCCCGCGGCGAAGGCGGCGTAGCGATGGCCGCTTCCGAACGCAAGATCGGAGACGTGATCCTGAAGCTCGAGCGCATCTCGCTCGCGTTCGGGGGGGTGAAGGCGCTCACCGACATCACGTTCGACGTCCGGGAGCACGAGATTCGCGCGATCATCGGTCCCAACGGCGCGGGCAAGAGCTCGATGCTCAACGTGATCAACGGCGTCTATCACCCGCAACAGGGGACGATCGTCTTCCGCGGCGAGGTCCGCCACGAAATGGAGCCGCGCCAGGCGGCCGCACAGGGGATCGCGCGGACGTTCCAGAACATCGCGCTGTTCAAGGGGATGAGCGTGCTCGACAACATTCTCACCGGACGCAATCTCAAGATGAAGGCAACGATCATCGAGCAGGCGATCCACTTCGGCCGTGCGCGACGCGAGGAGCTCCTGCACCGGCGCAAGGTGGAAGAGGTGATCGACTTCCTCGAGATCCAGCACATCCGCAAGACCCCGGTGGGACGCCTGCCCTACGGCCTG
>Ga0105106_10002004_pt1 | contig 14575 bp, 12 predicted proteins | sample PPLLaktember2015_5_FD_79109 | JGI IMG/M metagenome (GOLD analysis project Ga0105106, IMG submission 79109) | Freshwater sediment microbial communities from Prairie Pothole Lake near Jamestown, North Dakota, USA - PPLs Lake P8 Core (1) Depth... | ecosystem: Environmental > Aquatic > Freshwater >...
GCAGAGCCGGAACTGGACCCGGAGGTGTTCCGGTCCAGGGCATAGGGGTTCTTCGTCAATCCGCCGCGGCCACTCCATCCGCTGGTCGAATGATTCGACCGGATGTTTGCCCATTCACTCAGGTTTGTCTTGCCGAGTAGAATCGTTCCTGCCCGTCGAAGCTGCTGCACAAGGAATGCATCGTCCGGCGGCTTCGCTCCAACGAGAGCCAACGACCCGGCGGTCGTCATCATGCGATCGGCGGTGTCGATATTGTCCTTGATCAGTATTGGAATGCCATGGAGAGGACCGCGAGGCCCCTTTTCCTTCATCTCCCTGTCGAGTGCATCCGCAATCGCCAATGCATCAGGGTTGACCTCGATAACGCTCCGGATGGCGGGTCCCTGCGTGTCGATAGCCTCCATGCGCCGGAGATATTTTTCCACCAGCGATCGGCATGTGTACTTCCCGGATTTCAGTCCGGACGCAAGTTCGCTAATGCTCATTTCATCCAGTTCTCCCGACTGGATATCGGCAGATGCAGGGGTGAGAAGGGTTGCCCCAACGTCTGCCGCAGCTGCGGGCAATGCCGCGGCGACCGCCGCGGCTGACAGCCCGGTCCGCAGGAAGCCTCTGCGGCTCAAAGGACTGCCGGTATCGACCAGATGCTCATCGTGCTGCATGTTTCTTGCCTCCAGATTCTGCACGCGCCGTGACTCCGCCGTTACAACGTACACCGGCGATCTGCCGGTGCGCAACGGGAATATACAAAAGGGCTTCGAAAAATATGGTGGTGATCAAGCTCATGCCTTAATCGCAGCCTCGGGGAACCTTATTGGCATCGTCTACGTTCACCTCTATGCCGGAGTTGTCCGTGAGCTGAATCGGCGCCGACTGAATGGTTCGGAGCCACTTTTTGGCTCTCATCTCAAGGGCCTTACCAACTTCTAAGGATTCGGGCCCGACAACTGGCTGCGCGCCTTAAACGGGTCATGTCACCTCATGGAGCACATGACTACCCTTCTCCGTGAATATGAAGCTTAATGCAGGCCTAATTCACATGTAACTTACCTAGGAGGTGCACATGAGACAACGTGTGATGTTCCTGGCTGTTGGACTACTGCTGGCTACAGTGCTGGTACAGGCCCAGGAGACCAAGTCAACTACCCGTCTTCAGCGGCAGCACAAGTACACCGAATTTCAGAAGAAACAGATGAAGCAAACTGAGGCAAGCATTCTGGCTGGCATCCAGGGTGAAAGCGTCGGGATGCAGCAAGGTGCGATTCAGGCTCTACGCGAATTGGCCCAGATCGCCGCCGACTATCCATTCAGCTCACTGATCACTCCACTTGAGGGCAAGCTGACAAACACGCAATCCGATCGCACGGTGCGCATGCTGGCTGCACTCGCCCTGGATGAACTGCATTCTGATGCGGGGGATGCCGTCATCAAATCGGTAGCGGAGAAGAGCGAAGACGAAAGCCTCCAGACACTCTGCAAGGCTCTGTTGGTAAGGAGCGAGCTGAAATAGCAATCGCAACCCCGATGCAATTCAAGCCTCCCCGCATGACAGCGAAAAGTTGCCGCTGAGTTTGCCCACAGCACGTTGGACCACCAATGCCCCGATGCAAGGGGCATTGGTTGTTCTAGCGGCACACCTTTGATGTACTCAGGTTGTCTCCTACAGCCTCTGCACCGTGTTGCCGGTAGGAGGATCACACCTCATCGGGCGAAGGGAGATTCTTGTACCACGTGAAGTAGAGGACCAGGGCTGTGAGGAGCGTGATGCCCAGCCAGAGCACGACATGACTCCATTCTCTCAGGAACATGTAGAAGGGAACGATGCCAAGACAGAGCTGGAAGAACGAGGCCACGAAAGCATTCACGACGTCCGTCCTTGGCATGGGATCTCTGGGCGGGACGAGTCCGCGTAGCACCGCCTCCTCCCGCACGGGTTTCCAGAAGCCGAACGGACGCACTTTGGCATAGAACCTGACCAGCGTATCCATATCCGAGGGGGGGGTGAGCCACGTAATCAGCACGGTCACAAGAGTGCAGGAGAGCATGAGAAACACGATGGCCCAATGGAGCGGTAGAAAATCGAGGAAAGCCTTGTGGACGCACACAATGGCTGTTGAGGCAGCCATGCTCCAGATAAATGCGCGCGCACCGAAGCGCCACCAGTGCCACCGGAGTGTCCCCGGTACGAGTATCATGGTGAGCATGACATAGAGCAGCATCTCCCAGGCGGAAATGATCTGCTCGTACATGAAGCTCAGCGCAAATCCGACAACGATCACCGCGCTGGATACCACCATCCCGAGCCGGACAAGCGAATGTTCGGGGAGATTGCGAGCGACTGAACGCTTCAAGAGATCGTTGAGGACGACATTGCTCGTGACGTTGATGATGGCGCTCAAAGTCGACATGAGTGCGGCGAGGAGGATTGCCATCAGAAGGCCCGCAATGCCGACGGGCAGATGCTTCACCACCAGCGGCATGATTCTCTCGGCGTCGAATGTCTTTTCCGTTCCGAGATAGTACACGCCGAAGCAGAGAAACGACCCGGCGACGAGCCAGCGTACAGTGTGTCCGACGGTCCACATTCCCGCAGAGAGGGAAGCCTCACGCGGACTTCTTGCGGTGAGAAAGAAGGTAAAGTCCCATCCCAGCGGACCCGTCAGCAGCCTCAAAACGAGCCAGAGCAGGCTTGCGGCCATCAGCGGGCCAAATGCAAAGTATTGGTGGTAACTTGCGGGGACCTTGGTAAGATAGTCGGGCCATAGGGTCCACGAAATGGCGAGTGAATCCCATCCCGGGTTCCTGGCTGCCAGTGTGGAGAGTCCGTCGGGGAGTTGGATAGCCGCAATGGAGAGACAGATCGCACCGATAATGATCAGAATTGTCTGAAAGATATCGGTCCAGATGACACCGAAGAATCCGCCGAGCGTAACGTACACCCCGACAACAACAAAAATGATCAGCGTCGATTCCCACCGGGGAAGGGGGACAAACTCCTCCGCAAACTTCCCTGTGCCGACTGCGACGTAAATGAGCGTGAGCAGTAGCGAGAGCAGGATGAACGCGGCCATGAGCGTCCGCACGTGCTCTGTCTCCTTGTTCTTCCCGAAGCGTGTTTCCATCCATTCCGCGGGGGTCATGACCCCGGACCGCCTGATATACTTTGCCTGGAACGCCATGAACATCGCCATGCTGAAAAACCCCCAGCCGACATGGAAGACCCACACCGACTTGATCCCCACGTAAAACATGACTCCAATGATGAGCATTGTGCCGCCGATATCCACGTAGCTCGAACAACCCGAGAGCCCGATCATCCACCATCTGGTCTGACGCTCGGCCAGGTAGTATGCAGTAAGCCGCTTGGTCGCACGCCGCTGGAATGCGATACCGATGGAGATGGTGGCCAGCAGATAGACTATGACGATGACAATATCGATCGGATGGAGCTGCATGACACTGATTTCCCTTGTGATGTCATTGGGCCGTTGATGCGTTGGAGTGGAGAAAGAGCGTATGATCGCGGGTACGGCGGACGGGGTCCGGGCCGGGGATGGCACGATCGGCGATGGGAAATATCGGCAGATTATTCCAGAAAAGAAACATCGGTTGACTCTCGTAAGACAAGGCGCTACATTTTGGTGCATCCGGAACACACCAGACCGCCACAGGATCTCGCCAAACGTCCACCATCATCGGCATCCGGTTTGGAACAAGTCACAGACAATCGTCAAGGCGGTGAAACATGAGATTCACGATCGTTATTCTCTGTTTCTCCCTTGGAATCATCGGTCTTTCGTGCTCATCTTCGTTGCACTCCAGAAGCAATGAAGTCTGTGAGCCCTACCGGCGTGCCGGTGAACCCGGGGGTGCAGTAATGGTTCTCCGGCAGGATTCGGTGCTCTACGCAAACGCGTTTGGAATTGCAGACGTCGAGGCCGGGACGCCGAACACGCTTACCACCAACTTCAGGCTTGCCTCTGTCACAAAGCAGTTTACCGCGATGGCGGTGGTGATGCTGGCCGAACGCGGAAAACTGTCACTGGAACAAAGCCTGACAGAATTCTTCCCTGATTTCGCCCCGGTCGGTCGAAAGATTACCCTGAAGCATCTGCTCACGCATACGTCCGGCATCGCGGCATATGAGGATGTGATGCCGGAGTCCACCGTCGTCCCACTGCTCGACAGGGATGTTCTTCGACTTCTCAAGAGCATTGACAGTACCCATGGTGCGCCGGGTTCATCGTTCGCCTACAGCAATTCCGGCTTTGCATTGCTGGCCTTGATCGTCGAACGGGCCTCCGGCGAATCATTTGCTCACTTTTTGAAGACCAACATCTTCCTCCCCCTGGGGATGAACAACACGGTGGCCTACGAGCGCGGGATTTCCGAAGTCCCCCAGAGAGCATACGGGTACTCCATTGATACAGTGAGACCGGGACAAATGACGCTCACAGACCAGAGTCTGACGAGTTCTGTGCTCGGCGATGGCGGCATCTATTCATCGGTTACTGACTTGCGAAAATGGAGTGCGGCACTTGCCGCCGGCTCGCTGGTGTCTGCGAAATCTCTGGACGAAGTGCTGTCACATAGCGCAACAGTTGAAGAACGGAAGATCTGGTACGGATATGGATGGTACATCGGGAGTCTGGAAGGTATTCCGGCCTATTACCATGGCGGCTCAACGGTCGGCTTCCGCACGTTTATTCTGCTTATTCCGGATCGTGCGCTGACCGTTATCGCGCTTTTCAACCGATCAGATGTGCTGGCGGAGGAAATCGGCTGGAAACTTGCACGGCTGTACATCTGATCTGAAGAGGAGCCAGGAACATCTGCGGCTCTCTTCGCTGGCCTGATTGGCTTGTGAAAGGAGCCCTCCGTCCGCCCACCGGCCGCTCTTCCTTGCCAGCTGGAGACATTTCAGCAAGGAATCGCCGTTGCTCCCTTCCGGCTTGATTGGACCGGTCAGTATTCTCCTCGCAGATCAATGAACCTGGCTGAATCGTTGCTGTTTGCTCGCTTATCGTCTCACCATAGAATCGAGTCGAACTGCTCGTTGATTTTCGCCGGCAGATGGCGTACGTTAATAGTATGAGTGATTCGGGCAACGTTTTCAATATCCAGCGATTTTCCATCCATGATGGCCCGGGAATCCGGACAACGGTGTTTCTCAAGGGATGCACGTTGGCCTGTTTCTGGTGCCATAACCCCGAGGGAAGACATACATATCCTGAGATCCAATTCTTCCCTGAACGATGCATTGTCTGTGGCGCATGCGTGGGGGTCTGTCAACACTCCGCACATGAGATCTGCGACAATGCACATGTCTTCCACCGGGAGCTATGTCAGAATCATGGGGCATGTGCAGAAGTATGCTATGCGCAGGCACTGCAATTCACCGGTCAGGTCATGAGCGTTCCAGATGTCGTGGAGGAGGTCCTGCGGGACAGGGCATTTTACGAGTCCTCAGGCGGTGGAGTGACGCTCTCCGGCGGCGAGCCGTCGTTGAGTACCGCCTTTGCACTGGAAATCCTCAGGCAATGCAAGAACCATCATCTGCACACCGCCATTGAAACTTGCGGCGATTGTCCCTGGTCGTCACTGGAACCTCTTCTGCCCGTCACCGATCTGATAATGATGGATATCAAGCATATGGTGGGAGATCGCCACCGGTCGGCAACAGGCAGGTCCAATGAACGCATCCTTGATAATGCCCGGAAATTGGCCTTGAGAGAAGTGCCTATCATATTTCGAACACCGGTCGTGCCGACCGTGAATGACTCCCCGGAAGAAATCAGAGAGATTGCATCATTCGTGAAGGCTTTGATAGACTTGCGGAAGGGCTGCCGCACCGGGATGAACGGTAGCGCGAATATCACGTACGAACTGCTGACGTTTCACAGGCTGTCGTCAGACAAATACCGCAGTCTTGGACTGGGGTACCTAGCCTCGGGCATGACCTCCCCGACAGGGCTACAGATGCGGATGCTCGCAGACGTAGTGGGCAGTCTCGGGATTGCTGTTACGGTGCGGTAGGTGCGCCGGGCGACCGCCGGATCCAACTGCGAAGGGGAACAATGCACACACCTCCTATGAGCGAACTCACCTATCGACAGCGCGTCGAAATGCTTCGTGCGACGAAGTTGCGTCACACAGAAGAAAAGAGGCGTGAGATTGGCTCCCTCGATATGGATGATCTTCCCATCATGCTTCCGCCGCCGGAGATGCGCAAGATCGTGCGTATCGTCAGTGGTTCGGGCATCACCATCTCCGACGCCCTCTTCAGCAACTTTGTGCCCAGGAGCAACCATCCCGGTGGCGGCTTCTTTGGCGCCCGGATATGCGGCGAAAATTTCCATGCCCTTCTGGACGCCCATCCACCATACATCGATCCCATCAGCTCCCTCGCGGGGGGCTACATGGCCAGTTTTCTTGCCTATCGCGAGCCCGCGTGGAATCCGGACTTCGACTATGCCCATTTGTATGAAGGACAGAAGAAGTACAGGCTTCACCACGGCATCGGGGCCGTCCAGCACTTCTGCCAGGACATGACGATCGGTTTCTCCCTCGGATGGGGCGGTCTCCTCGACAAGATCCGTGATTACCGGTCCGTCAATACCGACGAGGAATCCACTGAGCTCTATGATGGACTTGAACAGTGCGTGCTCGGGATTCAGCACTGGGTTGCACGTCACGTCCTGGCCGCGCGTGAGATGGCGGAACGGGAGGAGCGTCCCGAGCTGCGCCGCAATCTGCTGCAAATGGCGGAGATCAATGCGGTGCTGGTCAACAGGCCGCCGGGAACCTTCCGGGAGGCCTGCCAGTGGATGCTGTGGTATCAGCTCGCAGCAAAAATGTACAACATGAGCGGCTCGCTGGGACGCATCGACCAGTTCCTGTATCCCTACTTTGAAAGGGATAAGAGCCAGGGGACGCTGACAGATGAAGAGGCGATCTTCCATCTTTGCTGTTACTTCGTCATGGATACAAGTTATACTCAGCTGGGGGGACCTGATGCTGTGGGAAAAGACACGACCAACACCCTTTCGCATCTTGTGCTGGAAGCCGCCCATCGACTTCGAATTCCGGTGAACGTGGGCGTGAGTGTGGGGAAGAATACGGATCCCTCTTTGTTGCGGCGTGGCGTCGAAATGTTGTTTGAAGACAAGACCGGGATCCCGAAGTTTCTTGGCGTGGATCGCACAAGCGAGGGTTTTGCCCGCAACGGATACCCCATTGCGCTGGGCAGGGAACGGGCGTACTCCGGTTGCCACTGGTGCGCGCTCCCCGGACGCGAATATACGGTGAATGACTGTGTGAAGATCAATCTGCCCGCGGTGTTCGACGTTGCCTTTCGTGACATGATGAACGACCGGTCCCGGAAGCCGGGTCTCCCTGTTCTCCTGGAGAGGTTTGAATACCATCTGCGGCGCAGTGTTGAGGTCATCGCCGAGAGCCTGGATTTTCACATGGACCATATGTACCGCGTATTTCCGGAGCTGATCCTGGACCTCTTGTGTTCCGGTCCGGTCGAAAAAGGCCGGGATGCGTCGCACGGCGGAGTAGAATTCTACAATCTGTGCGTTGACGGAGCAGGCCTGGCGACAGTGGCTGATTCGTTTGCCGCTGTCGAGCAGCGCGTTGAGCGGGAGAGCAAGCTCTCATGGGATGCACTGCTGCAACTGCTGGACAGCAATTGGACAGGGACGGAAGGAGAACGCATGCGACACATGATGAAGAGCATCCCGCGGTTTGGGAGCGGCGGTTCATGTGCCGACGAGTACGGACGATCTGTGGCCCGCATGTTCACCACGCTGGTGAAAGAGAAACCCACGCCGCATGGATTCAACATGATCCCCGGACTATTCTCCTGGGCCGCCAATATCCTCATGGGGAAAGATGTTGGGGCCACACCGAACGGTCGCTATTCCGGAGCTCCAATCTCCCACGGGCCCAATCCTGATCCCGGCTTCCGCAAAGATGCCGCACCGACGGCCCTTGCTCTCGCCGTTGCCTCCATCCAGCCGGGGTACGGGAACACAGCGCCGATGCAAATTGAGCTTGACCCCGGTCTCTCGAAGAGCAGTGAGGATGTTGACAAGGTGGTGAGCTTGATCACGACGCATTTTGATCTTGGCGGAACGCAGATCAATATGAATATCCTCGATAAGAAAGCAGTACTGGAAGCCCATGCGGATCCGAGTACTCATCCGGATCTTGTTGTGCGCGTAACCGGTTTCAGCGCCTTCTTTGCCAGCCTCTCGCCGGAAATGCGGCAAATCGTTGTTGACCGTATAATCGCAGAAGGTTGATTGGTAGTACTTCCCGGGAAATCATGACGACGAACGCCCGTCAGCGATTCCTGAACTACGTCAGGAATCCCATATCCTCACCGCCGATCGTTTCTCCGTTCCTTCCTCATCCGGATGTTATCAACGCGACGCTGGCCTCCGCTCGCCTGCCGGTCACGGACGACCCAGTAGCCAACGAGATCAGGCTCGCAAGGTACCTCGGCTATGAGCCGATGTTCATGACGGAATGTTCGGGGCTGATCTTCAATTGGCGAATCGATGAGTCGCGTTCGAATGATACCGATGTGGTCCGGGTCATCACCACGGAACGGGGCGACTGGGTGCGCCGGTCGCCGAGAGTCGAAATCCCGTGGAGTGACGAATCCGGCTGTCCGGTCAATACTCCTCACGATCACGAACTGCTCGTGTCTGTGTGCGATCAGATCGATGACCGGGAGGATCAACTCAGGATGTACTTCCGGAGCTGGAGGACAAAGGTTGGTGATGACGGCGTCATTGTCCTGGGACATCCCCATCCGGCATGGCTTGGGTACCAGATCAGTCCATCTCAGATCTTCTATCAGTGGCTTGATGATCGCGAAGTGTACAAGCGCAGCATGGAAGCCGTTTTTCGCGCCTCCCTGAAGGTAATGGCGATCGCAGTGGAGGAGGGGATCGATTTTATGAGTGATTCCAGCTATGGACTTGAAATGACATCCCCGGCACTATTTGCGTCAATGGATCTCCCGTACATCCGCGCGTTTGCGGAATGGACGAAAGAACGCGACGGCCTGTTCTGGTATCACAATTGCGGTTTCACCCGTCAGCTCATCAAGGACGGCACGTTTAACACGCTTGGAGCTGACGTTATTGAGACCATCGCACCGCCCCCAGAAGGCGACAACGATTTGGCGGAGTCACGTCGCAGTCTTGATCCGGGCATTTGTTCGAAAGGGAACCTGAATCTCCAGATCTTGCGGGATGGTACGCCGGAGCAGATCGTCGGAGAGGTCCGGAAGATGGTGGTCGCGGTTCGTGGCTTTGCCCACATCTATTCCACAGCCGACGCGGTGCTGCCAGGAACACCTCCGGACAATTTCGTAGCCTTTGTAAACACTGCACGGGACGCCGCCGAACGATAGATGCCGGGCGAATCTTCCATCACTGGTGAACTATGAGACACGCATACGCGAACGCACTCCTTCTTTCTCTTCTCCTCTTATCTTGCGGCAAAGAGAGCGAAATGGTTGAAATCCAGGACTGGAATTTCGGCGGGAGGCCGCGCCTGATGGTCTGGTTACGTCAAAGGATCGAGAGCTTTGAAGCAACGCATCCGGGAATCAAGGTGGTTCAGAGTGACAAGAGCTGGAACATGATCCGCGAGATCCTGTATACAAGCTTTAGCACCGGTACGGGGCCGGACGTTGTGAATACGCATGCCAACTATGCCGCGGAGTTCGGTGAAGCGGGTTACTACTATCCCGTGAACAAATTCCCGGATTTCGATTCGGTGAAACAATGGTTTGTCCCCGAACTTCTCGAGTCGACACGGTACAAGGATAATTATTACGGCTTGCCGTCGAGCGCCATAGCGTTCATTCTGGTCTGCAACCGGCAACTCTTCGACGCTGCACACATTGCGCCTCCTAGAACCTGGTCGGAATTTCGCAGTGCCGCCAGGAGCCTCACCAGGGATACCGACGGTGACGGACATATCGATCAATTCGGGCTCGTCCTCATGGGCGGCGACAAAGGGGGATTCGCTTACCGTATGGTGCCGTTTTTCTACAAGGCGGGAGCCGACTTCATGTCCGACGACCTTACAAGGGTGGAATTCAATTCACCGGCCGGTGTCGCGGCGTTGACGCTGTTCGCTGAAATGTATCAGATTGACCGTTCGATCACGCCGGGGTTCCTTGCGTATGGACATTCCGAAACCAATGACTTATTTTGTGGTAACAGGGCGGCGATGGCAATTGAGGGCCCCTGGGTCCGTGGGATGGTGAATGAAATGAGCCCCGGGAAAGACGTGTTCGTTGTCAGCATACCTGTGCCAGACAGCCTGCTTGATCAATACGAGACGTTACCCACCTTGCAGGACATGGTGATGTATTCCGTCAACGCGCATTCCAGGAATTTGGAGGCTTCGTGGGAGTTTGTTAAGTACCTCCGCAACGAAGAGGCAGATATGGCCTGGATCAGGGAGGATCTCGGTGCGGTTGCCACCACGAATTTTGCATTCAACAGCCCTGAAGCGCAGAATGTCAAGGATCTGCCTCTGTACATCAATGAACTCAGGCACGCGCGACCATTACCCACGCATCCCAGAATTATTGCACTCGCGAGCAATACTTTCACTCCGTTTTGTCAGAAGGCCATCGTGGGTGAGCTGACGCCGAAAGCAGCGCTCGACCAGGCGGCGCGTGAGGCGCAGGAGGTCATCGAAAACACGAAATGAAAAAGGCCACTCCCTATCTGCTCCTGCTCCCCGCACTGCTTTTCACGGCATTTGTTCTGGGCTATCCTCTCGTCCAAAACCTCGTGAACAGCGTGAGGGATGTGAGCCTGGTGAGTGGAGTGGGAGGATGGGTTGGACTTTCCAACTACGCCAACGTTTTGGATGACCCCCTATTCTTGAGTTCCTTGCGGAACACGCTAATCTACGCGCTGGTTGGTACCATCCTGGCTCTGGTGATCGGGCTCGGGTTTGCCCTCCTGCTGAACATGAAAATCGGCCGGATCACAACCATCGCCTCTTTTCTTTATACCATACCATGGGTCATCTCGCCGGTTGTGGCGGGTTTTTCCTGGAAGTGGCTCCTGAACGACCATTTCGGGATTATCAACTACTGGCTCTCCTCGGCAGAGCTCATCGACGCCGGCACCTCATGGCTCGGAGATCCGCAGACCGTCCTTGCCTGTGTCATCTTCGCCAGAGTGTGGCAGTTTTATCCGTTTGCGATGGTGATGTTTCTTGCGGGACTCCAGGCGATTCCCCTGGAACAGTATGAGGCTGCTGCCGTCGACGGTGCCACAATGTTCCGGAGGTTTTTCCATATCACAATTCCCAATCTGAAGCCGGTGTTTTCCGTGCTTCTTGTCCTCGGGGTGATCTGGAGTTTCAATGATTTCAACATTGTGTTTGTCATGACACGTGGTGGACCGATGAATGCCTCGATGGTCCTCCCTGTCCTCGTCAGAGAATTCTCGTTTGTCTTTTTTGATCTTGGCAAGGGTTCGGCGCTCTCCGTCATGACCTTCATGCTCCTTGTTACCCTCTCCTTCCTTTACCTCAGAATCATCTCCGGGAGGGAATCAGCATGAAACGATACGCCTTGGCGGCATTGATCATTGTGCTCTCTCTCCTTGTGCTGCTACCGTTTCTGTGGATATTCTCCACCTCCCTCAAGCCGCTTTCGGAGGTGAACCAGTATCCGCCCGAGTGGTTCAGTCCGAACATGAGCCTGAAACCGTACGCAGACATGTTTTTCTTCATGCCGTTTGGCATTTACGCCTTGAACAGCACGATCGTGGCGTCATCCGCAACCATCATTACGCTATTCGTCGGGAGTCTAGGGGCATTTGCGTTTTCCAGGTTCCAGTTTGCCGGGAAGCGCGTCTTTCTGCTGGTATTCCTTCTCTCGCAAATGTTGCCCGGGGCGTCCGTCATCATTCCGCTGTTCCAGCTGTTGAAAGAGATCGGCCTCTATGATACGCACGTCGGCCTGATTCTCGTGCACTCGGCCGTGTTATTGCCGTTCGTCATCTGGCTGCTCTATGGCTTCTTTCAGGGCATTCCTCGGGAAGTGGAAGACGCAGCGCTCATAGACGGATGCTCAAGATTGAGTGCACTCCGCAGGGTCATATTGCCGCTTGCCCTTCCCGGCATCGGGGCTACCGCTCTGTTTGCGTTCCTCGGATCCTGGAACGAGTTCTTCTTTGCCCTGATATTGACGTCGTCGGATGCAACCAAGACGATCCCCGTCGGCATAGGTCTTTTTGTCGGGGAATACAACGATCTCTGGAATCAGATGGCGGCTTCGGCGGTGCTGTTCAGCCTGCCGCCGTTGATGCTTTTTGCGCTCATGCGAAAGACGTTCGTCAAAGGGCTGGCAGCGGGAGCGGTGAAGTGAAGGGCTTGAATTGAATACACGCACACACAATTTCCGGATACCTCCTGTCTTTGCTGGCGGTCGCACATTCTCAGCTGCAGATTTGACCACTGAAACCCAAGGAGGGTTTATGCACAGAACGAAGCGATTGGCTTTTTGTGCGTCGGTGCTGTTGGTCGGCGCGAACATTGCCGTGTCCCAGGGCATCGTCATCGGACGCGACGACGTGAAGTTGATGTTCGCCATCGGGCAAGTCGTGACTTATCACCATGACACATTGACCACCTCTGCGGATATTGGCACGCCGGGCGGCCCTGTGATCTGGGATTTTAGCGGTCTCTCGACTCAGTACCTTGAGACGCGAACGGGTATAGCGGTGCAATCTACCCTGTATGCTGCCGGATTTCCTCAGGCGACACACGCCCAGCTTGATGCGGCCTTGGCCATGCGGTTGAATACAGGTTCTCTCGGATGGGCAACGCTGACGTCACCCGAGGCGTATTACTATTATTCCATAGACGATGACCTGAAATACTACGGTGTTCAGGGAAGCGGCACTGGATTTCTCGACAGTTCACCTGGCGTGCCCATTCCATATTCAGCCCGGTGGTTCGGCGTGCCCGCGTCGGTTGAGTATCGTTTCCCCGTCGAATTTTCCAAGAGCTGGACTTACGATTACGTTGACTCGCTTGTAGGCTCCGCCACGTTGCCTGGTTTCCCCATCCCACTTTCCTTAGTGATGGGGGATGTGTACTCCGTCTCATGCGAAGTAGATGCCTACGGGTCACTGACTCTCCCCGGTGGGACCACCCGGGAGGCGCTGCGCATCAAGAGAGTGAGCACCAAAAACAACAGCCTGGTGGAAGCCGCGTACACTATTGTGACAAGAAATGGGGCCGCTGTGCAATTGAAGGTGAACGATCCTTCGGCGACCGGCGGTACTGTGCCGGTGAGCGCCATACGATGGACTGAAGGCGTGCCGGATGAACTGGTCCCGGTTCAGCTGGCGAGCTTCACCGCGACGCAGCGGGAGGGAAGCGCTGTCGATCTCGAGTGGACCACTCTCTCCGAAACCAACAACTTCGGATTCTATATTCAGACGAAAGACTCAGAAGAGGGAAAGTTCACGGAGTTGACCGGCGCGTTTATCCCCGGCCATGGTACGACGGTCGTTCCGCAGAAGTATAGCTATCGTGATAATACCGGAGGCGCCGGTGCACGATGGTACCGGCTGAAGCAAATCGACCTCGATGGAACAGCCCATCTGTCGGAGCCAGTGCAGGTGAACGCCGTGACAGCAGTTCCGGAAACTGCACCCGCAACGTACGTGCTGTCTCAAAACTACCCGAACCCGTTCAATCCTTCGACCACAATCCGCTACAGTCTGCCGCATCGCTCTCACGTCACACTGAGGATCTTCAACGCGCTCGGCCAGCAGGTTGCACAGCTGATCGACGGTGAAGTGCAAGGAGGACAGCATGAGGTGAAGTTCAACGCGTCAGGCCTTGCCGGCGGCGTGTTCTATTATAGAATGCAGGCCCGCCCTCTGGACGCCACCATTGGACGTGAATCAGGGAGTGGAGCCGGGGCTTTCGTGGAGACGAAGCAGCTTATGCTCTTGCGGTGACCCCTCTGCGATTGCACATGATACGTCCTTGGAGAACCTTACACCTTTGGGTGAGGGTTTGAGGACTCGCAGGATCGACCTGTGGGCCCTTTGTTTGCGCGCGTCGCCGGCGGCCTAGAGATCCAGAAGTCTCTGTTTAACCTCGAGATAGTAGGAATAGCTGTCGTATGTTACATCAGGCGGGACCCTGTGATCGACGCAGGGAATGTACCGCCCCTGATCTAGCAGGGGCCGCAGGCGGTCCATCTCCGCGTCGATGGCGCTTTTTCCGGCAATGAGGGCGTGCTTGTCCACACCGCCGAAGAGGAGAATTGAGGGGAGGTCCTTTCTTAATTTGAATATGTCGGTATGCGCAGCTTCAAGAGGAAACATGCAGTTGATACCGGCTTCGAGCCACCCGGGCGCAAGCTCGTGTATGCGCCCGTCACAATCCAGCACGTTGATGTCAATCCCGCGCTCATGAAGGGCGCGTGTGATCTGACTGTATCGGGGGACCATGATCTCGTTGAAAAGACGGGGAGAGAGCAGTGGGCCCCTGTTGTAGC
>Ga0105106_10002005_pt1 | contig 14573 bp, 10 predicted proteins | sample PPLLaktember2015_5_FD_79109 | JGI IMG/M metagenome (GOLD analysis project Ga0105106, IMG submission 79109) | Freshwater sediment microbial communities from Prairie Pothole Lake near Jamestown, North Dakota, USA - PPLs Lake P8 Core (1) Depth... | ecosystem: Environmental > Aquatic > Freshwater >...
GGGAAGACTTCCCTGCGGCACTCTTCCGATTCTTCTGCTGTAGAAGAAATTCGGATTGCCCCAATTAAAGCTCCAGTAATTGCGTGCTCCCCCATAACCGAAATTAAATATTGTAGATCCCTCTACGAAAACGGGGCGTTTTTCGTTAAAAAATGTTTCAACATCGCTTAAATTAATTACTGCCGGATCAATTTCAACCTGACCAAAATCAGGATTAATGGTTGCATTTAATGTCAGATTTGATCCGAGGCCGTATTTCAAATCGGCACCGATTCCCGGGGTGAATTCTGAGCCGTCGTTAAACGGATTCCCCTGATCTGGCTTAGTGTATTCTGCTTTTGTTGTAATATAGGGGAGAACCTCAAGATCACCTGCCGGCTTAATATTATTTATCCCAACTAATTCTTTAAATCTTGAGACAAACCCTGCTTCGTTTTTCGGAATATGCACAAGAAAATCTCTTTCATTTTTCCTTGATATATCTCTTCTGAAATTTATTCCCCATACATAATTGTCCTTCTGCTGGAACCGCATTTGTGAAAACGGTATCCGCATCTCTGCCGTCCAGCCGTGTTCATCAATATTCACTTTTCCTTCCCACACGCCGTCCCATGAATTGTCATCCCAATTGTCATTATACAAAACTCCGTCATAATAGGAACCGGCAGCATTCAATCCAAAATAATATCCGCTTCTCTTATCGTAATAAGGATCTAAGAAAACACCAAACAGATCGGATTGAGCATCTGTATCTTTCCTGACCAGCCTGGCCATTATTGAATCAGGAGAAGAATCGTACATTCTTGCACCGATATAAATTGCATTATCATCGTATGCTACGCTTACTGCCGTTATTTCTGTGGGACTTATTCCTTCGACAGGTTCTTTCTGAGTAAAATCATTTACCCAGGGGAGTTTTTGCCAAACCGGATCGGAAAGCAGGCCGTCTATTTTAATCGGTTCGGTTAACCGGAAAGCTTCAACTTTTGCTGCTTGCATTTTTACAGTGTCCGACTGTAATGCGATAATTTCTCCTGCTGCTGCAAAAAATAAAAGTAAAATTGTTTTCATAATAATTTTCCGCCTTTAAAAAACAAACTTTTAATTATAGAAGAAACTCATAACTGGCAAACAAAAGGTATATATATCATCTGCAAACGGAGTCATTTTGCTGTAAAGATTTGTAAAAAATTGTAACCGGCATTTAATCTCCTTCTTTTTTCTTTATTTAGACTCGCCTTCCTCAATTTTTGTTGTCCTTTTTTGATAAACGGCTTTTTTTCCTTAAGAACTGCTCTATTCTCCTTTTTCCACTCCCGAACCCCCGGAAAACATTGTATTTTTTAAGTCTACCTTCCCATAATAAACAATATTCGATCCGCCGCTTTGCATCGTATTTAATGTTCCGTTCATTGTAATTTTAATAATGGAACCTCCTGAAAGCTGGGAGTTAACATTCCGGACAGAAAATTCCTTTAAGTTGAAAGTGCTGCTCCCGGAGCCGGAAATTTCTGCATCGCTGCCTTTTCCTTTAAGAGTAATTTCACTTCCTCCGGAAAGCGCTAGAATAATATTGCCGCAGCTCAATTCCCCTTTCAATTCTGAACCGGCGGATAAGCCTGCCGCAAATGATTTGGAAGAAATATCCATTGTAAGATTTCCTTCCGAGCCTCCGCTTAAGTGGATTGCAGTTAATGAAGGCATATTAATTGTGATTCTCACATCCTCTTTAAAGCTGTATCTCTCCTTTGCTGTAAAAAAGCTTAGAGCATCTCCATCTTTTTCGACTTTCAAATGATCTATATCTCCCTGTTCGGCGGTAACCTCAACACTGTAAGAATCCGACTGCATAATTGAAACCTTCATGCCGTGGCTGACATTAACTTCTGTAAAATCTTTGAAGTCGTATTTTTTTGTGATCTCATTAGCTAAAGAAATTCCCTGAATTAATAATACAGAGAGAAAAAGGTATAATAATCTTTTCATATGACCTCCTTGATTTGAAAATTGCTAACATCAGGTTAGACTATGGAAGCCGGAAAAAAGTTGGGTTTAAAATAAAAAGAGCAAGTACAAAGACTTGCTCTCAGAAATATTATGGCATTTTTATTATTTATTTTTCTTCAGATGAACGGTTCCTTCACCTGTATCAATTTTTATTGTACTGCCTCCACCGTTTATTTTGTAAGTTGCAGTAAAAACATCATCATCTTCATATTTTTCAGCGGTATGTAATTCGAAATCTGATTTTATTCTATCAAGATTTTCGTCCAGGTCAGTTGACCACGAATCACTCAATCGAATTATTATAGTTGCTTTAGCATTTTCCGGGATATAAAGTCTTACATCCCCCATACCGGTTGCTATTTTACTGTTCCCTTTTACCTCATTAAATTGAGCTGTAATATTTCCTCCGCCGGTAGCCGCATTAAGCGATCCATTCAGATTATTTATTGTTACATTCCCGCCGCCAGTAATTAACTTTGCTTCACCGTTACCCCCTTTAATAGTAATATTTCCGCCACCGGTTTTAACATCAATTACACCCGCGGCAGAATTTATGGTGATATTTCCTCCGCCTGAAATAACTTCAATTTTTTCCCTATTTTTAGCAACAATTACATTTCCGCCGCCTGTTTTTATATCGAGTGAACGGCTAACTTCTTTTACCGTTACATTTCCGCCGGCAGTTTTCAGCTCGGCTATGCCGTCAATGTTTCCCAAAACCAGGTCTCCTCCGGCTGAATTGATCTCTGCGTCTCCTTTAATATTTCCTGTAGTTACATTCCCGCCTGCTGTTTTCAAATCTACCATTCCGATAACTTCATTTACCTCGATATCTCCTCCCGAAGTTGCAGCTTCAACACTTCCGATCAAAGTACCTTTAATTTTAATATCCCCCGACTGCGTCTGAAGATCAACATTAAACTGGGACGGAATATTGACTTCCAAATTTTCACCGCCATAGTAATTTTCATCTTCAATTTCAATAATATTTCCCCGCTGCTCTATTTCAAATTGATCGTCCTCATCATAGCTTACTCTTACTTCATTCCTGTCCCATGTGGAGATATTTACATCCCCATTGCTTATGGATACTTTTAGAGTTCCGCCTTTGTTCACTTTAAAAGTTCTCTCTCCTGCATATGCCGCAAAGACTGCGTAACCGAATAATACAATTGATAATATTGATACAAGTTGAACTTTGGCTTTCATTTTATAATTTCTCCTCTAAAACTGTTTTTGCTTTATACCGGATGTAGTTGTTTTCGTCTGCTTCCAGCTTTTGTTTGAATATTGAGAGATCCTGTTCGCTAAAAGTAAATCCTTTCTTTTGGGCCTGGGCGAGAACATTGATTGCTTCTATTCTTAACCCGGAAGTTTTATCATTCATCAATACATTGAGCATTGCATTCTTTATGTCTTCATCATACTGAAGATTCTTTAAAGCCTTCATCGCCTCTCTTCTTACACCGGGATTTTCATCATATTGAACTGCATTGAGCAATGCATCCTTTATTTCTTTGTCAATCTGCTGGGACTGGTTTGCATTGATTAAGTTTATTGAATTTAGCCGGACCCCGGGATTCTGTTCATTAAGGATAGAATAAGTCAGGATATTCTGAATCTCCTCATCATTGACATTTCCTTTTATTCTAACCGGTTTAACTGCCTCAAACATGAATTCAACTTCACCGTCGCTCGCATCCTGATCAATAAATCTTACATTTCTGATTTTAGTATTTTCCTGTAGAGCCGGTAAAGTTTGATCCTGCTGAATTTCTGCAATAATTTGAGTTTCCTTTTCCTGGTGGAATACAAAATATCCTGTTATAAATCCAATCAGCAGAACAGCTGTAGTCCCCAGGGCTAGTTTATAATTAAACATGAAGAAATCGTTGAGCCTGTTTTTTATTTGTTCCCAAATTGAAGAGGATGACTTTTGTTTCTGCTTCTCGGCTTTGAGTGCATAATGAAGCTGACTCCTGGCCTGCTCCAGAAGCTTATCATTTACATTCCTGGGTTTCCCCGTATTTTTTTGAACAGATGACATAATTCCCTTTATCTCCTTAAATTCTGCTGAACATTGTGAACATGTTTTTAAATGTTCTTCCAGCAGATTTTTTTGTGCGGCGTCTAATTCATTCAGGACAGCCAGATTCATTAATTCCTTAAATTTTTTATGATCCATTTTTGCTCCGTTATTTCTTACTCATAAATCGGTTCGAGCCAGGTTCTTAACTTCCTTACCGAATCAAATAAACTTTTTTTAACCGTGCCTTCGCCGCATTTAAGCATAATTGCTATATCTTTAATTTTATATCCTTCATAATGTTTAAGAACGAATATCATCTTCTGCTTAGGCGAAAGTCTTTCAATTGCATTGTTCAGATGCATTGCCGTTTCGGAATTTGATGCCTGTTCTTCCGGCGATAAAGAAGTTTCGTCTTCTATTTCAAGAAATTCTTCTTCGCCGTTTTCCTTTTCATCTTTTATAAATGAAATCATCTCATCCTTCTTCTTTCTGCTTCTGAATGTCAGGCATACATTTGTAGTAATTCTGAAAAGCCACGTCGAGAACTCGCTTCTGAATTCAAATTTCTTCAGACTTTTAAATACTCTTAAGAACACTTCTTGGTAAATATCTTTTGCATCATGTTCATTCTTAACATATTTAAGGGCAATTGAGAGGACATTCTTATCATACCGGTAAATTAGTTCCTCAAACGCATTTACATCGCCGTTTTTGGCTTTATGTATAAGCTCGTTATCGCTGGGCGCCATTTTTTTCCTTAAATACTGTTAGTTAGACTCAGATATCTGAAAAAAGGTTGGGGCGTATAAACCTAAAATATAGCTTTTTAAATAATGAGTTTTGCTGAATTAGTTGAAAATAAGTGAGAGTCATACAACTGGATGAAATTGATACTTTCAAGAAATGAAAAAAGTTCAAGTGCAAGTATAAAACCATTATAATTCTTAAACTTGTACTTGAACTAATTGGTGAGTCTCACTTTATTTCCTTTCAAATCAGCGGAGATCTGCCTAACCTGCCTTGCCTGCCCGCTCCGACTCGTCTGAGACGAGGCGAGCAGGCAGGTCTACGATATCTGCGTTCTATTGTCCCCAGATTAAGATTAAGATTTTATATAACCCCCTGATCAATCATTGCATCTGCTACTTTCAAGAACCCGGCAATATTTGCACCGTTAACATAATTTCCCGGTGTACCGAATCTTTCGGAAACATGCATGGAGGTTGTATGAATGTTTTTCATAATCAAGCGCAGCCGGTTATCGACTTCTTCCCTTGTCCACGGCATTCTCTGGTTGTTTTGAGTCATTTCAAGCCCGGATACTGCTACTCCGCCGGCGTTGGCCGCTTTAGAAGGTCCATATAAAATTTTACTATCAAGAAAAATTTTTACTCCCTCTAAAGTTGTCGGCATATTTGCTCCTTCGCTAACTACATACACACCGTTGTTCATCAAATTCTGGGCATCTTTTTCATTAATTTCATTCTGTGTTGCACACGGGAAGGCGCAGTCGGCTTTATGATCCCACAATGAATTATAACTATCCGTTGGATTAGTTTCCGTATAAACTGCGTTGTTATATTTTTCTACGTATTCTTTTATCCTTCCGCGTCTGATATTTTTCAAATCCATTATATATTTCCACTTAATCTTGTCAATTCCTTCTTCATCGTAAATATAGCCGTTCGAATCGGATAAGGTAACCACCTTGGCGCCCATATTAATTAATTTTTCAACCGTATGCTGAGCTACAACGCCGCTTCCAGAAACCAGGCATGTTTTTCCTTCTAATGTTTCTCTCCTAGTCAGCAGCATTTCCGATGCGAAATAAACGGTTCCATAACCGGGAGCTTCCGGACGGATAAGCGAGCCGCCCCAATGAATTCCCTTACCTGTTAAAACGCCGCTGAACTCGTTTTTTAATTTTTTATACTGACCAAATAAATACCCGATCTCTCTTGCACCAACTCCAATATCTCCTCCGGGTATATCGGTATTCGGACCAATATGGCGGAACAGCTCATTCATAAATACCTGGCAGTAATGCATAATAACCATATCGCTTTTCCCTTTAGGATCGAAATCGGAACCTCCCTCTGCGCCGCCCATCGGAAGTGTAGTCAGACTGTTTTTAAAAACCTGCTCAAAAGCAAGAAATTTTAAGATGCTTAAATTTACGGAGGGATGGAAACGCAATCCTCCCTTATAAGGTCCGATTGCATTATTCATTTCAACTCGGTAGCCTTTATTGATTCTTATTTCTCCTTGGTCATCTACCCATGCCACACGGAACGAAATTATCCTGTCAGGTTCAAGTATTCTTTCCAGGATTTTTGCAGCCCTGTATTCGGGATGCCTATCTAAAACCAGTGCAACAGATTCCGTAAATTCCTGAACAGCCTGTAAATATTCAGGCTCATTCGGATTTTTCATTTTTATTTCAGATAGTAAATCACTGACATAATTTGACATTTTTTCTCCAACTATGTTAAAGTTTAGATATGATGAATTACCGTCCCGGTTTTAAAATAATCCCTTTATTTTTGTGGCCGTTTATTTTAACGGTTATAGGTTCTTTAAATTCCAAATGCCTTATGAAATTTAATTCCTCAATTGGCTGCTGCTCCAACAGCCAATCCCAGTTAATAAATCCAAGATTGATATAAGAGTTTACGGTAAAGTACCCGATCCTAAATGAAGTTATATTTTGGAAGAAATGCGAGCCTTGAGAAGGAGTAACATTCAAATCTTTGAATCCGGTTTCAACAATTACGCTTGCCCCGGCAATCTGGTCCCAGGTAACGGGTATACCCAGCCAGGGATCAAGACTTCCCCAGCGCCCTACTCCAATTAGTAAATATGGTCTTTTTTTATTCACCAGCTTAGAATTGATGATGCTTACTTCTCTTGCGGCGTCTCTGCTTTTTGCCCTGTCAAATTTATGGAAATCAACATAAACCAGATCATAAATATCCGTAATAGAACCGATACCCAAAACCTGTTCACTCCGGCAGATCAGATCTTCGGTTTGAATATTTTCAACATCAAGCTCTTCAATTTCATGACTGATTACGAGCGGCCGCATCTGCAGCATTGCAAATTCTTTCAGCTTGCCCGGCTCCGGATGCATATTAACAGCAAATTCAATTTCTATCGGTACTCCCATTCCCCATGTACCTAAATCAAGAAGTACATCAAGTATATCTGCAAGAGGAAATATTTTATGCTTTAAGATCGGCGCAAAAGTTACAACACGGTTTCCCGGTCTTGAAATTCCATCGTAAACTGCTTCATTATCGGGAGAATAAGTTGAACCAACACTGTAAAGTGTTTCATCTGCTTCAGCCGTCTGCAATCCGAACCGCTGCACGAAAATCTCAGGAGAAAGCTTTTCGATCCCATCCATTTCTCCATTTAAATTCAGAGCGTAGAATTCCTGCTGGGCGTTTTTAATTGTATCCTTTGTTGAAAAAAACTGGAGCAGATGTTTAGGATATTTTGGACAGAACCTTACGGTATTTCCACCGTCTACAACGGTTTTCCCCAGGCCTAAGGCAACCATAGCAATCCCGTCGGAAGATTTCTGCGGAGGCATGGGATAAAAATTATATGACTTTGCAACACCGGAAAAATCGGGATAAAATCTGTTCTCATGCTGCGCACCTACAAGTCTCTGTATAATCACCGCCATTTTTTCTTCTTCAAGCCTGTAAGCAGTTGCTTTCATGTAATCCTTAGCCCCCTTATAAAACGTAGAGGCATATACACATTTAATACTCTTAACAAGCTCCGTAAGTCTCACTTTAAAATCGGGATGATTATTAGGAATCATAAATGTCTGGTATACGCCTGCAAAAGGCTGGAACTGTGAATCTTCAAGCAGGCTGGATGACCGCACGGCTAAAGGAGTTTTGGTAATCTCAAGAAAATCCTTAAGCTTATTAATTATTTCCTTGGGAAACCTCGTAGATTCAACGAATCTTCTCTTTATCTCTTCATCATCAGTTTCCTGGAGGGCAAAAGTTTCAAGCTTATTTTCCTCCAAAAACTGATCGAACACATCAGTTGCTATAACAACTGCAGAGGGAACGGAAATCTCGACCTCTTCATACCTGTATCTTATTTTTTCATTATTTATTAAAACATTTATAAAACCTAAACCGCGTGCCTTTCCCCCTAAAGAACCGCCTCCAATTCTAGCAAAGCTGTTTACAGGATCAAAAGTCTCCTTTGAAAAATCGGTAATTAAGCCTCTCTGGCGGCTTCGCTGGTACGACTGAATAGAATTAATAAGATGGTTTCTTAAATGTTCGGCAGAGGCAAACTCGCTAATTTTACGGGGCCTTAGAATCCACGCCAGCCAGAATTCTGTTCTTGCTTTAAGCCATTTGGAAAAATGATTCCGTTCCGCATGATATGTAATGCTTTCAATCGGGACAACCTTCAATGATTCTTCAAGCGATTTTAAATTAGTAGCTCTCGTTATCTCACTTCCGTCAGGCATCTGAAAAACAAAATCGCCGAAGCCGAAGTTTCTGAGCATAAACTCCCGCAGTTCATGAAGCAGCCGCGGCGATCCTTTTTGGATAAATGCAGCACCTGCTTCTCTAGCTTTTGAAGAGAATTCGGCATTGCTGCTCTGAAGCAGAATGGGGATATCTTCCTGCTGTGCCTTCACATGCTTTGTAAATTTAATTCCTGCTTCGGGATCGCGTACACCGTGGTGCCGGAAGTTGCTGTCGGTAATTATCCCCAGAACATATTCTTTATACTTGTCGTAAGTTTCCAGTGCTTCTTCGTAAGTTGTACACAAAAGAATTTTCGGCCTGGCTCTCATCCGCAAAAATTTATGAGTAAGGCTCACTCCTTCAATAATGAGGCGCTGTGACTGCTTTAAAATTTCAGTATAGATTAAAGGAAGGTAAGATGAATAAAATTTTACATTATCTTCAACAAGAATAATAATCTGAACCCCCACTGTAGCTGTATCATTCTCAACGTTTAATTGATCTTCCGCATATTTAATAATACCGATAAGCAGCCTGTAATCGCCCTGCCAGATGAATATTTTATCGAAAATTGAAGTATCGTAATTAGCGACTAATTCTTTTCTTTCCTTATTATCGTAAGCTAACAGTATTATCGGGGTTGTAATCCCTGCTTCCCGCATTAACTGGGCAAATTTAATTACATGCATGTCTTCAATATGGAGGGTAGTAATTATTAGATCAACCTTTTCCGTTTTAGCATATTCCAACGCTTCTCTTCCGGTTGTAACATGATTAATTTCAGGCGCCTGCCGCAAATTTAAAGTCTGGTACTCCTCCCTAATTAATTCATATAATCTTCCATCTTCTTCAAACAGGTAGTAATCGTAGAGACTGGAAACGAGCAGGATCTCCCCGATCCTGTGCTTCATCAGTTTTTGAAAACTTCTGATCCGGTTAATGAAGACATCTTCAATATCGAATAATTTTTCTTTGTCCATCAATGCTTTACATTTTTAAAAGTATTATAAAAACAAAATCTCTTTTAATATAACAGGAACTTCTGCTTATACCAAACCTTGATCCAGCATTGCATCGGCAACTTTTAGGAAACCGGCAATGTTTGCACCGTCTACATAATTTCCCGGGATTCCGAATCTTTCCGCTGTTTCCAGGCAAGTATCATGGATCTTTTTCATAATCTGCGACAGACGTGCATCAACCTCTTCCTTCAGCCATGGAAGACGCATGCTGTTTTGGGACATTTCTAAGCCCGATACTGCAACTCCGCCTGCGTTCGAAGCTTTGCCGGGTGAAAATAAAATTTTGGCATCTTTAAATATTTTGTATGCTTCTATTGTTGTCGGCATATTCGCTCCTTCGCAGACGCAAATACAGCCGTTCTTCAATAACTCTTTAGCATCTTCCTCATAGATTTCATTCTGAGTTGCGCAAGGCATAGCTACATCAACTTTAACGCTCCATGGTCTTTTACCGGGATAAAATTCTGCTTTAAATTTATCGGCATAATCCTTTACTCTATCGTTAGCGCTTGCACGCATCTTAAGCATAAAATCAATGTTTTCACCGCGCACACCATGCTCATCATATATGAATCCGTCAGGGCCCGACAAGGTAACAACTTTGCCGCCGAGCTGATTTATTTTCTGGACTGCTCCCCATGCAACATTTCCGAATCCGGATACGGCAAAAGTTTTTCCTTCAATGTCGCGCCCTTTTGTTTTAAGCATTTCCTGGGCAAAATAAACCGCACCGTATCCTGTTGCTTCCGGGCGGATTAATGATCCGCCCCAATTCAATCCTTTTCCTGTTAAAACTCCTGTAAATTCATTCTTAAGTCTTTTATACTGACCAAATAAAAACCCGATTTCTCTTGCACCGACTCCGATATCTCCTGCGGGCACATCGGTATCTGGACCGATATGACGGAATAATTCAGTCATAAAACTCTGGCAGAAACGCATCACTTCATGATCGGTTTTTCCCTTAGGATTAAAATCAGATCCTCCTTTTCCACCGCCCATGGGAAGGGTGGTAAGACTGTTTTTAAATACTTGTTCAAATGCTAAAAATTTCAGAATTCCGATATTAACTGATGGGTGAAACCTGAGGCCCCCTTTGTAAGGACCGATTGCGCTGTTCATTTCAATCCTGAATCCCCGGTTTACATGAAATTCTCCCTGGTCATCCATCCATGGTACACGGAAGATAATCACTCTTTCAGGTTCTACCATTCTTTCCAATATTTTTGCTGAGCGGTATTCAGGATGTCTATCCAAAACAACTGTCAGTGATTGTGTCACTTCTTCAACTGCCTGATGAAATTCAGGTTCGCTCGGATTTAATGCTTTAACCTGGTTCATCAGATTCTTTACATAATCAGACATAAATTCCTCTAAACTTTATTTTTTAACTTTATAAGATTTGGTTTTTGTAAGAAAATTTTTTGAACAGCTTTTTGGGTCATTATAAACAGAAAATTTATTCAAACGAATTATCATGAGAAGAGTCCAAAATTCTTCCTGCCTGGTGGGCAGGGTTTTCCTGCAAAAGATTTTTTATTTAATCAAAATTAGCAATTAATTCGCTGAAAAACCTTAAAGAAAAAGTAGCTTAAATCCGATATTAAATCCATATTCTTATTGAACCTTTCTTTTTTAAAAGTTAGTATTAGTAAATACTTAACTCCCCTAATTAATTCAAATACGGCTGGGGTAATGCTTGCTTAAGGGATAAAGGCATTGCCGATGATATTAACTCCTACGAAATCTAAGTTTTGTCTACTATTTGGACGCTTACAATCTTTCGAGCGGTGTATATTTTTATTCCATTACAGCGGGTGAGTTCCACCAGGTGAAAAAAATGGTTTTGACGAAATAAAATAAATTTGGATGGTAGTTATATAATGCCGGGATCTCGTGATTCCGGCTTTTTTATTTCTTGCTTCATGAGTCAAGTATAAATAGCTTTGAATACTTATATTACAAATTTTAGAAGATATGACAGATTTTGAAAATCAAAAAGGCAACAAATGGATTACGAAATAATAAAAGAAAAAGTTAAGCAGGCAAAAGATATCCTTAGCGAAAAAGATATCGATACATGGCTGATTTTTGTTAGGGAAAGTCCGATCATTCCCGATCCTTCAATAGAAATGGTTGTCGGAGGGAACTGCACCTGGCAGTCCGCTTTTTTTATAAACAGAGATGGTTCAACTGCTGCAATCGTCGGATCGCTTGAGCAGGAGAATTTTGAAAAACCAGGAGTTTATAAGGAAGTTACCGGGTATCTGAAATCGATTAAAGAACCTCTGCTTGCTTACATGTCTAAAAAGAATCCAAATAAAATTGCAGTAAATTTTTCCAAGAATTCTACTCTCGCAGACGGACTAACTTACGGAATGTACCTTATGCTGCTCGATTATTTACAGGGAACCGGATTTGAAAACAGATTGGTCAGTTCTGAAGAAATAATTTCATCATTAAGAGGAAGAAAATCGGCGAAAGAACTGGAAATAATGAAAGAGGCAGTTGATAAAACTCTGCAGATTTTTAACAAAGTAACAAAATTTATTAAACCGGGAAAAAGTGAAAAGGATATTGCAAAGTTCATTTTAAATATTGTACAAGAAAAAGGATATGAGCTTGCCTGGGAAGAAGATCATTGCCCTGCAGTTTTTACGGGACCGGAATCTGGCAGTGCACATACGGGTCCTACCAATCATAAAGTAAAAAGAGGACATCTAGTCAATATTGACTTCGGCATAAAGTATAAAGGCTACTGTTCCGATTTGCAACGCACCTGGTATGTACTAAAGAATAATGAAAAGAAAGCTCCTGCCGAAGTTCAAAAAGGTTTTGAAGTGATACGGGATTCAATACAAAAAGTTGCGGACAATCTTAAACCGGGAGCAACCGGGTGCGAGATGGATGACATAGCAAGAAATTATATAACTGAAAATGGATATGAAGAATATCCGCACGGGTTAGGACATCAAGTCGGGAGAAGAGTACATGATGGAGGAAGCGGTCTGTTTCCGCGCTGGGAGCGTTATGGAAATTCTCCCTATTTAAAAATCGAAGAGGGTCAGATCTATACCATTGAGCCGCGGCTTACAGTAAAAGATTACGGAACAGCAACAATTGAAGAAGAAGTGGTTGTTACAAAAGAGGGCTGTGAATTTATTTCCAAACCGCAGAAGAAATTGATAATTATAAAATAAATTCTTCCCTGCTCTTTCCTCGGTATAGTATTGTTTAATAAATCCTCTTCTTTAAGCTGATCAAAAAAAAATTTTAAAGAGCTGACATTATTGTCAAGTTCTAGCATCGGCCGGATTTGAAATATTTTGGGGATCCTTAAAATTCACAAATTATGTTATAGGATTCATTCAATAGTCTTGTATATTCTTCAGAAGCAATCTCAACCGCCCCGAACATCTTCAAATGGGGAGTCATATATTGAACATCCAGCAGTACAAAATTTTTTTCTATTAAATGTTCGATAAGCTTGATTAATGCTGCTTTAGAAGCTTGAGGCACTTTTGAGAACATCGATTCGCCGAAAAATGCACCGCCAAAAGTAATTCCGTACAATCCTCCGGCTAGTTTCCCCTTTTTCCATGTTTCAACAGTATGTACATGTCCTAATTTCTGTAAACGTTGATAAGCCTGAATCAGTTCTTTGCTGATCCAAGTTTTATCACGGTCAGCGCAACCGTTTACAACAGAAATAAAATCCGAATCGTATTTAAATTCGAATATCCCTGTTTCAACTACTTTTTTCAGTGATCGTGGATAGTTATAGTTGCCGAGCGGAATAATTGTCCTGATCTCCGGCATGTACCAATTTATTTCCCCTGATTCATCTGCCATGGGGAATGCGCCGCTTGCATAGAGACGGAGCATATTTCCTGGCTGAAGCAGCAATTCCTTAATATTCTTTAAGTCTTTACTTTTCTTCATCTCAAATTATATCAAGTTACAAATTTAAAATTAAATGATGCCTATAACGGAAATAGTTGTTTCCAAAAGTAAATTTTTTGTTGAATAGCTTTAAAATAGGAAAAGAGTCCGACTGATGTGCGGGAATTAAGCCGATTGGATTACTGAACAGGATTGTGTTCAATCTTTTCCGGGCCGCGGCTGAACAAGCTGCTTACAAACAGCTTAATCAAATCGAACGGAATAAGATTGAAAACGAAAAACCGGAAAGAGCCTGTATTAAAGATAGTAACCCGTAAACGGGTTCTCTCATCCAATAGGCAAAGCACACTCATCATTTTGTCTTCGTTTACGGGTTTTCTCAAATCGATATAAATGAAATCCGGGAGTTCACTTTGTATTAAATGGATAAGCTCTTGCGCGGAAATAAAATAAAACGAATTTGAAGTGAAAAATTTCCTCACAGCTTTTTCAAGAAAGCTGGCTTTGTTTCTTTCTTCAATAACAATTACCTTCTTCATTTTTTAAGCATTGCCTCCACAAAATAAAATTAGGTACAAGAAAAATAATAAGTTGTGATAAAAACTATATTCTTAAATTATACCTCCGTTCTTTTAATGAAATCTGTAATAACTTTATCATCGGCATCAATAAACTCCTGGGGAGTTCCGAAGAAATAAATTTTACCGTCGTGCATCATAGCAACTTTGTGCGCCACATTTTTTACACTATACATATCGTGGGTAACTACTATAGAAGTGACATTAAGTTTTTCGCCGAGCTCTTTGATTAGATTATCGATGGAATCGGCCATAATCGGATCCAGACCGGTTGTAGGTTCATCGTAAAAAATATAATCGGGATTTGTAATTAATGCTCTGGCCAGGCCCACACGCTTTTTCATTCCCCCGGAAAGTTCTGCAGGTTTTAATTTTTGAACTCCCGGCAAACCGACCATCCGAAGTTTTTCTTCAACAAGCTTATCTACTTCCTTTTTAGCCGATCCGTTCCTGCCGACGCTTGAAGTTGTTCCCGATTCTACAAGCGGAAGAGCAACATTTTCTTCAACAGTCATTGAATCAAAGA
>Ga0105106_10002008_pt1 | contig 14570 bp, 12 predicted proteins | sample PPLLaktember2015_5_FD_79109 | JGI IMG/M metagenome (GOLD analysis project Ga0105106, IMG submission 79109) | Freshwater sediment microbial communities from Prairie Pothole Lake near Jamestown, North Dakota, USA - PPLs Lake P8 Core (1) Depth... | ecosystem: Environmental > Aquatic > Freshwater >...
CCCGCTCGGCCTTCTTCTGCCGCTTGAAGAGCGCCTCCAGGTTGGCGGCGGGCGAGAGCGCGGGATCCAGCGGGATCACCACCGTCTCCCCGCTCGCGAAGTCGCGCGCCTCCACCTGGCTGGCGCGCGGTGGCACCTTCGCGAGCACGCCCTTCAGCAGCTCGCCGAGCCGGCCGAGCTGCGCGCCCCGTTCGCCCTCCGCGAGGTCCGTCCTCAGCAGCTTCTGCTTCTTCGCGAGTGCGCCGCGCTGCTTCTCGAGCGCGCGCGCCAGGCGCCGGCGCAGCCCCTCGGTCTCGGCGCCCGCCTCCTCGGCGGCGTAGTGCGCCTCGATCGCCGCGAGCAGCGCGCCGTCGGCCACGCCGGCGAAGCGGTCCTCGCCGGGCGGAGGCGGTGCGCTCTTCGGCGCCTGCCAGGGGGCGCCGCCGGCGAGGTCGCGCCGCGTCTCCTCCAGGGGCCGCAGGGACAGCAGCAGCCGCGCCTGGGCGTCCAGCAGGTACACGTTGCTGCGTGGCCCGAGGAGCTGGAGCAGCAGCTCGAAACGGCCTTCCCGCGCCTCGAAGCCGAGCGAGAGGAGGCGATCGCCGTCGCGCAGGCGCGCGGCGGAGAGCCGGGCGCCGCCGAGGTGGGAGCGCAGGTACTGGGCGAAGGGGGGCGGGCTCGCCGGGGCCGCCTCCGGCGCCTCGCGCAGCGCGATCCGCGCGGTGCGCGGCCGGCAGGAGAGCAGCAGCACGCCGCGCCCGCCCGGCTCCGGCCCGCCGGCGAGCGCGAGCTCGAGCTCGAAGGCCTCGCGCTGCACCACCCGCTCGAGGCGCGCGCCGAGAAAGCGCGCCTCGACCGCGCGGGCGGCCCGCTCGAGCTCGCGAAGGCTCAGCATGGGCGGCCGAGCGTAGCCGCTGGCGACCTCGGCGGCCCCGCCCCTGGCGTACCTAGTGAATGCTCACTAGATTTTTCGGCCATGCCCAAACCGCCGAGCCCGCAGCCGATTTCGGCCCGCCGCCGGAGCCCCGCGCGGCGCCCGCAACGCCCCTCCGCGGGCGCGCGACGCGACCAGATCCTGCGCGAAGCGATGCGCTGCTTCGCCACCAGCGGCTTCCGCGGCACCACCACGCGCGAGCTGGCCGCGCGCGTCGGCATCACCGAGGCCGCCCTCTACCACTACTTCCCGAGCAAGGAGGCGCTCTACGGCGCCATCGTCGACAGCAAGATGGCGGCGCCGCCGATCGTCGAGATGCTGGGCGAGGCCGCCGCCGCCGGCGACGACCGCGCCCTGCTCGGGGGGCTCGCGCGCGCCATCCTCGAGCGCGGCCAGGCCGATCCGGATTTCCTGCGCATCCTGACCTTCACCGCCCTCGAGGGCCACGCCCTGGCCGAGCCGTTCTTCGCGGCGCGGGTGCGGAGCCTGCGCGAGTTCCTCCAGGACTACCTGGCGCGGCGCATCCGCGAGGGGGGCTTCCGGCGCATCGACCCGGCGCTCGCCGCGCGCGCGTTCCTCGGCATGGTGTTCGACCAGCTGAACGCGCGCGTGGTGTTCCAGCAGGACACCGCCTCGCCGGCCCTCGACGAGGTGGTCGACGGCTTCGTGACGCTGTTCCTCGGCGGAATCCGCGCGCAGGGAGGCGGCGATGTCCGCGGCTAGGGGCGCCCTCGCGCGACTGCGCTCCGCGCGGCCTGCGGCGCTCGCGGGCGCGCTCCTCGCGGCAGGGGCCCTCGTCGTGGGCGTTCCCTGGCTGCTGCAGCTGCGCGGCCGCGTCAGCACCGACGACGCCTTCGTCGAAGGCACGCTGAGCTTCCTGGCGGCGGAGGTGCCCGGTCGCGTGCTCGAGGTGGCCGTCGCCGAGCACCAGCGCGTCCGTGCGGGCGACGTGCTGGTGCGCCTCGATCCCGCCGACTCCGAGGCGCGCCTCGCCAGGGCGCGCGCCGATCTCGACGCCGCGCGCAACGGCATGCGCGCCGCGCTGGCCTCCGCCGGCTCGGCCGAGGCCGAGCGGCGCGCGACGGAGGTCGAGCTCTGGCGCGCGGAGCGCGAGCTCGAGCGCGTCTCCACGCTCGTCGAGAGCAACGCGGCGAGCCGCCAGCGCCTCGAGCAGGCGCGCGCGGCGCGCGACGCCGCTGCCGCCCGGGCGCGGGCCCTCCAGCTGCGCGCCGACGCGGAGGCCGCGGCGGTCGGCGACGAAGCGCCCGCCCGCCAGGCGGAGGCCGCCCTGCGCGCGGCCGAGCTGGCCCTGGAGCACACCGTGGTGCGCGCGCCCTTCGACGCCGTGGTGGGGCGCAAGAACGTCGAGCCGGGCACGATCGTCGCCCCGGGCCAGCCGCTGCTCGCCCTCGCCGGCGCCGGACCGAGCTGGGTGATCGCCAACTTCAAGGAGACGCAGCTCCGCGAGCTGAAGGTCGGGAACCCGGCCGAGGTCACCATCGACGCCTTCCCCGGCCTCGTCTGGCGCGGCCACGTCGACTCCTTCTCGCCGGCCACCGGCGCCAAGTACGCGCTGATCCCCGCCGAGCCCGCCGCCGGCAACTTCACGCGCGTCGTGCAGCGGGTGCCCGTGAAGATCGTGCTCGACGGGCTCGCGGCCGAAGGCTCGGCGGCGCACGCCGCGCCCGCGCCGCCCGAGGGCGAGGCCCTCCCCGTCGGCCTCTCCGCGCGGGTGAGCGTCAGCGGGAGCTGAGCCCGCCGTGGAGCCCGCCGACGAGCGGCTCGACCTGCGCCGCCTGCTGATCGTGTTCTCGGTGATGCTCGCGGTGCTGCTCGAGATCATCGACACCAGCATCGTCAACACCGCGCTGCCCGCGATGATGGGGAACCTCGGCGCGACCCTCGACGAGATCGACTGGGTGATCACCGGCTACATCATCTCCAACGTGGTGGTGATCCCGCTGACGGGCTGGCTGGCGGCGCGCTTCGGGCGCAAGCGCTACTTCACGCTCTCCATCCTGCTCTTCACCTTCGCTTCGCTGATGTGCGGGCTCGCGGGCTCGGCCGACACGCTGGTGTTCTGGCGGGTCGTGCAGGGCCTCGGCGGCGGCGCCCTGCTCGCGACGTCCCAGGCCATCATGGTCGAGACGTTCCCCGCGCGTCAGCAGGGCACCGGCCAGGCGATCTTCGGCGTCGGCGCGATGATCGGCCCGAGCCTCGGCCCGACCCTCGGCGGCTGGATCACCGACAACTACTCCTGGCACTGGATCTTCCTGATCAACGTGCCGCTGGGACTGCTCGCCGCGTTCCTCTGCGCGAGCACGCTGCGCGACCCCGCCCCTGCAGGCCCCCGGCGCACGGGCGTCGACTGGCCCGGCATCGCGCTGCTGGTGGTGGGCGTCGGCTGTCTGCAGACGGTGCTCGAGCGCGGACACAAGGACGACTGGTTCGAGAGCCCGACGATCGTCTGGCTGAGCGCGGCCGCGCTGCTGGGCTCGCTCGGCTTCGTGGCGCGCGAGCTCACCGCGGAGCACCCCGTGGTGGACCTGCGCGTGCTGCGGCGCCCGGCCCTCGCCGTCGGCTGCGCGCTCGGGGGGATGATGGGCGTGGGGCTCTACGGCAGCATCTTCCTGCTCCCCGTCTACACCCAGTCGCTGCTCCACTGGACGGCGTGGCAGTCCGGCCTGGTGGTGCTGCCCTCCAGCATCACGACGGCGGTGATGATGATCGTGTGCGGCCGGCTGATCTGGGCGGTCGGGCCGCGCGCGATGCTGGGCGCCGGCATGCTGGTGATGATCGCCGCGCTCTGGAACATGAGTCAGTGGACGCTCGCCGCCGGCTGGGACCAGCTCTTCTGGCCGCAGCTCCTGCGCGGCCTCGCGATGGGGCTGATGTTCGTGCCGGTGTCGGTCGCGACGCTGCGCTCGCTGCCCCCCGCCGAGGTGCCCCAGGGCGCCGGTCTCTACAACCTGTTCCGCCAGCTCGGCGGGAGCTTCGGCGTGGCCGCCCTGACCACGCTGCTCGACCGGCGCGCGGAGGTGCACCGCTTCCAGCTCTCCGAGCACGTGGGCCGCCTCGACCCGATCGCCTCCTTCCAGCTCGCCGACCTGGGCCGCGCCTTCAGCGAGCGCGGTCTCACCCCCGCTGCCGCCGAGCGCGCGGCCGCGGCGCTGCTCGACGCCCAGGTGGGCGCCCACGCGCGGCTCGTCGCGTTCCAGGACGCCTACCTCTACCTGGCCGCGCTGTTCGTGCTCGGTCTGCCGCTGCTCTGGTTCGTGGCGCGCCACGCGCCGGGCAAGGAAGCGGCGCAGGCGGCCGCGCCGCACTGACTCGACGCCCGAACGCGCCTCCGGCATCCTCGGCGGCGCTCACCTCGCGGTCCCGCGGGTGCAGAACGTGACGCGAGCAATCCCCATGGATCTGCGCGGCATCCTGATCGAGATCCACCTGGCTCTGCGAGACGCGGGCGTCGATCACGCGCTGATCGGCGGCCTCGCGCTCGCGGCGCACGGAGCCGCGCGGGCGACGGTCGACCTCGACCTGTTGGCGGACGGCGGCCGCTCCGACGACGTCGACCGCATCCTCCGCCAGCGCGGCTACGACTGCCTGCAGCGGACCGAGCACGTCGCCAACTACGCCTCGCAGGAGGCGGCGCGGGGCAGGGTCGATTTCCTCTTCGCGCGGCGAGAGCGCGGTAAGGCGATCCTCGCGCGCGCGAGCGCCCGCGAGGTGCTCGGAGAGTCGATCCGGGTGGTCGACGCCGCGGACCTGATCGGCCTCAAGGTGCAGTCCTCCTCCAACGACCCCTCTCGGCGTCGCAGGGACCTCGCCGACATCGAACGGCTGCTCGAGCGCGCCGAGGTCGACCTGGATCGGGTCCGCGAGTACTTCCGGCTCTTCGATCGAGAGAAGGAGCTCGACGCGCTTCTGGCCGAGGCCCGCGCGCGATGAGCCGGGAGGACCTCGATGCGTTTCGCGCGGAAGGCCTCTCCGAGGCGCGCCGCGACGCCTTCCGGCGGGCGGCGGAGGCCGAGGCGAGCTGGGACGCCGCCCATCCGGTCGACCTCGCCGCGATCCTCGACTTCATCGACCAGCTCCGCGCCCTGTTCGGCGACCCGCCGGTCGACCGCACTCCCTGGCGGGGGAGCGACTTCCGCCTGTAGCGAGCCGTCGGGCCGCCGCGCGCCTAGCGCTGGCAGCGCGGGCAGTAGTGCGCGCTGCGCTGGCCGAGCACGATGCGGCGGATCGGCGTCCCGCAGCTCGGGCAGGGCTCGCCGCGGCGCGCGTAGACGTGGCGCTCGTCCTGGTAGCCGCCGTCGACGCCGGCCGGAGACACGTAGTCGCTGATGCTCGAGCCGCCGGTCTCGATGGAGCGCAGCATCACCCGGCGCATCGCCGCGGCGATCGCCTCGCACTCGGCGCGCGAGACGCGGCGGGCGGGGCGGCGCGGCCGCACGCCGGCCAGGAACAGCGCCTCGTCGGCGTAGATGTTGCCCGTGCCCGCGACCACCGACTGGTCGAGCAGCAGGCTCTTGATCGCCACCTGGCGCCCGCGCGTCGCCTCGAACAGCGCGGCCCCATCGAGGGCGAGGGCGTCCGTCCCGAGGCGGCGCAGCCGCTCGCAGTCCTCGCCGGGCGCGAGGAGCTGCACCTTGCCGAACTTCCGGACGTCGCGAAACAGCAGCGCCGGGCCCTCGTCCGCGAAGAACAGACGCAGGTGCGTGTGGGCGTCCGGCGCGAAGCGCGGCTGCTCCTCGGGCGCCAGCGCCGCGCGTGCCGCCGCCGAGAGCAGACGCACGCTGGCGGCGCCGGCCGTGAACAGCTGGCCGGTCATGCCGAGGTGGAGCAGCAGGCGGCTGCCGTCGTCGAGCTCGGCGATCAGGTACTTCCCGCGCCGCTCGAGCCGCACCGCGCTGCGGCCCGGCAGCGCGCGCCGCAGCCGCGCCGGCGCGGTCAGGAAGAAGTAGCTGGGCGCCGTGGTCTCGACGCGCGCCACGCGCCGCCCGAGCAGCCAGGGCTCGATCTGGCGCCGCGTCACCTCGACCTCGGGAAGCTCGGGCATCGGCTCCCGCGAGCTAGGGGGCGAAGCGGCCGCGCAGGTGGGCCGGCACCAGCGGGCAGGCGTCCGCCTCGCGACCGAACCAGCTCAGACGGTGGCGCGCGACGTAGTCGTAGCCGGCGTCGCGCAGCGGGCGCGGCACCAGGCGGAGCAGCGCGGCCAGCAGCCGCCAGCCGCCGCCGAGGCGCTCGAGGATGCGGATCGTGCCGTCGGAGCGCACCAGCAGCGCGCCGTCGGAGCGCCGCACCACGATGCTGTCGGGGAGCGAGGGTCGCAGCTCGGCGGGAATCGTCGCGAGGTACGTCTCGCCGCCGAGGGGCGCGAAGCGGAACACGCCCTCGCGATCGTTCGCGGCGACGAAGCGCACCGAGCGGTGACAGAATCCGCAGCCGCCGTCGTAGAAGAGGAGCTCCGGCTCGCCGGACACGGCTACGCCTTCCCGGGCTCGACCAGGATCTTGGCGTGGGCCTCGGGGTCGCGCAGCGTGCGGAACGCCTCCGCGACCTCGGGGATGTCGACGCGGCCCGTGATCAGCGGCTCGGCCGGGATCTTGCCGTCCGCCAGCGCGCGCAGCGTGCCGGCGAACTCCTCGGGCGTGTAGCCGAGCACGAACTGCAGCGACAGCTCCTTGTTGATGGCGTACATCGGCCGGATCTGGTCCGTCTGCATACAGACGCCCGCCACCACGATGCGCGCGCCGCGCGGCGCGGTGCGCAGCAGCTCGCCGATCATGCCGGGCACCCCGACGCACTCGAAGAACAGCGGCAGGCGCCCGCCGGCGGCCTTCTGCCAGACGTCGACGGGCTTCTCCTTGGCGGGGTCGACGACGATGTCGGCGCCGAGATGCTCGGCGAGGGCGCGCCGCTTCGGCGAGAAGTCGGAGGCCACGATCGGCCCGATGCCCTGGAGGCGCAGCGCCGCGATCACGGCGAGGCCGACCGGGCCGCAGCCGACCACGAGGGCCGCGTCCACCTTCGTCGGCTGCCCCTTCGCCACCGCGTGGACGCCCACCGCCATCGGCTCGGTGAGCGCCGCCAGCTCCGTCGGCAGGCCGTCGGGCACCGGCTGGAGGAAGGGCTCCGAGAGGAGCATCAGCTCGGCGTAGCCGCCGGGAAACTCGTTCGAGTAGCCGACGGCGGAGATGCCGCGGGAGTGGAACAGCAGGGGGACCGAGCACACCCGCTGCCCGACCTTCAGCGTGCGCTGGGTGCCCGGCCCGAAGTCGACGATCTCTGCGCAGAACTCGTGGCCCATCACGAGGTCGCGCTGCGCGTCCATCACCAGACCGGCGCCCGACTCCTTCGCCAGCTCGCTCATCTCGTCGCCGTGCTCGAGGAAGTGGAGGTCGGAGCCGCAGATGCCGCAGGCGAGGGTGCGCACCAACACCTGCCCGGGGCCGGGAACGGGGTCGGGCAGGGTGTCCGCCACGATCTGCTTGGCTCGCATCACGGCAGCGCGCATCGTGCCTCCGTCGAAGGGGAAGAGCTTACCTCAGCCGCGGAAGAAGCCGAAGTCGAGGCTCGGCGTCTTGCGGTGGACCACGCGCCGCAGGTCCTCGATCTCCGCGGGCAGCTTGGAGCGCCGCTCTTCGTCGAGCTGCTCGGCCGTGCGCAGCTTGTTCGCCACCTTGCGCAGCGTGTCGAGCAGCACCACGTACTCCGTGTACTCGGGGGTGATGGGCGAGGCGTCGCGCACCTGCCCGTAGCCGCGCCGGAAGGCTTGCCAGTGCTCCTCGCGGTCCGCGGTCTTCACCAGCGAAGCGAGGCCCGTGAAGCGCGGCCGCACCGCGACGCCCTCCTCGTCCACGTAGCGGAGGTCGCCGTCGCGCTCGCGCAGCATGAAGTTCGCCTTGTGGAGATCGTCCATCTCCACCGCCAGCGGCACGCCGTAGCGGCGGCGGTAGACCTGCAGCTTGTCCGCCAGCGCGCCGCGCGTCTCGGGGTCGACGGCGCCCGCCAGCAGGCGCAGGTCCCGCGCGCGCTGGAGGTGCGCGCGCGCCGCCGCGCGCAGCCGGCCCGCCGTGTCCGGCAGCCCGGCGCGCTCGGCGGCCGCGTGGAGGGACGCGACCATCGCCCCGATCTCCGGGAGGCGCCCCAGCAGCTCGTCGCGGCCGAGAGGGCGGTGCTCGTCCAGCGCCTCGATCAACAGGAAGCGACGCTCGCGGCCGAGCACGTGGGGGAAGCTCGACGGGGCGAGGCCGAGCAGCAGCTGGATCTCGTGGGCGCGGCCGGCGCTCGCGCAGGCGCGCAGCTTGTAGCGGCGGCCGCTGCGGTCGCGCACGAAGCAGGCGGTGCCGCTGTGGGCGAAGCCGGGGACGGGCTCGATGCGCGCGAGGTCGAGGCGCTCCGCGAAGGGCCGCTCGCGGAGCAGCCGTTCCGGGTCGATCGGGCGGGGGCGGCGCGGCGCGAGCGTAGGCACGGCGCTTGAGGCTAGCCCCTCTGAATCCGGCTGGTTAGGATGGTCCGACCGATCTCCGCGAAGGACGCCGTCCACATGCCGTTTCCGGCCTGGCCCGAGCTCTCCGCCGATGCCCTGGAGCAGCAGCTGCTGGCCCGCTGGGCGGACGAGCGACTGTTCGAGCGCACCCTCGAGCGCACCAAGGGCAACCCCCCGTTCGTCTTCTTCGAGGGGCCGCCCACGGCCAACGGCCGGCCCGGCATCCACCACGTGGCCGGCCGCACGATCAAGGACCTGATCTGCCGCTTCCGCGCGCTGCAGGGCCGCCACGTGACGCGCATCGCCGGCTGGGACACGCACGGCCTCCCGGTCGAGATCGAGGTCGAGAAGGAGCTGGGCCTAGACGGCAAGCAGGCGATCGAGGCCTTCGGCGTGGCCGAGTTCAACGCGCGCGCCCGGGCCAGCGTGTTCCGCTACCAGGCGGAGTGGCAGGAGCTCTCGAACCGCATCGGCTACTGGCTCGACTACGAGCATCCCTACGTGACGTGCAGCAACGAGTACGTCGAGTCGGTGTGGTGGCTGCTGAAGCAGCTCCACGAGAAGGGTCTGCTGCAGCCCGGCCACCGCGTGCTGCCTTACTGCCCGCGCTGCGGCACCGCGCTCTCGAGCCACGAGCTGGCCCTCGGCTACCAGGAGGTCCGCGACCGCTCGATCTACCTGACCTTCCCGCTCGCCGACGGCAGCGGCCGCGAGCTGGTGGTGTGGACCACGACGCCGTGGACGCTGCCCGCGAACGTGGCGGCCGCGGTGCATCCGGAGCTCGAGTACGGCGAGTACGAATGGCAGGGCGGGCGCGTGCTGGTGTGCGCCGCGGCGCGCGCCGGGGCCATCGTGCTCGAGGATCGCGGCGGGCCGGGCGGCAAGGCGCTCCACGTCGGCGACCTGCCGCGGCGCGCGCTGCGGCGCGGCCGGGAGTACGTGGGCCTCGCCTACCAGCGGCCGCTCGCGATCGTCCCGCTCCCCGCGGATCGCCGCGCGCAGCTGGTCGTGGAGGGGGACTTCGTCACCGCCGAGGACGGCTCCGGCATCGTGCACATGGCTCCGGCCTTCGGCGCGGACGACTACGCCGCCGCGCAGCGGCACGGGCTCGCGACGATCCGCCCGGTCGCCGCGGACGGCACCTTCCAGGGGACGAGCTGGCCCGAGATCGAGGGCCGGCGCGTCACCGACGACGAGACCAACGAGCGGATCGTGCGGCGCCTGAAGCAGGACGGCCGCTGGCTGCGCACCGAGAACTACGTGCACAGCTACCCCCACTGCTGGCGCTGCAAGAGCAAGCTGATCTACTACGCCCGCGACTCCTGGTTCGTACGCACCTCCGCGCTGAAGGAGCGCATGCTCGAGCTGAACCGCCAGGTGGCCTGGCACCCGCCGGAGGTCGGCGCCGGCCGCTTCGGCGAATGGCTCGCGAACAACGTCGACTGGGCGCTCTCGCGCGACCGCTACTGGGGCACCCCGCTGCCGGTGTGGGTGAGCGACCGCGATCCTTCCTACGCCGAAGTGATCGGCAGCTACGCCGAGCTGGCCGAGAAGGTGGGGCGGCCGCTGCCGGCGGACTTCGACCCGCACCGCCCGAGCATCGACGCCTACACCTGGCCCGCTCCCGGCGGCGGCACGATGCGGCGCCGCCCGGAGGTGATCGACACCTGGTTCGACTCGGGCGCCATGCCCTACGCCCAGTGGCACTACCCCTTCGAGAACGAGGCGGAGTTCCGCGCGCACTTCCCGGCGGACTTCATCTGCGAGGGCATCGACCAGACGCGCGGCTGGTTCTACTCGCTGCTGGCGATCGCGACCACGGTGTTCGACGCCGCGCCCTACCGCAACGTCATCGTCAACGAGCTGATCCTCGACGCCGAGGGTCAGAAGATGTCGAAGAGCAAGGGGAACGTCGTCGACCCCCGCGAGGTGGTGCGCGAGTTCGGCGCGGACGCCGCGCGCCTCTACCTGCTGACGGTGAGCCAGGTCTGGCTGCCGAAGCGCTTCGACCCGCGCGCGATCCCCGAGAGCGTCGGCGGCTTCCTGAACACGCTGAAGCAGACCTACCGCTTCTTCGCGCTCTACGCCGGCGAGGCGCCGCCGGACGCCACGGGCGCCGCGCCGGCGAGCGAGCTCGACCGCTGGATGCGGGCGCGCCTCGACGCGACGGTGGAGCGGGTGACGTCGGCCTGGGAGGGCTACGACGTCACCTCCGGCGTGCGCGCGATCATGGAGCTGGTCGACGACCTCTCCAACTGGTACGTGCGGCTCTCTCGCGCGCGCTTCTGGGCGCCGGACCGCGAGGCCGACGCCGCCGCCGTCGCGACGCTCTACGAGGCGCTGGTGACGGTCGCGCGGCTGCTCGCCCCGGCGGCGCCCTTCGCGTCGGACTGGCTGCACCGCGCGCTGCTGGGCGAAGACCGCTCGGTTCACCTCGCCGACTTCCCGAGTCCCGGCGGCCGGCGCGACGCCGCCCTCGAGGCCTCGATGGACGCGGTGCGCAAGCTCGCCTCCCTGGCGCGCGCCGCGCGCGAAGAGGGCGGGCTGCGCGTGCGCCAGCCGCTGGCGCGGCTGCGCGTGGCGGTGCCCGCCGCGCTGCGCGGCCCGGCGCTCGACGCGCTGCTGCCGCTGCTGGCCGCGGAGGTGAACGTGCGCGAGGCGGTGGTGGTCTCGGACGAGGACCTCGTGCGCCTGCGCGGCAAGCCGAACTTCCGCTCCCTCGGCAAGCGCTTCGGCAAGCAGACTCCGGAGATCGCCGCGCGCGTGAAGGAGCTGCCCGCCGACGCCCTGCGCCGCCTCGAGGCCGGGAGCGCGGTGGAGCTGCCGGGCGCGGGCGAGATCCTCCCCGAGGACGTCAGCGTCGAGCGCGAGGTGGCGGGGGAGTGGATCGTGCAGAGCGAAGGCGCGTTCGTCGCGGCCCTCGACCCGGCGCTCTCCGACGAGCTGCGCCAGGAGGGGCTGGTGCGCGAGCTCGTCAACCGCGTGCAGCGCATGCGCAAGGACGCGGGCCTCGCCTACACCGACCGCATCGCGCTCTGGGTGGACGGCGCGCCGGCGGTCCGCGAGGCGGCGCAAGCCCACGCCGCCAGCCTCCGCGAGGAAACCCTCGCGCGCGCCCTCGCCGTCGGCGAACGCTGCTCGGCCCCCGACCTCGAGCAGCGCCACGACCTCGACGGCCACGAAGCCCTCGTCGCCCTCCGCCGGATCGGGGATCCAGGGGACGGAGTCAACTAATCAACTAACTCTCCCCCTGGGTGCACGCCATCACCCCCCCGGGTGGAGTTAGTTGATTAGTTGACTCCGTCCCCGACCGTGGCGCCGCCCGCGTAGCGGATCAGGACGCGGGTGCCGTCGGCGAGGCCGTCGCGGAAGCGGGGGCCCCATTTGTCCCACTCGGCGGGGTACTTGCGGCCGAAGGCCTCGAGGGCACGGGTGCGGGCAGCGGGGTCCTTCTCGAACGCCGCCTTCGCCTCGAAGCTCGGCGCGCTCTTGAACTTGCCGCCGGAGCGGGTCCAGACGCCGAAGTCGCCGACCCAGAGGCGAGCGCGCTCGAGGCCGTGCGCCAGCGCCCTCGCCTTCCAGCGGTCGGCCGCGGTCACCACCAGCACGTCGTCGCCGTCGGCGACGAACCAGACTTCGCCGTGGCAGGTGCTCTCGCTGCCGTCCTTCCGGAGCGGCGAGACGTAGACGAGCGGGCTCGCGGCGAGCGCCGTCTTCAGCGCCGCCGCGCGGGGCGACGCTTCGTCTCCGAAGGCGCGCCGCGGCAGCCAGAGGGCCGCTGCGCCTGCCGCCGCCCCCGCCAGGAACCGCCGGCGCGTGATGCGCATCGTTCGCACGCTTCCACCTCCTTCTGCGGCATGCTACCTCGGGACCCGATGCTCGCCCCCTACCTCTTCTATGGAACCCGCGTCTCCTTCTTCTCGGCGAAGGTGCGCTGCGCGCTGCGCGCGAAGGGGCTGCCGTTCCGCGAGGTCGAGCCCAGCCAGGAGGTCTACCGCGACGTGATCCTGCCGCGCACCGGCCTCGCCTTCATCCCGGTGCTGGTGACGCCGGCCGACGAGACCCTGCAGGACTCGAGCGTGATCCTCGACGAGCTGGAGCGCCGCCATCCCGTTCCGCCGCTCTACCCCGAGACGCCCGTGCAGCGGGTCGTCGCCTACCTCTTCGAGCTCTACGCGGACGAGTTCGCCGTGCTCCCCGCCATGCACTACCGCTGGAGCTTCCCCGAGAGCGAGGCCCGGGCGCGCCGCGACTTCGCCGCCGCGACGGGCGATGCGGAGCGCGCCGGTCGCTTCGCCGACCGCATGAAGGGGAGCATCCGCGCCCTCGGCGTCTGTCCGGAGAGCGCCGCCGCCATCGAGGCCCACACCCGCGACCTGCTGGACGCCCTCTCCGCGCACTTCGCCGCCCAGCCCTTCCTGCTCGGCGGCCGCCCCTCGCTCGCGGACTGCGCGCTCATGGGGCCGCTCTTCGCCCACCTCTACTGCGACGCCGTACCCGGCCGCCTGCTGAAGGAGACCGCGCCCGAGGTGTGCGCCTGGATCCAGCGCATGGACGGCGCCCTTCCCGGCGCCGGTGAGTTCCTCGGGGACGACGCCCTCGCGCCGAGCCTGCGCCCCCTGCTCGAGCTGCTCGGGCGCGACGCCGCGCCCGTCCATCTCGACGATCTGCACGCCGCGGAGAGCTGGGCCCTCGCGCACCGCGAAGCCTGGGATCCGCCGCCCCGCGCGCTCGGCATGCACGCGACGCGCCTGCGCGGCGCGAGCTTTCCGCGCTACACGAGCGCCTACGCGCCCTGGATGATCCAGCGCCCGCTGGACGCCTACCGCGGCCTCGCCCCGGCGAGCCGCGCCGCGGTGGACCGGGCGCTCGCGGGCACCGGCCTCGAGCCGCTGCTCGCCGTCGCGCCCCGCGTCCGTGCGAACAAGAAGGGGTTTCAGCTCGCCTACGCGGAGGCGTAGCGCCTCACACCAGGCGGCTCCCGTGCCCCTCCCAGTAGCGGTCGCGCAGCTTCCGCTTCTGCATCTTGCCGGTCTCGGTGCGCGGCAGCGTGTCTACGAACTCGACGCTGCGCGGGCACTTGTAGTGCGCGATGCCAGCGCGGCAGAACTCGATCAGCTCGCGCTCCAGCTCCGGCCCCGGCGTCGCGTCCGGCGCCGGCACCACGACCGCCTTCACCTCCTCGCCGAGGTCGGCATTCGGCACTCCGATCACGGCGACGTCGTGCACCTTCGGGTGGGTGACCAGGTGACTCTCGGTCTCCTGGGGGTAGATGTTGACGCCGCCCGAGATGATCATGTTCGACTGGCGGTCCGTCAGGTACAGGAAGCCGTCCTCGTCGACGTAGCCGATGTCGCCGATCGTGAACAGCGCGCCGCGGTAGGTGCCGGCGGTCTTCGCGTCGTCCTTGTGGTAGCGGAAGCGTGCCCCCGGATCGGGGGGCGCTTCGAAGTAGATGGCGCCCTCCTGGCGCGGCTTCTCGATCTCGCGGCCCTCCTCGTCGAGCACGTGCACCTTGCCCCCTGCCCAGTGGCGGCCCACCGAGCCCTCGTGGGCGAGCCAGTCCTTGGCGCGGATCAGCGTGCCGCCGCCCTCCGTGCCGGCGTAGTACTCGACGATCGCGTCGCCCCACCACTCGATCATCGCGCGCTTCACCGGCACCGCGCACGGCGCGGCGGCGTGCACGGCGACCTCGAGGCTCGAGACGTCGTAGCGCTTGCGCACGTCCTCGGGCAGCCGCAGCAGGCGGATGAAGTGGGTGGGCACCCACTGCGAGGTGCGCACGCGGTGCCGCTCGATCAGGCGCAGCGCGTCCTCGGGATCGAAGCGGCGCATGATCACCGCGGTGGCGCCGATGCGGTGCTGCGCCGAGCTGAACGCCAGCGGCGCCGCGTGGTAGAGCGGCGCGGGCGAAAGGTAGACGTCGCCCTCGCGCATGCCGAACAGGGAGACCAGGCCGACCGCCGGGGCGACGTACTTGAGGTCGCCCGCCGGCACGCGCGGGAGCGGCCGGCGCACTCCCTTCGGCCGCCCGGTGGTGCCCGACGAGTAGAGCATCACCGAGCCTTCCAGCTCCTCGCCGGGAGGAGCGTCCTCCGGCGCGCTGGCGATCGCGTCCTCCAGGCTGCGGAAGCTCGGGATCTCGCCGCCCACCGAGGCGCA
>Ga0105106_10002009_pt1 | contig 14569 bp, 14 predicted proteins | sample PPLLaktember2015_5_FD_79109 | JGI IMG/M metagenome (GOLD analysis project Ga0105106, IMG submission 79109) | Freshwater sediment microbial communities from Prairie Pothole Lake near Jamestown, North Dakota, USA - PPLs Lake P8 Core (1) Depth... | ecosystem: Environmental > Aquatic > Freshwater >...
CCTGTAGGCTTCCACGGCTTCGCGGGCGCCCGCCTTGGCGGCCTCCACGTCGGGCTGGTCGAAGGGGTTGATGCCCAGGAACCGGCCCGCCACGGCGGTGGCCATCATCCAGAGGAAGAACTGCCCGCCCAGGTCGTAGGGGTCGTGGAGGCGGAAGATCTCCACGGGTTGGCCCGCATCCTCGAGGGACCGGATGAACGTTGCGCGAAGCGGCTCCCCCGCCGCCTCCAGCCCCACGAAGAGCCGGTCCGGCCCATAGACGTCGGGCCTGCCCGGGGCCTCACGGAGAACGGGCAGGATGCCCTTGCCTTCCTTCCCGGTGCTCTCGGCGATGAGCTGCTCCACCCAGTCGCCGAAGTGCTGGATCGAGGGCGAGGAGATCAGGGTGAGCTTGTCTCGCCCGAGCTGTGCCAGCCTTCCCAGGTACGCGCCGAGCCTTGCGCCGTGGTTGTCGCCCGTCACCGGGCAGTTGGCGGCGTCACAGTTGGCGGCCATCGTGATGGCCCGCTCGAGAAGCTTCCTTACATCGAAGCCGGTGAGCGCCGCCGGCACCAGGCCGAAGAACGACAGGGCCGAGAAGCGGCCGCCGATGTCCGGGTCGTTCAGAAAGACCTGGCGGAAACCGAACTCCCGCGCCCACTCCTCGAGTTTCGATCCGGGGTCGGTGATGGCCGCGAAGCGCGCGCCGGCCTTCTCCCGTCCAATCCGCTCGCAGGCCCACCCGTAAAAGAACTTGAAGAAGGAGTGGATCTCGACGGTCGTCCCCGATTTCGACGAGACCATGAAGAGGGTCCTTGCCGGGTCGAGCTGTCCCGCGCGGCGAAACACGGTGCCCGGGTCGGTGCTGTCCAGGACGGCAAGCGATGGCCAGCCGGGTTCGCTGCCGAAGGTCTTCGCGAAGACCTCCGGGGCGAGGCTCGAGCCGCCCATCCCCAGGAGCAGCACCTGGGTGAAACCGTCAGACCGGACGCCCCTCGCGAAGGCCTCGATCTCGTCGATGCGTTCCATCATGTCGGAAGCACTCGTGAGCCAGCCGAGGCGGTTCGCGATCTCCCTCGGGTCGGGTTTCCAGACGGTGTGGTCCTTCGCCCAGATCCGGTCCATGATGCGGTCCTTGCGGAGCCCGGCGAGAGCATCGTCGATCTCATCGCGGAAGGCGCCGGCCTCGGTGGACTCGGGCTTCCATCCCGCCCGGATCTCGTTGCGCTTCGACCGGATGCTCGCCATCAGCGCATCGAAGGAGGTCTCGAAGGCAAGGACTCCCTCGCGCTGCAACTCACCGGTGATCCCGTCCAGGTGAATGCCCAGCTTTTCGATGCCGTCAAAAACCTGCCTGGCCTCCCGCACGCCCTTGCGCAGCGTCGAGGCGACCTTCCCGTGGTCGAGAAAGGCCTCGAGGGTGGCCGGGGGCAGGGTGTTCACCGTGTCGGGGCCGATGAGTTCGTCCACGTAGAGCGTGTCGGGGTAGCGCGGGTTCTTGGTGCCCGTGCTCCCCCAGAGGACCCGCTGCACGCGGGCCCCTTTGCGCGCGAGCTTTTCCCAGCGCTTCCAGGAGCAGATCGCACGGAAGCGCTTATAGGCCAGCTTCGCGCTGGCGATCGCCGCCTTTCCCTGGAGGTCCTGATTCCCGAGGGCCTGGAGCTTTTTGTCCACCGCAGTGTCGATGCGGCTCACGAAGAAGGAGGCCACGGAGGCGACCTTCCGAAGATCGCCCCCCTTTGCGGCCAGCTTCTCGAGGCCTGCGATATAGGCCCGGACCACGGCCTCGTAGTGGGCAAGCGAGAAGATGAGCGTCACGTTGACGTTCACGCCCGAGGCGATGAGGGCTTCGATGGCCGGAACCCCCTCGGCCGTGGCGGGGACCTTGATCATCACGTTGGGACGGCCGAGGGCCTTGAAGAGCATCTTCGCCTCGGCGATGGTCCCCTCGGTGTCACCGGCGAGCTTCGGGTTTGCCTCGAGACTCACATAGCCGTCGGCGCCCCCCGTGGCGTCCCAGACCGGCCGGAAGAGGTCGGCGGCCCGCCGGATGTCGTCGAGGACGAGCGCCAGGTAGATCTCGTCGTTTATCTTTCCCTCGGCCACGAGCTCCCGGAGGGCCTCGTCGTAATCCGAGCTTCCCGCGATGGCCTTCTCGAAAATGGTGGGGTTGGAGGTGATGCCGGAGACGCCCCGGGCGATGAGGGCCTCCATCTCACCGGAGGTGATCAGTGAGCGGCGGATGAAATCGAGCCAGACGGACTGGCCGAGCCTGTTCAGGTCTTTGATTCTGCTCACGGTGCCCTCCTTGAGCAAGACGGGCGCAACGGGCGTTAGAGAGCGGAAGGGTCGGCGGGTTGGACGAGATGCGAACCGTCTTTCCCCGAGGGTTCACGGAAAAGAAAAAGCAGCGCACAAGTACGCTGCTTTATTTATACACAATCTCCCGGGATTAGACAAGCACACCGTCGGCTATGATCCGAAATCGGGGGACCTGTTCCTGCCCGATACCCGATTCCCAATGCCCTGTTCTCTATTCCCTGCCTAACAGCTTCAGTGCCCTTCCGACGACGTTGTCCACGGTGAAGCCGAATTTCTCCATGAGCACCTCGCCCGGCGCCGAGGCCCCGAAGTGATCCAGGCCGATCACGTCGCCCTCGTCGCCCACCCAGCGCCACCAGCCGAGTGTCGCCCCGGCCTCTATGGCCAGGCGCTTTTTCATCTCAGGCGGGATCACGGCGTGGCGGTAGCCTTGTCCCTGCTCCCTGAAGAGCTCCCAGGAGGGCATGGAGACGACGCGGGCGCGCACCTTCTTTACCGCAAGCTCGTCGGCCGCCCGCAGTGCGAGTGCCACCTCGGAGCCCGTGGCGATCAGGACGATATCCGGGTTGTCGCCCCCGCTGGCAAGCACATAGGCCCCGCGGCTCACCCCTTCCGCGATGGGGTACTTCGAGGCATCGAGGACAGGCAGGTTCTGCCGCGAGAAGACAAAGACCGTGGGATTGCGGCGCTGCAGGGCCACCTTCCAGGCGGCAAGCGTCTCGTTGGCATCGGCCGGCCGCAGGACCGTAAGGTTCGGGACGGCCCGCAGGGCCATGAGCTGTTCGACGGGCTGGTGGGTGGGGCCGTCCTCGCCCACGCCGATGCTGTCATGCGTGAAGATGAACAGGACGTGGAGCTGCGAGATGGCAGCCAGCCGGATGGGCGGCCGCATGTAGTCCGAAAAGACGAAGAAGGTCCCCGTGAAGGGCAGGAGCCCGCCGTAAGCGGCCAGCCCGTTGGAGATGGAGCCCATGGCATGCTCGCGCACCCCGAAGTGGATGTTGCGGCCCCCGTAGCCCCACTCGCCCCCGACGGCCCCCTGCACGCCGGGCGGCTTTTCCCCGGGCTTCTGAAAGTCGCCCATGCCCTTGAGCCAGGCAAAGACGGAGTTGTTGAGGTCGGCCGTCCCGCCGATCAGCTCGGGGATGTTTTTCCCGAAGACCTGCAAAATCTCCTCGGAGACCTTGCGGGTGGCGACGGATTTGCCCGCGGGGTACTCGGCGAGCCCCCGGTCCCAGCCTTTCGGCAGCAGATCGGCCTTGCGCCGCTTGAATTCATCGGCCATCTCCGGGAAGGCCTTTTCGTACTGGCCGAGCAGGACGGACCACCGGCCCTCGAGTTGCTTTCCCCTCGACTGGGCCTCGTGGAAAACCTTCAGTGCCTCTTCGGGCACACTGAATGTCGGCTCCAGCGGCCAGCCGAGATTCTTTTTCGTCTCCTCGGTTTCCTTGGGCCCCAGCGGCGACCCGTGTGCCTCGAAGCTTCCCTGTTTGTGGGGCGAGCCGTAGCCGATGATCGTCCGCACGCAGATGAGGGAGGGCCTGCCGGTCTCCTTCTTCGCGGCCTCGATCGCCGCATCGATGGCGGCGATGTCGTTGCCGTCCTCGATCGTCTGCACGTGCCAGCCGTAGGCCCCGTAATGCTTTGCCTGGTCCTCGGTGAAGGAGAGGTCGGTGCTGCCCGCGAGCGATATCCGGTTGTCGTCGTGCAGGACAATGAGCTTGCCCAGGCCCAGATGGCCGGCCAGTGCGCAGGCCTCGTTCGCAACCCCTTCCATCAGGTCGCCGTCGCTGGCGATCACGTAGGTGTAATGATCGACAAGCGGGAACCCCTCCCGGTTGAAGCGGACCGCCATGTGGGCCTCGCCGACGGCAAGCCCCACGGCATTCGAGATCCCCTGCCCCAGGGGGCCTGTAGTGACTTCGACCCCGTCGTGTCCCCGCTCGGGGTGCCCGGGCGTGAGGCTGTCCCACTGGCGGAACTTTTTGATCTCGGCAAGCGGAAGCTCATAGCCTGTCAGGTGCAGCAGCGCGTAGAGGAGCATGGAACCGTGCCCGCCGGACAGGACAAAGCGGTCGCGGTTTGGCCAGCGGGGGTTTGCCGGGTTGAAGCGCAAGTGGCGCGTCCACAGGACGTAGGCCATCGGGGCCGCACCCAGCGGCAGGCCCGGGTGGCCCGATTTCGCCTTCTCGATGGCATCGACGGCGAGCATGCGTATGGTGTTGATGCAAAGCGTATCGACTGGATTCATTTCGATGATCTGCTCCTCGGTCTTGTTTCGGGTTTCAACCCTTGCACTGCAGCGCCCAGGAGGGCCGCCTTGGGGTTTGTGATGACGTGCACGGGGATCCGCGCGACGAGATCCCGCATCCGTCCCTTGCGGAGGAACGCCTCCGTGAATGGTCCTTTTTCGAGAAATGGGAGAATCCGCGGCGGTATCCCTCCCCCGAGGTAGATTCCTCCCGTGGCCAGGATCTTGAGGGCCATGTTGCCCGCCTCGGCCCCCAGGATGGAGGCGAAAAGGCCAAGCGTCCTGACACAGATATCACAGGGAGTTTCCCGGTCAAGCGCTTTTTCGACGATCATCGGGACGGGGTCGGCCTCGCGGTTCAGCCTTTGGGCAAGCCAGGCCGGTTCGGCGGCAACTCCACTTTTTTTCAGGAAATTGTAGATGTTCACGATCCCGATTCCCGAGCAGACCCGCTCGTAGCTCACGTGGCCGTGCAGGCCGCGCAGGGTTGCCAGCAGATCATTCTCGATCTGCGTTGCCGGCGCAAAGTCGGCGTGCCCCCCCTCGGAGGGATAGGCCCGGTACTGCTTCCCGTCCCAGGCGAGCCAGGCCTCGCCCAGGCCCGTCCCGGGGGCGATCACGGCCTTGGCGCCGTGGCGCACGGGGGCCCCTTCGCGAAGGGTGCTGACATCCTCCTTGCGAAGAAAGGGGACAAAAGAGGCGACGGCCTCCACGTCGTTGATAACCCTCGCGGACTTTATCTTCAGGGCCTCCCGCAGGAGGCCCTCGTCGATCACCCAGGGGAGGTTCGTGATCTGCGACTTTCCCTCGAATACCGGCCCGGCAACGCCGAAGACGGCTTTGGTTGCACGACGGCCTGTCTCCTTGAGGAAACGGCCGACGGCTTCCTCGAGGCTGCCGTACCCGATGCTGGGATACACGGCCTCGGCCAGGGGCCTGCGGAGCCCCCGCTCTTCCGAAAAGAGGCCGAAGAGGAGCTTGGTCCCTCCGATGTCGCCGGCTAGAAGCATGGTGCGCCTCCTTAAATCCCCCTTTGCCGCCCTGATCCACTCTGTGGGGCGGCCCGGCATGGTACGAACCGGACATGGTTGCGCACCCTGACGGGATGCGCCCCCGGTCATCCCCCTTTGCGAAAGGGGGGAAGGGGGGATTTATTCCACTTTGTTGGCTCGCTCCGTACTCTTTTCCTTTTCTTTGAGCTTCCCGCCCGCGAACCGCACGGCCCCGATCACGACGGCCAGGGCGGCAACGAACAACCCGACGACGAGCCAGGGGACCTCTCCGGTTGTGGCTGCGCTGACGATGGCGTCGGTCCCCACCAGGTAGACGATGGTCCCCGGCAGCATGCAGAGCCAGGACCAGAAGGCGTACGTCGGAAAGGGAACCCGCGTGAGCCCGAACCCGTAGTTGAGCAGGTTGAAGGGAAACAGGGGCACGAGGCGCGTGATGGCAACGATGATGGCCCCGTGCTTCTCCGTCAGCCGGTCGAGGCGCTGGAACTTCTCGTTTCCCGAGAGCCTTCCATATATGGCATCCCGGGCGAGATAGCGGGCGATCAGGAAGGCAAGGCTCGCACCCAGGGTGGAGCCGATGCTCACCAGGATCACCCCCTTGAAGGCACCGAAAATGGCCGCCCCGGCAATCGAGATGGGCAGCCCCGGCACGGCGGCTATGACGGCGACGATGTAGAGGCCCACGTAGGCCGCCATCCCCAGGTTGCCCATGGCCGCGATCCATTCCCGAAGCTCCTGCAGGCGCTCGCCCAGCCCGAAGACGCGGGCAAGGACGATCAGCAAAAGGACGACTGCCGCAAAGAGGACAAGCTTCCAGATGTCCTTCCCCCTTGCCCCGGCTTTGCCCTTGTCCTCCATTGCATTGCCTTTCAGTGATTTTTATAGAAGCGCACCAGTCGCTCCGGGGACATCCCCAGGAAGTATAGTGTGATGATCGCCCAGTTTCTCAGCGTGCAATAGACGACGCCTTCCTTTTCCTGGCGCCGGGCCGATGTTACCACGGCTTCATGCAGAATGGAAATGCGGTCGCCGCGATCCTTGATGCGGCGCATGATCTCCACGTCCTCCATCAGGGGGATGTCCGCAAACCCGCCGAGGATTTCGAAATAGTCCCGCCGGAAAAACTGGGCCTGGTCGCCGTAGGGGATCCGCGTAAAACGCGACCGCAGGCAGGCCACCCGGGCGATATAGCGGATCGACGACCGGTCCGAGTTGTAGCGCAGGTCGAAGGCCCCGGCCACGTGATTGCCGTCCGAGAGGGTCTCTTCGATGCGCCGGAAGGCCCCCTGCGGGAGCCGGGTGTCGGCATGGAGAAAGAGCAGATATTCCCCTTTTGCCGCCGCCGCCCCCGCATTCATCTGCCGGGCCCGTCCCGCCTGGGAGGCGAGCAGGATCACGCCGCCGCGGGAGACGGCCTTGATGGACTCTTCATCGGGGCTGCCGTCGACCAGGATTATCTCGACGGGCGAGCCGTCCGCGATCTCCAGGAGGTGATCGATCAGCGAATCGAGGGGTTGGGTTTCTCTCAGGACGGGGATGATGACGGAGACGGACGGTGCCATCGCCCGGCTCATTCGGGTCTCATGAACCGCTTGCGGATTTCCTCCATCCGTTTGCGGTTTACGTTGAAGTCGTAAGACCCCGTACGCGCGGCGGACCGGAAATGGATGAGCTTGGCGGCATCGTCGAAGAGGAATTCCACGTCGTCGACAAACTCGAAAAAGGCGGACCGGAATTCCACGTGGATGTACTCGGGCTCAACCTGCACGAGGGTTGAGCGCTCCATGTGCCGGATGATCATCAGGAGCTTGTCCCGGGCCTCGTCCTGTGTGACGGCGTAGCGGATGGGCTCGCTCCGGTGCCGCTCCGCCGGGTCCTGGGTGCAGACGCAGTTGCGCTTGTCCGGGCAGGGCCGGAGCTTGCCGTCCGCCGTCAGGCCTGTCGTTCCCGTAACCGTTTGCCGGCATCCTGTCAGGATCATAAGGCCGATGATCAGGAAGGGGATGAGTTCATGCTTCATCGGGTCCCCCCGCGATGGGTGTCATGCGCAAGCTACGATACCATCAATGCCGGGGATTTACAACGAGGCGCTCCGGGACGATCTTCGGCAGGTCTCTTTCTTCTCATCCATTCCCCGATGATGTGTTAAGGCATTCGGCAACGGGGAATTCATCCGCCCCCTGATTGAGGGAAGGCGGGACAACGTGCACCATATAATGCAGCCTGATGAACGTGCAGCGCCTTCTGCGGCAAAAGACATGGAGGAGCCATGCTGAGCGACCAGAAAAAAACGGAACTGAAGAGTTTCGGCAAACCCGACGAGGTCAGGACGTTTCCCAAGGGTAAAGTGGAGCTGGTCAAGATAGGAGGGGCCATGATCGGCAGGGCGACGCTGGAGCCGGGGTGGAAGTGGTCCACCTCCGTGCAGCCCCTGGCGAAGACCAAGAGCTGCCAAGCCCCGCACTTCCAGTATCACGTCTCCGGGACCATGAAGGTCGTCATGGACGACGGGTCGCAGTTCGATTGCAAGGCCGGCGATGTGTCGCTCCTGCCGGTGGGTCACGATGCCTGGGTGGTCGGCAACGAACCGGTCGTGATCGTCGACTTCCAGGGGATGCTCGATTACGCAAAGGCGAAATGAGAACCGTGCGAGCGATCGGTCCCTGCTGAGCGCTCCATAAGATACAGCCTTGTCAACCTCCTTTCCTTCGACGCGGGGAGAAGTGCTTCGGCCTTCTCCCCTGCCTTTTCCGCGGCCGGCGAGTGCAGGGTTGGCCCCTGGAAGCTTACTTGCCCTGGCCCTGCGCAGGAGGGGGTTGATCGACTTTTGCCTCCGCCCGCTCTGCGGGAGGTGAGACGGGGGTTCGTTTCTCTTCCGCTGAGGCACCTTCCGGTTTTTCCGCTACCCCGTCCTTCTTGTCGGCGATATCCACCGTGCCGGACGTCTGCCCGGGCGGTCTCGGGGCTCCCGTGTCCAGCGGCGGCCCGTCGGGGGGCGCCTTCATGATGTCCTCGTATTCCTCGATCACGACGCCCCGCTTCACCATGATCCCGTAGACGATCTCGGCGCGCTTCTCCACGTACTTCGACGTGCCCGTCGGGTTGTACTTGAGCGGGCTGGGAAGGACGACGGCAAGCCGGGCCGCCTCCATCGGAGTCAGCTCCGCGGCGGACTTGCCAAAGTAGTGTCGCGAGGCGGCCTCGATTCCGAAGATCCCGTCGCCCCACTCGGCCACGTTCAGGTAGATCTCCAGGATGCGCCGCTTCGACAGGTTGTTCTCGATGCGCCAGGTGAGGATGGCTTCCTTGACCTTCCGCAGGGGGTTCTTCGAAGGGGAGAGGAAGAGGTTCTTGGCGAGCTGCTGGCTGATGGTGCTGCCGCCGTACTTGAGCTTGCCCAGCTTGATATCCTTCTCGATGGCCTTCTGCATGGCCTCCATGTCGAACCCTTCGTGCTGCCAGAACTTGTCGTCCTCGGCGATGAGCACGGCCTTTGCGGCGTAGGGGGAGATCCGCGAGAGGGGGACCCAGACCTGGTGGATCTTCTTGTTCTTGAGCCCCTTGAACTCCCACTCGAACTCCCGGTGGGTCATGAAGGAGGTCTTTCCGGGGTTTTTCTTCTTCAGCGCCGCGACGTCGTCGTAGTAGAAGGCCGTCGTGGTGTAGACCAGCACCGCCCCCGCCAGGAGGAAGACCGCGATCAGAAGAAACCGGGATATTTTTTTCAGTAAAGTCATAGGACGAAAGTCAATGTTCAACCGTCAGTGTCATTGCGAAGGACCTCCCCCTTTCATAAAGGGGGATAGAGGGGGATTTTCCCCTCCGTGAAAACGATTGCACGCGCATTCCCCGCAGCTTGCTGCGGGGTAAGCGAGCATAATAACAGATAAACCCTTTCCTTAAGTGCTAAATTCCTGGCACCTTGGTGCGAGGAATTTTAATTGCTGCTGCTTCTCGGGAGCGGAGCGGTGTAATCTTCGTTTTTGGATTCCAAAGCGTAGACTGCCCTGCCTTGTCGTTCTCGGCGAAGTAGTGCTTTTATCGCCAATGGACGTGGAAATCAATCATCATTTTACATTGGCCTCGACATTGGCACCTATTCCATGCATATTCACGCATCCACAAAACGTGGCATGGAGCAGCGATCTCATGAGAACGACGATCAACATCGATGACGATCTGATCCGCAAGGCGGCTGATCTGACCGGCATCAGGGAGAAGGCGTCCCTGGTGAGGCTCGGCCTGGAGACCCTGATTGAAAGGGAAAGCGGCAAGCGGCTGGCAAGGCTGGGGGGAACCGAAAAGAAGCTCGAAACGATACCCAGACGCAGAACCAAGACGAAGTGATCACTTCACCGAAACGCACGGCTGGATGGGAAAAGGGCAAGGTCATAATGAGTGAAGGGATGGCCGGGGCGAAATCCGTTCTCAAAAACGTTTTCGGCTACGATGACTTCTGGCCCCTGCAAGAGGCCATCATCGCTCATCTCCTGGAAAAGAGAAACGCCCTTGTCGTCTTGCCGACAGGAGGCGGCAAGTCCCTCTGCTATCAAATCCCGGCCCTGATCCATGAGGGACTATCGATCGTCGTCTCCCCCTTGATCTCGTTGATGAAAAATCAGGTGGATGAGCTGCAGGAATGCGGCGTTCCGGCCGTATATCTGAACAGTACCTTGAAACCCGATGAGTACCGCCGTCATGTCGAGAGACTCAAGGCAAACCACATAAAATTACTTTATCTTTCCCCGGAAGCCCTGTTGAGCCCCAGGACCCTTGCCCTGCTTTCGACGATGAAAGTCGACTGCATGGCCATTGACGAGGCCCATTGTATTTCGGAGTGGGGCCATGATTTCCGGCCGGAATACCGTCAACTGGGCGGGTTGCGTCACACGTTCAGGGACGCGGTTTGTGTCGCCCTGACCGCCACCGCAACCGAGCGGGTGCGCGCCGACATCAAAAAGTCCCTGCAGATCGCCGGGACCGAGGAATTCATCGGCAGTTTCAATCGCCCGAATCTCTTCCTGGAAGTGGAACCCAAGATCACCCCTCTCGAGCAGATCGCGGAATTCCTGAAGCCATACCGGAACGAATCGGGGATCATCTATTGCTTTTCGCGCAAGCAGACGGAGCATCTCCATGAATTTCTCCATAAGAAGGGCTATTCCGTAAGCCTTATCACGCCGGCCTGTCCGACGAGGTGCGCACGGAAAATCAGAACCTCTTTGTCAAGGATGACGTCCAGATCATCGTGGCGACGATTGCGTTCGGCATGGGAATCAACAAACCCAATGTCCGCTTCGTCATCCACTACGACCTGCCCAAAAGCCTGGAGACCTACTACCAGGAGATCGGGCGGGCCGGACGGGATGGTCTGCCGGCCCGTTGCCTGATGCTCTTCGGTTATGGCGACGTGCGGAATGTCCGGTACTTCATCCAGCAGAAAACCGGGAAAGAGCAAGTGGTGGCCAATATTCTCCTGGACACCATCCTGGGTTACGCGGAGACGGAGCTCTGTCGGCGCGTCCCCCTGCTGGAATATTTCGGTGAAAAGTCCGGTCAGGCTGCCTGCGGGATGTGCGACAATTGCAAAATCGGGCAGAAGGATCTCTCCGACATCACGATACCCGCGCAGATGTTTCTTTCCTGTGTCAAGCGCGTCGGTGAGAGCTTCGGCGCCGGTCATGTCGTCGATATATTGCGGGGCTCGAAATCAATCAAGGTTCTGCAGCATGAACATGACCAGTTATCAACCTACGGCATCGGAAAGGCGCATTCAGCAAAGCAATGGCGCCACCTTGCCCGCCAGTTCATTCGCAAAGGCCTGATGATCCAGGATCTGGAGCACGGGGCCCTGAAACTGACCCGGAAGGCCTGGGAGGTTTTAAGAGGAACGGAAACCGTCTCGGGGCGCCTGGAGAAGGAGGGTGCGGATCTCATCTCCAGGGCGGAAGTCCCCGGTCAATACGACCCGGGCCTCTTTGAACTCCTGCGGAAAAAACGCAAAGAAATCGCAGACCGGACGAACATTCCTCCCTATACGGTATTTCATGACCGAACCCTGAAGGAAATGGCCACCCATCTGCCGCAAACAAGGGACAGCCTTTCCCGGATACACGGGATTGGATCTGCAAAACTGGAAAAATACGGAGACATTGTCCTGGACATCGTCAGGCAATACTGCCGGACTCATAAGATCGAAGAGCGATCGAATCTCCCTTGAAGCAGGCGGGAACCAATAAACAAATCTCTTGAATTAGAAAGATTATGAGTTTACAAATGCAGCGGACGAAATGAAACAGGCATAACCCAACATAACCTCCCAACCCTCCAGAGGGGGAGCGCATGAGTTAATAGACCCCGCATCTCAGAAGAGAGCGGGGTTTTTTCGCGTGAGTGGATGGATGGTGATGGGGAAATACAGGATGCGACCCCGGTAACTCCATGAATGTCAGACACAGCGTAAAGGAGGGTGGACGATGCCGCTGCTAACGAAACAGACGGGCAAACAGCTTGTCGAAACACTGACGGGACCCGGTGATGAGCTTCTTTATGAGGCTGCTCATCTGATCAATCCAAACAACACGTTGAAAACGACGACAGAACGCTGGTACGACAAACAGCTCAAGGCCACCAACCAGCAACTGATCAAGGGAGTGCCAATGAAACTTGGCGCAGCGAGTGAAGCTATAGAGGCCGGCAAATTGGCCTGGGACATTATCAAGGAAGGGAAAGTAGTCGGGCAGTCATCTGACGCGATGACCGCGGTTCTCGCGAAAGTGGACAGGGATCCAATGAACTACGTAGGCGCAAAGGATGGTGAATCAGGCGTATATACGTGGGAAGTCAACGATGCGTTCCATGCGTTCGGGAAGATCAACTACGTGACGATCCGCCTGAAAGTGCAGGGCAAATATCATGCGACGCCTCGCTCAACATCCCCTGCGCCGAAGGGTTACTATCTGCCCAGCGTGTACGTCAATATCCTGAGGTGCAAGGTCAACTTTCCGTGTTCCGCAAGCGGATCGGCCAATCTGGCAAATCCGTCCAATGTAGGCAGTGAGGAGGAAGCAAACGCCGAAGTAAAGATTCACGCGAAGCTCACGGCAGGCTGGTTCGCTCAACATATAGGGATCACGGTCGGTTTCCAGGCAACCGGCACCGGCGGATTCAGGCTCCTCGGGAGAGAATAGTCACGTGTCCGACTGACATGGGCGTCTAATCGACCGTCTCGGAAGAGAGCGGGGTTTTTGCATTTCGGTCTTCCGGGAAAGGATGGAAATGTTGGAATACAAGACACGATGCCAAGTGACGCCGTCATGGGAACCAATGACATTATGAAAAACATGGCTAAGAAAATTGGCGACCTCGCACCTCTTGCGTCATTCAACCCCAGCGTTCAAAGGCGACGGGGTTGTGTCTCAAGATGTCTGCAATTTCGTGCTGACCAGTGCGCTCATATTTAACGACCTCAAGGACTTGATTTCTGCGCAGGTAACCCTTCAGACGCAAAAACCTACGGGTATTTTCAAGATTTCTCGCGTATGGGGTGACTATAATGGCATCGATCTTCATCTTTGGAGACTGATGATCGGTCTTTTTCATGAGGTTGTTGAACTCATTAAGCGAAGCGACAAAGTGCTCGTAGATCCATTTTTTCAGTCCGTCTTAAAAAAACTCCGCAAGACAGAACTGGATATCTGGTTATCTTTGGTCGATGTAGTAAAGGAGAAGACTATTCCGGCAGAACACTATTTTGCTTTATTAGTCAGGCATAAGGTCGTCTTTCATTATGACCCTAAGGAGATATACCGGGGATATAATGCTTTTTTCATCTCTGGTGCTCATGGTGCAGAGAAAGCATTCGTTTCTCGTGGCAATGACATGGAACATACCAGGCATTTTTTTGCAGATGCTGCGGTAACTGGATATCTCAAGGAAAAAGGAGATGTATCAGGAGAGGTGATTATTAAAGTTATTCAAACCCTTACTGACCTTAACTTTGTGCTGACGGATATTGTCGATAAGTTCATGCAGATGCGAGGCTATGCTTACAAGGTTGAAACCGAAGAGACATGATTCGAGTGTTTGTGCCGCGCGGATATTGAGAAGCGCTAAATTATGGAGACCTAAAATGTATTGCACGCAATGCGGAACATTAGTCTCAATTGATGGAACCTCAACTGACAAGCCAACCGAAGTATTGACGGTTTTCGTCACGCCCACAATGCCAGGTGTAATCTGGCTTTACATCGCTGGTGTTCTGTTAGTCGGTGCCTACGCTGCTATGCTCATTCCAGCCATTGCCGGAAGAGAAATCAGTCCTCTATCGGGCTATAGCTCTATGTTATGGAATAGTTTATTTTTCTATTTATGGTGGAAGCGGCGTGCCCGTAAGGGGTGGCATGGAGCGCTGATCGGTTCTGCAATGGCTCTCTTTGTATTTTTCGCAGCAGCTTTCATTAGTAGCTATGTACGTCATGGCTCTGGCGGTTGAGATGTTATTAAGTTTCCTCTCGAATTGCCTCCTATGCCCGTTGGCGTCCCCCTCATGCGAAAGTTGTCCCTCCTTGATCCACGTGCGTTACAGAGCGTTGCTTTCTCGATCCAATAAGAAAGGAAAATAGGGGACGCCCCTCACATATGCAGATTCGCGTCTTACAATGAGATTTCATCTTACGACTAGAAGCAAAATCATAAAGGCCAGCAAAAGAAACTGATATTTGAAGCTACCCGCCCACAGAGCGGGGCTTCCCGGCAAGGAAAGAAACAGACATGGTTGCGCCCCCTAGCGGGACGCGCCCCCGGTCAAGACCTGCCCCCCACCTCTCTGCAGGAGCCCATTTAATTCAGGCAGATTATGTTACACGTTTTTAATCTCGGAAATCATGCGATCGAATTGTTCGACATCGACCACTGGCGAGGTAGAAAAGGAAATACCCGACAGCATGTGTAGCGCGACCGATGCCGCCAGGGCTTTCTCAGTAGTGGGGAAATCCAAAGTAAA
>Ga0105106_10002010_pt1 | contig 14568 bp, 16 predicted proteins | sample PPLLaktember2015_5_FD_79109 | JGI IMG/M metagenome (GOLD analysis project Ga0105106, IMG submission 79109) | Freshwater sediment microbial communities from Prairie Pothole Lake near Jamestown, North Dakota, USA - PPLs Lake P8 Core (1) Depth... | ecosystem: Environmental > Aquatic > Freshwater >...
CATCACGCCGCGGTCATCGCGCTGTTCCGGCACGAGGGCGTGCGCACGCTGGGGTTGCTCACCGGCATCGGCCACAGCGGTGCGTTCTTCTGCAATGCGCTCCAGACGCGGGCCCTGTACGCGCTGCCGGCGGCCCGTGTCGTGGCGATGGACCCGGCGGCGATTGCGCGCGTCACGCGACAGGACCCGGGCCGCGTCGGCGCGCTGGTCGAGGACGATCCGCTGCTCGGGCATCCGGTCCGCCACTTCGCCGGCTGGGGCGGCGTCACGGAGATCCTGCCCGATGCGGATGCGGCGCGGGTGCTGGCCCTGGCCGCGCGACACGCGGCGTCCTGAAGCGCCGGGATTCCGCTCCTACCGACGCCCCGCGGCGAACACGCGCGCGATCTGCTCCGCGCGATCCGCGAGCAGCGTGCCGGCGCCGGCGATGCAATCGGCGAGCGACGCCGGGCCCGCGGGCAGCGCGATGCAGCCGTCGAACACGCCGCCGAGTTCCGCGAGTGCGGCCGGATCGACGGCGCCGGAAAGCAAAGTGACGGGGACGCCGCGCGCACGGGCCTTCTCGGCAACGACGCAGGGCCCCTTGCGCAGCAGTGTCTGCGCATCGCTGCGGCCTTCTCCGGGGTTCGCCCAATCGGCGCCAGCCAGCGCATCGTCGAGTCCGATCCGCCGCGCGACCACTTCGGCCCCGGAGCTGAATTCGCCGCCGACGAGTTGCAGCGCGAAAACCAGCCCTCCAGCAGCGCCCGCACCGGGATTCGCCGCGGCCTTCCTGCCGATGGCGCGCTCGGCGAGCGTGGCGAAATGCGCGAGGGCGGCATCGTAGCGCCCGATATCACCGGGGCCGACACCCTTCTGCGGCCCGAAGATCGCCGTCGCGCCACGGCTGCCGCACAGCGGGTTGTTCACGTCCGACATGATGGTGATCGACGACTGCGCGAGCCTCGGGTCCAGCGTCGACGCATCGACCGTGGCGACGCTCGCGAGGGCATCGGGCACCGGTGGCACGGGTCGGCGCCCGGCGTCGGACAACGCCAGTCCGAGTGCGACGAGCATGCCGGCGCCGCCGTCGTTGGTGCTGCTGCCGCCGAGGCCGACGAGAAAATGGCGAATCCCGGCGTCGAGCAGCGCCCGGATCAGTTCGCCGACGCCGCGCGTCGAGCGCGCGCCGACCGGCGCCCGCATTCCCGCCGGATCGGTGATTCCGACGACCTGCGCGACCTCGACGACCCCGGTCTCCCCTTCAGGGCCGGCGAGCAATCCCCAGCCGGCCGGCGTCGGCGCGCCACCGGCGCCGGCTACGGTGTGGAGGTGTCGTCGACCGGCGGTGCCGACCGCGGCCAGCACGGCGTCGAGCGTTCCTTCACCGCCGTCCGCCATCGGGCGCGCGCGGATGTCCGCGTCGGGCCAGACCCGGCGCAGCCCGCGCACGATCGCCACGCACACGGCGGGCGCGTCGAGCGAACCCTTGAACGAGTCGGGGGCGACAACAATGACGGGCGGACGCGCTGCCGGCATGGGGTATGATTTTTCGATGGAGGTTCGGACAGGATGCTAGCAGCCGCGACAGTGTCTTGGCTGCATGGCACGCGGCGGCTCGCGCCGTGGCTGCTCGCGGCCGCACTGGCGATGAACGCCAACCGCTCGCTTGCGGCGGACACGGCGGACTATGCGCGCGAGGAGCGCTGGGCGCAGGAGGTCGTGCCTTCGCTCGTCGTCGGCGACGCGATCTGGCTCGCGACGCCGGCGCGACCGAAAGTGCTCGCGATCCTGACCGAACCCGCCGGCGTCGCGAAAGGCGCGGTCGTCGTCGTCCACGGTCTGGGCGTGCATCCCGATTTCGGTCTCGTCAGCGGCGTGCGCACGGGCCTTGCCGAGGCAGGATTCACGACCCTGGCGGTGCAGATGCCCGTGCTCGCGGCCGACGCGCCACGCGACGGCTATCGCGCGACGTTTCCGGAAGCCGGCGACCGGATCGCCGCCGCGATCGCGCTGCTCCGCGCACGCGGCGCAGCGCGTGTTGCCGTCGTGTCGCACAGCATGGGGGCGTCGATGGCCAATGCGTACCTTGCCCGGCCGGATGCGGCGAAGATCGACGCCTGGGCGCCGGTCGGGATGTTCGGCGATTTTGACGTGGCGCCGCGCCAGCCGGTGCTCGATGTGCTGGCGCAGAGCGAGATCCCGACGGTGCGCGAGACCGCACCCGCGCGTCTTCCCCGGCTGCCGAAGGACGGCTGTTCGCGGCAGATCACGATCGAGGGCGCCGACCACTATTTCGAATCCCGGCAACAGGAACTCGCGGCGGCCATCGGGGCGTTCCTCGCGCGCGCGTTTGCCGGGCGTTGTTGAGCTCCCGGTGCCGACCGGCGCGCGTGACGTGATGCGCGTCGCGGTCAGTCGCGATCGTCGTCGTTCCCGTGCGTGGCCCGCGAAAGGCGATCGAGGACGGCGTGCCACGCGGGCTCCGCGGGCGGCGCCTCGATGAGGATCTCGTCGGCCCGCGCGGCGTCGAGTGCGCGCAGGTTCGCATAGAGGTCGTGCGCGTACGCGTCGGGTTCCGACGGCGCGGCGATCCACGCACCGCTGAAGTCGGCCGGCCGCCGCGCTGCCCGCGCGAGCACCGCGACGTTCTCGTCGCGTTCCTGCCGGCGCAGGATCTCCACGCGCAGCGCGCCCGGACTCGCCAGCGTCGCTCGCGTCATCGGTGCGTAGTGCGAGGCGAGCGTGCCCGAGGCGCGCGGCGCTCCCACATCGGCTGCGCGCGGTGTGTGCCCCAGGACCTGCGCCAGCGCGGCGGCACCGATCGCGCCCGGGCGCAGGAGCACCGGCTCCGCCGCGACGAAGGCCACGATCGTCGATTCGATTCCGACGGCGCAGGCTCCGCCGTCGAGAATGAGCGCCAGCGCATCGCCGACGTTGTCCGCGACGTGCTGCGCGGTTGTCGGCGAGATGCGGCCGAAGCGGTTCGCCGACGGTGCCGCGACGCCCCCCCCGAACGCGGCGAGCAATGCGCGCGCAACCGGATGCGACGGCACGCGCAGACCGACGCTGTCCTGGCCGCCGGTGACCACATCGTCCACGTCGGCGCGCCGCGGCAGGATCAGCGTCAGCGGTCCGGGCCAGAATGCCGCTGCCAGCCGCCGTGCACCTTCCGGGATCGTGCGCGCCCAGGCCTCGATCGCCGCGAACTCCGCCAGGTGAACGATCACCGGGTGATCGGCCGGACGTCCCTTCGCCGCGAAGATCGCGCGCACGGCATCCGGGTTTCTTGCATCCGCGCCGAGTCCGTACACGGTTTCCGTCGGGAAGGCGACAAGTTCCCCGGCACGCAACGCCGACGCGGCGCGAGCGATCGCTGCGGGTGTTGCCTGTTCGATGCGCGCGGTCATGGGGATCTGCCGAGGACGGGGCCCGCCAGGGCGTCGGGGCCGGTGCGAAACCTGCTAGAATTCAAGCTTTTGCGCCGCGCCGCGCCGCCGCGCGCAACGCGCCCCGGTCGCTCGCGCAAGCGAGCCGCCCCCGGTGGTGCACGCAACCCGAACGAGGCAGATACGGCAATGAGCAACTTTCTCTTCACGTCGGAATCGGTGTCGGAAGGTCATCCGGACAAGGTCGCCGACCAGATCTCCGACGCGGTGCTCGACGCGATTCTAGCGGATGAGCCCACCGGACGCGTCGCCGCGGAGACCCTGGTATCGACCGGCCTCGTCGTGATGAGCGGGGAAATCACGACCCGCCACAAGCACGACTATGCGCAGATCGCGCGCGAGACGATCCGCAGGATCGGCTACAACGACCCGCAGTTGCGCTTCGATGCCGACGGCTGCGCCGTGATGGTGTGCTACGGCCGCCAGTCGCCCGACATCGCGCGCGGCGTCGACCACGCCTCCGACGAATACCTGAACCAGGGAGCCGGCGACCAGGGCCTGATGTTCGGCTACGCGTGCGACGAGACCCCGGCGCTGATGCCGTTCCCGATCTACTACGCGCATCGCCTGGTCCAGCGCCAAAGCGAGGTGCGCAAGGATGGCCGCCTCCCGTGGCTGCGTCCGGACGCGAAATCGCAGGTCACGGTGCGCTACGAAGGCGGCAAGCCGGTCGCGATCGACACCGTCGTGCTGTCGACGCAGCACCATCCGAGCATGAACGAGAAGCAGAAGGCGCTGGCCGAGGCGGTGATCGACGAGATCGTCAAGCCTGTCCTGCCGGAGAACATGCTCAAGGGGACCAAGTACCTGATCAACCCGACGGGGCGCTTCGAGATCGGCGGCCCGCACGGCGACGCGGGACTCACGGGGCGCAAGATCATCGTCGACACGTACGGCGGCGCGGCGCCGCACGGCGGCGGCGCATTTTCCGGCAAGGATCCGTCGAAGGTCGACCGCTCGGCGGCCTACGCGGCGCGGTACGTCGCCAAGAACATCGTTGCCGCCGGCATCGCGTCGCAGTGCCAGGTGCAGCTCTCCTACGCCATCGGCGTCGCGCATCCCATCAACGTGACCGTCTACACGGAAGGCACGGGCAAGATCTCCGACGAGAAGATCGCCGCACTGGTCAATGCGCATTTCGACCTGCGGCCGAAGGGCATCATCCAGATGCTCGATCTCCTGCGCCCGATCTACCTCAAGACCGCGGCGTATGGGCACTTCGGCCGCGACGAGCCCGAGTTCACGTGGGAATCCACGAACAAGGCCGACGCGCTGCGCGCGGCCGCCGGCCTGTAGCTGCCGCCGGTCGCCCGCGTCGCGCCCGCGCGCGCGCAACCTGAATGCCGGATATCGCCCACCTGCGCCGACGCCTGGTGTCGCGCTTCGACGCCGGGTGCTGGACGGGCCTCATCGTACGCGCGATCCCGGCCCGCGAGGTTCCGGAACGCGGCGGTATGGTGCGGACGCCCGATCATTACCTCGGTGCGGCGTGGCCGCCCGTGCGCGAGGCACCGGTGCGCTGGCCGGAAGCCGTTGTCATCGGCTCGCCGTCGCCGGATCACGCCCTCGTCGAGCTGTTTCGTCATCTGCCCGCGGACGACCGGCTGTATCTCGCAGGAGTGGACGAGGTCGACGCGGCACTCGCGGCGGAAATCCTGCTCGCCGCCGACCGCAACCTCGAGCCGTATCAGCGCGAGGCGCTCGCCGCCTTCATCGCCGCGGAACGCGAACGTGTGCGCGGCGCGATTGCCGACCGCTACTCGGATCGCGATCCCGAATTCGAGCGCTTCCGTGAACGCGTGTTCGGCACCACGCCGCGCTGAGCGCACGGCCGCGTAGGTCGGCTTCCCGATCCGATTGCCATCCGCCGGAGATCGCCGTGCACCTGTTCGACCCGTTCCCGCTGTCCGGAGTGAAGCTCGCGAATCGCATCGTCGTCTCGCCGATGTGCCAGTACTCGGCAGACGCGGGCCATGCGAACGACTGGCACCTCATTCACTGGGGCCAGCTGCTGTTGTCCGGTGCCGGCATGTTGACGATCGAAGCAACAGCCGTCACGGCGGACGGCAGGATCACCCCGGGCTGCCTGGGTCTCTGGGACGACGCGACCGGGCAGGCACTGGGCGACGTGCTCGCCCGCGCGCGGCGGCGGGCGCCGCCGATGCCGGTGGCGATCCAGCTTGCCCATGCCGGTCGCAAAGGCTCGTCGCACCGGCCGTGGGAGGGAGGCCTGCAGATTCCCCCGGCCGCCGGCGGCTGGACGGCGGTCGCGCCCTCCGCCGTGCCGCACGCCGCCGGGGAGGCGCCTCCAGCGGCGCTCGATGCCGGCGGGCTTGTGCGCGTGCGCGAGGCGTTCGTCGCTGCGGCGCGCCGTGCGCAGCAGATCGGCATCGACGCGGTGGAACTGCATTGCGCGCACGGCTACCTGCTGCACGAGTTCCTGTCGCCGCTCGCGAACCGCCGCGACGACGCCTACGGCGGCAGTTTCGACAACCGCGTTCGCTTTCCGCTCGAAGTGTTCGACGCCGTGCGCGCGGTGTGGCCCGCCGGTCGGCCCCTGGGCGTACGCGTGTCGGCGGTCGACTGGGCCGAGGGCGGCTGGGCACTGGAGGAGGCAATCGAACTGGCGCGGCGACTCGCGGCGCGCGGATGCGACTGGATCGACGTGTCGAGCGGCGGTGTGTCGCCGGCCCAGAAGATTCCGAGTCAGGCGGGCATTCACGTCCCGTTCGCGCGCGAGATCCGGCGCGCCTCCGGAATGACGACGATGGCGGTCGGGCTCATCACCGAAGCGCGTCAGGCGGAGGCGATCGTCGCGGCCGGCGATGCCGACCTGATTGCGCTGGCGCGCGCATTCCTGCGCGATCCGCGGTGGGCATGGCGCGCAGCCGCCGAGCTGGGGGCGAAGGTGCGCGGCGTGCCGCAGTACGCGCGGGCGCTGACGAAGGACATGGCCGCGATCTTCGGCGACCTGCGCGTCGGGCAGCGCTGACGCCGGAGCGCGGGTCGCCTGCCTGCAACCCTTTCATCTGGCAGGGGTTTGCGGTACAATTCATTTCCTTTTGCGGTCGTTCGCCGGTCGGAGCGCGAGCGCGCCAACCAACCGCCATTTCCGCACTGATCAAGGAGAGTCCCATGGCAGAACGTTCCCGCACCCGCCGCAACACCCTCGAGCGCCGCTGCCTGGGCAAGGCCTACAAGCGCCTTTTCGTCGGCTCGCCCAAAGGCATCTTCAAGATGCTCGAGAAAATCAAGAAGGCGTAACGGCGTTCCATACGACGCAACAGGCGTCGATCGAACGGAAAGGGCCGCGCGTGCGGCCCTTTCGCTTTTGGCACCTACCGCTTTGCGCGGCTAGACTTGCAGCCCATGCCCTTCGCCTACTACCAACGCCTTTCCGCCGCGCGACAGCGCACCTATCGCAGGAGCGATGCGATCGAGCGGCTCGACCTGCCGGCGGGAGTTGCCCTGGGAAATGCGGTGATGCGCCTGCGAGACCGGCTCCTCGCCGACGATCGCGCCGGCGTCCAGCGGGCGGCGCAGGCGGTCGTCGATGGCCTAGCCGCCGGATATCGTGTCCCGCCGATCCGGATCCGCGTCCTCGCCTGCCGTCCGGCCGATGAGACCGGGGAATTGCACGGTCTGTACGAACCGGAGGATGGCGGCAAGAGCGCGCGGATTACGGTCTGGATGCGCACGGCCGCCAGGAAAAAGGTGGTCGCCTTCAAGACATTCCTGCGCACGCTGGTGCACGAAGCCTGCCACCACCTCGATTACGAACTGTTCAAGCTTCCGGAAACCTTTCACACGGAGGGGTTCTATCGGCGTGAGTCGACGCTCACGGCGGCGCTGCTGGCACAGGAAGCGGCGCCGAAGCCTGCCGACTCGCCGGCGGACCCGCAGACGCCATTGCTGTGAACGGCGGATGCGACCGCGCCCGGCGGCTTCGTGCCCGATGCCGGCTGTTTGGGGTAAAATTCGCGCCTCCCCGAGGAGCGTTGCAACGGCCACCGCCCTTTCGTGTCGGTGTGCTGCCAGGCTCGGGGTGTCCCATTCGCAACCGCGCTCGTTGAACCGTGACTCGCGCACGGGGTGACGAGCGGGCGTCCCGCCTTCCCCGCGTCGCGGTCACCAACGATGGAGTGACCGATGAACGCTGCAACCGAAAGCAAGGCCTTCGCCGAAGGCCAGGCGCCCGGCTACCGGGGCGCCGACCTGAAGCTCGCCGACTGGGGGCGCAAGGAAATTGCGATCGCCGAGACCGAAATGCCCGGTCTGATGGCGATCCGCCAGGAGTTCGCGCCCCTGCAGCCGCTGCGCGGCGCGCGCATTGCCGGCAGCCTGCACATGACGATCCAGACTGCGGTGCTCATCGAGACGCTGCAGGCGCTCGGTGCGGAGGTGCGCTGGGCGTCGTGCAACATCTACTCGACGCAGGACCACGCGGCCGCCGCGATCGCCGCGCGGGGCACGCCGGTGTTCGCCTACAAGGGTGAAAGCCTGGTCGAGTACTGGGAGTTCACTCACCGCATCTTCGAATGGCACGACGGCGCGGCGCCGAACATGATCCTCGACGACGGCGGCGACGCCACGCTGCTCGTGCACCTCGGCGCGCGCGCCGAGACCGATCCGGCGTGCATCGGCCATCCGTCGAACGAGGAGGAGACCGCGCTGTTCGCCGCGATCAAGGCCCGCCTCGCGCAGAATTCGTCGTACTACTCGCGTCTGAAGTCCTCGATCAAGGGCGTCACCGAGGAGACGACCACCGGCGTCAAGCGTCTGTACCAGATGCACAAGGAAGGCCGGCTGGGCTTCCCCGCGATCAACGTCAACGACTCGGTCACGAAGTCGAAGTTCGACAATCTCTACGGCTGCCGCGAGTCGCTGGTCGACGGCATCAAGCGCGCGACCGACGTGATGATCGCGGGCAAGGTCGCCGTGGTCGCCGGCTACGGCGACGTCGGCAAGGGTTCCGCGCAGGCGCTGCGGGCGCTTTCCGCCCAGGTGTGGATCACCGAGATCGACCCGATCTGCGCGCTGCAGGCCGCGATGGAAGGATACCGTGTCGTGACGATGGACTACGCATGCGACAAGGCCGACATCTTCGTGACCGCGACCGGCAACATCGACGTGATCACGCACGATCACATGAAGCGGATGAAGGACCAGGCGATCGTCTGCAACATCGGACACTTCGACAACGAGATCGACGTCGCGGGCCTGAAGCAATACAAGTGGGAGAACATCAAGCCGCAGGTCGACCACGTGATCTTCCCCGACGGCAAGCGGATCATCCTGCTCGCGGAAGGGCGGCTGGTTAACCTCGGCTGCGGCACCGGACATCCGTCGTACGTGATGAGCGCGTCGTTCACCAACCAGGTGATGGCGCAGATCGAGCTGTGGGGCGATGCGCAGTCGGGCGAGGGCAGGTACCCGGTCGGCGTTTACGTGCTGCCGAAGCATCTCGACGAAAAGGTCGCGCGGCTGCAGTTGTCGAAACTCGGCGCGATGCTGACGCCGCTGTCGGCGAAACAGGCACGATACATCGGGGTGAAGAGCGAAGGCCCCTACAAGCCGGAGAGCTATCGCTATTGAGCTGGCGAGTGCGGCGCGGCGATGCGGACTGCAAGCGGCGACGGACGGCCCGGTTCATCCGGCCGGTCCCGCGTCAAGGACTTTCCGTTCCGCGCGTGAACGTGCCGCGCTCGGCGCACGGAGGCAGGGATGCGAATCGTCGTGATGGGTGCAGGGGGTGTGGGCGGCTACTTCGGCGCGCGCCTCGCGGACGGCGGGCACGATGTCGCGTTCGTCGCGCGCGGCCGGCATCTGGCCGCGATCCGCGAACGCGGCCTCGTGGTCAGGAGCTCGCTCGGCGACGTCCACCTTGTGCATCCGGTGGCGACCGACGATCCGTCCTCCCTCCCGCCGGCCGATGTCGTCCTGTTCGCGGTCAAGCTCTGGGACACCGAGGCGGCGGCGGCGCAAGTCGCGCCGCTTCTCGCGCGCGATGGCGTGATCGTTCCCTTCCAGAATGGCGTCGAAAGCATCGAGCGCATCGCGGCCGTGGTGGGTCCCGAGCGGGTCATGGGCGGGACGGCACATATCGCGGCGACGATCGGCGAGCCGGGGTTGATCGTTCACACGGGAACGATGGCGCGGCTGCGGTTCGGGGCGGTCCTGCCCGCTCAGCAGCCGGCGGCCGATGCGCTGGCCGCCGCGTGCAAGTCCGCCGGCGTGGACGGCGAAGCGGTGAACGACGTGCGGCAGCTGCTCTGGCAGAAGTTCGTGTTCCTGGCCGCGTTCTCCGGAACCACCGCCGTCGCGCGCCAGCCGATCGGGGTCGTGCGCGCGGATCCGGACCTGCGCGCGGTGCTGGAAGCCGCGATGCGCGAGGCGTGGACCGTCGGCCGTGCGGGCGGCATCGCGCTTGCCGACGATTTCGTGGCGCAGCAGATGCAATTCGCCGACGGGTTGCCGGCCGAGATGAGGTCGTCGATGCTGAACGACCTGGTGGCAGGAAACCGGCTCGAAGCTCCGTGGCTCGCCGGGGCGGTCGTCCGGATGGCCGCAGAGCTGCACGTCGCCGTGCCCGTCAATTCGACGTTGTATGCGGTACTCAAGCCCTGGTGCGCCGGATCGGCGCACTGAGCGATTCCCGGGAGACTCTCGATGCGATTACTGCTCGTCTGGCTGGTCAACGCGCTGGCGCTGTTCGCGCTGCCCTATATCTTCACCTCGATCCACGTCAGTTCGTTCACCGCGGCGCTGGTCGCGGCGCTGGTGCTCGGCCTGATCAACACGCTGATCCGCCCGCTGCTCGTCGTGCTGACGCTGCCGGTGACGGTGCTGACGCTCGGTTTGTTCATCTTCGTGATCAACGGGCTACTGTTCTGGGCCGTAGGCTCGTGGCTCGAGGGATTCACGGTCGACGGCTTCTGGGCCGGCGTTTTCGGGGCGATCGTCTACAGCCTGATCTCGTGGGCGCTGTCGGCGCTGATTCCGACCCGGAAGGAATGAGCGCTCCCGGCCCTTCGTCCTCCTCCGCGACCATGTCGGCGCCCCGCCTCTGCAGCCTCGAGTTCTTTCCGCCACGCACGCCCGAGGGCATCGAGAAGCTGCGCGCGACGCGCCGGCAGCTCGCGCAGCTCAAGCCGGCTTTCTGCTCGGTGACCTTCGGTGCCGGCGGCTCGACGCGCGAAGGGACCTTGTCGACGGTGCTGGAATTCCGCGCCGAGGGCATCGACGCTGCACCGCACATCTCGTGCATCGGCGGTACCCGAGCGTCCGTCCGAGAGGTCCTCGCGCAGTACCGCGATCAGGGCATCCGGCACCTCGTCGCGCTGCGTGGCGACCCGCCGTCGGGAAGTGCGGACGTCGGCGATTTCCGCTACGCGAGCGAGCTGGTGGCGTTCATTCGGGAGCAGTCCGGCGACTGGTTCCACATCGACGTCGCCGCATACCCGGAGTACCACCCGCAGGCGAAGACGCCCTACGACGATCTTCTGGCGTTCAAGCGCAAGATCGAGGCCGGCGCCAACTCGGCGATCACGCAGTATTTCTACAACGCCGACAGTTACTGGCATTTCGTCGATGCCGCCGCGTCCGTTGGCGTCGACGTGCCGATCGTGCCGGGCATCATGCCCATCGGCAGTTTCACCAAGCTCGCGCGATTTTCCGACGCCTGCAGCGCGGAAATTCCGCGCTGGATCCGCAAGAAGCTCGAGAGCTTCGGCGACGACACGGCGTCGATCCGGGCATACGGGCTGGACGTGGTGACCGAACTCGCGGACGGCCTGCTCCGGGGCGGAGCACCGGGACTGCATTTCTACACGTTGAACCAGGCGTCGCTGACAACGACGATCTGGCAGCGACTCGGCCTCTGACCGGCGCGACCGCGGGCGTCCTCGACGGGGGAGCGATGCCGCGTCAGCGTCCTGCGGTGAATTGAACCAGTTCGACCGTCGCGTGCTGGCTGCGGATCGACGCGATGCCGTCCCGCGAATCGCCCTTCTCCAGGTATTCCGCCTCCTTTTCCTCGCGGACGATGCCGCGGACCGCGGGCGCGTACCAGAGCAGGTAATTGCACGTCGTGGCGCGACGCCAGAACTCCTCGTCGTCGAGGCGCATCGTCACCCGCAGCGCGATCGCGTCGAACGTCCCGGCCGGTGTCGTGATCTTCTCCCAGCCGCGAACGCGGACGTAGCGGTTGATTTGACCCTCCCTTTCCGTCGACTCGTCGTAGCTGTCGACCCACTGGTTCCACGACTGCCCCTGCTGCAGCGGGAACGCGTAGCGGCTGAGCGCGGGTGTAAAGCGCCGCGTTTCGCTGTCGAAAAGCGCGCCGACGAGCACGCGTCCCGGCGCGGCCCAGCGCTCGGTGCGCTCGTTGTCGACCGACGGCCCTTTTTGCGCGACGCGCACGGTGACGCCGTCGGCGCCAACTGCGGTCACCTCGTGCGTTTCGTTCCAGACGACCGGAACGCGAAAGCCGTCCTGGGCCCGGTAGACCCAGCGATCACCGACGCGGTAAGTGGGAGCTTCGGCCGCAGGCCCGCTTCCCGTCGCCTCGAAACCGGCGCATCCCGCGAGGGCGACCAATGTGGCGGCGGCCGCCAGGCGACCGACATAACGAACGAACGGAACCATGAGTGTTTCGGGATTCATTGGCCGGCGAACAGCGCGACGTCGGCGATGATTCCTCCCGACACGCGAACAAGGTCCATGGGGCGGATCGGAAACATCGCATTCGGCGTGCCGCCCGCAGCGTAGACAAGATCGTAGCGCAGGAGGTCGCGATCGACGTAGACACGCAGCGACCGGGCATGCGCGAGCGGCGGAACGCCCCCGATCGCGTAGCCGGTCGCGGCGCGGACGAACGCGGCGTCCGCCTTGCCGATCCGCGTCCGTGCAACGGCGTCGAGCTTGGCCTCGTCCACCCGGTTGGCGCCGCTCGCGACCACGAGCACCGCGTTGCCGTCGTCGGCGCGGAACACCAGCGACTTCGCGATTTCCCCGATCGAGCAACCGAGGGTCGCCGCCGCCTCGGCCGACGTGCGTGCCGGCGTCGCGTGCTCGACGACGACGCAATCGAGTCCGGCCGCGCGCAAAGCCGCCTGGACGCGCTGCGCCGATGACGAAAGTGCCCGCGACGACCGATCGTTCATGCACCCGCCGCGCCAGCGCGCAACCCGACCACGCCGGCAACGATGGCGACGATGCTCGCGATCTGAACGGCGGTGAGCGATTCCCTGAACCAGCCGACGCCGATCAGCGCGATGGCCGTCGTGCCTACGCCCGACCAGATCGCGTACGACACGCTCATGTCGATTCGCTTTACGGCCACGGTCATCAGTGCGAACGACAGGCCGTACAGGACGAACAGCAGCACCGAGGGCAGGGGCCGGGTGAAACCGTGTGAGAGCTTCATCGACACCGTGCCGCCGATCTCGAGCGCGATGGCGCCCGCCAGGGCAAGCCAGTACAGCATGGCCGGATCTCCGTCGCCGTTCAGGATGTCGCGGGCGCACTCAGCGTGGCGCGGCAGGCAGCACTTCGAGCGTCACGTCGTCGATCCAGACGGTGCCCGGGCCCGTCAGCGAGACTTCGACGTCGATGCGCTCGGTTCCGGCGGGTGCGACGGTGGTGACCTCGTGGCGTGTCCAGTCGGTGGTTCCGCCGAACGCGGTCTTGCGGAAATTGGTGCCGCCGACCGTCTGGCCGCCGGCATAGGCGGTCAGCGCCAATCCGGTCCCCTTGCTCCAGCCGTTTCCGGTGACCCCGCGCGTCTTGAGCCAGGCGGTGAAGCGCACCGCCTTGCCGGCGAACTGGGGCCCGCGCACGATCTGCGCCAGCGTGCCGTAGATCTCCGGTCCGATGTTGTCGATGCGCGCGCTCTGCCGACCGCTGTGCGCGACCTCGCCGTCGAGCGAGATCCTGTACGACTCAGGCCCGGCATGCTGATACGAATACCAGCCTTCCGGGTTGCCGTCGATGCCGGGCACATTGGATTCGAAACCGGCATTGACGACGGCCACCGATCCGAAATGGGAAGCTGCCGCTGCGGGACGGGCCGTCGCGGCGGGGGCTCCGCCCGGCGAAGACGGGCCCGGTGCTGGTGCCGTCGCGCAGCCGGCGGCGGCGACGAGCGTCAGCAGAGGCAGGAGCGAAATCGACCTGTTGCAGAAACGCGCTGGCATCGAAGTCATGAGTGGCGAGGACCCGGGTCAGGAGTGGAGGGAGCGAGCATCCGTTCGGAGCGGGGCGCCGCCAGCCGCAGCGACACGCCGGCCGCGGCGTCTCGCATGGAGACGCCGTGGATGTGTCATTCGCCACCGTCCGTGATCGCGCCCTTGCTCGCCGTCGAGACGAGCCGCATGTACTTCGCGAGAAGTCCGCGCGTGTACCGCGGCGGCGGCCGTGTCCACGCGGCACGGCGCCGGGCCAGTTCGTCGTCGGGCACGTCGAGCTGGATAAGGAGCTTGTGGGCGTCGATCGTGATCGAGTCGCCTTCGCGCACCAGCGCGATCGTGCCGCCGGCGTACGCCTCGGGCGCCACGTGGCCGACGACCATGCCCCAGGTGCCGCCGGAGAAGCGGCCGTCGGTGATCAGGCCGACCGATTCGCCCAGTCCCTGGCCGATGATCGCCGAGGTTGGCGCCAGCATTTCCTGCATGCCCGGTCCGCCCCTCGGGCCTTCGTAGCGGATCACGACCACGTCACCGGCCCTGATCTTCTTGGCCATGATTGCGTCCATCACCTCCGGCTCGGAGTCGAACACGCGCGCCGGTCCGGTGATCGACGGATTCTTGAGCCCCGTGATCTTGGCCACGCAACCCTCGGGCGCAAGATTGCCCTTGAGGATCGCGAGGTGGCCCTGCGGGTAAAGCGGCGCGTTCCACGCCCGGATCACGTCCTGGTCCTTGCGCGGCGCGTCGGGAACGCCGGCCAGCTCCTCGGCGATCGTGCGCCCGGTGATCGTCATGCAGTCGCCGTGGAGCAGCCCGTTGATCAGCAGCATCTTCAGCACCTGCGGCACGCCGCCGGCATGGAGGAAGTCCAGGGCCACGTACTTGCCCGAAGGCTTGAGGTCGCACAGCACGGGGACGCGGCGGCGGACACGCTCGAAATCGTCGATCGTCCA
>Ga0105106_10002012_pt1 | contig 14556 bp, 9 predicted proteins | sample PPLLaktember2015_5_FD_79109 | JGI IMG/M metagenome (GOLD analysis project Ga0105106, IMG submission 79109) | Freshwater sediment microbial communities from Prairie Pothole Lake near Jamestown, North Dakota, USA - PPLs Lake P8 Core (1) Depth... | ecosystem: Environmental > Aquatic > Freshwater >...
GGCACGCGCGCGTTCTCGAATATGAGCTCGCCGTTCTGGTAGAAGCGCCAGCCGCTCTTGTTGAAGATCTTGCCGATGCGAAAGCCGGGGGTGTCGATCGGCACCATGAAGATCGTCGAGCCCTGCTGCGCCGGCACGTTCGGGTCGGTGCGTGCGAGCGCGAAAAACATCTTGCCGACGCCGCCGTTCGCGATGAAAGTTTTCTCGCCGTTCAGGATCCACTCGTCGCCTTTGCGCTCGGCGCGCAGCCGTACCCCGGCCTTGGGGTCGTCCTCGGGCGGATAGCGGTTGTCCGATCCGGCATTGGGCTCGGTGCCGCCCATGCCGAGCACGTAGGTGTCGTCGGCGAGAAAAGGCTTCAGGAACCGCTCTTTCTGGTCGTCGGTGCACGCGCCGGCGATCAGGTGGCTCCACTTCCAGTTCTGGCTGAAAGCTTTGGAGATCGCGCTGTCGGCTTGGGCGAGCTCGGACATGACGATCGCCTGGGTGACGAAGCTGATGCCGTGGCCGCCCCATTCCTTCGGCACCGCGGCGGTGCGAAAACCGAGCCTGGAGCCTTTTTTGATGATGTCCCAGTCCCACGTGCCCGCTGCATCCTCGATGCGGTCGCGCGCGAGCGAGATCGGGCGGATCTCCTCCTGCGCGAACTTGCGCGCCTTCGCCTGCCATTCCCGCGCTTCTTCGTGTAGCGAAAACTCCATGCGTCCTCCAACCCTTCCGTCATTCTGGACCAGGCCCACAGGCCGCGATCCAGAACCCATTCTGAATTTCAACCTCGCTGATGTCCCGCGATCGCCTCGGCGATGCGCAGCCTCGTATCCGCCACCCCATTTCCCGAGTGCAGGAAAATGAGCGCGTCCCTCACGTATTTGGTGAGCGGCATGTCGCGCATGACGCCCATCGCGCCGAAAACGTCCGCTGCATCGAGCGCGACGCGGTGCATCGCTTCGGCGGTGTGCACCTCCGCGATCGACTGCAGCGGCAGGTCGTCCACGCTGCGATCTTCGATTGCCTCGGGATGGTCCGAAGCCCACGCCGCCTGCCATACGGCGCAGCGTGCGACCTGGAGCCGGATCGCGCATTCTGCGAGCAGGGTGCCGATCGCCTGGTGCTCGACGATGCGGCGACCGCCCTGCACCCGCAGCTTCGCGTAATCGAGCGCGGCTTCGTACGCGGCGCGGCCGACGCCGATGTTCATCGCCTGCCTGAGCGGAATGCAGCGGCCGTTCGGGTCCGCCGCCAGCGCGTCGCCTGCCGGCGCATCGAGCAGGTTCGCCGCCGGCACTTTGCAATCCTCGAGCACGACGTCGCCGCAGATCCCGTGATAGAAGCCGCGGTTCGTTTGGGGCTCGCGAACCGTCAGGCCGGGCGCATCGCGAGGCACCAGCAGCGTTCCGATGCCGGCGTCGGTCTGAACGCGCACCGCGAAAAGCCTGGCGAGCGGGGCATTGACGACGAGGCTTTTCACGCCGTTCACGATCCACTCGCCGCCCGCTGCACGGCGGGCCGTGGTTTTCGCCGCCGGGTCGGGCGCGCTCGCGCGATGGTAGTGCGCCCCGAGCGCGGTGTCGGCGCCGGGCTCGCGCTCGGCGTAAGCGAGGTGATAGTCGTCGTACTCGACGAAATCGGGCAGGAAACGCGCGCGCTGCTCTGCGTTCATCGCCCGATCGAAAAGGACGTGCGCGAGCGCGGAAGTGTGGACGAGCGTGTGCGCGAGGTCGACGTCGCCCGCGGCGAGCTCCTCGGCGACGATGCACGCAGTCAGGTTGTCGGCGCCGCTCCCGCCGCTATCCTCGGAGAGCGCCAGCGTGCGCAGCCCCATGCGCGAGCCGGTGGTGAGTACCTCGGGGGGCAGGCGGCGCTCGGCGGCTTCGAGGCGAGAAGCTTTCAGGGCGACCGGCCTCACTTCCCGCGCGACGAAATCGCGCACGGTATCGCGGATCTCGCGCTGCTCCGCGCTCAGTTGAAGGTTGTACATGTTGGACTCGTTTCCGCTTCGATGCGTCGATTATAGGTCGCCGTAAGGGTGTCATTGCGAGGAACACCGTGACGAAGCAATCCCGGGGATCCCCGGGATCGCCACGTCGCGCTTGCCGCTCCTCGCGATGACAACGGGTGGGTCTACCGTTGCGCCCTATCGCGCTGCCAGCCGCCACAGCGAAGTCACTTCCCGCGCGCGCGCGGCGTAGAGCGGGTCGCTCCGGTCCGCGGACTTGGGATGGTTCGGCCGCGTGTCGATGCGCTCCAGCACCGTGAGACCCGCCGCCTCGAGCCAGCCGAGCAGCTCGTCGCGCGTGCGCAAGCCCAGGTGCTCTGCGATGTCGGATAGCACCAGCCACCCTTCGCCGCCGGGCTCGAGGTGCTCCGCGAGCCCGTTCAGGAAACCATGCAGCATGTGGCTTCCTTCGTCGTAGACCGCGCGCTCCATCGGTGAGCTCGGACGCGCCGGGATCCACGGCGGATTGCAGACGACCAGCGGCGCGCGGCCTTCGGGAAAGAGATCGGTCTCGACCACTTCGACCTTTGCGGCGAGTCCGAGCCGTGCGATGTTCTCGCGCGCGCACGCGAGCGCGCGAGGGTCGTGCTCGGTCGCGACCACTCGCTCCACGCCGCGGCGCGCGAGCACCGCGGCGAGCACGCCCGTGCCCGTGCCGACATCGAATGCGAGCGCGGTCGAAGGCAGCGGCGCTTCCGCGACGAGCTTCACGTATTCGTTACGCACCGGCGCGAAAACGCCGTAGTGCGGATGGATGCGCCCGCCGGCGGCCGGGATCTCCATCCCTTTCTTGCGCCATTCGTGCGCGCCGATGAGACCCAGCAGCTCGCGCATCGAGACCACATAGCGCTCCTGCGCTGGTCCGTAGGTTTCTTCGCATGCTTCGTGCACGTCGGGAGCGCGTCTCAACCGGCACGTGTGATCCGCTTCGAACTGGAGGAGCAGCATGCCGAGCGTGCGCGCGCGCTGCGATTGCGCGAGGCGATGCAGGTTGAAAGCCTCGCGCGGCGGCGGCAGCGATGCGGGTGAGGGCGCCTTGCGCGGCTTGTCCGCGCGCCTTGCCATCGCCTGCAGCAACTGGCGCGCATTCTGGAAGTCACCGCGCCACAGGATCGCGGTGCCTTCGCACGCGAGGCGGTATGCCGCATCGGCGGTCATGCGATCGTCGCCGATGACGACGCGCTTCGGCGGCGGCGTTCCGGTCTCCGAGCGCCAGCGGGCGGAGCGCATCGCGCCGGCTTCTTTCCAGTGGACCTCGGGGTGCTCGCGTGAGACGGAGGGTGCGGAGGCGGTGACGTCGGTATCGGTTTCGGTCATTTCCGCACGTTATACAGCACTCGAGAGGCGGCAGGGTGGCGCAGGCGCAGCGCCTGCCGCAGAATGCGCGCATGCGCACTGCCGGAACCTTCGACTACATCATCATCGGCGCCGGCACCGCCGGCTGTGTGCTCGCCAACCGGCTCACCGCCGATCCCCGTAATTCGGTGCTGCTGCTCGAAGCGGGCGGCAAGGACGACTGGATCTGGATCCACATCCCGGTCGGCTACCTGTACTGCATCGGCAACACGCGCACCGACTGGTGCTACAAGACCGAGCCCGAAGCGGGTCTCAACGGCCGCTCGATCAACTATCCGCGCGGGCGGGTGCTCGGCGGCAGCTCGTCGATCAACGCGATGCTCTATCTCCGCGGCCAGGCGCGCGATTACGACGAATGGGCGCAGTTGACCGGCGACTCGGGCTGGTCGTGGCAGAACGTGCTGCCGCTATTCATGAAGTCCGAAGACCACTGGAGAGCCGACGACGAGAAGCACGGGCAGGGCGGCGAATGGCGCGTCGAGCGCTCCAGGCTCCGGTGGGAAATCCTCGACGCGTTCGCCGACGCGGCGGAGCAGTGCGGCATCCCGAAAGTCGACGACTTCAACCGCGGCGACAACGAAGGCGTCGGACGTTTCGACGTGAACCAGAGGAACGGTGTGCGCTGGAGCGCGGCGAAAGCGTTTCTCAGGCCCGCGATGAAGCGGCCCAATCTCACCGTGATCTCCGGCGCGCTGGTGAAGAAGCTTCGCGTCGAAGACCGGCGCGTCGTGGGCGTCGAATTCTACCGCGGCAACGAGGAGCAGCTCGCCGAGGCGCGGCGCGAGACGATACTTTCCGCCGGCGCGATCGGCAGCCCCCAGATCCTCCAGCTTTCGGGGATAGGACCCGCCGCGCTTTCGCAGCAGCGCGGCATCCCGGTCGTGCACGATCTCCCCGGCGTCGGCGAGAACCTTCAGGACCACCTGCAGTTGCGGATGGCCTTCAAGGTGAAGAACGCGCTCACGCTGAACACGCTGCTCGGATCGTGGTGGCACAAAGGGTTGATGGGCTGCCAGTACGCGTGGTCGCGCTCGGGCGCGATGACCATGCCGCCTTCGCAGCTGGGCGCTTTCACGAAGTCCGATTCTTCGCAGGCGACGGCGAACATCGAATACCACGTCCAGCCGATTTCGCTCGACAAGTTCGGCGATCCGCCGCACAAGTTCAACGCGTTCACCGCGAGCGTGTGCAACCTGAGACCGACTTCCCGCGGCTTTGTTCGGATCGCGGCAGCCGACCCGCGCGCTTATCCGGCGATTGCGCCGAATTATCTTTCGACCGACGAAGACAGGCGCATCGCCGCCGACGCGATCCGCCTCACGCGGCGCATCGTGCTCGGTGCCGAGGCGATGAAGAAGTACGAGCCCGAGGAATACACGCCCGGGGCGCAGTTCACGAGCCAGGAAGACCTCGTCCGGGCCGCGGGAAACATCGGCACCACGATTTTCCATCCGGTCGGCACGTGCAGGATGGGCCGTGCGACCGACGCCTCCGCAGTGGTCGATCCGCAGCTTCGCGTTCGGGGCATGGAGCGGCTGCGCGTCATCGACGCGTCGGTGATGCCGTCGATAACTTCGGGCAACACCAATTCGCCGACGCTGATGATCGCGGAGCGGGCGGCGACGCTCCTGTAGATGATCGGTAATTTCCAGTACCAGCTCCAGCGCGAGCAGCTCGATGCGATACGCGCTTCGCGCGCCGACATGGTCGTCGTCGACGTCGACGACTGCGTCTTCACGCAGGCGCAGGTCGCCGAGATCTCCGCGGGAAAGACGCTGCTCTCCTATCTCTCGATCGGCCAGGCCTCGACCTATCGCTGGTACTGGGACGCGGCCTGGATCGACGGGAGCGGCGACGTCAATCACGGAACGGCACCCGCGTGGCTGGGCGCGAGAAGCCCCTGGGACGGCTCCTACGAAGTCCGGTACTGGGATGACGCCTGGCTCGCGATCCTGAAGCAGTGCATCGACCGCATCCTCGCCTGCGGTTATGCCGGCATCGTCTACGACGTGGTCGATGCGTTCGCGTACTGGGAGAAGAGCGGGGAATGGACCGCGAAAGCGCGCATGAAGACGCTGGTCGCCGAGCTCATGGCGCACGGGCGCTCGAAGCTGCCGGCGTACATCGGGATCCCCAACGCCGGAGTCGAGCTCCTGACCGATCGCGCCTACCGCTCGCGCATCACGGCGCAGATGCGCGAGTCGGTTTTCTACGTGGGCGACGAAGCGCGCTCCGCCGCCGACGTCGAGTGGGCGACGGCCTACCTCGACCTCGTCACCGGCGACGGCAAGCAGGTCTTCGACATCGAGTACCCCGAAGCGCTCGCGTCGCAGAAAGACGCGATCAGGAGATCGCGCGCCAAAGGCTACGTGCCGTACACGACGACGCCCCGCCTCGACGTGCTGGGGCCGGTGTGGCAGGACGTGCTGAAGAAGTAGACGCTTAAAGCGTCGACGGGCGCCCCGGCTCCATCTCGGGCTTGAGCGCGATCTGCGCGAGATTGATCGCGGTGTAGTAGCTGCACGTGAGCGTGAGGTCGACCACGCCTTTCGTTCCGAGCAGTGTCTGCGCCGCGTCGAAAGTCGCGTCCGAAAGCGCTTTCGACCGCAGGAGCTCGTGGACGAAGCGCACGATGACCTGCTCGGACGCGCCGAGGCCCGAGGGCTCTTTCTGCGTGCGGATCGCTTCGATCGTCGCGGCCGGGACGCCCGCTTTGGCGGCGAGCGCGGCGTGCGCCGTCCACTCGATGTCGCTATTCCATTCGCGCGCGAGCACGATGATCGCGAGCTCTTTCAGGTCGTCGGGCATCGCGCTCTGGAAGCGCAGCTGCGCGCCCATCGACGTGAGAAACCCGGCGGCCCGCGGATTGTGCAGCATCGCCCGGAATTGCAGGCCCACCGTCTGCGAATTGCGATCGCGCCGTATGCGGTCGTAGATCTCCTGACCTTCGGCGTCCATGCTCTCCCTGTCGATGTACGGAACGCGTGCCATGCTGTTCTCCTGGTTGGACCGCTGGGGAGAGGAAGCGTATCAGGCCGTCATATAATCGGCCAACTCACCCGGAGGCGCTTTCCCGATGCAAGCCAAGGATTTCTATTCGATGCACCGCCAGGGTTTCGTGCGCGTCGCGGCGTGCACGCCGCGAATGTGCGTCGGCGACCCGCAGGCCAACACCGACGAGACGCTCGCGATGATGCGCGAAGGGGAGACCCGGAACTGCGATCTCATGCTGTTTCCCGAGCTCGGGATCAGCGCCTACGCGATCGACGATCTCCTGCTGCAGGACGCGCTCCTCGACGCGGTGGAAGCGGGCATCGCCCGGCTCGTCGAAGCCTCGAAAGCGCTGCGCCCGGTCGTCATCGTCGGGGCCCCGGTGCGGCGTAACGCCCGCCTCTACAACTGCGGCGTCGCGATTTCGCGCGGAAAAATTCTCGGCGTCACGCCGAAATCGTTTCTGCCCAACTACCGCGAGTACTACGAGAACCGCTGGTTCGCTTCGGGCATCGACATGGTCGGTCTCGACGTGAAGCTCGCCCGCCAGACGGCGCCTTTCGGAACCGATCTCCTCTTCGCCGCTTCCGACCTGCCCGATTTCATATTCCACATCGAGATCTGCGAGGACTTCTGGGCGGCCGATCCGCCATCGACGCAGGGTGCGCTCGCGGGCGCGCTGGTGCTGTGCAATCTGTCGGCCTCGAACATCGTCGTCGGCAAGGCCGACGATCGCGTGGTGCTGTGCGCTTCGCAATCGATGCGCTGCCACGCCGCTTACGTCTATTCCGCGGCGGGGCCGGGTGAGAGCACCACCGACCTCGCGTGGGACGGGCACGCCACCATCCACGAGTTGGGGCGCGAGCTCGCTTGCACCGACCGCTTCCCGTCGCAGAGCCAGATGGCGGTCGCCGACGTCGACGTCGAGCGGCTGCGGCTGGAGCGCATGCGCACGCTCACTTTCAACAGCGCGGCGGTGGCCGCGGCGCACCCCGAGAAATCGTTCCGGCGCATCGCTTTCGAGCACCAGCCCGGGTTCGCCGACGTCGGTCTCCAGCGGCGCATCGACCGCTTTCCTTTCGTTCCGGACAGCGTGGAGAAGCTCGACCGCGATTGCTACGAGGCTTTCAACATCCAGGTGCACGGGCTCGCCAAGCGCATGCAGGTCATGAAAGGCGAGCGCATCGTGATCGGCATCTCGGGCGGCCTCGATTCCACGCACGCGCTCATCGTCGCGGCGAAAACGTTCGACGCGCTCGGTCTGCCGAGGAAGAACATCCTCGGTTTCACCATGCCGGGATTCGCGACTTCGGAGGGCACGAAATCGAACGCGTGGGCGCTCATGCGCGCGCTCGGCGTCACCGCCGAAGAGATCGACATCAAGCCCGCCGCGATGCAGATGCTGAAAGACATGGGGCATCCGTACGCCGAAGGCAAGCCCGTTTACGACATCACGTTCGAGAACGTGCAGGCGGGGCTGCGCACCGATTATCTTTTCAGGCTCGCGAACCAGCGCACGGCTTTCGTGCTCGGCACCGGCGACTTGTCCGAGCTCGCGCTCGGCTGGTGCACGTACGGCGTCGGCGACCAGATGAGCCACTACAACGTGAACGGCTCGGTCAGCAAGACGCTGATCCAGTATCTCGTGCGCTGGGTGGTGAAGACGAAGCAGTTCGACGATGCGGCGTCGGCGACACTGCTCGCTGTCCTCGACACCGAGATCTCGCCCGAGTTGATACCCGCCGACGCCGCGAACGGCGGCATGCAGAGCACGCAGTCGAAAGTCGGGCCTTACGAGCTCCAGGACTTCAACCTCTTCTACATCACGCGTTACGGGATGCGCCCGTCGAAAGTGGCTTTCCTCGCGTGGCACGCGTGGCGCGATACCGCGCACGGCGCGTGGCCCCCGCACTTCCCCGAGGAGACGAAGAACGCGTACACGATCGCGGACATCAAGAAGTGGCTGGGGGTCTTTCTCTATCGCTTCTTCGAAATCAGCCAGTACAAGCGCTCGGCGATGCCGAACGGACCCAAGGTCGTCTCGGGCGGGGCGCTGTCACCGCGCGGGGACTGGCGAGCGCCGTCGGACGGGAATGCGCGGGTGTGGCTTGACGAGCTGGAGGGGAACGTTCCGGACTGAGCGCTAGCTGCCGCCGACGAGGCGCAGGTGCGGCGCCGCGCTGTGGGCCGCGCTCGGCGTGACGAGTCGCCCCAGCGCCTCGACGATGGCCGGGTCGAAAGCGCCTTTCTCGACCTCGCGCCGCAGCTCCTCGAGCGCCGCGCTCGGCTCCCACGGCTCGCGATGGACCCGCCACGCGGTGAGCGCCTCGTAGGCGTCGGCGACCGCGATGATGCGCGCGCCGACGGGGATGGCGGTGCCTTTGAGGCCTTCGGGATAGCCCGCGCCGTCGAAGCGCTCGTGGCTGTGGCGCACGGCGCGCAGCATGTAAGGATCGTCGTAGCCGAGCGTGCGCATGATCCGGCACGCTTCGTCGGGATGCTGCTTGATGATGTCGAGCTCGCTTGCGAGCAGTCCGCCGCGGCGGTTCAAGATGTAGAGCGGAATCACTTCCTTGCCGATGTCCGCGAGAAAACCCGCGCGCATCACGTCGAGCCGCTCGATCTCGGGCAGCCCGAGGCTGCCCGCGAGCGCGTACGAGAGCGCCGCGACGACGCGCGAGTGGCCGATGCTGCCGTCGATGACTTCCGAAGGCAGCGTCACGTCGGACGGAATGTTGATCGCGTCGACGACCGGCCTGCAGAGCTCGATCAACGCCGCCGGGATCCGCTGCGGGCTGTCGAGCGCGTCCTTCAGGCCCTCGATCTCGTACGCTTCGACGCGTTGGCGCCGGCCTTTGACGCTGATCGTGGCCTGGTCCTTGATTTGCAGGCCGGCTTCGGCGTACGCGAGCTTGTATGCGGTGTTCGCCGGGTCGAGCTCGAGCGCGCGCTCGAAGTACGGCAGCGCCTCGTCGGCTTCCCTGAGCTGCATGTAGATCTCGCCCATGCGGAAGTTGAGATCCGCCGCGTCGGGCTTCGCCGAGAGCTGCTCGTGCAGCCGCTGCAGCTCCTCCTCCTTGTGCGGATCGACGTCGTCCTTGTTGAGCAGCGCGCGCACTTTGCGCACGTGGAAAAACTGCTTCACGTCCTCGTAGGTGAAGCGGTCGATGAGCACGTGCCCCGGCGCGCAGTGCTTTTCCAGGCGCGCGGCGAGATTCACGATGTCCCCGATCGCGGTATAGGTCTGGCGCTTGGAGCCGATGAGGCCGGTGATCGCGGAGCCCGATGCGATGCCGATCCGCAGGCGCCACGGGTAGTCGCGGCGCGCGAACACTTCCTGCATCTTGAGCGCCGCCACCACCGCCATCAGCCGATGGGTCGGAAACTCGAGCGGCGCGCCGAACTCGCACATGATGCCGTCGCCCATGTACTTGTCGATGTGCCCGTGGTAGGCGAAGAGCACGGGCTCCATGTCGGCGAGGTAGCGGTTGATCTGCGACACCACGTTCTCGGGCGCCGTGCTCTCGGAGTAGCTCGTGAAGCCGACGAGGTCCGCGAACATCACGCTCATCGCGCGCTTCTCGCTCCGGAGCCGCCCCTCGATCATCAGATTGACCACCGACGAGTCCATGGTGCTGTAGAGCGCCGTCTCGACTTTCTTCTTGAGCTCCTCGATCGCGAGCTTGGACGCTTCGAGCTCGGTCGTGCGCTGTTGCACGCGCTCTTCGAGGTGCTCGCTGTGATCGTGCAGCTCCGCATGCGCGCGGGTGAGCGACTCCTGGTTCGCCTCCAGCGATTGATAGAGCTGGGTCGTCCTTGCGACTTCGCCTTTGAGCTTCTCCTGGAGGCGGCCGACGACCGCGGCCGCGAGGATCAGGAATCCGCCCCATGCGGCGATGTGCACGTAGGTATTGATATCGCTGGGCTCGGACAGGAATGCGCTCGGCTCCACCAAGAGGTAGATCACCACCATCAGCAGGCACATGAACGCGCCCAGGACGGCGAGGCGCGCGCCGAGGTAATAGGCGCCGAGGATCACCGGCAGGAAGTAGAAATTGAGGAACGCGAGCTTCGCCGGGATGAAGAAGTTGATGACCGCAGTGGACACGAGCACGAGGAGCACGAAAGTCTGCTCGAAGTGCTTGAGGAAATAGGCTTTTATCGTCTCCATGTGCGAGAGCTAATACCACGGCCGAGTTGTCGCAAGCAAGAGCCTCCGGCGCGAGCCTGCCGTGTTTTATTCCAAACGCATGGTGAATACAGCGGTATTTCGATTACGGCCCGGAACGGCCGCTCTTGAGTGGAATCACCCGCCGCCGCGCGAGGCGATCCGGCTACCGGCCCAGTACCCCCTTGAGGCGGTCCCTGATCGCGTCTTTCGCGTCGCCGCCGGAGCCGACTTTGGACGCGCCCGAGGCGCGCTTCACGATCTCGTCCGTGAGCCGGCTTTTGGCAAGATCGGTGGCCATGCCCGCGAAGTCGATCGACCACTGCGGGGAATCGAGCGCGCCGGTGAGCTTCACCGGCACTGTGAGGCCGGCGAGATCGGCGGCGTCGCGGCCTCCCTGGCCCTTGGCGGTGGCGACGAGCGTCGCTTTCAGCACGTAGTCCATGCGGTCGTTTCCGATGTCGATATCGCCCGCGCCGGCAATGCGCAGCAGCGGCGATTTCATCGAAAGGTCCTGGTTGCGCGCGACGCCGTCCTTCACTTTGAAGCTCGCCTTGAGCTCGGTGAAATCGGTCTTTTCCGTCTTGCTCGAGCTCTCAGCCTGCTGGCCGCGCAGTTGCCGGATTTTCGTTCGCGCCGAGCGGATCGTGCCCGCGACGTCCATGCCCTTGATCGAGCCGTCCGCCAGGTCGACCGAGGCCGTGCCCGCGAGAGCTTTCTTGAGCGCGGCCAGCGTCGCCCCGCGCGTGGTCAGGTCCGCATGCACCGTGCCTTTGCCTTCGAGGGTGTCGATTTGCGCCGCGTCGCGCAGCAGCGGGCCGACGGCGACGCCGGTGAGGCTCTGCCGTACGGCAAACACCGCGTTGTCGGCCGCCTGCGCTTCGAGCGCGCCTTCCAGCGTCCCCTGATAGAGCTGCGCCGCGATCGGCGAGACGTCGAGCCGGCCGCCTGCCACTTTGACCCCGGCGCGCACCTGCGAGCTCCTGAGGTTGAGGAGCGTCAGCTTGCCGACCCTGATGTTGCCGGAGGCATCGATGCCCTTCAACGCCGACAGATCGATCTTGTCGTCTTTCGCGCCGGTCTTCGCATCGCCGCCGCTTTTCGCCTGTTTCGCCTCGGGCGCTTTTCCGGGAGGCGCTCTGCCCATGAGGCGATCGACGTCGAGCTGGTCGGCGTCGAGATCGAACGTGAGCGCGAGCGGCGAGAAGCGCGAGATCGCCGCCTTTCCGTTGACGCTCGAATCGTCGAGCTTGCCCGAGAAGTTGACGGCCGCGGTCTTCTTGTCGAGGTCGGCAGCGAGCGCGCCGCTCAACTGCGCTTTGTAGGCGCGGCCTTCACCCCGGCTCTCGATCTCGGCATCGATGGGGCCGGCTTTGACCGCGCTGTATGCGCCCTTCACGCCGCCGACCGTGATCTTTGCGGCGAGCTTGCCCCTGTCACCGGTCGTCCGGGCGTCGATCACGAGCTTGCCCCCTTCGACCTTGTCGCGCGTGAGGGCGAGCCTCGGCGCGTCGAGCTTCACGCTGACCTCGCCGTCCGCGCGCCTGGCCGTCACGACGACGACGAGCGCGTCCGCGATGTACTCGCCGCCTGCCATGCGCGCCTCGACGTTGCCTTTGACCGTCGCGTCGAGGCCGCGGTAATCCCCGTATGCGCCCCTGGCCGCGAGGTCCAGGCCGCCGAGCTTGTAGAGGCTGCGCTCCAGATCGAAAGTGAGGCGGGTGGTGAGACGCGTGTCGAGCACCGCCCTGTCCTTGTCGGAGGCGATCTTCGCGCTGAAATCGACCGGCGTTTCGACCCCGCTCGTGACGCGTCCGGTTTTCAGGTCGAGTCCGGAGAGCCGATAGCGCGTCCCTGCGGCCTGGTCGGAGTACGTCACGTCCGCGTTCGAGATCGCCACGCGCGCGATGTCGACTTTGACCGGCGTGTCGGGCGCCTCGCCGGGCTGGTCGGGTTTGGCGGCGCCGGTGAGGTCGTCGGAATTCAGGCGTCCCGCGCGGTCGCGCTCGATGGTGAGGCGCAAGCCTTTCACCTCGACGGCGTCGACGATCACTTCCCTGGAGAGCAGCGGCAGGACTTTCACCGATACGCGCGCCGATTCGACGCTTGCGAAGGGGCGGGTGCTGCGCGGCTCGGAAAGCGACGCCTGGCCGAGCCTGGCGCCGATCGAGGGGTAGAGCGAGAGCGCAAGGTCTCCCGGGAGCTGCAGGGTGCGGCCGGTCTTGCGCTCAACGGCCTCGACGATGCGGGCTTTGTAATCGTTGGGATCGAAGGTCGCCGCGACGTAGGCGACGACGAGGCCCGAGATGACCGCGATGGTTCCGATGCCGACGGCGATCCCCTTGATCGCCTGGACCAGCACGTGGCGCCTCTTTTCGATGTTCTCCTCCCGAATCTATTGCAGGCGGCGCGGCGTCAGAGCGCTCTCCTGTCCTGCGCGATGAGGACCGTGGCCCCCAGTGGCGCCCACAGCTCGTGATGGGTCGCTGCGGGCACGTGCAGCATGCAGCGCCGGCTCACGCTCATCGGCTCGCCGTCGAGGTCGGCCTCGAGCTCGCCGTCGACGACGAAAGCGAGCTGCTCGTTGTCGCGCCTGTAGTTCTTCAGCACCGCGCCCGGCTCGAAGCGCAGGACCATCACGTGCAGCCGCTCGCCGGTGAGGAGCTTGCCCCGGATGCGCGGGGGGAGGCGCAAGTCGGCGTCGAGCATCACTTCGGCGCTCGCGGGGCCGGACCCCGCATCCGCGTCCTCGTGCATATCGTACACGTAGCGTTTGCCGGGTCCGGGCGGCAGACGCCTCGATTCCTCGATCGCGCCGGAGGTCGTCTGCCTGGGCTCGCCCGAGCGGCTGCCGAAACCGGGGAAGCAATTGGGGCCTTCATATTCGTTCTCGCCGGGCGGGCCGACGATGCCCGCGCGCGCATCCTTGATCGCGAGGAAGACGAGATCGTCGTCGGGGCAAGCGAGTCCCGTGTGCACGGCGCCCCCCGGCACGTGCACAATCGTTCCCGGCCGGGCGAACACGCGGTCGCCTTCGATGTCGCTCATCATCGTGCCGTGAAGGATGTAGCTGAACTGCTCGTTGGGGTGGCTGTGAGGCTGCGCGCCGGTTCCCCGCGCCTGTCTGCCGAGCGTGCAGACGATGTGCTTTCCGGAGAGGACGGCGCCCACGGTCGAGGACCTGCCCATGCCGGGAATGGGGCTCGACAGGAGCCGCCTCGCGGTGACTTCGAGGCTCGTCGCCCCTTCGGGCACGCGCTCGAGCAGCGCGAAATCGTACACGTGCTGCACCTGTGCGACCTTGTCGTCGGCTTCTTCCGTCACGTCTGCTGCATCCTCCTCTCGCTCGCGGCCGGTGGGTGTCATCGCCGACGCGATTGTGCTGCACCGGCGAGATCGCGTCCACGTCCTGACCCCGACGCAGCGAAACAAAAAAGCCCGGCGAATCTCGCGGCCCGCCGGGCTCGTGCTCTTCGCGTACGGAAATCAGCGCGTCACTTGGCTCTCGCCGCGACGCCGGCCTGCTTCGCCACCGCGTTCCATTTCTTGATGTCCTGCCGGACCTGCTTCGCGAAAGCTGCAGGCGTGCCGCCGCCCGCCTCCACGCCCTGCGCCGCGAAGCGCTCCTTGACGTCGGGCGTTGCGATGGCCTTGTTCACTGCCTGGTTCAGCTGATCGACGATCGCGGCTGGGGTGCGCGCCGGCTCGAACATCCCGAACCACCCGACGACCTCGAAATCGCGCAGACCCTGTTCAGCTACGGTGGGTACTTGGGGCGCTGCGGGCGAGCGCGCCGGGCTCGTGATGCCCAGCGCGCGCAGGCGTCCTGCCTTGACCTGCGTCAGCGCCGCGGGCACGGTGGAGAAATACATGTGCACTTCCTTGCCGACGAGGGCCGCGATCGCCGGGCCGCCGCCCTTGTAGGCGACATGCGTCATGTCGATTTTCGCCATGGACTTGAAAAGCTCTCCGGCGAGATGACCGAGCGAGCCCACCCCGGGCGCGGCGAAGTTGAGCGCCCCTTTGTTCTTCCGGGCGTATGCGA
>Ga0105106_10002013_pt1 | contig 14556 bp, 13 predicted proteins | sample PPLLaktember2015_5_FD_79109 | JGI IMG/M metagenome (GOLD analysis project Ga0105106, IMG submission 79109) | Freshwater sediment microbial communities from Prairie Pothole Lake near Jamestown, North Dakota, USA - PPLs Lake P8 Core (1) Depth... | ecosystem: Environmental > Aquatic > Freshwater >...
AGCGCGAACTTCATCCGCCGAGCGCCATGATCGCGACGACGAGCGCGGCGCCCACGCCGGTCATCATGAACCCGACCTTCCAGCTGCCGTACCCCGCGTGTCGGCCGAGGGCGAGGCCTCCGAAGAACAGCATCGCCAGCGCGACGGCGCGGGAGACCGTCTTCGCCGTTCCGACGTCCTCGAACATCACGAAGGGCAACGCAACGGGAAAGGTCGACGCGACCACGATCAGGAATACCGCGAGCGATGCGAGCAGATCGTTCCGATTCAGGGTCGGTCGCTCCGGCACGGACGCCAGCGCGACGATTCGCCCGCGGATCGCCTCGATCTCCGCCTCCGAGACGAGACCCGCGACCGCCCGCGACAGGGAATTCTCGATGATCCGGCGCCCGGTTTCCGTGTCAGCGGCTGCGCGCACGGAGCGGACGAGCGTGAGCGACTTCGCGCGATCCGTGACCGTGCGCACCAGGTACATGACGGCGTCGGCGAGGCCCCAGGCGAGGTTGCAGCCCAGTGCAGCGGCCAACATCGCGCGGATCTCCGCGCGCCCCGCCTCCGCGACGGACACGGCGCCCACGAAGGTGAGCGCCATGAACAGGCCGAAGAGCATTTCCGACACCCGGTCGACGATATCGAGCACGGGCTCGCGCACCGCTTCCGCATTTCCGTTCTTTTCGCTCATTGCCTTTCCCGGTGGCCTCGCTCCCCGTCGACCGTCAGCTCCACTCCATCCCGCACCGCGATACTGCGCCGCAATAAGAAGCGGTCCGGCACGTACTTGAACGAACAATCGACAGTCTTGTAGCGTCCGATCCTGCGCCTGGGCAGCTTGACCTTCGCGGCCGGGATGGCCCTGCAAGGTTGGCGGGTTACGCAGGTGCGCGCTCGAGCGGGCTGCCAATTCACTGCACCCCCGGCGGCAACAGGTACAGCGTCATGGCGAAAATCGCATAGACCATCAGCACCAGCACGCCGACGAACCACGCCGACCGCCCGCCGTTCGTGACGAGCGTCACCGTGAGGGTGGCGACGAGCATCATCACCACCGCGCCCGGCCAGAGCCGCAGGTCCATCGGCATCGGGCCGATCACGTAGCTGAGCAGCACCAGCACCGGTGCCACAAACAGCGCGATCTGGGACGCGCTCCCCAACGCGATGCCCACGCTCAGGTCGAGCCGGTTCTTGCGCGCGGCGGAAAACGCCGAGGCCATCTCGGCCGCACCGCCGACCAGCGCCACCACGATGAAACCGACAAACGCAGGCGTCATCCCGAAGTCCTTCGCCGCTTGCTGCACCGACTCGACAAAGATTTCGCTCACGAGCGCGACCAGCACCGTGACCCCGGCCAGCGTCGCCAGCGCGAGTCCCATCGGCCACGGCGCTTCGCCGTCCTCGGCGTGTTCTGCGCTGGCGAACAGCTCGCGGTGCGTCTTGAGCGAAAACAGCATGCCCAGTCCGTAGGCAACGATGAGCAGCACCGCCAGTCCGACGCTCAGCTCCTGTGTGAACGCCGCCCCCGCTGCCGAGTCGGCTGTGGCAACGGCAGAAGGAATCAGCAGTGCGACCGTGGCGAGGAAGAGCAGAATCGCCTGCACGCGGGCGTTGACCCGGTTGTATTCCTGCACGTGGTGCTTGAGTCCGCCGAGCAGGAACGACGCGCCCAGCATGAACAGCGTGTTGGTGACGACCGCGCCGGCGATGGACGCCTTCACCAGCGTGTACTGCCCGGCGCGCAAGGCGGTGAGCGCGATGACCAGTTCGGTGAGATTGCCCAGCGTCGCGTTGAGCAGCCCACCCGCCGCATCGCCCGTCTTGGCCGCAACGGATTCGGTGGCGTGACTCAGCAGTGTGGCCAGCGGCACGATGGCGAGGACGGACAACACGAAGAGCAGCGTGTGCGCTTCGGGCTTGAGCTTCGCGGCGGCGAAAACCGCCGGCACAAAGGCGAGCAGCCAGAGCATCGGGTTGTGACGGATTTCCTTGAGCAGGGGGTTCATGAGTTCAGTGGGGTCCGGCCTTGAGCCTGGCGCCGAGAGTGCTGCCAAGGAAAGCGAAGAAGAATCCCGTGGACAATCCGCACATCAGGACCCCTGTCAGCCCGTCCACCGGGCCGTGCCGTCTCAGCAGAGCCCTGAGGTGTTCGTGGGTGTGGCCCTTCAATCACCTGGCAAAGCGCGGAACGAAACGTTGGTCGTCGGAGGGTGGGGTCCCGGCGTGATAGGCCGTCTCGACCTGGATGACATTGGCGATGCCGATGAGATAGGCCTTCTTCACCTGTTCGGTCGACTTGGTCCAATGCTCGCCCCTGGCCAACGGAACTTCATCGGCGCGGGCATTGCTCCACGTCACCGCCAACGCCAGGCACGCCACAAACATCACCGTGCGCATCTGCAATTTCGTCGCCATGGCGTTCGCCTCAAGAATCCGACTGCCGATCGGCCTTCGACGGTCGCGTTCGGATCGTCGTAGGCCATCGTTTTTTGATTATTCTTGTCGGATTGCGGCTGCGCTGCACATTTCTCGACACCGGCTACACTTTTTTGGACAACCTCGATATGCTGCTTGCGTGAAATCAACGAAGCGACCGTTGGTCATTGAGGGACGGCAAACGGCGCGGAACGGGCGTGGAGACGCGACCGTTCGCATCGGGGTCGCGACGGCGATTCCGGCGGTCCTCAGGAGCCTCGGTGCGAACCCGGCCGAAGTGTTGGCCGAAGCGGGGTTCGACGCGAAGCTGTTCGACGACCCCGACAATTTGATCTCATTTATAGCCCGGAGCCGCCTCGTAAGTCATTGCGTGGCGAAGACCGGCTGCCATCATTTCGGACTCCTGGTCGGCCAGCAGGGTGGCCTGCACTCCTTCGGGCTCGTGGGCCTGCTCATGAAGTACTCGCCGGACGTGAACACGGCGTTGCGCAGCTTCGTGCGCTACCTGCATCTTCACGTCCGCGGCGCGGTGCCGATCCTGGCGGTGGACGGCGATACGGCGACGCTGGGCTTCGACATCTATCAGCCGCATGTCGAGGCCACCGACCAGGTCGGGGATGGCGCGGTCGCCGTGATGTTCAACATCCTGCGCACGCTGTGCGGCCCCGATTGGATGCCCATCGAGGCCCGGTTTGCCCACCGCAAGCCGAAGGACGTCGGGCCGTTCCGCCGCTTCTTCCGGGCCCCCCTGCACTTCGACGCCGAGCAGAACGCGGTGGTGTTCTCCTCCGTCTGGATGAATCGTCAATTGCCCGGCGCCGATGCCGAGCTGCGCCGTCTGCTGCAGAAGCAGGTCGACGCACTCGAAGTGAGTCACGGCGACGACTTCCCGGAGCAGGTGCGGGCCATGCTGCGAACGGCGCTCCTGACCGATCGCGCCAAGGCAGACCAGTTCGCCGCGCTCTTCTCGCTGCACAGTCGCACCCTGAGTCGCCGCCTGAACGCCTTCGGCACCACGTTCCAGGAACTGGTGGACGAGGGCCGCTTCGAGATCGCCCGGCAGATGCTCGAAGACACCGCGTTGGAGGTGAGCCAGATCGCCACGTCGCTCGACTATGCCAACGCGAGCGCCTTCACGCGGGCATTCCGGCGCTGGAGCGGCACCACGCCGGCCCAGTGGCGAGCGAAGCGGGGCCGCGCTGCCTAGGGCTCGCGTGGAAACAGCGCGTGTTCCTGCACCGTGATTGTCTCTTGTGAGTTCACGCGGTGAGCCGACTCCCGGTTGTCACAGAATGTCCATTCGGTGTCCAGAAATGCCAAGCAAGTCCGGGGAAACCGAAGATAATGGCAGGCGGTCAAGCGGGCCAAGGCATGGGAAGTCGATGATCGGCCCGACGCGCCGCCCCTGTACCGAAGCCGGGCACGCTCCAGGACGAAGGTTGCCACGGCTCCGCGATGCAACGACGGCAACTGCGCACTGCGACGGCCCGCGCCGGTGCCATCCCTGACACTTCAACAGCGAGACACGAGGTCCCTAATGAGCATTTCCATCTCCACCAAGGGCGGACTGGCGGCTTTGGCGTTCGCCGCCAGCGCCATCCTGGCGAATGAGGCCTCCGCGCAGTCGGCCCAAGCTCCCTGGAACGACGGCAAGTGGCATTACTCCGCCAGCGTTTACGCGTACCTGCCGACCATCGGCGGCGACTTGGCCTTCCCGAGCCGCTTCGGCGACGGCAGCGTCAACGTGAATGCGGACAGCCTTCTCGACAGCCTCAATTTCGCGTTCATGGGCAACTTCGACGCTAACAACGGGCGCTGGGGCGTCTTCACTGACTTCCTGTACCTCGATGTCAGCGGTTCGAAGTCGCAGACCCGGGATTTCCTCATCGGCGGAGCCGGCCTCCCGGCCTCGGTGAATGGCGACCTCGACCTCGGAATCAAGGGGCTGGCGTGGACGGTTGCTGGCGAATACCGCGTCGCGTCCGGCCGTGAATTCACGGTGGACGTGCTTGCCGGCGCAAGGCTGCTGGACATCCGGCCGAAACTGAGCTGGTCGCTTTCGGGGAACGTCTCCTCGATCCCCGCGGCGGGTCGCGGCGGCAGCCACGAGATCAAGGCCAGTAACTGGGACGGCATCGTCGGCCTCAAGGGACGCTATGCCTTCGGCGACAGGCTCCAGTGGTACGTGCCGTTCTACGGGGATGTCGGCACCGGCGACTCCGACCTGACCTGGCAGGCCGCGGCCGGTCTCGGCTATGCCTTCGGTTGGGGCGACGTCGTGGCGATGTGGCGCTATCTCGACTACAACATGGATTCGGACCAGGCCGTCAGCGACATCAACTTCAATGGCCCGATGCTCGGCGTGGTGTTCCGCTGGTGAGGGCAGTTCCTGCGCGCCCAGCGCCCCATGCCGACAACCGCTGCCGAGGGCCGGAAGCGCGCGGCCCGGTGCTTTCTCTGCTTGCGAACTTCTACGACATGCCGATGCGCGTCGGCGTGCACCGGGCGGCGCGCAGTCGGTCGCCATTCTGCCGGAGCGCCGGCCCAGGGGGCCGTTGGCGTCGGCGCGACAGGCAACCTTGGCGAAATCCGGCTGCGATAGCAATCCGCTTCGCGCGCGGGCGCGACGCGGATTCTATGCGGCCTGGCCCTGCGTCGCCCGCCAGCGGGCCGGAGTGGTGCCGCTCCAGCGGCGGAAGGCCCGCGTGAAGGCGCTCGCGTCGGCATAGCCGAGCAACGCAGCGATCTGGATCACCTCCATCGCCGAGTCTGCGAGCATCTGCCGGGCGATCTCGAAGCGGCTCTCGTCCACCAGTTCCTTGTAGCCGGTGCCGAACGCGTTCAGGCGGCGATTCAGCGTGCGACTGTGCATCGAGAAGAGCGAGGCGACCCGGTCTGCCTTGGCGTGACCGGTGACGAGCGCCGTACGCAGCACGCCCCGCACCTGCTCGGGAAAGTCGCCGCTGCGTCGGGCGTCCAGTGCGTCGATCTGGTTTTGCAGCAGGCCGCGCAACTCGGTGTCGGTACCGGGAATCCGACGAGTCAACCAATCGGCGGAGAACACCAGCGCGTTATGTTCGGCATCGAAGCGCAGCGGCGCCCCGAAGAACCGACGGAACGGTCCCACATCGATCGGCTTGCGGTGGGCAAACCGGACCTCGACGGGCTTCCAATGGGGACCGCACAAAGCACGCATGATGTTGAACAGCACCGCGACGGCGCCATCTGCGACCTGGTCGGCGGCCTCGACGCGCGGTTCATAGATTACGTAGCCCAGCGTCGCCAGGTCATCTTCCACCGTCAGGGTCGTCACCGCGCCGCGGACGTGAAGATGCGTATAGCGCACGAGGCTGCGCAGCGCCGTGCCTACGTCCGGCGAGTACTTCACCAGCAAACCCACGAGCCCCAGGGAGCGCAGCCCCCCCTGCTCGCCGACCAGAAGTCCGAAATGCGGACAGCCGGTCCGCGCCACGCAATGCGCAATCAGGCGGCTCCGGGCGGCGAAGGAAACCCGATTGTCGGGGTCGTCGAAGAGCTGTGGATCGAACCCTGCCTCGGCCAATACCTCGGCCGGGTTGGCGCCCAGGCTCCGGAGTACCGCCGGCAGGGCCACGGTGGCGCCGATGCGCAGCGTCGCTTCGGCGGGTCTGCGCCGCCGCGCCCGCTGTCCCGCACCGCCTGAAGGTCGCTGGTTTGACTTCACGCGAGCAGCATAGTCGACATTGTCCAAAAACGTACAGCCGATGTCTGCAATTGTTCGATGCCCTTGCGGTCCGCATCGATAATTGCAGAAAAGAACCGCGGGCCAACGGTCGTGAAGCTCATCGACAAGTGGGGCGACCCCGAAACCTACCCGCACATGGCGGCTGACTGGTCGCTCGCGCTCGACGCGCCATTCGGATGGATGAAGCAGGTGGCCTCGGACTTCGGCGGCACCCGCAACGGCATGGTGGTGTCGTGGCCGAAGGGGATCAAGGCAAAGAACGAAATCCGCACCCAGTTCAGCCACGTCATCGACATCGCGCCGACCGTCCTGCAAGCAGCCGGTTTGCCCGAGCCCAAGGTGGTCAACGGCACGCCACAGATTCCGATGGAGGGCGTGAGCTTCGCGTACACGTTCGACGAGGCCCGGGCCAAGGATCGTCGCACCACGCAGTATTTCGAGGTCGCCGGCAACCGCGCCATCTACCACGATGGCTGGCTGGCGCGGACCATCCATACGGCGCCTTGGGAGCCCAAGCCGCGCCGCGCACTCGAGGACGATGTGTGCGTCAAGAGCGCCCTCAACTGGCCGCTATCAGCGACCTCGCTGTACGTCCGGAGTTGGCCGGTCACCGCCCCATCGTCGACGACCCCAGTTCGACCCGTTTCGGCCCGTCGCGCGCCGCGGAAGCGGTCGTTCAAAGTCCCTCACCACCCATGCGCGCGTGATCACGCGCGCCCGACTGAATCCGGATCGAGGACATAGCGTGGGACATCGACGCCGGATCCCAATCTAGGGAGCGCCGAGCAGCAAGTACAGGCCCCAGTTTCCGGCTTCGCCGAAACCGAGGCCCAGGTAGGCGGGACCGGCACTGGTGTTCGCGCCCAGGAAAACCGATCCGGACCACAGCGTGCCCGCCGAGGGAAGGCCGTCGAACCGGTCGTTCACTCGCCCGACTTCGGCCGAAGCGCCGGCGAAGACTCCGCTTCCCAGTATGTCCGGTAACGGGAGAATCCGGTTGTAATACATCAGTCGGCCGAACGCATATTCGCGGCCGGCGAACTGGTTGATGCTGTAAGCCGACAGACGCAGCGGGCCGCCCAACGTGAAGGATTCGTAGGCCGGCATGTCCGAATCCAGGTCGGTGCCGCCGGAAATCCCGTAGTTCAGCGTATGGGGTCCCCAGCTCCACGCTCCGCGAACAATGCCTTCGAGCCGCTGGTAATTCCTGGCCGATCCGAACGACTCCATGGCGGCATAAGCGGACCCTCCCACCGCAAAACCGCGAGTCGGAAAAAAGGCTTGATCGGTCTGGTCGACGAACAGCGCCGCCCGGAGCCCCGCCGTGGTTTCCTTTATTGGTGGCAATACAGGGGAGCCCGTATCGACGCGCGCATCGACCCGCGACCACACCGCACCCCCTCTTACCTGACCCCAGGTGCCGAGAACCGCCCCGCCGTCGAGTCCGACCTGTCCCACGCGGGCCAAGTAATCGGCGATCTTGTCGTCGCCGGCGAAGACACCGCGCGTCTTCTGTCCGATCAAGAAACTGGGTGCCACGAACCAGCGACCCGCCTCGTTGACGGGTTGGTAGAACTCACTGAAGAGATGTGTATCCTGCCCGACCTGGGCCTCGGTCAGCCACTCGCCGCCCAGGCGGTTCAACCACGTCTTGCGGTACTGTACGAGCACGTTGAACTGACTGTCGCCCGAAAAGTCGCTTGCAAGTCCCAAGCCGAACCTCAGATAGTCGGGCCCCCACGACTTCTCCCGCGGCTCGATGACCATGGCGCGCGGGCCCGCGTCCCCGGCGACGTGATAGGTGATGCTCTCGAAGCCGCCGCTCCCGTAGATGCGCCGCAGATCCGCGCCTACCTTCTCCTCGGACAGCGACTCGCCGGGCTTGCTCTCGACCAGCGCGCGCACCACCTCCGGGTTCGAGCGCTCCAGCCCTTCGACGCGAATCTCGTCGACGGTACCCAGTGCCTTGCGCTCGGCGAACTGCGTCGCGCGCAACGCCGCGTACTGCTCCGGCGGCAGGCTGTAGCGCCTGAGCGAATCGGCAAGCGCGCGCGTCGCGTCCTCGCCGATCCTGACGGCTTCGACGGAGCGATCGAACTTTGCCGCCGAGATGTCGCCCAAGTCCGGCGCGATGAGCACGTCTTGTTTCCCGAGACTCTTCAGCTGCTCGTCGACCGTCTGCTTCCCGAGGAAATTGACGAGCTGTCCGGCAACGCTCAGCGCCGACGTGATGTCCTTGCGCTTGAGCGGCGGTGTGGAAATGTTGACCGCGATCACCACGTCGGCGCACAGCTTGCGCGCCTCGTCGATCGGCAGATTGTTGGCGATACCGCCGTCGACCAGCAGCCGTCCGTCGATTTCCACCGGTGAGATCGCCCCGGGAACCGACATGCTGGCGCGCATCGCCTGGGCCACGCTGCCGTGGTCGAGCACGACCGATTCGCCGGTCTCGATGTCGGTGGCCATGGCGCGGAACGGGATCGGCAGCCTGCTGAAATCGGTGACACCGAAGGCCGGCGTCGCCAGTACCCGGAAGAAAGACTCGATCGAGACGCCCGCGATCACGCCCTTCGGCAATGCGAGCCCGCCATCCTTGACGCCGAATTCCGGCGCGAACAGCGTCTTGTAGTCGTCGATCTTGCGCCGGACCGCAATCTCGTCGCGGGGAGGGCGATCCCGGAAAATCTCGCCCCAGTCGGCGGCGAGGACGATCTTCTCCATTTCTGCCGGCGGCGTTCCCGCCGCGAAGGTGGCGCCGACGATCGCGCCCATGCTGGTGCCCGTCACGCAGTGGATCGGCACGCGCAGTTCTTCCAGGACCTTCAGGACCCCTATGTGCGCTATGCCGCGCGCACCGCCGCCGGACAGCGCGAGTCCGATGCGGGGCGCCGTCGCGGGCCCAGCAGCCGGGGCCGCTTGTGCGGCCAGCGCGGGGCAATACGTTGCCAGCAATGCGAGCGCCGTCGCAACCGCGAGGGCCCGGTTGCTGACCTTTGATGCGGTGCTCATCGTGTCAGGCTCCGCTGGGTTCACCTCTCCCCTGCCGGCGAGGAGGCCTACGAAGTGCAAAAATAGCGCGCACGTGTGCAGATCGCCATTGCGATAGGTCAACAGGTCGGCGGGAAGCTTGCGCGCCGTGGCGTAGCGTCCAGACCGAGCAACAGGGCTGGAAAGGATGCATGACATCGACCGCGGCAAAGCCTGAATGTCGCGGATTGTGAATTGCCGGGCGAGCGCCTGACCTGGAGGCCCGATCAAACCTGACTTACGACAGCTCATGACCCTGCTGAGGCGCACGCCCGCCGCCCGCACGATCCGTCAGAGCATGAAATCAATGGGACGCTGCTGGGACATTCGATATACGCTGACGTTGAACGACGGGCCCGGACCGAGCTCGTGATGCATTGCGATCGCCAGACCCGTTGCCGGGCCCGCGCAAGCCTGTTCAATTGCATGGAAGTGTTCTATAACCGCCAGCGGCGTCACTCACCGCTGAACTAAGAGGCCGCGCTCGCCTTCGAGGCGATGCGATTCGCCTGATTACCGTGTCCGCGAGACCTGGGTGGGATCAAGTCGCACCAAAGCCGTCGTTGGTCTATCAGGCGGGCTCGCGGTCAAGGACCGGTTGCATTTACCCGCAGCCTGCGACTATATGAGCATTCTCCTTGCGCAATCAAACGACGCCTTGGCAAGCTGTCGCGCGGCCATCGCGTAGGGAATCGACGGCGCGACATGATGGAGAAACCTGGATGAAGGCAAGCGTTCGCAATCTATTAGGCGCATTCGCCGTCGCCGTTGCCCTCGGCGCACCCGCCGTGGCGGGGCCGCTCGAGGACGGCAACGCCGCGTATCACGAGAAGGAGTACGTCAAGGCGGCCGAGCTCTGGCAGCCTCTCGCCGAAAAGGGCGACGCCGACGCCCAATTTTCTCTCGGCACCTTGTATGCGGAGGGCAAAGGCGTCGAACAGAACGACGCGACCGCTTTCATGTGGTTCCAGCGCGCCGCGGACCAAGGCAACGTCACCGCGCAGTACAACGTCGGCGCCAGCTATGCCGAGGGCACTGGGGTCGCGAAGAGCGATGTCGACGCGGCCAAATGGTTTCTTCGTGCGGCCAACCAGGGCATGGCATTCGCGCAACTGAATCTCGGGCTTCTTTACGCGGCAGGCAATGGCGTCCCGCAGGACAATGTCGAAGCCCTGAAGTGGCTCGAGCTCGCGTTTGCTGGTTTGCCTGCGGGCGGGCCGCGCATGGACGTCGCCCGTGCCATGACGGATGTCGCCGAAAAGATGACCTTCGAGCAGAAGAACGAGGCGAAGCAGCGGGTGCGCGCGTGGAAGGCGCAACCGGAAGTGAAATGACGTGCCGAAGGCCGCGGCGGAAGCCGCTGCTGCCGTGCGCGGACGAGGTTATTCGTGAATCGGGCTTCGAGACTGGATTGCCGTGGAGCGTTGCTGCACCACCGCGTTTGGTCCTGGCCCGCCGCGTTCGTTGAGCGACGGCCTGGAGTAGGCTGGTCGGCTGCCTGGGGTCGAGCCGCAACTGCCGACGATCAGGCCGAGCGCGGCCAAATGCGGGCGACCAGCCCCTCACCTGATCCTGGCCGATACCGGACGATCCGGTTGGAACGCGGGGCGGCCCGGGGCTCCCACGCAGGGGTTTGCGGTATCATGAAAATCGGACGTGCAAGGAGAGGCAAATGAAAAGCTATTTGCGCAAGGCAATGTTCCTGTCGCTCATGGCGCTAGCGGTGCTGTCAAGCGGTGTCCGCGCCGATGAAGTCCCGCTGATAACCGGCGAGCATTGGACCAAGTCGTCGGACGAACAAAAGAAGGCTTATTTGATCGGCATCGCCAACATCGTGCAGGTGGAACTGGCTTACGGAGCGACGACTCCGCCGTCCGACGCGCAGAGCATTGTTCCGCGAATGGCAAAGGGCCTGAAGGGCCATAGCCTCGACAGCGTGCGGGAAGGGCTCAACAAATGGTACGCCGCGAATCCCCAGCGTTTGCAGCGGCCGGTCGTCGAAACCATCTGGTTCGAAATGGTCGTGCCGGGGCTTCGGAAATCCAACTAGTGGAGACCAAGCATGAAGCGCATCGGAACGATAGCGGCAATCGCGGCAGTGATCGGCGCGATGGGTTGCACGACGATGACCCCACAGCAGCAAGGTACGGTAACGGGTGCCGCGATCGGTGCCGCGGCGGGTGCGGGTATCGCAGCCATCGCAGGCGGTAGCGGCTGGACCGGCGCCGCAATCGGTGGCGTCGTCGGCGGAGTCGCTGGCAACATCAAAGGCAGCAAGCAGTAGCAGTCGCTGGCACTCTATCAACGGGTGACGGGAGCAGCGGCCGTTTCCGTCGCCTGCTGCTTGACGACGCCCCCATCCGCCGGTCGGCGAGATGGCTTCCAGGCGTCGGATGCGGTCGACTCCTGCCGAAGTCAGTTCCGGCAAGCCGCTGTCGGACGCAACTCGGTGGCACGTCGCACTCGTTGCCGCGGCACCTTACCAGCCGAGATCGGCCCAACTTGCTCCCAAGAAGGGGTCCGACAAGTCGCGAGCGGTCGCCTCCCGCATCGCGGCATCTTGTTTGCCGCGGTATGCACTTGCCTTGTTCGCTGCATCCTGCCTACCCGCCTGGCTTTCCGGGTGGAGCTGGACATACGTCTCATATTCCTTCGGGCCACCGACGTAGATCTGGTTCCTGGACGCATCCGGGTAGATGAAGAACTTCTTGCCAGTGCGCTGCATCGGCCTGATCTGGCCAGGAGGAAGGCTCCGCACCCAGTCCTGCTGGACCTTTGTCGTCGCGACGAGCACCTTGAAGCCGAGGTCCAACAGCTGCCTTTCGTCGATGCTCGGCGTGTCCGCGGCGGCACCGCCTGCCACGAACAGCGTCGCTGCCAACGCCGCGAGCACTTTGCGCAACTGCGCCCGGCGAGAGTCCACTAAACGCTTCATGGGGTCGATCCTGTCGTTATTGCATGATCTGCATCGGGTCGCCGATGGTGGTTCGCCAAGGAGGCTGACAACGACCGAGTGTGTTCACCTGAAATCCGCTCCGCAGCGCCGAGTGCGCGTCAAATAAAGGCCGCACCACCAGTGAGCGTCACCAATCATGGCGAATGACCACTGAAGAATTTGTTGCATCCATACGACCGCAAGCTCGCACGATCTCCCTAGAGTTTATGCCAAGTCCTCCTGTGGCGGGGTTGGCACATCGTGAGTGCCTTTCTGCGCGCCCCGTGACGGATTTGCAGCATTGCGGCAGAGCCCTGGCTCTGGACCAGCGAAACCCTGCTCGCCGGAGATAAGACAAATACGCTTCGTGCCTTTCACCGACTTGACCAAGTACGATCGGTTCTCAGCAGATCTTAGATTCGTGACCAAAGACCTTTCTCGGCATCAACCAACTCTCGCGATATCCAAGAATGGCTGAGCTGGATGTCGTCTTGCTGCGCGGACGTGAGTGGCCAGGAGTGGAGAGCGCGATGGCGCTTGTCAGCTTCGCTCGGAATCGAGATCAATTTGAATGGCCGGTTTCAAGCGGAACGTATGTCGGCTTCTGGTCGAGGGTGTGCGGAAACGTGAAACCGGCGTGATCACGCCGTTTAGCGCGCTCGGAAGCGCCGCGGAAAGCCGCTGCCGCGCTATACGCGACTGCGGAGGCTGATGGCTCCTATCGAGGTCGTTTCGAAAGTTGCGCTGCAGAGGCGCTTGGCCAGGCTTTGACCACGCGCACCGGATTGTCCTGACCCACATGGTCGTCAAGGCACTCCGGCAGCAAGGTCACCTGGGTTCGGTCCTCGCCTTCGATGAATCGCTTCATGTCGCCGCTCCGAAGAAATCCCTTTCCGCAATATGGGCAACTTTCGCGTTTTTTGCACAGGCTCGGCCATGACGGGCCGTAGCGCTTCGCGCTCCATGGTAGACATTCACCGGTAACTGTCGGCCAAATGCTGCTCTTGACCGAGGTCAATCCCCGTTTGCATGCGAGGCATAGCGTATTCTTGTCAAGGTGGTGCGGTGGCAAAGGAACGGGCCGCAGGTTCAGCCAGCCATGGAGGGCAACTCCCCGATGCTTGCCTACCCCGCCGAGTACAACAAGAGTGGCGTGACAACGTCCGTCGTCAGCCACAACGACAAAGTCTGCGGAAGAATCTCCGCAAGTACTCCACCGCCATCGGCGCGAAGATGTCGACGTTCGAGCCGGGCGCGGATGGAAGAAAGTGCCACGCTGCAAGATTGAGGTGATCCCATGATTCGTTTGCACCTGACGGCTTTGCTGGGAATCGGGTTGATCGTGCTGCTTGGCGGCTGCGCGACCCGCCCGATCAATCCACCGATCACGCAGGCCGACCCGAGTGGCGGTTACCGCTACGAGGCCCGTCAGTCGCGCGCCAAGGATAGCGCCAAGGAAACCATGGTCATCCTCGCCTTTTCCGGCGGCGGAACCCGGGCAGCGGCCTTCTCCTATGGGGTCCTGGAATTTCTCGGGCGAACGCGGATCGTCAACACCAAAGGGAGGACCGTTCGGCTGCTGGACGAGGTCGACTTCATCACCGGCGTCTCCGGTGGGAGCTTCACCGCCCTGGCGTACGGACTCTACGGCGAGAAGCTCTTCGACGTGTACGAAAGCCAGTTCCTGAAGCGCGATGTCCAGGGCGCGATCATTGCGCGCACGTTCAGCCCGACCAACTGGCCGAGCCTCGCGTCGCCCGGCTGGGGTCGCTCAGAACTGGCGGCGCAGCTTTACGACGAGATCCTCTTCAAAGGGGCGACCTTCGGTGACCTCGATCGCGGCGACGGCCCGATGATCCTGGCTTCGGCCACCGACCTCTCGACGGGTTCCCGCTTTGTCTTCAACCAGAGCACCTTCGATGTCATTTGCTCGGACCTCAACGCGGTTCCGTTGTCCCGCGCCGCCTCGGCCTCCTCGGCGGTGCCGGTCGTGCTCTCGTCGGTCACCCTCAATAATTATGGCGGCACTTGCAACATGAAGATTCCCCCATGGGCGGTGCCGTTCATCGATTCTGCGGACCCGCCGCGCCCTGCGGCCCGGGCGATACGCACGCTGAAGTCGATACAGGCGTACGGTGACAGCGCCAATCGGCCCTTCCTGCATCTGGTGGACGGTGGCGTGGCGGACAACCTCGGCATGCGCAGCGTGCTCGATACGATGGAAGTTCTCGAAGCGCTGAGCGAGAGCGGCGTTCGCACGCCATTCGACAATGTGCGGAAGATCATCGTTTTCGTCGTCAACTCGATCTCCGAGCCACCGACGAACTGGGATAGGTCCGAGGTACCACCCGGCACCGTGGCCACGCTGCTGAAGTCGGCCGGCACGCCGATCGACCGGAATTCCTTCGAAAACGTCGAACAGCTGCGGGACACGGCAGCGAAG
>Ga0105106_10002014_pt1 | contig 14554 bp, 10 predicted proteins | sample PPLLaktember2015_5_FD_79109 | JGI IMG/M metagenome (GOLD analysis project Ga0105106, IMG submission 79109) | Freshwater sediment microbial communities from Prairie Pothole Lake near Jamestown, North Dakota, USA - PPLs Lake P8 Core (1) Depth... | ecosystem: Environmental > Aquatic > Freshwater >...
AGGCGCATTTCGAGGGGAAGTCTGCCTTCTTTGCGGAGGAATATCGGATCCGCTGCAAGGACGGCTCGTGGAAGTGGGTTCTGGACCGAGGCATCGCGCGACGCGATGCCACCGGCCGCGTGGTGCGCATCGACGGACTGATGGAGGATGCCACGGACGCCAAGCTGACCATCGAGCGTCTGCATCGCCTGGCCACGACCGACAGTCTGACCGGCCTGCATAATCGCGCGTTGTTTCTCGATCGGCTTAGCCAGGCCATTGCCTCGGCGCGCCGCAACAGCGATCGTCAGCACGTGGTGTTGATGATCATGGACCTGAATCACTTCAAGGAGATCAATGACACCCTCGGCCATCCGGCCGGGGATGCGGTTCTGCAGTTGGTGGCGACGCGCCTCAAGGCCGTGTTGCGCGACACGGATACGCTCGCGCGTCTCGGCGGAGATGAATTTGCCATTCTCCTGCCTGACGTCAAGGACGGGCGCAGGACCGCCGAGAAGGTCGCGCAGAACGTACTCGCCTGCTTTGCCAGGCCGTTTGTGCATGCCGGGCAGGAGCTGTATCTCGGTGCCGGCATCGGCATTGTCGTGTTTCCCGAACACGGCGAGGAGGTGGATACGCTCATGAGCCGTGCCGACGTGGCGATGTACGGCGCCAAACACCGGGATATCGCGCACGTGTTTTACGACGCCGCCAGCGACCCGCACACCCCGGAACGACTGCAGCTCTCGGGAGAGCTGCGACGCGCGATCGAGAATCAGGAATTGGTGTTGCATTACCAGCCGCAGGTCGATTTGCAGCGGCAATGCGTGACCGGTGTCGAGGCGTTGATTCGCTGGCAACATCCGCAACGCGGGTTGCTGGAACCGGACGAGTTCATCCCTTTGGCCGAGCGCAATGGACTCATCAATCCCATCACCGATTGGGTGGTGGCGGAGTCCTTGAAGCAGTGCCGGGCATGGCGCCTTGGCGGCCGCATGCTGCGCATTGCCGTGAACATGCCGGGCCGCAGTTTCCAGCAGCCCGATCTGGTCGACAGGATTCAGAATCTGGTACGCGCCGCTGGCAGTCTGCCCCAATGCCTCGAAATCGAGATCACCGAGAATGTGTTGATGGCCGACATCGAGCATGGTGTGCAGGTACTGCAGAAACTGAACGCCGCCGGTTTCACGATCACCATCGACGACTATGGCACGGGCTACTCCTCGCTCGCGTACCTCAAGAAGTTGCCGCTGCATACCATGAAGATCGACAAGTCGTTCGTGGTGGAGATGGCGCACGATGAAAACGACGCGGTGATCGTGCGCTCAACGATCGATCTCGCCCACAACCTCGGTTACCGGGTGGTGGCCGAGGGTGTGGAAGACAAGGAAACCTGGGACCTGCTCGAAATACTCGGCTGCGACAGCATCCAGGGCTATTACGCCGCACACCCGATGGATGTTGCGCACATCGATGACTGGTTCAATGACTGTCCCTGGAAAATAGGACAAGGTTGCGTCGAGGCCTGAGCGACGACGACCCGCCGGTTTTCCCGTCACCCGCAATCCAGCCTGTTCCGTGACCGCACCAGGCCTTGGCCGTGCCGGGGCATCAATAGGCATCGATCCAGCAAGCCCGTTAGAATGCGGTCTTGGCGTTTTCCCGAACGGCCGGTTTGCACATGCTTATCATCTATCCTTGCATCATGCCGTCAACTGCATGAAGTTCTCCGCTAACGAAGCGCCTCGCGAGCTCGCTGCAGCCCTGCAACGCGGTATGCAGGCACAGCTCGCGGAATGGCGCCGCACCGTGCTGGCACGGGGCAACCGCCTCGGCTGGAAAATCGGTTTCGGCGACCACGCCTCACAACAGCGTATGGGGCTGGCAGCGCCGGTGCTCGGTTTTCTGCGCCGCGATCGCCTGCTGCTTTCGGGCGGTGTTTTCCGGATACCGGCGAATGCCGTCATCAAGGCAGAGGTCGAGGTTGCGATTCGGTTGGGCCGAAATGTCTCCGCGGGGATTACCGTGGCGGAAGCCGAAGGCGCGATCGCTGCCTGGGCACCGGCCGTGGAAGTGGTGGACGTGACTCAGCCGCTTGACGGCATGGAGGCCCTGTTGCAAGGCAATCTGTATCAGGCTGCCGTACTGATCGGACCCGGGCAGGGTACGATTCCATCCGCGCCGCGGCAGACGATACAGGCGCGCCTGCATGTGGATGGTGAGCCTGTTCGGGAGAGCGAACCGCAGCGCCTGCCAGAGCGTTTCGGTTCAGTGGTGCAGCTGGCTGCCGAGACGTTAAGCCAGCATGGCGAGCGTCTCGCGGCGGGTGACTGGGTCATCTGTGGCGCCATCATCGAGCCAGTCGTGGTTCATCCGGGGAGCCGAATCGAAGTCGAGATGCCCCCGTTTGAACGCATGACGCTGGGATTCAACGGACCATGAGACGGCCGCGATGAGGCGGACCGGATAGCTTCGATGAAGATCGTATTCCTCGACCGCAGCACTTTCTCCGATTGCATCGCTTTTCCGGTCGCGTCCCTGACTGCGAGCTGGCAAGAGCACGCGCGCACTGCTCCGGAAGAGGTATTGACGCATGCGGCCGATGCCACCGTGGTCGTGACCAACAAGGTAAAGCTTTCCGCTGCGCTGCTGGAAAAGCTGCCGCAGCTCAAACTGGTCGCCGTGGCGGCCACCGGCGTCGATCATGTCGACCTCGCTGCCGCCCGGCGCCTCGGTATCGGCGTCTGCAACGTGCGCGACTATGCCGCGCATAGCGTGCCGGAGCATGTGTTCGCGGTGCTGCTGGCGTTGCGTCGCAACCTGTTTGCCTATGCGACTGCCGCCAGGGATGGCACCTGGTCGCGCGCCGATAATTTCTGTTTGCTCAACTGGCCGATCGAAGACCTGTCCGGTTCCGCGCTCGGCATCATCGGTGGCGGTGCGCTGGGCCGGTCCGTGGCGAAGCTCAGTGTTGCATTCGGCATGCGCGTGCTGCTGGCCGAGCAGCGCGGTGCGCCGCTGCGCCCCGGTCGTGTCGCGTTCGAGCAGGTGCTGGCCGAGGCGGATGTCTTGAGCCTGCATGTGCCGCTCACGCCCGCAACCCGCAACTTGATCGGCACAGTCGAGCTGGCGCGCATGCAGCCGTCGGCCATCCTCATCAACAGCGCGCGCGGCGGGGTGGTGGACGAAGCAGCACTGGTCGAGGCGTTGAGTGCCGGGCGGCTGGCCGCCGCCGCGGTGGATGTGTTGACTACCGAGCCACCACCGGCAGATTATCCGCTGCTCGCGGCGAATCTCCCCAACCTGCTCGTGACCCCGCACATCGCCTGGGCGAGCCGCCAGGCGCAGCAGAAACTCGCCGATGAGGTCGTCGAGAACATCGCCGCATTTCTGCGCGGCGAACGCCGCAACCGTGTTGTGTAATTTCTTTAGCCACCGATGAACGCAGATAGACCCAGATGATTACTTTTTGTAGTTCCTATTACCATCTGTGTTCATCTGCGTTCATCTGTGGCTGCCTTGGTTTTTTTCATTCAGGCAAATGACTCTTCCGATAGAAGAAGCCCTGCCGCGCCTGCGCGAGACGCTGGGCGGACATACCTCGGTCGTGCTGCAAGCACCGCCGGGCGCGGGCAAGACCACCCTGGTGCCGCTGGCGCTGCTCGATGAGCCTTGGCTGAACGGCAAGCGCATTGTCATGCTGGAACCGCGCCGGCTGGCGGCGCGCGCCGCCGCCGGGCGCATGAGCCAGTTGCGCAATGAAAATGTCGGTGAGACAGTCGGTTACCGCATCCGCTTCGAGAGCAAGGTGTCGAAGGCCACGCGCATCGAGGTGCTGACCGAAGGCATCCTCACCCGCCGTTTGCAGAACGATCCGGCGCTGGAAGGTGTGGGTCTGGTGATCTTCGACGAGTTCCACGAGCGCCACTTGCACGCCGATCTGGCGCTGGCGCTGTGCCTCGACAGCCAGCGCGGGCTGCGCGAGGATCTCAAGATCCTGGTCATGTCCGCCACGCTGGACGGTGCGGCGGTGTCGCGGTTACTAAACAATGCCCCGATCATCACCAGTGAAGGCCGCAGTTTTCCGGTGGATGTGACCTATCTACCGCGCGATCCGGAAGGGCGCCTGCCGATCACCGTCGCAGCGGCAGTGCAGCGTGCGCTCGAAGAGCAGCCGGGCGACGCCCTGGTGTTTTTACCCGGTGCCCGCGAGATCCGCCAGACCCAGGAACTGCTGGCGCCGGTACTCGGCGAGGGCATTGAGGTGTTGCCGCTGTATGGTGATCTGCCATGGGAGTCGCAACAACGCGCGATCCAGCCCGGCAGTGGACAGAGGCGCGTGGTGCTGGCCACGCCCATTGCCGAAACCAGTCTCACCATCGAAGGCGTACGCATTATTGTCGATGCCGGCTTCGCGCGTGTCCCGCAATTCGATCCCGTGAGCGGGCTCACGCGCCTCGTGACCCAGCGCATCTCGCGCGCCTCGGCCGAGCAGCGCGCCGGTCGCGCCGGTCGCACCGCGCCCGGTGTCTGCTACCGATTGTGGAGCGAGACCACGCAACGCGGTTTGATTCCACAGGCCATTCCCGAGATCAAGGGCGCGGACCTCGCGCCGCTGGCGCTGGAGCTGGCCGCCTGGGGCGTGCAGGATGCCACGAGCCTTGCCTGGCTCGATCCTCCACCGGACGCATCTCTCGCACAGGCACGCGAATTGCTTTCTGAACTGGATGCGCTGGATGCAAGCGGGCGCATCACCGCCGCCGGTAAAACGCTGGCGCAGTTGCCGCTACATCCGCGACTGGCGCACATGCTGCGGGTGGCCGAAAGCCTGCAGCGTGGGGCGCTCGCCTGCGACATCGCGGCGCTACTGTCCGAGCGCGACATCTTCAAGGGCGATGCCCGGCGCAGCTGCGATCTCGCCGAACGCCTCGACGTACTGCAAGAATTCCGGCGTGCTGGCCGCAAGGCCGTGCAGGCGCGTGGCGCCGATCCGCACGCCTGCCAGCGCATCGAGCAGGCCGCGCGCCAGTGGCGACGATTAATTCACGCACGCGAAGACGAAGCGCTGAGTGTCGATCCCGACGAGATCGGATTGCTGCTGGCGTTGGCCTATCCGGACCGCATCGCCATGCAACGCGCACCGCATGAGCCCCGTTACCAACTCGCCAACGGTCGCGGCGCGCGCTTGCCGGACTGGGAGCTGCGGCTGCGGCAACCATTCCTGGTGGCGGCCAGCACCGACGCTGCACAGGGAAGTGCGAGTGCCGCGCGAGGCAGGATGCCGGAAGCGGCCGCCGGCGCCAGTGGCGAGGGCATTATTTACCTCGCGGCCACGATACGACTGGAAACCCTGGTTCAGCACTTCGCCGCGCACATCCAGAAGGATGCAGAAGTGCGCTGGGACGCGGACCAGCAAGCCGTGCTCGCGCGCCATGTCGAGCGTCTCGGTGCGCTGGTCCTGGACTCCAGTCCGATCCACGCTGTCGACCCTGACAAGCTGCGCGCCGCGATGCTGGACGGAATCCGCGCCCTCGGCATCGCGGCCCTGCCGTGGACCGACGAGGCGCGCGCCTTTCAGGCCCGGGTACTGTCCATGCGTCAGTGGTTCCCGGAAGAAAACTGGCCGGACCTCTCGGATGCCGCGCTCGCGGAACATCTAGCCGATTGGCTTGGGCCGCACCTCGTCGGTATCACCCGTCGCGCCCATCTGGGTTACCTCGATATGCTGGCCATTCTCAAGGCGCAACTCGACTGGAAGCAGGGCCAGCAACTGGATGCCGAAGCCCCGATGCAGATTGAAGTGCCGAGCGGCTCGCGCTTGAAGCTCGAATACAAACCCGGTGAATCGCCGGTGCTGGCGGTGAAGCTGCAAGAGATGTTCGGGTTGGCCGACACACCACGCATCGCGCGCGGGCGCGTGCCGGTGACGCTGCACTTATTGTCACCCGCCCGCCGCCCGATCCAGGTCACGCAAGACCTGCGCGGTTTCTGGGAACGCACCTATGCGGAAGTGAAGAAGGAACTCAAGGGCCGCTACCCCAAGCACCCGTGGCCGGACGATCCATGGAACGCGGTACCGACGGCGCGCGCCAAGCGCCGAACCTGACCGGAAACCAGCACCATACCTTTACCCTGGGCGGTGGGAGCTTTATAGTCGCCTGCGGAATCAATTGGAACGACACAGTACGATAAGAATAGAGGGCACGATCATGTTCGAGGATTGTCGCCGTCCTTGTGCGCGCGCACTGTGGGTAGGGGTCGCCATCGCCATGCTGTTCACGACCACGGCGCAGGCCGTGAACTTCACTGTCGACAGTAACAGCAGTAACATCGATACAGTCGATGTTACGCCGGGTGACGGCGCCTGTGCCGATGCCTCGAACATTTGCACGCTGCGTGCGGCGATTCAGGAGTCCAACGCGCTGGCGGGCGCCGATACCATCACCCTGCCTGCCGGGGTGTTCCAGCTTTCGCTCGACGGCGCGAATGAGGAGGCGGCCGCGACCGGTGACCTCGATATCACTGTCGATCTCATCATTACCGGCGCGGGCGCAATGTCGACCACGATCGACGGTGCAGGACTTCTCGACCGCATATTCGACATCGGGCCGAATCTTGTACCGCTCAGTGTCGTCATCAATGATTTAACCATAAGCAACGGTGCAGTGAGCGGTGCTCCCGGGGGCGCGATTCGTGTCAATCTGGGAACCGTCGTCCTCAATGACTGCAGCCTGAGCGGCAACAGCAGCGATGCGAACGGCGGCGCGATCAGTAATGGCGGTGACCTGACCCTGAACCGCTGCACTCTCAGTGCGAATACCGCGAGCGCCAATGGCGGGGGTCTGTTCAATGCCACGACCGTGGTGCTCAACAACAGCACGTTGAGCGGGAACACGGCCACCTCGCTCGGCGGCGGCCTGTACAACGCCAATACCGCCACGTTGCTGCACGCAACCATCGCCAGCAACAGCGCCGCGTCCGGCGGTGGCATGTACAACGCCGGTAGCGCCACACTCAAAAGCACCTTGCTCAGCGCCAACACCGTGAACAATTGCGCCGGCACCGTGGCAATCACCTCGAGCGGCACCAATCTCGACAGCGTCATGAGCTGTGCCTTCAGTGCGACCGGAGACCAGAGTAATGTCGATCCGCAGCTCGGCGTCCTGTCCAACAACGGCGGCCAGACAGCGACCCACGCCTTGTCGTCCGGCAGTCTGGCGATTGACAAGGCCGACAACACCGGTTGTCCCGCCACCGACCAACGCGGTGTGACGCGACCGGTGGACGGCGATGGCGACAGTAGCGCGGTCTGCGACATCGGAGCCTTCGAAGCGACGATGCCAGCGGATCTCAGTGTCACCAAAACCCACCAGACTGACTGCGTGGATTTGCACGATCCGCTGATTTATACGATCAGCGTCACCAACAACGGTCCCGGCGACGCCAGCGCTGTGACCGTCACCGACACTTTACCGGATGGCGTAACCCTGGTCTCAACCAGCCCCGCCTGTGGTCAAAACGGCGCTACGCTGACCTGTGCTGTGGGTACACTCAGCGCCGGCAGTACCACCGCCATTACCATCAATACTACGGCCGAAAAGGTTGCTGCACTCAAGAACTTCGCCAGTGTCCGGGCTGCCGAGTTGGATCCGGATACCAGTAACAACAATGCCGAGGTGAAGACTCGGATCAATTGCGCGAAAGGTTGTTTCATCGCCACCGCAGCCTATGGCTCGCCGCTTGCGCCACAGGTGCGGCATTTGCGCACCTTTCGTGACCGCTACCTGGTGCCTTACCCTCTCGGGCACTGGTTCGTCGAGCTCTATTACCGCTACAGCCCCCCGCTTGCCGAGGTGCTGCGCCAGCACGATGACCTGCGTGCCGTGGTACGCACGGGTCTTCAGCCATTGATCGCGTTCGTGAAGTTCGCGAATGAAACGCTGCCGATACACTACCGGGCAGCGCCTGAAGAATAATGTGGAGGCCACCTGCAGGTCGGTCATCCAGGTGACACAGGCTCTAGAAAGTTTTCTACCCAAAGCACCTGTGGCCGGATGACCCGTGGTCTGCCGTACCAATAACACCTGTCAGGCGTCACTACTGCGCGCGGTTCATCAAATTGCTTCGAATTACCATTCCTTGCGTCCGGGCAACAGCCCGTGCAGTTCTGACTCCGTCAGGTTGCGCCAGCGGCCGACCTTGAGCCCGCCAAGCTTGATATTGACGATGCGCACACGCAGCAGGCGGTTGACCTCGTAACCAAACACCTCGCACATGCGACGGATCTGCCGGTTCAAACCTTGCGTCAGAATAATACGGAATTCGTACTTGCCGACGCGGCTGACCTTGCAGGGCTTGGTCTTTGTATCGAGAATGCGCACGCCGCCGGCCATGCCGGCGAGGAAGGCGTCGGTGACCGGCTTGTCGACGGTGACGAGGTATTCCTTCTCGTGGTTATTCTCCGAGCGCAGGATGTCGTTGACGATGTTGCCGTTGTTGGTGAGCAGGATCAGGCCTTCGGATTCCTTGTCCAGTCGGCCGATGGGGAAGATGCGCTCTTCGTGGTCGATGAAATTGACGATATTGTCCTTGACGCCCTGTTCGGTGGTGCAGGTGATGCCGACCGGCTTGTTGAGGCAGATGTAGATTTTCCTTTTCTTCTTGCGCGTCCCGACCACGCGGTTGTCGACGCGCACTTCGTCGGTTTCGGTCACCTGGGTGCCGAGTTCGGCGCGCTTGCCGTTGATGGACACACGACCACTGGCGATCCAGGCGTCGGCTTCGCGGCGGGAGCACATGCCGGTTTCGCTTAAGTACTTATTGAGTCGCATTAGTGAATTCCGTGTAAAAATTCTTAGCCGCAGATGAACACAGATTGGCGCGGATCTAAAAGCGTTTTGTCTTAGCTATAGCTGTATTTATCTGTGTTCATCTGTGGTTGAAATTCTTACTAATTTGTTTTTGCACACCAGGTTTCGATGGCCTCGCGCATGGCCTGCGGCTGTTCGGTCGGTATCCAGTGTTTGGAGTCGAGGGTTTGAATCTCTCCCCGTGGTAGGCGCGACAGCAGGACGCGGGTGATGTCCGGATCGGCGAAGGTGCGGCCGGTGGAGAGCAGGGCGAGGAACGGCGCGCGAATATTCTTCAGCGGCAGTGACCGTTCGACTTCGACCAGATCCTGAAGGAAGTTGGCGCTCGGCATGATCCTGAGATCGTGCAGCGGCGAGGCATAGCGCTTCACCAACGCCTCGCTGCCGCCCGGTTTGCCGAGGCGCGCGCGGAACTCACGGTCGAGTTCGTGCAGATCGAGGGGTTCCAGATAGCGACGGTAGAGGCCGAGGCGATTGGCCGTGAGTAGCAGGAAGGCCGCGAGCTTGAGCAAAGGCAAGTAGGGGTAAAGCGCGCGCAATTGCCCGGTGAGTGCGACACGCAGCATCGGTTCAACCAGCACGATGCCGGCGGTCATATCCGGATAGCGCGCGGCAAAGGTGGCGGCGATGTTGGCACCCAGGCAGTGCCCGACCAGTATGGCGCGCGCGATCCCTTCCTGTCTCAGGATCGCAGCGATGTCATCGGTCCAGATCTCAAGCCCGATGCGACCGCGATACAGAGATTGCCCGTGACCGCGCAGATCGATGCGCACGAGGTCGCGTGTTTCGCGCAGGCGGGTTTGCTCCGTGAATTCCGACCAGCGTGTCAGATTGCTGGCCGCACCATGCAGCAGCACGAGCGGCGTCAGTGCCTGCGCGTTTAGCGGGGCGCGCCAGCGCCGGTAGGCGAGCGTGGCGCCATCCACGGTGATCAGGGTATGTAAGGTATCCATGCGCCGATATTGAAACGCGTCGTTCGCCTCGTGCGATTATCACAGGTTGATCAGGAAAGCCAAAGGTGGACAGGTTCGCCGTGGAGTGCGGCAAGGGGCACACGATGCGAGCTGTCCCGGCCCAGCCCGCCATGGATGCAGGAATACGCGCATTGCCTCTTCTCTTTGATTGCGAGAACCGCTACGCTGCCGGCGCCCTGGTTCCAAAAGAGTCTTTCCATGTCGACCAAAGCCCGCACTGCCCCAAGAAATAAATCTTCCCGGCCCACCAAGCGACAACGCGCCCAACCGGAGAACCTGCTGCGCCAGATGGGTATTCTGCGAGTTGTACTGATTGCGCTGGTGATACTGGACATGCTGGCCTCGCCACGTCCGGGCACCGCGTTGGTCTATAGTGGCTGGGAACTGGTGCCAACGCTGATACTGCCGGTGCTCGCACCGATCCTGCTGCAGGTGCTGCTGCTGGATGCGTTGATGGGAAGGGTGATGATGAGCAGCGCCAAAGGGACAGAGCGGGCACGCTACCGGCGGATTCTGGTCGTGAACCTGCTGTTCAGCCTTGCGCTTGTGCTTTGGTGGTTGCCGTATTTTCTGAAGTTGTTCGCCAGCAGCTAGCCTGTCAACCCGCCACGCGCCAGGTGGGTGCGAGCGGTTCGTCCGAGGCGAGCGTCTGCTCGCTTTCGAAGCTGTAGTCGAGGCCAGGGCTGGCCGGTTGCAGGTAATCCCCCTGGACGTAGTGCACGCCACGGCTGAAGAGTCCGGTGAAGACGTTGGCATCCTCGATGCGTTTCGCCACGATCACCCGCTCAAGCGCGAGCGCCGTATCGATAGCGCTGATCAGCGCGTCCTCTTTCAGCCCGTCAAGACCGCAGTTCATTCCAATGAAATCGACATTCAACCCGGCCAGGGTTTCATGGCTCACCGCCTGACCGGTGAAATTGTCTATGGCAATGCCCATGCCCATGGCCCGCGCGTTTTCGATAAAGCGGCCTGCTGCATCGGGGTATTGCGCCAGTACCGCCTCGTCGAGTTGCAGGATGAGGTCGGCAGGATCGAGGCCGGTCGCTTTGAGATGCATCTGTATGGCGGCGAGCAAGGCGCTGTCCTGAACCGCGGCCGACGTCAGCCCGACAAAAACGGTGCCGGGACGGCCATCCAGGCGGTATTTTGAAAGCGTATCGATCACGTTGAGCATCAAGTTGCGGTCGATTTTACCGCCCAGACCGCTGGCTTCGGCAGACGGCAGGTACTCTGACGGCGGGACGACCTTGCCGTCCAGCGTGCGCAGCGTGAGTTGCGCCTCATACAGGCAGCGTGGTTCGCCGTGCAGGTTGATAATCGGCTGAAACAGCAGTTGCATCTGGTTATGTGCCAGCGCGTTTTGCACGGCCTCGGCCCAGTCGCCACTTGCCCGCGACGCGGCGGGCTGGAAGGCTGGGGCCGGGGCCGCCTGGGGTTTGGAAATGGTTGCCGGCGTGGTGGAAGCGACCGGGGTGACGGTCACTTTGGCAGCCTTCGGGGTCAAAGCCGCTGGCGCCGCCTGGGCGTCGGACTTGAATACCTGATCCATGATCGCCTGACGGTCCTTATGCCGGGCCTCAAGTTGCAACCGTTGGATGGTCACATCTGGTTTCATGGTGCGGTCTGCTTCGCTGGCGGTCAGTGTGGCGACCATGTCGTTGAGCTTCCGCGCCAGCGTCTCGGCCCCGGACGCCGCCCTGGCATCGAGCAACACGGCAAACTGGCCGCCGGTGATGCGCGCCACGGGCGTCTGGTTGTCAAGCAGTTCGCGCAACTGGCGCGCGATCTGCACCAGTAACCGGTCGCAGGCGGTGTGGCCGAGCGTTTGGTTGAGCGCGGCCAGCTGGTTTACGGTTAACCCGAAGAGCACGCCGCCGGGTGTTTTCAGTGTGTCGCCGAGGGCGCTGACAAAATGGGTGCGATTGGAAAGACCGGTGAGCGGATCGCGCTGGTGCATCGACTGCAGTTTTACTTCCAGCGCCTTGCGTTTGGTAATGTCCGTGGCCACGACTTGCACGCACTGTTCACCGTGAATGGCAAGTGGATTCAGCGCCACCTCGATCGGGATGCGCGTGCCATTGGCCGCGACGGCCAGGAACTCCTGTGTCTTCTCCGCGCCTTCCGGTTTGCGCAGTGCTGCTTTGAAACGCGCCTGGTCCTGTTTGTCGATGAGATTGAGCAGCGGGGTTTCCTTGAGCAGATCGATGTTTTCGTAGCCGAATAATTTGAGGTAGGACGGGTTGGCATCCATGTGCATGCCGTCCTGCACGTAACTGATGGCTTCCAGCGAGGCCTCGATCATGCTGCGGTAGCGTGCCTCAAGCTGGCCCATGGCCTCGCGTGTCTCGGTCCACGCACGGCGTTCGTTGGCGACAGTGAGTTCGCGCTCGACGGTCGGCAGCAGCCGTCCCCACTGGCCTTTGATAATGACATCGCGTGCGCCGGCTTGCATGAGCTGGCGCAGCTCGTCGTCGGCGATACGGCGTGCGAGCACGACCACCGGGACAAAGGGCTGTTTGTGGGCCACGAGTTCGACCACCTGACGCGCCGGCAGATTGGGCAGGCCGTGCGCGCACAGAACCAGGTCCCACTGACTGTTGTCGAGGTTTTGTTCAACCGCCACGCCGGTCTCGAGGCGCTGGGTTTTGAGCATGAAGCCGGCCTGGCGCAGGATCGCGCTGGCCTGCTCGGCGTCGTCCGGGGACTCGTCGAGTATTAACACCCGGAGGATCTTGCTGCCTTTTTTCGTCTCGACCATGAATGTCCGTTATGCGTCTCGCACTGGGTTTGGGTAACTCAGGGTTCGGTTGCCCGTGTATCGTGAATAGGGCTACAACCCTATTCTCTTAGTTCTCTTAAAGATAGCAAATATCCCGCTCACGTGGCCGAATTCACTCGGCGAACACCGTATTTTCCGGGGACTTCAGGCAAATTCCGGCCCGATCGATACCGTGTCCGGATTATAGATTATGACAGGACGAACGCAGTAGGGCATTCAATAATGCGGAGGCGGGGTTTCGTCGCCCCGGCTGGCCACCAGTTCCGGCGCCAGTGTTTTAAACTGGGCCTTGAGGATCTCGATTTCGCGGGTCAGCGCGGCGATTTCCTGCTGCTGGCGCACGATCACGCTGTTCAGCTCTTGCAGGGTATGGTCCTGAAAGGCCAGGCGGGTTTCAAGTTCAATCAGACGGTTTTCCATGACGGTCTCCGTGGTCGACGGTCGGCAAATGTCATTCAAGGTCCGTGGTTTCGAGTGCCTCACAGACCTCGAGCCAGGCGGCCTCGGTCTGCGCCAGGGCCTGTTGCACGCGCCCCTGTTCCTGAAGCAGTGACTTGAGTTTCTCCTTTTCCGTACCGTTGTAAAGCGCGTTGTCGGCCAGCGCCGTGTCAATTCGTGCCTTTTCGGCGCCCAGGCGCTCAAGATCCTGTTCCAGGCTCTTGAGGCGGTTGCGCAACGGCTGCAACTGACGACGCTTGTCGGCGTCCTGGCGGCGTTGTTCCCTGCGATTGGGGACGGGGCGCGCCGCCTCCGCGGCCGGCTCGGTCAGACGCGAACGCCGCGCCGCCAGCCACTTGGGGTATTCATTGTCGAGATCGCCGTCAAACGCTTCGACAGTGCCGTCCGCGACCAGCACCAGCCGGTCGGTCACGCTGCGCAGCAGATAACGATCGTGCGACACCACCACCATCGCCCCGTCGAACTCCTGCAAGGCTAGTGCGAGCGCATGGCGCATTTCGAGATCGAGGTGATTGGTCGGTTCATCGAGCAGCAGCAGGTTGGGGCGCTGGTAGACGAGCAGCGCCAGCACCAGGCGCGCCTTCTCGCCACCCGAAAACGGCGCCACCGGTTCCAGCACCCGGTCGCCGACGAAGCCGAAGCCGCCGAGGAAGTCGCGCAACTCCTGCTCACGCGCGCGTGGATCGAGCCGTGCGAGATGGGTCAGGGCGTTGTCGTTGAGATACAGTTGTTCGAGTTGGTGTTGTGCGAAGTAGCCGAGCTTGAGGTCGCGTGCGCCGATGCGCTCGCCGCTGCGCAGCGCCAGCTCCCCGGCCAGCAGGCGGATGAGGGTGGACTTGCCGGCACCATTCGGTCCCAGCAGGCCAACGCGGTCGCCTGGCGCCAGACTCAGGTTCACACCACTCAGAATTGTAATGTCACCATAGCCGGCGGCACCGTCTTTGAGCACGAGCAGTGGCGCCGGCAGTTTTTCAGGCGCGCGGAATTCGAAATGAAACGGCGAGTCGATGTGCGCCGCGGCGATTTCCGGCATGCGTTCCAGCATCTTGAGACGACTCTGCGCCTGGCGCGCCTTGGTCGCCTTGGCGCGGAAGCGCTCGACGAAGTCACGCATGTGCGCGGCCTCGCGCCGCTGCTTCTCGGATGCCGACTGTTCGCGCGCCAGTTCGGCGGCCCGCGCCCGCTCGAAGGCTGAATAATTACCGGTGTAGAGCGTGGCGTATGCGGCTTCGGCGCGTGCCTCCAGATGCAGGATATGGTCCGCCACCCGGTCGAGAAAATCGCGGTCGTGCGAGATAAGCAGCAGCGTGCCCGGGTAGGCGCGCAGCCAGTCCTCCAGCCACAGCACGGCATCGAGATCCAGATGGTTGGTGGGCTCGTCGAGCAACAGCAGGTCTGAGCGGCACATGAGCGCCTGCGCCAGGTTGAGGCGCATGCGCCAGCCGCCGGAGAAGGCGCTGACCGGCCGGCTCTCGTCGGCCGGTGCGAAGCCG
>Ga0105106_10002015_pt1 | contig 14551 bp, 11 predicted proteins | sample PPLLaktember2015_5_FD_79109 | JGI IMG/M metagenome (GOLD analysis project Ga0105106, IMG submission 79109) | Freshwater sediment microbial communities from Prairie Pothole Lake near Jamestown, North Dakota, USA - PPLs Lake P8 Core (1) Depth... | ecosystem: Environmental > Aquatic > Freshwater >...
AAGCCGGCAACCTGTATAAAAAAATGGCTCTTGTTGTGAAATAATTGTATAAAAAAAGGCTTTTTTGTAGATTTGGTATGATCAAAGCATGCGGTTGATGCTAAAAAGTTATTATTGGGTCTGATTATACACCATAAAAACACCTCATATGCTAAACAATGATCGTCGTGAGTTCCTGAAAAAAGGACTTCTTGGTTTTTCCGCCGCCGCCATGGCCCCGGGAATGTTGAAGGCTGCTGAAAGCACCCGTCCTGCAACTGCAGGAATCCCTGAATTACCAACCCGTGTATTGGGCAGGACAGGAATTAAAAGTCCCCTGATCAGCATTGGCTCCGGTGGATCAACCAGCCCGAATTTCATCAGGGCTGCCTATGATGCCGGTGTGAAACTCTTCTTCTCCGCTACCTATTATGGTGAAGGAAAAAATGAGCAGATTGTGGGTGAAGGACTGAAAGGCTTGCCCCGCGAATCTTTTGTCGTTTGTACGGCAGCTCCCATGGACGGATTCGATGGCCGGACCGGTGCATTTACGAAGGAATTCAATGCTGAGGAATATATAGCGAAAGCCGATGGCAGCCTTAAGAGGTTTGGCCTTGATTATGTCGATATTTTCATGGTACCCTATTTAAGTAAAAGAGAACATGTGATCTACGAACCCATGCTGAACGCATTGCAGCAACTTAAAAGACAGGGGAAGACGAAATTCCTGGGTGTGGCTACCCATGATATGTGCCAGGATGCACTGGTAGCTGCTGCCGATGCGAAGATCTTTGACGTTTTTATGATTTCCTATAATTATAAGGTCCAGGACAAGGAAGGAATGCACAAAGCGATGAAATATGCCGCCAATGCCGGCATTGGTATCATTGCCATGAAAACAACGGCCGGGGCATTCCGGGATAAGACCAGGACCAATCCGTTGAATACCGATGCAGCACTAAAGTGGGTGCTTCAGAATGAGGATGTCTCCACCATCGTCTCAGGGATGTCCACCATTGAAGAGATGCAGAAGAACCTGAGCATGATTCAAAACCTCAGGATGACAGAACAGGAGCTGAAAGACCTTAACCTGGCTGGCATAGACTCAGAGCCAGGCCTCTATTGCCACCAGTGTAAAAAGTGCATTCCGCAGTGCCGGCAGCATCTCGATATCCCAACCCTCATGCGCAGTTATATGTATGCATACGGATACAGGGATCTTGAACACGCCCAGCACACTCTTTTTGAGTCAGGATTGGCAGGCAAACCTTGCGATAAATGCGAAGTCTGCAATGTGAATTGCACAGCCGGTTTTGATGTTAAGGAAAAGATCCTGGATATTGCCAGGCTGAGCGAAGTGCCGGGGGATTTTTTAAGGGCATAGGATAGGAAGAGAGGGAGAGAAGGAGAAAGAGAAAGAGAAAGAGCAACAGTAGGCAGTGGCAGTAGTCAACAATTCCTTCAAGCATAGTCTTGTTAGCCTCAGGTCCGCCGGGCGCCATTTCCGTGTCGTCGGCCCCGCGGAGCCCAATTGTGATAATGCTCTCATAGTTTTTATTGCGACGAATGCCTGTTCGCCAGAATTCCTGCAATACATCGGAATGCTTCGCATAGTTCCAGCTTCCAAGCTCTGCCTTGTAACGCCTGTCCCATTCTTTCTGTGCCCGAAGCATAGGCTCCTGGTGCGTGGTGCCCATCACAATACCATATTCATCAGCCAGCCTGGGATTTTCAGGGTCATCTTCGTTGAAGGCATTGTTCCACATGGCCGGCCAAAGATAATTGCCTTTAAGCCGGAGGATCAGCTCAAAGAGTTTCTCATAAAACTCATGGTTATAATTGGCAACTCCCAACGGAACAGGCGGATCTTCACGGGGTGTGACCGTACCGAATTTTTCAACTACCCACCTGGTCAGAGCAGGGTATTCATCATTCAGAAAAATGCCCCGGTATTTCACTGCAGGCGGCCCCTGTACTTCTGATCACATTCGATGTACAGAGCTTCCCTGTGCTCAACAGGTATCCCGGATGAAAGTTCATAGATACCATAAATAGTTCCCCGTTTATCGCTGCCTGTAATAACCAGTGCCTCTCTGACGCCGGGCAGTGGCTTTTTTACAACCTGAATCACGAAGGTTTCCCATTTTCCGGCAATATTTTTGGTTGATATTTTTCCTTCGCTGACCAGTTTGTCAATAATGGGAGACTTACCCAGCGTACCGGCAATAACAATAGCTTTCGACCTGGGATACCTGGTAGTGAATAGTTCAGGTATGGCGTTTGTTACTTTTCCTATATCGGTCTGCAGGTCTTTGCATGCCCTGATCACACCCAGGTAGTCTTTATCGCTCACAAACAACGGGGCGGATTTACCTGCCACCGAGAGGGTAAAACCATCTCCGGCTGACGATACGATGAGGGTTGAACCGGTTGTCGCGGTGATGACATTGGCAGAGAAAACAGAAAGAACAAAATAGCCGGTGATAATGTGCCGAAGGAAGGAGGAGGTTTTCATGATGGGGAGTTTTTAATTAAAATCAATAATACCGGGTTACACGGTGAATTTCATGGCCATTATAGGAAAATTATGAATTAAAGGCAAGGATAATTTTAAAGAAATTGAAATTATGAATTAAAATTATAGATTTGTAAAACCATTTTTCCGTGAAAAAGCTTTTTTTATTTGACCAACTTCAATGGGATCAATTGGCTCCGCGGAATAGGGTCAGATTAACAGGTGTATGTAAATAATCAATTAATAATAAAAAAGTATGAGACTAACTTCTCAAAAAGTCACGGTATTCGAAAAAGTAGGGTATAGTCTGGGGGACCTTGCCGCAAACCTGGTTTTCCAAACATTAATTACTTATTTAGCTTATTTCTATACAGATATTTACGGGCTGAAAAACACCGATGCCTCAATAGTGATGTTAACTGTCGGCTTAGTTGCCGCATTTGTGTTTAATCCACTAATTGGATTACTGGCTGACAGAACCAATTCAAGATGGGGCAAATTCCGGCCCTGGATATTATACACCGCGATTCCTCTTGGCGTTGTTGCTTTACTGGCCTTTTCAACACCCCATTTTTCATACAAGGGAAAATTAATTTATGCTGCTGTAACGTATACTTTTTTGTTGTTGATGTATGCTTCCAGTAATCTTCCGTATGCAGCTTTGAGCGGTGTATTAACCGGTGATATGGGAGAAAGAAATAGTATTTCATCGTATCGTTTTGTTGCAGTGATGTTTGCACAGTTTTTTGTACAGGTATTTATGCTGCCAATTATTGAATATGCCGGCCACGGAGATAAAGCCGCCGGGATTGAATCAGTAATGACATGGATGGCTGCCATAGGTACTGTAATGTTACTTATAACATTTATTACAACCAGGGAGCGCATTATTCCAACTTTGGAACAAAAATCATCGATAAAAGATGACCTTTCTGATCTTTCGAAAAACAGACCCTGGCTGATAATGCTTGTCTTAACCATATTAGTGTTCATCACTCTCGCGATGAAAGGAGGCTCTTATGTGTATTATTTTAATAATTATGTAGATAAAGCTTCCCTTACTAAATTTATTGGCCCGCTTACTTCTGCCTTGTCTGGCATTGGCATTAATTTCTTTGGGTCAGACCCGGTTTCTGCCGGCTTTGGTTTATTCAATGCAGGAGGCATAATCTTTATGATTGTTGGGATTTCATTATCAAAAAAACTTGCAGATAAATATGGTAAACGCGATGTTTATAAGTATGGCTTACTCACTGCTACCCTTTTTGTTCTGATCTTTATCCTTTTCAAACCCGATAATGTAATCCTGATGTTCGTTTCGCAAATTCTGCATGGATTTTCGTACGGGATTACCATACCCATTCTCTGGGCTATGATTGCTGATGTTGCCGATTATTCTGAATGGAAAACAAATCACAGGGCAACTGCAATTATCTTTTCTGCTATGATGGTAGGTCTTAAAGCCGGGCTTTCAATCGGAGGCGCTCTGGTTACATGGATCTTAAGTTTATACGGATATATCTCTATAGAAAGTGCGGTGGCCGGGCAAGAAATTGTTCAACCTGAAACTGTCGCTGCAGGAGCAAAAATGCTTGTCAGTGTTTATCCTTCCATCCCTTTTCTTATAGGTGCCGGGTTATTGTTTTTCTATGTAATTGATAAAAAAATGGAGGTAAAAATTGAGGCAGACCTGAAGGCCCGAAGAGAAAAAGTGGGTGCATAACCGATTTTGATTAAGCAAATAGAATAAAATGAAAATCAAGACTATTTCTGCAGTAATTGCCATTATTATTCTGTCAAACATATGCACTATGGCGCAAAAGACGTTAGCTGAGGTTACCAAAGGCAAATTTCTTTTTGGAGTAGCTGTTAATATGCAACAAGTTAATGGCGTTGACCCCAAAGAATCAGAATTGATTGCTAAAGAATTCAATACCATTGTTGCCGAAAACTGCATGAAGCCTCAACCTATTCATCCGCAAGAAAACGAATACCAATGGACAGATGCAGACAAATTTGTGGCATTTGGAGAAAAAAACAAGCAGGTTGTAACAGGGCATTGTCTTATCTGGCATTCTCAAATAGGCAGGTGGTTCTTTGTTGATGACAGTGGGAAAGATGTCACTCCTGAAGTTCTGAAAGAACGGATGCGTCAGCACATCATTACAATTGTAGGTCGTTATAAAGGTCGTGTAAAAGGCTGGGACGTTGTCAACGAAGCTTTTGAAGACAACGGCACATACCGTAACAGCAAGTTCTACCAAATACTGGGCAAGGATTTCATCAAATATGCTTTTCAGTTTGCTCATGAAGCCGACCCAAATGCAGAATTGTACTACAACGATTATAATGTAGAAACTCCGGCAAAATGCGATGCAATCGTGGAACTTGTAAAAGAACTCAAGGCGGCAGGATGCAGAATTGACGCGGTTGGTTCTCAGGCACACATGAACATGGATAACCCTACACTTGACGCCACAGAAGCCAGCTTTAAGAAACTTAAAGCTGCAGGTGTGAAAATACTTATTACTGAATGGGATATTTCTATTCTTCCAAGTCCGTATTCCGGGGCAAACATTTCTACTCGTTTCACTTATTCAAAGGAAATGGATCCCTATCGTGAAGCTGTACCCGACTCAGTTCAACAAGAATGGAACAAACGTGTACTTGCTATGTTCAAACTCTTTCTAAAATACAATGATGTAGTGGATCGCGTCACAGTTTGGGGATTGAACGACGCCTTATCATGGTTAAATAATTTCCCGATCCGCGGCAGAAAGGATTATCCTTTACTTTTCGACCGCGATAACCAGCCCAAGAGCGTGGTTGATGAAATGATCAAGATGGCAAAAAAATACAAATCCAAAAAATGAAGAAGCTAAGTTTTTTGTGTTACTGATTTCTATAGATAAAACTACTGAGATTTGCTTTATAATATGATTTCTACAGACTTATTAAAAAACCTTAGCGAATAAATAAATTTTAAATTTACAGCTCATGTTGTGATGTAAGAATCCGAATCGCATCTGACAACCGTAATTATTACAGAAAACTATAAATTATAAGGAGAAACACAATGTCAAAAGAAAGAGATGTTTTTGTTGCCGCGAAAATCGCGAAAATGAGTCTGCTGGAAAAATGTGGCCAGCTGCTAACCTTCACCTGGAGAGGTGCTATCCCTACACCATCGGGGATCGAACAAATTACTAAACTGCATGCAGGCGGCATTTGTCTGGAACCGTATGCACTTGAAACATGTAAAAATCTATATTGGGGACGCTCACAGGTTGATCCAAATTTCAAGAAGCCCAAGGATTATTTCGACATTGCACACACATGGTTCAATTCCCGCGCCTTTGGCGTGAGCGTAACGCCTGAAGAGCTTACCGAAGCACTCAACAATCTGCAGAAAATTGCTATGAACCGGGCTTCGGGAATTCCTCTGCACGTAACGATTGATATGGAAGGTGATTTTAAGAACGATTACACTGCAGGTGGTATTTTGCAATTTCCCCCTCCCATGGGTATAACCGCTATCGGCGATGTGGATCTTGCATACAAACTGGCCAACCTGATGGGTCGTCAAATGGCTGCTATAGGTGTAACCCAGTTCTATCATCCGGTTTGCGACGTAAATATCAATCCGCTGAATCCCGAGATTGGTGTTCGTTCATTCGGTGATAATGTAAGCGTTATCTCAAAATTCATCGATGCTACTGTCCGGGGATATGAGGATGCAGGCATCACTGCAACTATTAAACACTTTGCCGGCCGTGGTGATTCGGCGACCGACGCGCATGATGTACTCGATGTGTGTCGCGGCGATAAAAAACGTATGCAGAAAGTCGAACTGGCTGCCTTCCAGGCTGGTGTGGATGCCGGTGCATCGGCTCTTATGACTGCCCATACTATTTACCCTGCCTACGATGAAGAATACCCTGCTACTCTTTCAAAAAAGATCCTAACTGATCTTCTGAGAGGAGAAATGGGATTTAAAGGTATTATTGTTTCCGATGCCATCGGTATGGCTGCTATTCTGAAAAAATGGCCACTCCCACTCGCATGTGCCATGGCAATCAAAGCCGGTGTAGATACCATCCTGCTCAAGGCTGACGACGAATCTCGTGCTCAGTGTTTGTTTGGTATCAAGAGTGCTGTTGAAGATGGTAGCTTGTCTGAAGAGCGCGTAGACGATGCAGTTCGCCGTTTACTTTCTCGGAAGTATGATCAGGGTCTGTTTAAAAAAGCCGGCAAAATGGATCCGAAGGAAACCACCAAGATTGTAAGAAGTAAAGAAAACAGGGACTTCTCTATGGAAGTAGCTCGCAAAGCACTTCTTGTAGTCCGCGATGATAAAAAGCTGCTGCCTCTAAGCAAAGACAAGAAAATTCTGGTGATTGAGCAAACCATCCCCTATGAGTTTCTTGGAAAGGATCTTTATAGCCATGCTCACATGTTCAGCGAGCAAATGGTGAAGTATTCCACTAACCTCATTCTCGACGATGCTGGATTCCATGCTGAGGAAGAAGATGTTGAAGAAGCACTGCGACTAGCCAAAGAGGCTGATCTTGTTGTCATGACCAACTACTACGCACGTATTGAAAAGCGGGGTAATAATACACATCTGGTTAAGGCGCTGAAGGCCGCAGGTCATACTGTGGTTGTCGTTACCAACTTCCCCTACAGGAAGGGAGCCACAACGGTAGCCGATGCTGTTGTTTGCAACTTCTCTGGCACTCCTGATTCAATCAGGGCTTCAGTTGATCTCCTTTTCGGAGCTATCAAACCTTATCCTACGACAAAGATGCCGATTGATCTGAGCGCTGAAAAGAATCTGCCGGAAGAAGAAACACCAGCTCCCAAAAAGTCGCAAGAGAAGAAACCAGGCAATGTTTGGGGAGGAAAGTGCTAAGACTTGTAAAACGGAAAGATTAAATTAACATGCTGAGCGCCGGTGAAGATTATAAATCCCACACTGGCGTTCAGATTAATCTAAAGGGTGATAGCGTCTGCAAGTTGCCCTCCTTTTATATTTATTATAATGAACACTAAGCGAGAATAAAATGACAAAATCAACATCCTTTAACATTCAGGATATTTATACAATTGCAGGTCCTGAGATAGCAAAGATCTATGAAGAGAACTTTATGTCGGTTCATTTTCAGGGCATGTCCAAATGTCTTCAGTTTCCGCATACTGTGGCGCTGCAATGCGCACCTACCTGTTCAATCGGAATTTCGCCATACGGTCTTTATAATCGGCTGAACGACGCTGGTCGTCTTATTATGTTGAATCAGAAAGCGGTTCAGTTTGGTTCAGCGCCATATATTCGTATTGACGATACCTGCACAATGCTAACGCAGAAACTTCCGGGTGAAACAGAACTTCCCGATGATATCCCCGCAGTTAAAAATTATTATCATGCTCCGATTGAAAAAGAGAACATTGCGATGACCATTGCAACTCCCTCACTGGAGATTGCTTATAAATTTGAAAAGGTAAAGGTCACCAGAAGACTGATTTCTCCTTTACTATCCGGTGGAGAACAGACGTTGATGCCGCTCGGCGTTGAAGAATATTTAGTTGAAAATGTTACCGGATACGATCAACAGGTCACACTTGTAATACCAAGACCATCATTGGTCAATCTCCAGGAAAAAGAGCTTAAACCCACCGATCAGGACAGTATTTTCATAGCCACTGCAGCAGTGAAAGGACAGAAGCATGAAGAATTCCGGATGGACGGTATCCGTGGTGTAATTATGGGCAGCAAGGAAAGTCAGAACAGAATGGCAATAGCCGTCGCAGACGTTCCGGGTGTTGCCGTGGATACCCAACCCTATTTCTGTCTCAATAAATACTCCGGTGATCTTCTGTTAAGCAGCGATGGCAGCTTTTATGAAAAACGGCAACCGGTCATCCGCAGTGATTATGGAGCAGCTGTCAGTCTGACGTTTGCGTTGGGACCATTTGAATCAAAGACTGTTCCTTTTGCTGTGGCTCTTGATTTTCCCGTACAGGATTATATTGACGGGAAGACGTTTGAGCGGAAATATGTAAAAAACTTTACGAAGAAGGAAACCCGAATCCTGGACCTGGTAAAAATTGCGTTGACCAGTTACCCGCAATGGTGGAAACGCACCCTTACAATTCAAAAACGGATCTTTGATCTGATCTCTTCTACATCTTCCTACAAGGATGACCGCGAAGGAGCATTGCGTCTGACAAGGTTAATGCTGAATGAACTTCATTTTCCATTGTCCAACGCTATCGTCTGGGTCGATGATGAAAACGGTGAACGGGCCCGTTTCCTGGAATGTTTTGACTATGCCTATATCGATCCTTCGGATGTGGATTGGTATTCGATGGTATTGTTGATGCTTTTCCCAAAGGTGGAAAAAGACCTGTGCCAGGCGTTTATCAATTCCATACAGGCAGTGGATCCTACGCCCAGATGGTATCATCATCATGCTTCTTTTGTGCAGGCACAGATGCATTTTAATGAACATCGCGAGGAATATGAAGGTGTATCCCTTACGCAGATCCGTGATGATTTCAAGACCAAAGGCAGTGTCGCCCATGATGTCGGTGCAATGCCTAAGGGCCATCCGCTGCGTAACGTGAGTGATTACGCATGGTATAATAATAATTACTGGGTTGATCTGTATCCCAAACTGATGATGCGTGTATTACGCAATGTAAAATTCACAGGGGATATGGAATTTCTTAAATCGAACTGGGAAACGATGAAGTTCGGACTGGAATCGTTGCTGAAACTCGATTTTGATAACGATGGTATTCCTGAAGGGCATCCGGACGATGTAAAGAACACCTTTGATAACCTGGTACTTTTCGGCGCCGATGCCTATGATGCAACCCAATTCCTGGGAGGCTGCCAGGCATTGATCAAAATGGCACAGATGCTTGGTGAAAAGGCTGATGAGGAACACATCCAAAAAGTGTACGATAAAGCCTGGAATAGTTTTGAGAAATTATGGCGGGAAGATGTGAATAAAAAGGGAGAGAAACTCGAATACTATGTTACCTGCTTTGATCCTGAATCAGGAAATACAAATACAGATGTCTGGACCAATCAGCTTGACGCTTTATGGTATCTGACAGCCATTGGCGAGCCTCCTGCAATTCCGGAAGAACGGGTCAAAAAGATCTTGAAAGCTGTCTATAGCACCAATCACTCGTTTATGGGCTGGGCCATGTGCAAAACGAAGGATGGAGAGCCTGTTGAATCGGAACAGGGGCAGGATGTGTATACCACTACGAATTATGTTTTCGCTCAGTTGCTGGATTATTACGGTATGGTCGACGAAAGTAAAGAGGTATATAAACATATGGATCGCGTAGTATTTAACTATGCAAATACCCTGACAACTCCGGATAATCTTCGGGCTGAGCTGGAACTGGAAGCTGGTGAAAAAGAACCCGGTCCGCATTATATTGTGGCGGCATATCCCCGACCCGGCGCAGTATGGTCACACCTGGTGATGAATCACATCAAGGATCTGCAGGCGAAAAACAAGACCAAAACCATCGAGCCGAAAGACCTGATGCCTTTCTATCCCTGGTTGCTGAGTGATGCAGATGAGGATTGAGAATAATGAAGAGTCCATATCCAAAGAAGATCGCTTTATAACAGAAAGAAACGCTTTCTAAAAAAGTGTAAAAGCTTTGACAGGTAGGCATTATTCCATTACCTTATTAGATCGCGGCATTACCGGCAAAACATATCCGTGCTTAATGGACGCGTATTACTTTTTTAATAAATGATCTGTTCACATTACAATTAAAATAAACTTCTATGAGTAAAAAATATGATATCACATTTGTAGGGCACATGTGCTATGATGAGATCGTTCCCTTCGGAGGAAAACCACGTGTAGCTCCGGGAAGTGCTGTTTTATGCGGAGCCATGGTGGCCGCAAGGGTTGGCAAGAAGGTTGCTGTCGTTGCTAAAATGGCCAAAAAGGACGAGGAGATCCTTCAGCCCATGAAAGATCTGGGCATTGATTGTTATCTTATTCCCAGCGCAGAAACCTCGTATAACAGGGTGGTACACTTTTCCGCAAATGTCGATGAACGTGAAATGACCCTTATCAAATCGGCCGGAATAATCGACATCAAAGATGTTCCTGAATTGGATTCTACATGTGTTCACCTGGCCGGAATTTCGGATACCGAATTTGATATGCCACTCATGAAGGGATTGAAAGCCAGAAACTACCCGAGCCTGTCGGTTGATATGCAGAGCTTTGTGCGCCATATCAATCCCGTAACAAAAAACCACGAGTTCAGCGACGTGGCAGATAAAAAGGAAATTGCTGCTATGATGAACAAACTTAAATTGGATGTTGTAGAAGCCAAACTTCTTACTGGTACGGATGATCTTGAAAAGGCTGCAATAATCGTCGAATCATGGGGTTGTTCCGAAATTTTAATTACACATTCCGAGGGAGTGCTTGCGAGAGTTAAAGGGAAAACATATTATGAAAAATTCTCCAACAATAGTGTAGCTGGCAGAACCGGCAGGGGCGATACAACATTTGCTGCATACCTCTCACACAGGTTGGATCACGAAGTTCCGGAGTCGTTGAAGTTTGCTGCTGCTCTTGTATCAATCAAAATGGAAACACCCGGCCCATTTAGTGGAACACTTGATGATGTCAACAAACGACTGAAAGAAAAACATTCCTGAAAAGACCGGATATAACCGGTCAGCCTGTTTTGTAAGAAGTCTTCCAAAACGATTTTTATATTGGCGCAGCACTTATTGTTGAGCAAATCTGTGGCAAGGAACCCGAAGCTGTGGTTGCCGCACCTGCAGCAAGGCCGAAAGTGTCAGTGTAAAAACTGAGCTGCAACAGCATCATGGTTTGAAAGATAAGATTGGCTGCTCCATCACCCAGGCTAAAGCCGACTTTTTCTTTTATCGACAGTTTTTGTGGTTCCGTTTGCATAGTATGGTTTTTTAAAATACATTCAACATATTCAGTAAAAATAAGATAACAGCCGTAATGACAACAATCAGAAATATTTCAATACCCAGATATTTATAATGCCTCATAAACCATAAAGATAATTAAAAATAAAAATAAGTATAAACATGTGTTAATTAGCGTACAAAAAAAGCGGAAAGGAGTAATATAATTATCGCGTGGATAAAATTGTCAAAAGGGTGGAAAAAAAGTTCAGAAGCTGGTTTTTCTGTGATTTTAATGATCAGATAATGAAAAGGATTAGCTTCAGATTATGGCTGACGAAAACATCCTTTGTGACGGCCCAGGTTTCCGGTGATTCGGAACTGTTAATAAACAACAGAAAAGTAAATCCGAATATTCGGAATCATAAAAAATTATGGTTATTTTTAAACTATAAACCAGGATCATTAAAAACCTATGCACAAAAACCTTAACATAAGCCTGGCCTTATTGGCGGCAATGGTATTATTGCTTCATTGCAAAACGCCTGTTGAGAATCCGGAAGTAAAAATATCCGGGACATACGCTGTACCGGAGAATTTTCCGGCCTGGGTTCATGATGCCGTCTTTTATCAGATCTATCCCCAGACTTTTTATGATACCGACGGAGATGGTATCGGTGATCTGAATGGGATCATCCGTAAACTGGACTATATTAAAAGCCTGGGAGTAGATGCTGTATGGCTCAATCCGTTTTTCGAATCGCCATTCTGCGATGCGGGCTATGATGTGTCGGACTATTACAAGGTAGCTCCGCGGTATGGAACCAATGATGATGCCCGGATGCTTTTTGATGAAGCCCACAAACGGGGATTGAAAATCATTATTGATTATGTGATCAGTTATACTTCCATTGAGCATCCCTGGTTTAAGGCATCAGCGAGACAGGATACCAACCGGTATACCAACTGGTACATATGGAATGACAATACCTGGATGAATCCGCCTGAGGATTATAAAGATGCCTTTGTGAAAGGTTATGGCAGGCGCAATGGTCAGTTTATGCGGAATTTTTACTGGTGTCAGCCTGCGCTGAATTTTGGATTTGCAAAACCTGAACAGCCCTGGATGTTACCCACCCATCATCCGGATATACTGGCGATGCGGGAGGAGTTAAAAAATGTGTTGCGTTTCTGGATGGATATGGGAGCCGACGGATTCCGGGCTGATATGGCCGGCGCCCTGGTCAAAAATGCCAATATTAAAGGGAATGATCAGTTTTTTAACGTGCGGGATGAGGCTACCAAAGAATTCTGGCGTGAGATCCGGCATTTGTTAATGAAGGAATACCCTGATGCTTTTATGATAGCAGAATGGTCATTCCCAAAAGATGCCCTTGACAGCCTGTTCCATGCTGACTTTTTCCATTGGTTTGAGGGTTATAATGACCTGTTTCAGAAAGAAAGCTGGCGCATCCTGAATGGATATTCTGAAGGGAACAGCTTCTTTGACAAGGAAGGGAAGGGTAATATCGCCCATTTCCTGAAGAGCTACTTTGACCAGTATGAAGCAACGAAAGGGAAAGGATATATTACGCTGCCCCTGGGAAACCATGATAACGCAAGGCTGGGAAATAATCGCTCGGATGACGATCTGGAAATCATTTATGCCTTTGCATTGACCATGCCGGGCATACCTTTTATATATTACGGCAACGAAATCGGCATGCGGCAGTTGGGAACCGATTGGCCACAGGTGGAAGGTGCTTACAGGCCTCGCAATGGAGCGCGCACTCCCATGCAATGGGCTCCCGGAAAAAACCTCGGCTTTTCCGGGGCGGCACCGGAGAATTTATATCTTCCGGTTGATCCGGCAGGCGACGCCCCAACCGTGTCTGAACAGGAAAGTGATCCGGCTTCCCTGCTTAACCGGACACGAAAACTTATTGCCCTCAGGCATTCGGAACCTGCACTGGAGGCTTATGCTGAATTTGTACCACTCTTTGCAAAGGAAAATACCTATCCTTTTGTTTATGCCAGGGCAAAGGACAAGGATGTGGTGCTGATCATGCTGAATCCGGCTGCTGCAGCCTGCGACGCCGAATTTGCATTCCCTGCTGACTACCGGGAACTGCAGCTGCTGGCGGGGAAGGAATTAAAGATCAGCAGGGAAGGTAACCGGTTAAAGGTCCACATGCCGGGGCAGCATTATGCGATTTACAAAATAAGGTAGGAACAGGCATGCCTTGTTCAGGCCACACAGGATGAGTCTGCCTGTCCCCTTTGAAAAAAAACAATTAAAATATCCCATAATGAAAATCAAACTATGGCTCACGGCTATCGTTCTATCCCTGCTCTGCTGCCCTTCAGTCGCACAGTCAGTGTTTTCAACCGGTAATGACATCCCGTATCTGAGACAACATGGCAATGCCACGCAACTTGTTGTGAAGGGGAAACCGTATCTCGTCCTGGGTGGTGAACTGGGGAACTCAACGGCTTCTGATCCGGCTTATCTGCGGTCGGCGTGGCCTGTCCTTCAATCCATGCACCTGAATACCGTTCTGGCTCCCGTATATTGGGAACTGGTAGAGCCGGAAGAAGGAATATTTGACTTCGCCCTGGTTGACAGTCTCATTGCTGGAGCAGAACAACATCAGATGCGGCTGGTATTGCTATGGTTCGGCACCTGGAAAAACAGCATGTCATGCTACGTTCCCCTTTGGGTTAAAAAGGATTTCAACCGCTTTCCCAGGGCACGGGATAATCAGGACAGGGGACTGGAAATGCTCACCGCATTCAGTGAGGAAAACCTTCAGGCAGATTTGCGCGCTTTCACGGCACTCATGAAACATATCCGTGAAGTCGACAAAAAGCAAACGGTCATTATGGTGCAGGTGGAAAATGAAATTGGCATGATCCCGGTGGCAAGCGACTTTCATAAGGCTGCGAATGCTGCTTTTACTTCCCCCGTCCCCATGGAATTGATGTCGTACCTGCAGCAAAAAAAGGACAGCCTGGATTCGGCCATTAAAGAACGCTGGGCACAGTCAGGTTACAAATCCTCGGGCTCATGGGAAGATATTTTTGGCATAAGTCATGCCACGGACGAAATTTTTATGGCCTGG
>Ga0105106_10002018_pt1 | contig 14548 bp, 9 predicted proteins | sample PPLLaktember2015_5_FD_79109 | JGI IMG/M metagenome (GOLD analysis project Ga0105106, IMG submission 79109) | Freshwater sediment microbial communities from Prairie Pothole Lake near Jamestown, North Dakota, USA - PPLs Lake P8 Core (1) Depth... | ecosystem: Environmental > Aquatic > Freshwater >...
CCGGTATTTTGCGATCTCTTCGAAGAAATCGTTGTGGGCGTTGAAGAAGAAGGACAGTCTTCCGGCAAATTGATCGATATCCAGCCCGCGCTGCAAAGCCCAGCGCACGTATTCCATGCCATCTGCCAGGGTGAAAGCCAATTCCTGGGCTGCAGTTGAGCCTGCCTCACGGATGTGGTAGCCCGATATGCTGATCGTATTCCACTGAGGCACATGATAGGTGCCATACTCGATCGTATCGACGACCAGGCGCATTGAGGGTTCGGGCGGGAAGATATATTCTTTTTGAGCGATATACTCTTTGAGAATGTCATTTTGGGTGGTGCCGCGCAGCTGGTCTGGGCGCACACCTTGTTTCTCCGCCGCGGCAATATACATAGCCCAGATAATCGCAGCAGGGGAATTGATGGTCATACTGGAGGATACATTATCCAGAGGGATGCCATCCAGCAGCAGTTCCATATCTTTCAGAGAAGATACCGCTACCCCGCACTTGCCAAATTCGCCCAGGGACTCGGGGGCGTCTGTATCGTAGCCCATCAGGGTAGGCAAATCGAAAGCGATGGAGAGGCCGGTTTGCCCGTGTTCCAAGAGATATTTAAAGCGTTGATTGGTCTCTTCAGCGGTGCCAAAGCCGGCAAACATGCGCATCGTCCATAAACGGCTGCGAAACAGGGTGGTATGCACGCCGCGAGTGAATGGAAACTCGCCTGGCAACCCCAAATCTGTTTGGTAATCAAGGTCGGCAATATCCAGAGGAGTGTATAACCGGTTAATGGCTTCGGAGGAGGTGGTAATAAAGGAGGTTTTCCGTTCGGGCAGGCGCGCCAGGTTGTTCTGGAGGCTGGTCTCCTCCCATTTTTCCAATTCCTGACGCAATAATTCCAGCTTCTGGCGGTCAAACATGACTCTCTCCTGTTGGCGAAAGGGGGCTTACGGAAATTCGACTGAACGAAATTATAGCACGGCCGGAAGCCAGACGCAGAAGGTTGTTCCCTGTCCGAATTGGCTTTCTACAGTAATCCGACCGTTTAAGCGCTCCATGATCTCCTTGGAGATAGCCAGACCCAGCCCAGTGCCGGGAGCGGCGCTGCTACGGCTGGCGGAGCCGCGGAAGAAGCGCGTGAAGAGGTGCTTGAGCTCTTCTTCGGGTATGCCTAATCCAGTATCGCTGACGCTGACTGTAACCCAAGTGCTCCCATTTTGGCATTCCAATCCGGTATACACCTGGATAGCACGCTGGGCAGGCGTGTAATTCAATGCGTTGGTGAGCAGGTTCGAGAGCACCTGGGTCAATAAGCGCGGATCAGCCTGGGCGGAGGGCAGGTCGGGAGCAGGAATGCAGGTCAGCTTCAGTTGGCGGCTATGTGCCATCTGCGTGCGGTCTTCCATCAGGTCCATCACCAGACGATTGACATCGATCGATTCGATCTTCACCTGCAGTTTGGAGGCTTCCAGGCGCGATATGGTAAGCAGATCTTCGATCAGGTAAGTCAACCGGTCGGTTTCACGATGCAGTATGGTGAGATATTTCTGGTTATTAAAATCGTCTCTGCTGTTTGACAGCATATCCAGGTAAAGAGATAGGTTGGTAAGCGGGGTCCGCAACTCGTGGGACACATCCGATACGAACTGGTTCTTCATCTGATCCAGCTCGCGGAAGCGGGTGACATCGCGCAAGACGATTACCAGTCCGGTGGAAAATCCCCTGCCGGGCAGGGCCGAAGCTAAAGCCTGGTAGTAACGCCCGCCGATCTCGAGCAGCTTTTGCTCGCTGGGTTTATCTGAAGCTGTCAGGCTGTTGAGAAAATCCGATGAAAACAGGTCGACCCCTTCCTGGTCTGCCAACACCAACAGGGATTCTCCAGCCGGATTCGCTTGCACCAGGTAGTTCTTATCGTCCAATACGATGATAGCATCTGGAACGGAGACGAGGATGCGCTCGATGCGCTCCTTGGCAGCTGAGAGCTCTGCTGTCCGGTCGATTACACGCTCTTCCAACTCTGTGGCGTAATTTTGAGCTTTTTGATACAGGCTTGCATTTTCAATGGCGATGGCTGCCTGGGCTCCCAGGGCTTTCACTAGGTCGATCTCACGCTGGGAGAAAGTATGGATTTCAACATCATCGATGAGCTCTACCAGACCCAGGGTCCGGTCTTGTGTATACAGTGGCAGCATCAATACAGTCTTGATATCGGATGACTGCATGTATTCACGCTCCGCCGCGTCCAGTTGTGGATCATCGATGTTGAGCGCGATAGGGGTGCGCGTCTGCAAGACCTGGTAAGTGACCGGATATTGGTCAAGTTTAAACGGTTGGTACGAAAAGGGGTCCTGCCACCAGGATTCGGGCCCATATTTGGCGCGCAGTTGAACCGAATTGTTGAAAGGGTCGAAATCGGAGATCGCACAACCACGAATATTCAACGCCTTCGTCATTTGCTCCGCAACCACATCGAGCACCTGGTTGATATCCAAACTCGTGGAAACCACGTTAGCAGCCTGGAGCAGGATGGAAAGCTCATCAGCGCGCATCCGGCTTTCTTCATACAAACGCGCGTTTTGAATGGCTGCCGCAGACGTATCGGCAAAAGCCTGCAAGCGGGCGGAAATCTCTTCAGAAAAGAAATCCGTCTGGTCGCTGTTCAGGTTGAGAAATCCAATGGTCTGACCTTGCACTTGCAGGGGTGCTCCAGCGTAAGATGCAATCCAGGAGGATTGATCCAACTGGCTCCATATTTGACTTTGGGTGGTATCTGGGATGATCAGCGGTTTTCTCTTGGCGATCATCTGCTGCAGCGTGGGCAGCTTTAACGGCAAACCGGATTGGACGCGGGCTTTCTTCATTCCCTCCGATCCCAGCCGGTCAATGAAGCGCACCACTCTGGCGGTATCTTCCTCAATGAGCATCAGGTTGATGGAGCGACATTCCACTACTCGCATGGTCTGTTCCAGGATTTGATCGAGCACCAGGTTCAGGTCCAGGCTGCTGTTGAGTGCGGCAGCCCCTTGAGCCAGAGCTTCGGCAAAGCGGCGCTGGCTATGTTCTGACTGATAAAGCCGTGCGTTTTGGATCGCGATCGCCAGGGTATGGGCGAGCGTGAGACCAAGCTGTAAATCCTCTGCCCTTAAAACCTGATCGCGCTGGTAATATGCAAGCAGAGTACCAATATACTGTTCTTGAAACAGGATTGACAGAAACAGCACTCCATGCAGCCCATGAGCCCGCAGCCATTCAACCAGCCCAGATGGAGCGCCATCGGAATGCGAGGTGGACACAAAGAGCGCCTGGTGAAAATGCGATTGGGATCCCGGAGGCAGCTCACCATCGAGATTCACCCTGCCTGGCAAGTTGCTATCATGGGTGCGGGAGAAGCCCTCTTTACCAGGATAGTGCAGTAGGAGTGAGCTCGCATCCGCTTGAAGGATTTCTTCTCCGGCTGGAAATAACCGTGTGAGGATGGCGTCGATCTCATGTTCTTGTACAAATTCGGTGGCAAAACGGTTTAAAGTGAGCAGACGGCTTTCATACTGCCGGCTGCGTGTAGTATCGTACAGGTTCAGTACGACAAAAGCTGGTAAATCAAGCGCGTTATGGGTTAATGTGGCCCGAATGGCAAAATGTGAAATTTGTCCATCCGTGTGATATTGGAGCAGGTCAAATTCGGTTTTTTGGTCATCCAGTAGCTTGGAAAATTGAAAATCGATGGTGCGGATATTGTCTTCAGCGGCGAAGACTTCTTGCAGCTCTTTGCCTTCCAATTCTTGAACCGCGCAGCCCATCAGGTTCGCAATGGCGGGATTGGCGTACAGAATGCGCCTGTTGAGGTCCGTGATGAAGAGTCCATCCTGCATGGTCTCTGCGGCTGTCTGCAGGATGGACTGCTGCTGGCGAGCGTCGAGGTTGAAGAGGGCATGAGCCACATCATCGGCAAGATTCTGTAGAAAATCTTTCTCTTCACTTTCGTGGATCGTCGTAGGCCCGGCATAAACGAAAAGTACCCCCAGGGTATGCCGGTCATGTCGCATGGGAAAGGCAGCGGCCGATTGTTCACGCGCTTTCCTGAGGGCCCGGGACGGCAGATCGGAGCGGGGGTGCAAGCCCTTGAAGAATTCGACTTGCCCGCTTTCCATCAGGCGTTCAAATGCTCCCTGCCAGGCGGCGTCCTGTTCATCCTGGAAGACCTGCTGGTAAGCGTAGCTTTTACCCGCCTGGGCCGCAGGGCGAATCTGCGGGGAGGTCTGTTCCGGTTGTGTATCCAGCAGACCGATCCAGATGAAGGAATAATCCCGCTGGTTTACCAGCAACTGGCAGATCTCATCCAACATTGCGCGCGCATCGTTGGTGTGAATGATGATCTGGTTGATCTGGCTCACCGTGCGAAGCAAACTGTAATGCAATCGTGCTCGGGCTTCCAATCGCTGGGAATTGGAAAAGATCTCTAGAACTGGCCGGGGAAGCGCGGCTGCACTATTTGGAAAACCGGGTGCATAGTAACCCAGGTACAAGAAGATGAAAGGCCACAGCGCAATGATCGCCAGGCATTTCCCGGCAAGGTGAATCCAGAGCAGGCTGGACAAAGTTGGCAAGCTGGCATACAGAAGAAGCGGGAATATGAGGGCATCACACACAACCGCAATGAGCAGCGCCATGGTTGCGGCAGTCCGGCTGGGGTGGCGATTTCGCAGGTTACTCACAAATTGGTAGGAGATCGCCATTATTACAAGATCGAGCGCCAAAGAGAAAGCCGAAGAGACCTGCACCGGAAAGCGCAGCCCGCCAACGCGTTCCACCAGGAGGAACCCTCCGTACCAGGATGATTGATATGACTGTGGGAGGCTGAATACGCCCATCAGGATTGTAACGAATAGCAGCCCGACCGCAAGGAGGCGCGCCTGTTGGGTTCCATTGATGATGTAAATGATCAGCAGGCCCATCAAGATGACTGGAAAAAGTATAAAGGACCCCTGGAAGATTACCAGTTCAGAGCCGCCCAACTCCAGGCGCAGCGAACCAAAAAGGGGAGTGTGTAAGGCAGCCGTGAGGGTACCCAGGAGGATGGTGATCAATCCCGGTCCGTAGCGACGGCTCATCTGGTGAAATACAAGGATCAAAGCGGCGAGTAACCAGAGCTGGACGATGAGTAGAAGGATGATGTTTAACGCAGACATGATGATTGCACCAATATTGGTTCTCTCTCCGGCTCGGTTTATTTAGTGGAGACTTAAATAAACCCTCAATTTATTATACTGCCTGGTACTCCTGGGATATCCATAAACCATGCCCACAAGACTTTACAATTCCATTAGTTTGTTGAAAGGATAAGGGACAAGGTGAAAGAGAAATTGGGCATCCCCCAAAAGTAATGATTGACATACTTTTGAACCTGTGCTATAAACCTCCAAACCTGATTAACATTGTCTTAATACCGGATCTACCGGTCTTCCCAGTGGGGAATGAAAATAAACGTTTTCCAGAATTTATAATCGCATAGAAGCAAAGGAGTACGTCATGATTAGCCCGCCTGAATCGACCAGGGTATTGGTGATCGGGGGAGGGCCTGCGGGTTCAACCGCGGCCACCCTTTTAGCACGCGAGGGGTTTGAAGTTACCCTGCTGGAGCAAACGCGATTTCCTCGCTATCACATTGGAGAATCGTTGCTGCCCTCATTGCTGCAAATCATTGATTTATTGGGGGCGCGTGAGAAAGTGGAAGCCTATGGCTTCACTCATAAAACCGGGGCATTCTTGGAGTGGGGCGCTGAGAGTTGGGCGCTGAATTTTGGGGAGCTCTCCGGCAATAACACCTACAGTTTTCAAGTCATCCGGTCTGAATTCGACCAACTCATGCTGGAACACGCTAAAAGCCAGGGTGTAAACGTTTTTGAAGGTGTGGAAGTGAGCAGCATTACCTTCGATGGCGATCGCCCTCGCAGTGCAACCTGGGTGAAGAAAGCGGGTGCAAATGGCAATGGAAATGGAGGCGGAAAAACTGAGGGCCAGATTTCCTTCGATTATCTGGTAGATGGCTCAGGCCGCACCAGCATTTTGGCGAATCGATATCTGCGTAACCGCCGATACCACCGTATCTTTCAAAATGTGGCAATTTGGGGATACTGGAAAAACGCAAAAACCTTGGGCAACGGCCGCGATGGTGATATCGCCGTGAGCTCAATCCCCAATGGCTGGCTATGGGCAATCCCTCTGCACGATGGAACCATGAGCGTGGGCGTTGTGATGCATAAAGATACCGTGACCGAAAAGAAGCCGGTCATGTTGGAGGAAATTTACCAAAAGGCTATTCAGGATTCGAAGCTGATAACTGAGATTGTCCGCCCTGCAGAGCTGGTATCTTCGGTGCACAGCGAGCAAGATTATTCTTACGCTGCAGAGAATTTTTGCGGCCCTGGCTATTTCATGGCGGGTGATGCAGCTTGTTTCCTGGATCCATTGCTTTCCAGCGGGGTGCATCTGGCGATGTTCAGCGCAATGTTGGCAGCTGCCAGTATCAGCAGCATTTTCCGGGGCGAGGTGACCGAAGGCGAAGCTGGCTCGTTCTACGAGAAGAGCTATCGCCAGGCTTACCTGCGCTTTTTGGTGTTCCTCTCGGCATTTTACGATGTCAACCGCGGCAAAGACGCCTATTTTTGGGAAGCGCAGCGCCTGACGCGTGAGGAGTTGGATCAGGTCAACCTCAAGCAAGCCTTCCTCAACCTGGTGACCGGATTGAAGGATCTCACCGACGCACAGAGTGATACTGACCACCTGATCCTGGAGGAAATGACGCAACGCATCGACCAGAACCTGAAGTTTCGCAGGGATAAGGAAGTCCTGGCGAATCTGGAAGGTGAAAAACGAGAGGCAGCAAACGCTAATGCGCGCTTCTTCTCTTCCGTGGAAGGGTTATTTGCCCTGGAGAAGACCGAAGCCATAGATGGGTTATATGTCACTGCCCACCCGCGGCTCAGATTAGCGCGAGTGCAGTCCGAGGAATAAAGCGAGACTTAACCATTGGAAACATGACACATCCCGAATTTAATCGTTCGGGCTTGGTCATGATCCAGGATGACCCCGCCCTACCCCGCTGGGAGGGCGGGGAAAAAGAACGAAAAAACAGGTTGTTCGGCGGCACAGCCGCCGAACAACCTGTTTTTTCGTCATTCGTGAGGAGGTGGGCAGTACGTTACGAAACACCCCAAATTATGTAGTTTGGGGTGAGTCATGTTTTATTTGGTGGTCTTTGCGCGTTGACGAAGGTGGGTGGGCGTGGTAGAATTTGACCGCTTTGGCCCCCATCGTCTAGTGGCCCAGGACGTGGCCCTCTCAAGGCCAAAACAGGGGTTCGAGTCCCCTTGGGGGCACCAATAAATCGCCGGATTCCCGGCGGTTTTCGTTATTGTGTCTTCTCAATGAGAGTAGGATACGTTTCCGATAAAAAGTCTGGCATGTGGTGAGGGGCGAACCGACCAGCCCACACATACTACTCCGAGAAGCTGGTGTGTAATTTGGGCTGGATGAGAAAATTAACATTATTGGAATGGGATTTCACGGCATAACCTGGTATAATTGAATTAAACGACCTCCAGTTTCGCGCTTGAATTATTAGCCGCCATTCTGTATCGAATGGTGGCTTTTTTATCTCTGCTGATCCTGGAAAATTATTCAACGGCTTTCGTTATGACTGGGAAGCAGTAGATAGCCGTACAAGTATAAAGGAAAAGAAAATGGAAACGAAATTGTATGTTGGTAACCTGTCTTATGATACTACCGAGGATGGCCTGCGAACGGAATTCGCTAAGGCTGGAACAGTGGTCTCGGTAGACATGATCAAGGATCGTGATTCGGGACGCATGAAGGGCTTCGCTTTCGTGACAATGAACAGCGATGAAGAGGCGCAGAATGCCATCAAGATCCTGAATGAGAAAATGCTAGATGACCGAGCACTCAAAGTGAACATTGCCCGACCACGTGAAGAGCGACCTCGGCGCGGCTCTTTTGGCGGACGGAGTTAACCACTCTTGTTGGCTCTCCAGGCTGGTGCTGCATGCGGTGCCAGCCTGGGAGCCTTCCTTCTAATCCTGGGAATGAGGTGTGGAATGGGCTTTCAGGTTGGCGATAAAGTCATTCATTGTACCTTCGGTCTGGGCGAGATCGAACATATCGAAGAGAAAATCATACACGGCCTCCCCACGATGTGTTATGTTGTTCGTACAACCGACTTGACGATCTGGATTCCGATCGATGACCTGCTGCAACATAGCCTACGCATGCCCACCCCTCCAGAAGATTTTAAAAAACTATCCACTATCCTGACCACCCCAAGCGAGACGCTATTGGAAGATCGGGTGCTGCGCAAAGACCAGCTTCTTGCGCAAATGAAAGACGGCCAATTGGCATCCATCTGCCGGGTGGTGCGTGATCTGACGCATTTTAAACATAGCAAGAAGTTGAACGATCAAGAGAAATCCATCCTGGAACGGGCGATCAACTCATTGCTCACCGAATGGACTTATTCGCTGGGGATGCCACTAAGCCAGGCGCACCAGGCAATGACGAACTTGCTGGGGGAGTAGGTAAAGCCAGATTTTGAGATGCTCAGGCTGTATATCGCAAATGGTAAACACCAGTACCAGCAAGGTGAACCGGATTTGCCGCAGCGCAGCGTCGAGCGTCTTTTATTACTCTCAACTTTTCTAGATCGGATGACGGTTAGGCTCGCTCAATGCAGGACCATGGTTTGTGCTTGATGCCTGCGATCGCAGCAGCGAGTTCATGTTGATTTGCTCATCATTATTCTGTATAATGAAGACAGATCACAATAGAACATTGTAGAGACTCGATCAGGCGGTATTTTCCCCCGATCATGCTTGATGGTTGCATCACAGACCGCTGGCTTTGCCTGGCGGTTTTTTGTTTTTCAAAGAAAAGGAGGGTGACATGAATGGAACAAGGATATCCATCCGTAAGATTCTCTTAGCCGTAGATGGCTCAGAACACTCGCACGTTGCGGTGCTAACCGTGCGTGATCTCACCCAAATCTGTGCGAAGGATCTGGATTGCCAGGTGATCGTTCTAAGTGTCTTGCCGTCCTTGGAAGCTCCAAATCACGCTGCTTTTTCTTATCCACTGAATCAAGCACAGAAAATTCTCAAAGAAAACGGCATTCAAGCCAGCGCCGACCTTGTCCTTGGATATCCAGCGGATGTGATTCTCAATTACGCCACTGCCAACCAACCGGACTTGATCGTACTCGGGGCGAAAGGGCTGCGCGCGACCTTAGGCATCTTGCTCGGAGGTGTTGCCCAGCAGGTGGTGGAAAATGCATGCTGTCCGGTTCTGGTCATCAGAGCGCCATATCGCAAGATAAGGAACGTCCTTATTGTTACCGATGGATCGGAATACAGCCGGGATGCAGTTGAATTTGCGGTCAATTTCCAATTCATATCTGAGGCTAATTTCCACCTTTTGCATGTTCTTCCACCTTCCCCCTTGCTCACACCGGATACGATTGCCCGTGTCTGGAATCTGGGAGATGAGCCGCTCTACCTGCCAGTTTTCACCCAGGAAGAGCTGGATGCCGAAGCCGAAGCATCCCAAAAAGCTGGTAAAGCCATCCTCAATGAGGCCAATCAATCTCTTCTTGCCCATAATATCCAGGCGAAAAATATCCTTTTACGCGGGGATGCCGCCACTGAAATCCTTCAATATGCCCTCGATCACCAGATCGATCTGATCTTCGCGGGTTCCAGAGGCCTGGGGCAGGTGCAAAGCTGGCTCATCGGCAGCGTCTCCAGAAAACTGGTACACTACGGCAAGTGCTCCGTCTTATTAGTCAAGCGCCCACATGATACTTAACAATCGTGAGTTCAGGATAAGAGATTTTGGTATTGAATTGGGCGGCTTCACCGCCCAATTCAATACCAAATTTCTTCCTTTTCCCGTTATCCCGTACTGACGTTAACGAATAACCAGGAAAGCTATAAAGGGATGAGCGATGTTCGAGCTGCCAGAATTTATCACCCTTTCCAGACAAATTAATGAGACCCTAACCGGCAAGATCATCACCAAGGGCAGCCTGGGCAATTCTCCCCATAAGTTCGTGTGGTATAACCGCACGCCAGAAGAATTTTTCACGCTGACCCAAGGTAAGATAATCGGGCAGGCGCAAGCAAAAGGGAAATGGCTCTTTATATCCCTGGAACCAGCTTATGTCCTGGTGCTGGGTGAGTGCGGGGGGAAAGTGCTTTTCCATCCCAGTATCTCTGCGATTCCGAAGAAGTACCATCTTCTGCTCGCTTTTGATGACGGCTCGGCGTTCACGGCTACAACGCAGATGTGGGGCGCCATGGAGCTGTACGAGGCGGGTGAGGAGCGCAACCGTCCGTATATTCGCGGTATGCGGCCCACCCCGGTAGAACCGGAATTTACCCGGGAATACTTCGAAGCTCTGATCGAGGGGCTTGCATCGACTGAAAAACGCAGCGCCAAGGGATTGCTCACCCAGGAGGGCTTGATCCCGGGAATTGGGAACGCACTCACCCAGGATATTCTCTTCAAGGCGCGCCTTCATCCACGGTATGCGATCCAAGATCTCTCCCAAGAGCAAAGAAAGCAGCTCTTCCGTGCAATCGTGGACACGCTGGAGGAGGCTATTCGGCTAGGCGGGCGTTACGATGAATTTGATTTGTTCAACCAGCCGGGCGGTTATCAGAGGATCATGGACAGCCACGCAGTGGGGCAACCCTGCCCACACTGCGGGACTGCGATCGTAAAAATGCAGTATCTGGGAGGGGCCTGCTATTTTTGTCCCCAATGCCAGCAATAATCGGGCTCAGAATATTTTGGTATCCGGTAGGAGCTGGCTGATTTGCCGCGATTTTACTGGATCGCTTCAACCACACCGTATTTCATTGCTAACTGAATGAGATCGAGAATCTCGGGAGCTATTTCCTCTCCAAGGCCGGCTTTGTGCATAATCTCGGCAACGGTTAGAGGCTTTGCTTTTGGGAAGGGAAGATGATAGAAGAACCTCCCCTGGGGGGGAGTCAGTTTTATTTTGCGCTCCTGCCGGTCCCTGCCTTCTCCAATCCATATTGCTACGCTGGCTATACTATCCCCGCTGCGAGCGACGGTGAAGCGCGCCCCTGCATTTTCCTTCTCACGCACTCGTAGGGATAGCTCATCCACAACCGGTTTTCTTGCTACCTGCATCAAATCAAGGTCGATGACGATCCGGTCAGTTTTCAGCGCATAACGGATATAGGGGCGCTTTTTCTCGAATACCTCTGTCCCAGTCAAAATATCCAGCTCTACAAGCGCTTCCAGGAAGTCCTGGGAGGTTTTGATGTGCAAATTCAAACGCGTGGCAGCCTCTGAAGCTGAGATGCCCTGGTAATTGACCAGCAGGGCGAACATACCTTCTGCATAATCTTTTGCGAGCAGTGAACCGATCTTGGCGGCGGTTTGGAAATCCATGGTCACCTGCCTTAAGAGAAGATGCCGATCCTTAGATCATCCATACGATCTATGAAGCGCACGCCTTCGCCCTTTTTTTGCAGCTCGGCGAAATCGATGAAAACCTGTCCCAAGGATTGGCAGAGTTCATCGAACGCCAGCGGCTCGCGGTAATCCAGGTAATCCTTCTGGGAGATATGCACAGAGACGTTGCCGTCCATATCAAAGTTGACCCAGGTGGCATCCCTATAATCGTCGCTCAGGCCGAGCACTCGGCCGAACTCATCACCCATCTTGACCGGAACCAGGGTAATATTTTTTGATGTGATATACGGCAGCGCCACTAGGTGGCGGGCGGCGAATCGGACGAAGTCTAGCAGCTCCTGGCGGCTATATTCCACTTTTCCAACCGGACGCGGGCGGGAGGTGTAGCCATTATTGGCGGTCTCGATGGGTTCGGCTGCCAGCTCGAAGATTTCTCGCCCGCGCCACTTGATCTTGCGCGTGAGCACCAGGTAGGCGAGCAATACCCCAAAGAAGAGTAAAACTGAGAAATAGGCCAGGGCGAATTCAACTCGGTCCAGGTAACGCCTCTCGATGTAGGTAGGGAAATTAAAACAAAGGTACCCGACAAAGAGCTGGTACACTAAAGCCACTATGTGCCCCTGGTTTCTGGTGCGCAGGACAACGTACAAGGTATATAGGGCATAACCTGCGGTTAGAAATCCCAGGGTATAAAACCCGATGCGCAGGTTAAAAATCCAGGCGGTGAGACCGAAAATCAGCAGCATCGAAAGCGGGACGAGCGGTCCGGTGATCGAACGATCCGGTTTGAGCTTTCGCACGAGTGACATACTGCCTCCAGGCGAACCACTATATAATTCTTAAAATATATACTTCAATTTTTATAAAGTATATATGATGTTTATTCTTTTGTCAAGAGGTTATTCTGGCCTTCCGATAAAAGGTCGGACATCCATGTCGACTAATTGTCATTGTGAGCCGCAAGTGCATTTCTTGCGAGGGGGCAATCTCTGTCTATGAGAGATTGCTTCGCAAAAACCGCTCACAACGACGGTCTCGCAATGAAGAACAAAAAATCTGCCCGAATAAGAACCAGGCAGATTTCGATCTCAAAGAAGATGGTTGCGTAGCGAATGAGACTACACTGCAGTCGAAGCCACTTCGATTTTGACCGGCTGGCGGCGGAAACGGAAATCGGCTGTTTTTGCCAGCACCTGGGCTACGAATTTTTCGGGCACATCCACCAGGGTGTGTTGTTCCTGGATGCGGATCTTGCCGATGGTGTCGCCGGGAATGTTGGCATGGTAGGCAATCGTGCTGACCACATCGTTGGGACGAATGCCGTGCGCACGGCCTCTGCTCAGGGTCAGGCGCACCATTCCAGCTTCGTGAGAAGCGTCATGGGATTTCAAGCCCCGCAGGCTGCGCTTCTCAGTGCGTAGTGATGGGCGTGCCGCAGGTTCTATGGTTTCGCTCAGGCCAGCGATGGGGCGCTGTTTCTCGTCGGCGCGGGCGACTTTCAGCGCAGCCGCAGCGATCTCCAACGGATCGTGACCTTCTTCGACGAGACGAGCGACCAGCTCACGCTCCCGGCGATAGCGGGCACGCTGCAGCCAGACGGACATTTGGTTCAAGAGCTGCTCTTCGCGCTTTTTCAGAATGTCCTCTTCGCTGGGCACTTCAAAGCGGGCGATTTTGTGGCGGGCGAAGGCTTCGATCTTGCGCAGCCGCCACTGCTCTGCTGGTGTGACCAGCGAGATGGCAATCCCGGTCTTACCGGCGCGCCCGGTGCGCCCGATGCGATGGACATAGATTTCTTCGTCTTCCGGTAGGTCGAAATTGAACACGTGGGAGATATCATCGATATCCAGCCCACGCGCGGCTACATCGGTGGCGACCAATACCTTGATCAGGTTGCGGCGGAAGCGGTCCAGCACCCTCTCACGAGTCTCCTGGGTCAGATCGCCGTTCAGCACTTCCACCGGGAAGCCGCGGGCAGTAAGGGCGTTTGCCAGGTCGGCAGTGCCAGCGCGCGTGCGGGCAAAGATCAGCGCGCGGCTGATGTCTTCCACCTCGAACAGACGCGTAAGCGCAGCCAATTTATCCCGTTGGTTAAGCAGATAGTAGCGCTGCTCGATGGATTCCACGGTGACCTGCTTGGGCCGGATGGAGATCGCCTGAGGCGCGCGCAGGTAACGGTCTGCCAGACGCCGGATGCCAGGCGGCATGGTAGCGGAAAACAACGCGGTTTGACGAGTGGATGGAGTCTCCTTAAGGATCGTTTCGATGTCCTCAATGAAACCCATGCTCAACATTTCATCCGCTTCGTCCAATACAACCACCCGCACCTGGTCCAGAAACAGCACCTTTTTCTCGATCAAATCCAGCAGGCGGCCCGGTGTACCCACCACCACCTGCACGCCTCGCTTAAGCTGGCTAATCTGCTGGCTGTAGGATTGACCGCCATAAACGGACAACACGCGCAGGTTGTGATGCTTCCCGAAACCTGTCATAGCGGTCGCTACCTGCAAGGCTAGCTCCCGGGTGGGTACCAGCACCAGACTCTGCACCTGGCGTTGGTTCGGATCCAGCCGGTGCAGGATGGGCAGAGCGAAAGCAGCGGTTTTGCCGGTGCCGGTTTGGGCCTGACCGATTACATCCTCACCGTTCATCATCAGCGGTATGATGGCGGACTGGATGGGTGTTGGCTGGCTGTATTCCAGCTCATCAACGGCCTGTACCAATAACGGATGAAGGTTAAACTCTGAAAAAGCACTTGTCATAATCTCATTCCTATGCAACAAAAAACCCGACCAGATAGCGCCGGGCAATCATTCAGAATATGGGTGATCTCAAAACCGGGGCTTACCACCCAATTCTGAAACAAATCCAAAACCAAACCAATTTCCCTGAAGCTCCGGTCCAATGGGACCGGCACGGGATTATATCACGCTTTTACTCCTGTCAATGGCTCAATACTGAGTTCCCAGACAAATTGAGATAGTGGGTCATGGTGCGCCACCTGGTCTGCCGAACGAGAATTGAGGTGGCTTGCCACCCAAGAGCACA
>Ga0105106_10002020_pt1 | contig 14545 bp, 16 predicted proteins | sample PPLLaktember2015_5_FD_79109 | JGI IMG/M metagenome (GOLD analysis project Ga0105106, IMG submission 79109) | Freshwater sediment microbial communities from Prairie Pothole Lake near Jamestown, North Dakota, USA - PPLs Lake P8 Core (1) Depth... | ecosystem: Environmental > Aquatic > Freshwater >...
AGATAAACATGGATATTCAATGCGCTGCCTGTATTCGCCGGCCCACCAATAGGGTGAACGGCTTCGGTGCATCAATGGCCTGATTTATTTGTATTAATCTGCGTTCAGCCGTGGCTAAACGCAGTTTTTATGTTGAAACAATGGGTTAGCGTGAATGTGGGGATCGCGCGGCCATCACCCGGTCCCGCAGCGCTGTTTCTCACCAGCAGCGTTCCGCGACATTGGGCGCAGCATGGCCGACCGACGGCGATGCAGGCCTATGCAACCGCATTTTCTCGCCTATAGTCCTGAAGCATCGTCTATAGTCTTGATGTATCTAAGACTACATAGATTGTTGTGGTGGCCGGGTCGCCCAAGTCCGGTGACAAGTATTACTATTACGATTACGCCATTACGCCGAAATAATAAAAACTTCATGGACGATTGTGTGCGTTCGAACCCAGAGTAAGCCCATGACCACCCCCCATACCCGGTCCGATGCCACCCACCATGTAATTGGCACCGGTTCGTTGCCTACACGTCGTCAGCAAGGGCACATCCTGCGCTGTGCGTTAATATCCGCCGTCTGTCTTCTGTTCAGCCTGTCCGCCGCTGCGGCCGATAAACCGAACGGCAAGGTATTGCGAGTGGTGGCGGCCAGCACCATTGGTGACACCGGCCTTATCAAGTGGGTCGCCAAGGGTTTCGAGGCACGGCATCCGGACATTCGCGTGATTGTCGAGTATGCCGGGGCGTTGACCGTGCTGGATCGTGGCCGCGCCGGCCACGCCGATCTCGTGATTACCCACCACCCCGGGAGTGAGCTTATTTTTGTGGGTGAGGGATATGGCCTGCTGCGCACCCTCATCATGTACAACGATTTTGCAATCTTCGGCCCGGCGCGCGATCCGCTGCGGCTGCGCGAAGATCGTGATCCGACCGACGCGTTGCGCAAACTGGCCCGGCAACAGGTTTCCTTCATGGTGCCGGGGGAGCGTTCCGGCACCTACAAGAAGCTGAGCGAGCTGTGGACCGCCGCCGGCATTGAACCGGACTGGCCCGGTTATGAAGTCGTCAATTCCAGTTCTTCCGCCACCCTGCGCAATGCCGCAACCTTCGGCACTTATGCGTTCGCGGACATGGGCACCTATTTAGCCAACCGCGAGGCGCTGGACGGCCGGCTGGTTCCGCTGTCGCGCGACAATGTCGCCCTGCGCAACGAGTACTACGCCACCGTGGTGAGCAGAGAGCGCATCCCGACGGCCAATCAGCCGTTGGCGGAGGTTTTCCTCGACTATCTGGTGTCGAACGAAGGCCAGGAGCGAATCCGGTTTTTCGGCGAGGACCGCTACGGTTCGCAGATCTTTACCCCGGCGGCACATCTGGACGCGGGGTTGCGCTCCCGCAATGCCGCCCTGGAACTGGCAGAAAAGGCGCGCGATCAGCAACGTCTGGTCGGATTGGCCATTTTGCTGGCGCTGGCCGGCATGGCAGCCAGCGCGCTGTTTATCCGCACGCGCCGCCTGCAAAAAACGACACGCATGAGCCAGGAACGCTTTGCGCTGGCAGTCGGCGGTGCGAATGACAGCATCTGGGACTGGGACCTGCAAACCGACCAGGGTTATTTCTCCCCGCGGCTGAACGAAATCCTGGGTGCGGCGGTGGTTGGTGAATCCGTGTCCATGCCGCAGCAGGTCTGGCGTGGATTGATCCACCCCGATGACCGCGAGATCACGGAAGCCAAGCTCAAGCGTTATCTGGAGAGCAATACCGAGGGACTGTTTGAGTCCGAGTTCCGTGGCCAGACGGGCAACGACCGGGAGTGCTGGCTGCTGATGCGCGGCAAGGCGCTGCGCGATGAACAGGGGCGGGCGGTACGCCTGTCCGGATCCATTACCGACATCACCGACCGCAAGCGGCAGCAGGTGAATCTGGAACACCAGGCCTTGCACGATGCCCTGACCGGGCTGCCCAACCGTAACCTGCTGCACGACCGCCTGCACCATGCCATACAGAACGCGGCGCGCCAGCATCATTCGGTCGCGCTGATCCTCATGGATCTGGATCGCTTCAAGGAAGTCAACGACACCCTGGGGCACCAGTACGGCGACCTCATGTTGCAGCAGGTCAGCACCCGCCTGCAGCAGGTCCTGCGACACTCCGACACCATCGCGCGTCTGGGGGGCGATGAATTCGCCATTCTGATTACGGATTCCAACGAGACCTTTGCCGGGCATGTGGCACAGAAGGTCCACGTCGCGCTCAATCGCGTATTCAATCTGGAAAACCATTTCCTGCATATCGGTGCCAGTCTCGGCATCGCCTTGTACCCGCAGCACGGAGACAGCGCGCAGTCGCTGATCCAGCATGCCGATACCGCGATGTATGTCGCCAAGCGCTCCAACAGCGGTTGCGCCGTATACCACCCCGAGCATGACCGCGATGCCGTCAAGCGCCTGGAGCTGGCCAACGAACTGCACGATGCCATCGATGCCAATGAGCTGGAATTGTATTACCAGCCCAAGATCGACCTGCAGACCGGCAAGGTCACGGGTGCCGAGGCCCTGCTGCGCTGGCAGAACCCGAAACGCGGCATGGTTCCGCCCGACGAGATGATTCCGATCGCCGAGCACAACGGCATGATCAAGCGATTGACCCAGTGGGTACTCAACGCCGCCCTGCAGCAATGCGCGCAATGGCGTTCGCAAGGTATTGAGCTGAGTGTCGCCATCAATATTTCAGTGTGGAACCTGCAGGACCCGATGCTGATCGAGGAGATCGAGAACAAGTTGATACAGTGGAACGTGCCGGCAAACCTGCTGGAGCTGGAAATTACCGAAAGCGCCATGATGGCCGATCCCGCATCCTCGCTGATCGCGCTGAAAAAACTGGACTCCATGGGCATCGCGTTGACGGTCGACGATTACGGCACCGGATTCTCGTCGCTGGCGTATCTGAAGAAACTGCCCGTGGATATTATCAAGATCGACAAGTCCTTCGTGCTGACCATGGATACCGATGCAGACGATGCCATAATCGTCAAATCCACCATTGAGCTGGCGCACAACCTCGGCTTCAAGGTCGTGGCGGAAGGCGTGGAATCCGAGGTCGTCTCGCGCATGCTGCTGGCATTGGGCTGCAATACCGCGCAGGGCTACCACTACTGTCGCCCGATCAGCAGTACGGCTTTTACCCGTTGGCTACGAGAGTTGCCAAAGGGGAGTGTGGGTTATGATCCCGCGATCAGCATGCAACTCGTTCATTGACATCCCGAAGCCACATCGCGCCCGCGAGTCCGGTTTTTTGAAAGTTAAATATCCCGGCCGGATTTTTTTGCCCTTCTGTCTTGACAGGCGCCGCATTGGTCCAAATACGTCCATGGTTGGCCCCGCTTGGACTACCATATTAGTATTCTATGATTTACCAATTTCTGAGTGACCGTTTTATGACACATGCTATGATCGCCCAGCTTTTCCTGCCAGGCGTTTACTAGCGGGGCGGGAATCGGCATTCACAACATTGCAGGGCCGGTAAGAGCCTAATGACCAGAATCAGGTCCCGCTGCGTCGGGTGTCGTATCCACTAGGAGGATGAATATGGATTTTCAAGTAGCTGGAAAGTTGGGTATGGAATCGCTGGCAGTTCGGTTAACGCAGTTCTCGCAAGGTGGTGGCTGTGGTTGCAAGGTGGAGCCGGAAACCCTCCATGCACTGCTGTCCAAGGTTCCCAGGAAGCACGCCAACGATTGTTTGTTGGTGGGCATCGAGAACAGCGATGACGCTGCCGTGTACCGGATCAACGAGCAACAGGCGCTGGTGTTCACCAACGACTTCTTCGCCCCGATTGTCGACGATCCGTATATCTACGGCCGGGTCGCGGCCGCCAACGCCCTGAGCGACGTCTACGCCATGGGCGGGGATCCGTTGCTCGCCAATGCGATTCTCGGCTACCCGGTCGGCAAGATCTCAGTCGAAACGGTGCAGGAGATCATGCGCGGCGGCACCGATGTCTGCCACGAGGCCGGCATTCCGCTGGCCGGCGGCCACACCATCGACAACCCGCAGCCGATCTACGGCCTGGCGGCCGTGGGCATGGTGCACCCGGACATGGTCAGAACCAACTCCGCCGCGCGGGTCGGTGACATCTTGATCATCACGCGTCCCATCGGCATCGGCATCATGACGACGGCGATCAAGACCGGGAATCTTTCGCCGGCCGGCTATGCCGAACTGATCGAAAACATCACCACCCTGAACAAGGTTGGATCGTGGCTCGGCAAGCAACGCGGTGTGCACGCGATGACCGACATCACCGGCTTCGGGCTGGCCGGTCACCTGCTGGAGATGGCGAAGGGTGCGCGCGTGCGCATGCGTATTCAGGCCTCGGCCGTGCCGGTCATGGAGGAGGCCTGGTCCCTGGTCATCGAAGGTGTGGTCCCGACGGCCGCCTACCGCAACATGAACGGCTATGCCGATTCACTCAGCTTCGACGATGAGTGGAATATCGACCACCAGCTGGTGTTCACCGATCCCCAGACCAACGGCGGGTTGCTTGTATCGGTGGCGCCCGATCAGGCCGATGCCGTCCTGGCCGGACTGCGCGAACGCGGTTGCCACAAGGTTGCCGTCATTGGCGAGGTCACGGCGTACACCGGCACCGATGCCCCGGTGATTTTCAACCGGTAACCACGGCAAGCGGCGGCCCGGCCTCACCCTCGCTGTCGGCGATGATGAAGCCGGGTACGCCTTGACCGGAACACGATTCAACTCTTCCGCTACATTGCATTTGCTTTGACATCATGGAAGCAGGTCTTGCGATCACGCTTTTCACGCTCGGACTGTTGGGCGGCTTTCTTTCCGGATTGATCGGCATCGGCGGGGGCATCATCATGGTGCCCCTGCTGCTGTACGTCCCGCCGGCCCTGCACATCGGCCTGCTGACGATGAAGACGGTTGCCGGCATCACCTCGGTGCAGAGTTTCTTCGGCGCCATCTCCGGCGCGGTCGGTCACAAGCGCCACGGCCGCATCAGCGTGCCGCTCGCGCTCTACATGGGCGGCAGCATGTCCGTCGCGGCGCTGGCGGGGTCCGTCGCGTCCCAGTATCTGTCGTCGGAATGGATACTGCTGGTGTTCGCGGTCATGGCCGTCATCGCCGCGGTCATGATGTTCATTCCGCAGAACCACGTCGAGGTCGACACCCACGCGCACGAACTGGTTTTCAACAAGCCGCTGGCGTTGGTGATCGGCGCCACGATCGGCACGCTCTCCGGTGTGATCGGCCAGGGCGGCGCCTTCCTGTTCATCCCGGCCATGCTGTTTCTGTTGAAGATACCGATGCGCATCACCATCGGCACGGCGCTCGCCATCGGCATCGCCTCGTCCACGGCGGTACTGATCGGGCGCATGGGCACCAACCAGATTCCCTACCTGATGTCGGCGGTGCTGGTGGCGGGCGTGATCATCGGCGCGCAGGCCGGCAGCGCCCTGAGCCAGCGCACGCCGCGCCGGCTGCTGCGCGGTATATTGTCCGTGTTGATCGCCGGCAGCGCCTTGAAGATTTGTTATGAGCTCGTGGTTGCCTGAATGCCCGCGCCGGGGCAGGCGCTACGCTGTGAACAGCGCGCGGCACAGGCTTGTTGTTCGTGCACTTTAACCACTATACGGAAGCCTACATCATGATGAGAAGCCAGAGTCTACGACGCGCGCTGCCGCTGTTCGCGATCCTGTGCATGACGCTGCTGCCCGTAAGCAGCGGCCGCGCCGATCCGCCGGCGGGCTACACGTTCCTGCGCTACGACGAAGGCCTGCGCATCGCCAAGCGCGACGGCAAACGGGTATTCGCGTATTTCGGCCGCTACGGTTGCGGGTTCTGCGACAAAACCAACAAGGAATCGTTCAGCAATGCCGAGATCCGCAAGCTCTATACCGAGCACTACGTCCTGGTGTACGTGGATGCCGAGAGCGGCCGGCGCCTGCAACTCCCGTCCGGCGAAACCATCACGGAGATGGAGCTCGGCGCGATGATGAAAACGCTGGTGACGCCGTACTTCCTGTTTCTGGAGCCGGATGGGCAGGTCATTCACAAGGCGCCGGGATTCCAGACTGTGCAGTCATTCCTGGAATTCGACCGATACATTCACGGCGGCCACTACAAGAACCAGACGCTCTCGCAGTTCCTCGGCAAGTAATCCGCCGATGGGACGCATATTGCTCTGCGGCCTGGGCCTGCTGGCAATACCGCCGGCGATCGCGGCGCCATGGTCGTTCGGCGACAAGATTACGGTTGCCCAGACCAGCAAACCCAGAACCTTTCATCATGTCGAGTCGTCGGGGCGCAAGAACATCGCGGTTTCCGGCGACACCGTGGGCGCGATCTGGGAAGACAATCGGAGCGGCGTTCCGCAGGTGTATGTGGCGTTCAAATCCATCGTGGCGCCCGCCTTTGAGCCGGAGTGGCGCGTGAGCGACGCCCCGCCGCGTGCCCACACGCTGCCTGCCTACGAACCGGTGATCGTGGCGCTCGGGGCCGGACGGTTTCTGATCGGCTGGGAACAGAACAGTGGCGTGTGGCTGCGCAGCGGCGGGTCGCATGGACTGGACCCGGCAGTGCAACTCGGCGGCGTGGAAGCAGGCCAGATCACGCTCGCCACGGGCGCGCGCGGCACCTATGCCGCCTAGGCGCAGCGGCACGGGCGTCATCGGCAGATTGTGGCGGCGCCGATTACCCTCCGTGGTCCGAACAAGGCGGTGCGCGCGGGAGCAGTACGGCCGGTCGACCCGGCACCACCCGTGGACGAACAGCTGTACCCGACGCTGGCGGTGACCACGAAGGGTGTCACCGTCGCCTGGGAAGATCGCCGTCACGGACATACCGCGTTGTTGACGAGTTTCGCCGCACACGGCAAGGCGTTCGGCGCCGCGACGGAACTCAATGAAGTGGTGCAGAAATCAGCCACCTATGGACGCGGCAGCGGCGTGACGCGCGCGACACTGGCGGTGTTCGGTGTCGACCAGGTCGGCGCCGCGTGGATGGACAAGCGCGGCTACAGCACCGGTTACGATATCTACGGCGCGATCTCCCGCGACGCCGGCCGGCGCTTTGGCAAGAACCAGATCGTGCAGGATTCGTTTGGCGAGAACTTCAGCCAGTGGCACCCGGCGATCGGCGGTGCTGCCGATGGCACCCTGGCAGTGGCCTGGGACGACGACCGCGACGGGAGTTCGGATATCCAGTTGTCGTGGAAGACCGCGGACGGCTGGAGTGAAGACCTGGCGGTGCCGGTCGCTTCCGGCGAAGGCCAGCAGACGCATCCGGCGATCGCCCTCGACAGCCGCGGCAATCTGCACCTGCTGTGGCTGGATTACCTCGAAAAAGGTCAGCCGACGCGCATCTCCTACGTCATGGGCAAGCGCACCGCGGGCAACTGATGCCGGCGCCGGTCAGCCGGATGTATAGCGCCGCCACAGCGCGCGCGTCAGTGCCCCGAGGCCGAAGAGCAACAACGCGAACGCCACCAGACCGCCGATTGCCGGAAGCAGGCGCAGCAGCGCCAGCACGACCAGTGTTGCCGCCAGCGCACCGAGCATCCAGCCCTTGCCGGGTGGTTCGAGCCGGCGCAGCCGCTGCAATCCGGCATCCGCTACAAACAGCACGCCGGTGAGATAGCCGAGCAGCAGCAGCACGAGATAGAGCACCAGCGCGATCAGCCCGAGCCACAACCCGACGATGCTCACCAGCAGCAGGATCACCACCAGCGGCCCGCTCGCCAGCACCGCGAGTCCCAGCCCCAGCACCTGCCACGGGGCTTCGCGTACCGCGCGTGCCGAGGCGCGCGAAAAGTTCGGGAACAGCCAATACAACACCCCGGCCGTGACCAGCAGGCTGAGCAGCACGAACACGCGCCCGCCGGCGTGGCCGGTCTTCGCGCCCGGCGGCGCTTCGAGCGGCAGCACGACCACGGCGCCGAGCAGGCGCGCGCCCGGATCAATCCGGGCTTCGTTCGGGCTGCGGTAGTTGAGCTGACCGTGGATGATCGCACCCGGACGGATTTCGATGTGCTCGCCGATCAGGTCCACGTCGCCCAGGATCTCGCCCGCGATCACGATTTCGCCGCCCGCGGCCCGCAGCCCCTTGCCCACGCGTCCGGCGATTTCGAGCGTGCCGCCGGCGAGCCAGGCGCGCCCGCCGATACGGGTCCCGGGCGCGATGGCCACGGTTCCGCCCGCTGCCAACAGGTCATCGCCGATCGTGCCGCTCACGGATACGTCTCCACCGGTGAGACGCGCGTCGTCTCTTACCTTGGCGCGCAGGTGCACGCTGCCACCGAAGGCGGCTACGTCGCCGTTCACCGTGTCCTCGATCGACACGCGCCCGCCGGCCGCGCTCACATCGCCGTCCACCTGACCCATGACGCGCACACTGCCGCCGCCAAGGTACACATCCTCCTGCACGTGCCCGCGCTGGATCACCGATTCGCCGAACTGCTGGCCCGCCGCCTGCAGCGGACCGGCCGCCAGTACGCAGCCCAGGAGCAATGACGGAAAGAAACGCCGTGCGGTGTACATGGCCGGTCTCCTTGGCAGGGGAATGGGGTGGACGATTATCGCGACGAACCAGCGCACACGGCAAGCGCGGGTTTTACCTTGTGGCGGAACGCTGCACGGCGGGGTAGTTCCGGAGATTGTGCCAACACAGCGGCTGCGGAAGACATAATATACAGAGCCTGTGTTCGTCAGCGAGAATCAGGCTTCCCCTGCTGCGCCACACTCGGCTAGCATTCTCCGTCAACCAGGGAAAGGAGAAGGACACATGCTCAGAATGTTGCATCTGCTGGCCGCATTGATCGCGACCCTGACCATCGCCACGTTCTTTACCGCGACGCTGTTCGTCGAACTGTTCGGTTCGCCGGCTGCCATTGCCGGAACCAAGCACCTGATCGTGTTTCCCGGTCTGTTTATTCTTGTGCCGGCCATCGCAATGACCGGTGGCAGCGGTTTTGCTCTGTCAAAGACGCGCCAGGGGCGCCTGGTGGAGGCCAAGAAGAAGCGCATGCCCTTTATCGCCGCGAACGGATTGCTGGTGCTTCTGCCCGCCGCCATTTTCCTGAACCTGTGGGCCGCCCAGGGCGCCTTCGACAGCCGGTTTTATCTGCTGCAGGCAGTCGAGCTGCTGGCGGGCGCCATCAATCTGCTGCTGATGGGCCTGAACATGCGGGATGGCGTAAAATTGACCGGGCGTTTCCGGGCCTAGCAACTGAAAGGTGTAACGATGCCAAAGAAATCAGAGACCAGCAGCGACCGGCTGAACAAAATCGTCGCCGGCGCGCAGCGCAACCAGCTGCAGCGCGAGCAGGCCTACCGCGAGCAGGCGCTCAAGCTGTATCCGTGGATCTGCGGACGTTGCCAGCGCGAGTTCACGCGCGAGAACCTGCAGGAGCTCACCGTGCATCACCGCAACCACAACCACGACGACAATCCGGCCGATGGCAGCAACTGGGAGTTGTTGTGTCTCTATTGCCACGACAACGAACACCAGCGCCTGATCGAGGCCGCCGCGCAGGGCAAGCCGCTTGCCGGTGGCAAGAAGGAAACCAGCGCCACGCACAATCCGTTCGCCAATCTCAAGAGCCTCATGAAGGGCAAAGAGTAGCGGCGCGCGGCGAACTCCTTGCGGGAACCAGACGCAATCATGGCCGAGTGGCATGTGTACATGGTGCGCTGCGCCGACCGCAGTCTTTATACCGGCGTGGCCACCGATGTCAAAGCACGCGTGGCCACGCACAATTCCGGCAAGGGTGCGAAATACACTCGCGGCCGGTTGCCGGCAAAGCTGGTTTATCAGGAAGCGGTTGCCGGCCGCGGCGCCGCACTCAAACGCGAACACGCCATCAAGCGCCTGTCGGTCGCCGCCAAACGCCGGCTGATCCGCCAGGCGAAATCCAAATAACCTGACGCCAAGAGCCAGGATGGATCCGTGAAGCAATCTTCGCCATCCTGCGAACGCAACAAGGACTTCATTCTTGCGGTGCTCAAGGAAGTGTTGCCGGGCTCCGGCACAGTGCTTGAGATTGGCAGCGGCACCGGCCAGCACGCCGCGTTTTTCGCGGCCGGGTTGCCGCAGCTCGTCTGGCAGCCAACCGATCTTCCCGAAAATTTTCCCAGCATTCGCGCCTGGTCCGCGGAGGCCGGGTTGCCCAATCTGCGCGCGCCACTGGAACTCGACCTGCTGGCGGGCGTTGAGCATTGGCCGCTGACGTCGGCGGCGGCCATCGTGTGTATCAACACCGTGCACATCGTGGCCTGGCAAGGCGTGGAAAACCTGTTTGCCGGTGCCGGCCGGGTGTTGTCGCCCGGCGGGGTGCTGTATGTGTACGGCGCCTACCGTTACGCCGCGCGCCCGCTCGAACCCAGCAACGAAACTTTCGACCAATGGCTCAAGGCGCGCGATCCGCAATCGGGTGTGCGCGATTTCGAGGCCGTGAATGCGCTCGCGCAACGGCATGGCCTGGCGCTGGCCGGAGATCGTGCCATGCCCGGAAACAACCGGTCCATCTGGTGGAACAAAACCGGAAAGCGCCCATGACGAAGCGCAAGCCCCCGCCCCTGACGTTTCGCATGGCGAGCACCGCCGATGCCAGCGCCGTCGTCACACTCGTGCAGTCCGCCTACCGCGGCGAGGCCAGCCGTGCCGGCTGGACCACCGAGGCCGATTTGCTCGACGGTCAGCGTACCGATCTCGATGCCGTGCTGACACTGATCGGTGCGCCCGCCAGTTGCATTCTGCTGGGCGAGCGTGCCGGGGAATTGCTGGTCTCGGCTCATCTGGAACAGGCTGACGCGACCTGTCACTTCGGCATGTTCGCGGTGCGTCCCGACCGGCAGGGCGAGGGTCTGGGCAAGGCCGTGCTGGCCGAAGCCGAACGCATCGCGCGCGATGAATGGGGTTGCCGTGACATGCAGATGACGGTGATCCCGCTGCGCGCCGAACTTATTGCCTGGTACGAGCGGCGCGGTTACCGCCGCACCGGCGTCGTCAAACCCTTTCCCTATGGAGACAGCCGCTTTGGCATACCCAGGCGCGACGACCTGCGATTGGAAGTGTTGCACAAACGCCTGCGTTAACGCGGCGTGTCGCGCGCGCCGTTGCTTGCCGACAGGGGCGGACGCACAATAAGTCGTCGGATGTGACTTGTTGTAACGCGGTGCAAGATTGAACACAGGAGTACGTCATGAACCAGGATAGACCCGCACCGCCGCGTCGCCGGTTTCTGCAGTGGCTGGCCGGTCTGGGGGCTGTGAGCGTGCTTGGACCCGGGGCCGGTTACGCCGCTCCCGCGCCGACGTTGATCAGGAAGGCCATCCCCGCCAGCGGTGAAAAAATTCCGGTCATTGGCATGGGCTCGTGGCTCACCTTCGACGTCGGCGATGACCAGGCAGCGCGCGCCGTGCGCGTGCAAGTGTTGCAGGCGTTTTTCGATCGGGGCGGCGCGCTGATCGACTCTTCGCCCATGTACGGTTCATCGCAGGAAGTCATCGGCCACTGCCTGGGAAAAATCCGTAACCAGGAGGCGCTGTTCGCCGCCACCAAGGTGTGGATCTACGGCCAGTGGCTGGGCATCAAGCAGATGCAAGCGGCGCGCGAGCTGTGGGGCGTGGCGCGCTTCGATCTCATGCAGATTCACAACATGCTCGACTGGCAGGGGCACCTGGAGACGCTCAAGGCCTGGAAGGCCGATGGCCGCATTCGCTATATCGGCATCACCACCTCGCACGGGCGCCGCCACCCGGAGCTGGAACGCGCCCTGGCGAAAGAGCCGTTTGATTTCGTGCAGTTGACCTACAACCTGGCCGAACGCGACGTTGAGCAGCGCCTGCTGCCATTGGCCGCAGAGCGCGGTATCGCCGTGATCGTCAATCGGCCGTTCGATGGCGGTGCGTTGTTCAGTACGGTGCGCGGTAAACCGTTGCCCGCCTGGGCCGCGGAATTCGACTGCGTGAACTGGGCGCAGTTCTTTCTCAAGTTCATAGTTTCCCATCCGGCGGTCACCTGCGCCATTCCCGCCACCTCCCAGGTGCCGCACATGCTCGAGAACATGGGCGCCGGCTTCGGCCGCCTGCCGGATGCCGCCACCCGCCGGCGCATGCTCGCGACTTTTGGCAAGCTGTAGTATCAGGCACGAACTCCACGCAGGCGTTCATGCCGGTCATCGAAGCGCTACAGAGGCGTGATAGGATTCCACAACGGCGGTAAAAGCTGCAGGGCCGCCCGGCACACAATATTTTCAACGAACCGATCGGAAACCTTATGCAGCTATCCACGCCCGAAGAAAAAATGCAGTCGCTCAAGACACTCACCACCGTGGTGTATGCACTCTATGCGGCCACGTTTATCTCCGGAATCACCTGCATCATTGCCATCGTCATCAACTACGTGAAGCGCGACGACGTCGCCGGCACCTGGCTGGAAAGCCACTTCCGCTGGCAGATCCGCACGTTCTGGTACGGGCTGCTGTGGATGATCGTGGGCGGGTTGACCTGGATCGTCGTTATCGGCTGGTTTGTGCTGGCCGCCAACTGTGTGTGGCTGATCTATCGCATCGTGAAAGGCTGGTTGAACCTCAACGACGGCAAGCCGATGTACGTCCTGCCGTAGGTCATGGCCCCGCCCGCCAGGAAAGCGCTGAACAAGTACCGTTCGCCGCCTGTCCCGGGAGAGTCCGAGGGGCTCGGCACGAATGGGGGACCTAATCAGCGTTTCACTGGGTGGCGAAGCGTTCCTGCAGGTACCGGATGATCGCGCCGGAATCCCGCATCCAGGTGATGCTTCCGTCCGCTCCCACGATTTTCAGGCAGGGTACCTGTGTTTTGCCGGTGGCCTGCTGCAATTCCTGGCGCGCGTTCGCGTCGTGTTGGGCGTCGCGTTTCTCGATATTCAGGGAAAGACGCTTGCTGGCGCGCCGTACCTTCATGCAGAACGGGCAGGTCTTGAATTGGTACAAGGTCAGCCGTTGCGTGGCGGCATTTACGGTTTGTTGCGCCGTGGCGCCACGCACAACACCTTTGGGGGTGGTGAGCCAGTCCACAAGCAGAATGATCGGCCCCAGAATGAGACGGATGGTTTTGAAGAACAGCCTGACAAGGTGCTTCATGCGCGGCGACCTGAAGACGGTTTAAGAAGCCGTGCATACTAACAGGTCGCCAGTGTCGCGGGGTTGCTCCCGTCAGCAACAACGAAAATCGCTGTTTCAGTAAGAAGCCTGATACAAGGGGAAGAGCGTGTTCTGTTCGCGTTCGATGCGTTGCACCAGCGCCGCGCCGATCACCAGCAATTCGACCTGAAACACATCGGCAAACGAATCGTCCAGCCGCGCACCGCTGTAGGTGCGCAGAAAATCCATGATCTGGCGGCTGTTTCGTAGCATGTCGCGCCGGTACTCATTGATAATCGCCGTTTTCGCCGCGTCACCGGCCAGTTGGCGCGACACGTAGATGTAAAACTTCACGTTGGTCGTCATCAGATGATCTTGCAGGATAATGCGCAGCTCGCCGAGCTTGCGTCGCACGCCGTCGTAGTCGTGGGTGGAGAGCAGCACCTGCGTCTGGGTAAAGAGGTCCAGCATGCGCTGGTGATCGGATTGGAGGCGCTGGATCAGCAGCGGATCGTAGCCGATGTGCGTACCCGGTGCCTGCGGCTGGCGCGTGGCAGGCGGTGCAGGTGAGTTGTTGAAGCTGGATCGTAGACGACCAAGAAAGGCCATTGTCGTTCCTTGACCGGGGTACATTCCGGTGTTGTGCAAGTGTTTGAACAGAACATCTATAAAATTAGCAGCCGCACAGGCGTTTGGTGCCCCGGCCATTTTGGGACACTTCGAGCTTTCGCCCCCAAGTTGCTGAATTGCAATGGTTCAGCCCGTGTCGCAAGGTCGTTGGCTTGCGAACTTGTTGACAGGGTGCGGGTAGTCTCTGACAAACGGCGCAATTTAAAGGGTGTCAGCGCTATTGCTGCATGGCCCAGCCCCGGCCACAACATCATACGGTGCCGCCAAAATCCACCGGTTTTGCCCTAGTTTGTGTGCGATCCCGGGCAATCCATCGAACCGGCTGCTTGCCACACAAACATCACGTACGACACGCCGGGCCGGCGATGCATCCCGCCCCGCATGCGCGAATTCGTCGGGTTGTGTCCCGGTGCCTGGAACCGTTGCTATGATGCGGGCGCGGCAGCCAGGCGCAGGCCACCGGCAAACCATACAGGACAAAACGCACCATCCAGCGCGGGGATAGTTCAATATGGAACAGGAGTTACTCAACCAGCTGATGCAACAGTCCGGCCCGCTGCTGGTGATATCCCTGTTGATCTCGGCGGTGTGCGCGCTGCTGTGCGGCTTTATCGCCGCCCGCCGCAAGGCGCGCTGGGTGTATTGGTCGGTCATGGGTTTTGCCTTTGGTCCGTTTGCGCTGCCCTTTGTGTTCCTGGCCAAGCCCAGGGACCAATCCGTCACGAAGCCATAAAAAGTCCGTCATTCCGGCCCAGACCGCGCGCAATGCGTGCCGGCAGGCCTGCAA
>Ga0105106_10002021_pt1 | contig 14544 bp, 13 predicted proteins | sample PPLLaktember2015_5_FD_79109 | JGI IMG/M metagenome (GOLD analysis project Ga0105106, IMG submission 79109) | Freshwater sediment microbial communities from Prairie Pothole Lake near Jamestown, North Dakota, USA - PPLs Lake P8 Core (1) Depth... | ecosystem: Environmental > Aquatic > Freshwater >...
TGCAATTCAAAAAATTTTTACCCGTTCTTGTTTTCTTCATTGCTTTGGTTCTCAGCGGATTTCAATGTTCCTCGACTGAATTAACCAGTGCCAAGCTTTATATTCAACAAAAAAATTATGATAAAGCTATTGATGCCTTACAAAAAGAGGTTCAAAAAAATCCTAAGAGTGACGAGGGTTATTATCTTTTAGGTGTTGTTTTGGGTGAGAAGGAAAGATATACTGAAATGACGGATGCCTATAGTAAATCACTTTCTATAAGCAATAAGTTTTCAGAAAACATCGGTTCTTCAAAAAAATACTTCTGGGCGAACTTATTTAATAAAGGTGTTGGTTATTATCAAAAAGGGACTAAATCTGACGACAAAGACAGTACAAAACTTTTCTATGATAAATCAATTGATGCATTTAATTCTGCAATTGAAATAGAACCCGATTCTGCCGATACGTATAAAAATTTGGCTTTTGTTTATATGAGTTCACAAGAATACGATAAGGCAGTTAGCCCTTTAGAAAAGCTTATCGAAAAAGAAAATGCTCTTGACGGTTACAAATTTTTAAGTGAAATTTTTTATGTAAAAGGTGTTGAGTATAAGAATAAGTACGATAACAATAAAGTTTTATCAGACAGTCTTGAAGCAATGAAATATTTTGACCGGGCTATCAGTATTGCCGAACAGGGAAGAAAAAAATATCCAGATGACTCTGATATTTTATTGACTTTATCTAATTCATACATTGCTGCCAATAAAATTGAAGTAGCTATTGATGCTTTCAAAACAGGCGTAGAAAAAGATCCAACGAATCAATATTATCGTTATAATTATGGAGTTCTTCTACTTGGTAAGAATGATTTCGCCGCCGCAGAAGAGCAGTTTAAAAAAGCATTGGAGATTGATCCCGAATATTATAATGCAAGTTACAACCTCGCGGTCACTTATGTAAAATGGGGAGCTTACATTAACAAAGTTGCAGATGAAAAAGGTGATTTGAATAATAAGGAATACAAAGAGAAATATCAGAAAGCGCTTCCTTACTTAGAAAAGATAGTTCAGAATAAAAAGGACGATGCTCAAATGTGGGAGCTTTTGGGTAAAGTTTATTCCGTACTCGGAATGCAAGACGATGCGGGTAATGCTTTTAAAAAAGCAGATGAGCTGCGTAAATAAAATAATTAAAAATAAAATTTAAGTTGGTTATGAATCAGAATAATACGCCCCAGGGGCAGCAAATAAATATTGAGTTAGGTGAAAAGGAAGCCGAGGGAATCTATTCGAACCTTGCAATAATCACTCACTCACCGGCAGAATTCATTATTGATTTCACACGAATTGTTCCGGGTGTTCCTAAAGCAAAAGTTCATGCTCGAATCATTTCCACTCCCCAGCATGCTAAAATGCTTATGAAAGCTTTGAAGGATAATATTGATAAGTATGAAGCCAGATTCGGAGAAATTCGGCTTGAACCTGTTCCCGCACAGCATTTTGGATTTATTCCGATGACAAAGGACGAAAAAGTTAATTAACTACTTTAGATTTATTTTTTAGTATTTAGAACCACCTGGAAACGGGTGGTTTTTTATTAACCTCAAATTAACTTCATAATTTCCACTTTAGTACGAAACTTTGGTAAGAATTACACAAAAGATCTATTTCCATTTTCCAAAACACTATATCTGACTGACTTTTACGGCATAAGGATTGAGTTTATGAATTGGAATTCTAATCGTCTTGCAATGAGAATTAGGATTATAATCAAAATTGATTTAGAAATTGAAATGGGATGATGATGAAAAGATTAATAACTGTACTTAGGATTTTACCACTTCTTTTAGTTTTAATAATCGGCTGCTTTGATTTACCTGAAGAATTAATTCTACCTGAATGGGATGTTGAGTTAAATGTTCCTCTCACAAACAAAACGTATACTCTTTATGATATGTTTCAGCCTGAATCCAAGAATGCACTAACTACTACGCTTACTGGTGACGATTTTTATTTGGTTGAATCAGACAACTATACAGCTAATTCAAAAGTTGCAGATTACATAAACCTATTGGGGCAGGGATCTACTTCACAAAGTTTTATTATCCCAGCAAACGAACCAGCGCAATCGGTTTTTATAATTTTTCCCGATGAAATTGAAATTGATCAAGCAACTTTCGTCAGCGGTTTTCTTTCATTCGCTATTCAGAATCTCTCAGCTTCAGCCATTTCATCATCTATACGAGTCCCTGGTGTAAAAAAACCTGACGGCTCGGAGCTAATAATCCATAGTAACGTTGCGGCATTCAGCAGAGATTCAATCATTTATGATTTATCAAACCATCAATATACTCTTCCACTTAATCAACCGATTCAGAATAAAAACAGCTTGCAATTAGTCGCATCTGCCAATAGTGCAATGAATGGTTCTTTTGAGACTGTAAATTTCTACTTATATGATTTCAACTTCAGTTCAATTACAGGATCGCTTCCTAGAACGTTATTAGGGAATAATCGAACTTCAGCTTCACTTAATCTGGGTGATGCGGTTGATTTTCGAGGCAAATTATTTATTAAAGAAGGATCACTGAGTTTAAGATCAGAGTATGTTTCAACTCATCAAAATATTTTTGAGTTTGAGCTTGCTAATTTTAAAGTAAACGGGATACGGAATAACGGTGAGCAAAAACTTTTAAAAAGAAATGATGGACAGGCTTTGACTTTTAGGTTAGTCAATGGAGTTTACGATCTCACACTTAATGAAAGCAATAGCAACATAACAGAATTTATTTCATTTCTTCCAGATTCTATTGTGATTTCTTCAGAGTACATTCTAAATCCTTCGAATGATAATGTTATCGGGACAGTTACCAATCAAGATTCAATTAAGTTTTCAACTCAATTTTCCACTAAAAGTATTTTTGCAATTAAGCAAACCAACTTCATTGATACACTTGAAATTGATTTGAGTGAAGATGATCGAGATAAAATACGTGATGGGATGGGAGCTGATCTAAATATTTATCTTGAAAATGCAATTCCAATTGATGCATTTGTTAAAGCAACCCTCACAGATGAAAATTATTCTCCGCTTTTCACTCTCACAAAAAATCAAAACGGGGTTGATTCATTGCAGTTTCTTGGAAGCCAGGTGAATAATAACACGGGACAAATAATTTCTCCGACAATTACATTAAATACAATTGCACTTGATTCAGCAAAAATTATGCAGTTATCCAATGCACGTTATGCAATCATCTCAACCACGGTGAATACAAAAAATGCCACCAATGAAAACCCAAATCCGCCAACCGTTCAATTTAAATCTTCTGACTGGCTGAATATGAAATGTTATGGTAAAGTCAAATATCATTTGAGTCCGGAGGAGAAATAATCATGAAAAATATTTTTAACCGCAGAAATTTATCAATCATAATTCTTTTGGCGATTGTCTTTTCTTCTCGCGCATTTCCGCAGTTTGGCTCTTCAGGCACTGTTGATGCAAGAAGCACAGGATTAGCGAAAACTTATAATTCAACATCAATGGGAATTTATTCGATCGGAATAAATCCAGCCAATCTTTCAATGATGGGTGAAAGTTCTGTGGAATTTTCAACTATCATTCCTTTACCATTAATTTCCTTTCATTCAGGAACAGATTTCCTGTCAATGAATCAGCTTAATTATTATTTCGGAGGTGTTGATGGAAAATCAAGAGTTCTGACTGAAAGCGATAAGCAAAACTTCAATGATCTTTTTTCTAATGGAGGATCTGTATTTGCTAATTTCTCCACTTCACTTTTTAGCTTTGCTATGAAACCCAGCATTGAAGCTGGAACATTTTCATTATCAATTATTGATTTTGCAGGTGGTAACTTTACAATCCCTCATGCAATTGTTGATTTAGGATTAAATGGAAATCAACCGGGGAAAAAATATGATTTCAATGATGAGAAATTTAAAAGCTGGTGGATAAGAAATTATGGAATATCATATTCACGAGAATTTCAATTAGAATCTGAAAGTTGGCTTAAGAATATTTCTGCTGGAGTATCATTCAAGCTTGTTCACGGGTATTATTATGCCGGAATTGAAAAAGTGAATACAAATCTTGAAACCGGAACACATAATGAGATTCAAGGTAATGCAGATATGATTGGTTACTCAGCTTTTTCTGATGGCTTCGGTGTGAAATATGATTTTGATTCTTTGCAGCATCAATCGCAATTTGGTTTGTTTATGCCTCCTGCCGGCAATGGTTTTGGATTTGATCTTGGACTCTCTTTTTTGCTGGAAAATAATTTGAATATCTCTTTGGCTTTAACAGATATCGGCAGCATAAGTTGGACAAAAAATATAGCAAAGTTTTTTGCTACAGGCGCAATCCTTATTGATGATTTGACAAATCAAGAACAATTAGATTCTCTGAAAGATAAATTTACCGGAGATGCTGAAAGGATAGAAAGTTTTTCAACAGGTTTACCAACTGTTTTTAGATTCGGTTTGGGTTATAAATTAAACGAAGAAGATAATTTCCTTCCAGGAACATTACTTTTAGGACTCGACTATAATCAAGGTTTTAATGATTTACCCGGCAACAGCAAAACTCCCCGTGTTTCATTTGGTTTTGAATGGAAACCCGGAGACTGGATTCCTTATTTTCGAAGCGGCGTTTCTTTAGGTGGATCTGATGAATTTGCTTGGGCAGTTGGATTAGGTATGTACACCGGCGTTATCGAATTCAATTTTGCAACATCATATTTCCAAACTATTGTAGCACCGAATTCTGCAAAGCAAATTTCAGTTGCTTTTGGTTCGAGGTGGAAGTTTTAAGTTATTGACGAATGCGGGGTAAATTAATTAATGCTGCCGCAAGAAAAATTAAATTTGCAAACCATGCTGTAAGCATTGGATCAATTGCTCCATTTTTTCCGAATGCTTGACTAACTTTCGAGAAAACTAAATAAATAAATGTAACTAAAATATTTATTCCTATCTGAACAGCTAATCCTCCGCGTCTCCTTTTAGCTGCGGCAAGCGGAATTCCAAATAACACAACTACAATGCTTGACATTGAAAATGAAAATCGTGAATAATACTCGATCAATGTATTTTTAGGATCAGTTCCTTCTCTGACTTGTGAACCTATCAACTTTTTAAGATCATCTAAATTCATCTCTTCGGGCTTTTGCTGTTTTGAAGCTAAATCATCTGGATGAAAATTGAGATCTGAGAAAGTTAATTGGTTAAAATAGCTTGCTGATTGTCTTTCCGAACTGAAAAATCTTTTTACGCCATTTTCAGCGATCCATTTTCTTGAGGTTGTATCATAAGTCATCTTCGCAGCATCGGTACGTGAAATCATTTTTGTCGGATCAGCAACATCAAACTCCTGAATGCTGATACGATGAGCTTGATTCTGAGAATTGTCGAAGTATGCAATATTTACAATCCTTGATGCAGAATCTTTAAAGAAAATGTTGCTTCCTGTAAAAACAAATCCTCTGTTCAAATATTTCCGTTCAAGGTTTACCTTCACCGAATTGGCATGAGGAACAACATAACCTGCAAAATAAATAGATAAAGCACAAATAAATAAAGTTGTGATGAGAAAAGGAATCATGAATCGAAAAAGACTTACACCACTGGCTTTGATTGCGGTTATCTCGCTGAGATTAGCTGCCTTACCTGCTGTGAATAAAGCTGCAAAAAGAACGGCAACTGGAGTTATTAGCTTTATAATTTCGGGTGAAAAGACCAGGTAATAATTCAATATAATATCCATTGATACATTCTGGTCAATGAAATCATCTAAGTTTTCCATCATATCAATCACGACAAATATTAATGTGAATGCGAGTAAACCAAAAATTATGGTGAGAAGGAATTGTTTTACCAGATATTTATCAAGTATTTTCATTTATTCGTCTACAACTTCCTCTTGAGGTGTCCATGTTTTAGGAATTAATTTTTTGAACCAATTAAATTCTAATGTGATCGTTTCTTTTACAGATTTCATTGTAAGTAAAATTCCGGCAGCGCCCAACAAGAAATTTGCTGACCACATACCCACAAAAGGTGAGACCATGTTTCTATCTGCAAGTTTTTCACCCCCAATTAAGAATGCCCAATAAATTAAAAAGAAAAATAGACTTATGCTTGCAGCCATTCCAAAGCCGCCTTTGCGCGTCATTACTCCTAAAGGAGCACCGATTAAAACAAAAATAATGCATGCTGCAGGTATAGAATATTTTTTATAAATCTCAACCCGGTATTTATTTATTTCACTTTTCGTGAATTCAACTCTCTTTACATTTGAGAGAATAATATTTCTCACCGTATTCATCCTTTCAATTGCCTTAGCATAAACAAATTCTTTACCTGCTGTTTTGTAGTATGCTTGAGACTCTTTTGAAATTGAATCCTTAAAGAAAAATTTATTGGTTTCACTTGCAAGACTTGTTAATTGGTTGTTTTGAATTGCTTGCAGACTGTCTATTATATATTTCATATCGTGGGAGCTGAGTTCCCTGTCACCACGAGGTCCACCAGGAGTTGATTGTTGAAAAGAAAATTGATCGGCATTCATTGTAATTCGATGATTGACAAATACAAGCTTACGATACATATTTTTTCTCATCGTTTCCGACTCATGAATCTCACCGCGCTCAAGTTCCATAATAAGTTTTGTCTGATCTTTCGAAAAATAGATTTTACCTTTTTCGGCAGTAACAACATTTATTTTTGCCGGATCGGTATAATCATAAATGGTCACTCCTTCCAATTCACTCGAATTTTTTTCAATCTTTCTGACAAGGATGGCATAATTATTTACTTCCTGAGAAAATAATCCCGGCTCTAAAGATAGAGTTGGTTTTGTGCGGCTGATATCAAATGTTAACAATTTTGCTTTATGATTAGCATCAGGCAGAACATCGTTATTAAACAGGATAAGCAAATAACAAAGCACCGCACTTGCAATCAAAGGTCCAATCATCATTTTCCATAAGCTTACACCAGACGACTTGATAATTGTAATTTCATTGTTTTGGGACATGGCTCCAAAAGCCATAAGCGTTGAAACAAGGCATGCCATTGGAACAACCAATACTAACATCCATGCTAAATTGTAAGTAATTAGCTGAAGCACAATAAATGTATCAAGCCCCTTGCCTACAAGCCGATCAGCGAACTTCATTAAAAATTGAAGAAGGAATATGCATATCAGGGTAAAGACCGAAAATACAAATGGTGCAAAATGACTTTTAAGTATATAGCGGATTAATATCATATAATAAAAATAACATTGCTTTTACTGTTTAACAACAATTTAGAATTGTTGTTTTGATCAGCTTTCTTTCTGCTCCAATAACTGTCTTCCGAATTAGTGCGCAATTATTTAAGTTTATGATGAAAAAGTTTGAAAAATTTAGTTCAGAATTGTTTTTCATAAACTAATTTAGTTTATCATAAATATGTATACTTTTTTCAAGTCCACTGAATATCTATTTTTTATACTAATCCCACGCTTCAGCGTGGGGAGTACAATACTAAGAATAAAGGAGGGCTTTAGCCATGAATCAATTCGCCAAAAGCGAATCAATAAAATATAAGATAACTTCAAAAAGCAAGAAGAGCACAATAGAAAATGACTTCCAAAGATGAAGATGAAAAATTTATGACAACGTTGGGTCTAGTCATCATGGCTAAAGCCCAAATCGGGATATCCCATTGGAGGTTACCCCACGATAAATCGTGGGGTTATTTCAAGCCCGAAGAGATGGCTTCGACATAGTATCCATTATTATGATGAACCATTGATTTAAAAATTTATGAACTATCACTGCATTAATTTATTGGAGGAAAAAAGTGGAAGAAGTAATTAAATATATTAATGAAAATCGTGAAATTTTCATCAACGAACTGAAAGATTTTCTAAGAATTCCCAGCATCAGCACGCTTGCCGAAAATAAAAAAGATATAAACTACTGTGCAAATTTCGTGATGGAAAAGTTGAAACAAGCTGGAATGAGCCGCGTTGAAGTATTTCAATCCGAAGGGCATCCCATAGTTTACGGTGAGTGGCTTGGTGCACCGGGGAAACCAACAATTTTAATCTATGGTCATTATGATGTTCAGCCTGTTGATCCAATTGATTTGTGGGACAGCCCGCCCTTTGAACCAACAATTAAAGATGGAAAAATTTATGCTCGCGGTGCTACGGATGATAAAGGGCAAGTCTTCATGCATTTCAAGAGTGTCGAATCATTCTTCAGAACAGTTGGTAGTCCTCCGCTGAATATTAAATTCTTAATTGAAGGTGAGGAAGAAATTGGCAGTGAACATCTTGAACCATTCATAAATAATAATCTCGAACTATTAAAGTGTGATGCTGTTCTGATTTCAGATACTTCGCTTTACGCACCGGGTATTCCAACTTTAACTTATGGTTTGCGCGGATTAGCTTATATGGAAGTTGAAGTAACAGGTCCGGATAGAGATCTACATTCCGGTACTTTTGGCGGTGCAGTTGGAAATCCGATTAATACTTTGGCGCAAATGATTACTAAACTGCATGACAAAGACGGAAAGATTACTATTCCGGGATTTTATAAAGATGTTGTAAAGCTGACAAAAAAGGAAAGGGAGAATTATAAATTGTTAAAATTCTCTGAGAAAAAATTTGCTAAAGAATGTGGTGTTTCAAAGCTTCATGGGGAAAAAGGATTTTCTTCTCTCGAAAGAACCTGGGCAAGACCGACACTTGACTGTAATGGAATTTTCGGCGGCTTTACAGGCAAAGGAGCTAAAACGGTTCTACCGTCAAAAGCTACGGCTAAAATCAGTATGAGGTTAGTGCCAAACCAGGATCCGAATAAAGTTGCAAAACAATTTACGAAGTACATTCAACAATTAGCTCCCAAATATGTTAAGATAAAAGTATCGAATCTTCACGGTGGTTTTCCCAGCATGACATCATTGGACAGCAAAGCTTCCATTGCTGCAGCTAAGGCAATGGAAAAAGCTTTTGGTAAGAAAACAGTTTTCATTCGTGAAGGCGGCTCAATTCCTATTGTTACTGTATTTGCAAAAAAACTAAAAGCTCCTGTAGTTTTAATGGGACTTGGATTGAATTCTGAAAATTTGCATTCACCTAATGAGCATTTTGATTTGAATCATTTTCAACTTGGAATTATTAGCTCTGCAAATTTTATCGAGGGATTTTCGGCAGTTTAAAAAACAGATAATTATTTATAAACCCACGACTGAAGTCGGGGCTAATTATATGAACTATCTAAATAAAAAACTTATTATGACTAATATTTTGATAAAACTTTTTACGATTATCGCTTTGATTTTCTTGTTCGGTTGTGATAAACAGAATGAAAAGATTAAAGATGGAAAATCATCTCAAGAAGAAAATGCGTATTCGCCGGATAGAGATGCAGATATTCAAAGATACAACATAGAAGTTCGTAAAAAGCAAACTGCACAAAGATTTCCTTGCGATACAATTTCTCTAATGGAATTTGTTTTGAGTTACTTTCCGCAAGGTTCCTATTTAGTTAGCGATGACAGAACTACAACATATGAGCCGCCAAATCCAGCAATCTTATATTATCCTGAGGACAGGCAGTCTATATTTGGGGTTATTGCTCGATCAAAACCGGGAGAGAGACTGATCGAAGTAAAAAATATTGTAGGTTATGACCAAAGTTTTATTGATCTTGACAGTACAGAACTCGGCACCGCTTTCTTCTATCTTGTTTTGTTCAAGTGCGAGAATGGATATTTTAAAATAATTTGGGAAGCTCCAATCCCTTCCCATGGCGGTTTTAATTATATCGCTATTCAAAAATGGAATTATAACGGGACAAAATTCATAAGAACAAATTTTCATTACGCTCAGGGAGTCGGGAACATCAGCTATAATTATTTTTTAATTGATGGACTGGAAAAGCCGCCGCATTTGCTGATGACTTATGAGGGAATAAATTTCAAAAGAACAATTGCAAATATTAATCATGATGAATTTCCCGATTATTATGAGCATATTTACTACGATGATGGTACAAAAATAATTCCCGGTGATTCAATTGCTTTTGTTTGGAATCAAAAAGACAGCGTGTATCAAAATCTTCTCAATAAGAAGCACACTCGACCTTACTGAAGGTATTTTTATCATATCTATCTAATATAAATTTCTTATTTTTTATTCTAATATTATATTGCACATTACATCCAAAAGAAATAAGGGAATAAGGTTATATTTCAATAGGTTATTTGTTTTACTAAGGTTAAATAAAAATAAATATCTACTTGCTGAATAAATGTCTAAAATCAAAAACCTTAGTAACATAAAGAAGAGGGGTTATTTAGCCTTATTACCTTATTTTCAAAATTGAGGCTAAATTTACTATTAGAAACTTCTTTCCGACTCCAAGAAGATTTTTCTTTTGGAATGAGAGAGAAGAATTAAATAAAAGAAGGATTGAATTCGGAAACATTTTAATCTATCTGACACTGATAATTAGTTAAACTTTATTCCTATTTCATATTTATTATGCACAGCAGTTTTTTTTCTTAAAATTTATAACTGATTTATTTTTCTAATTCTCCAGATTTAATTATATTTTTTAGAAATAACTTTGGGTTTTAGCAGTAATTGATTTATGGATGAATAAACGATAAATATCAAAAGGAGCATAATGGAAGAAATAAATACGACATCATCTCAATTTCCGGATATTACAGACCAAGCGGATAATTCTTCGAAGAAAGACTTTAGTAGAGTTGGTTTGAAAAGTATTTCTGTTATTGAAAGCGAACTGAATTCACTTTATACCGGTGTTGGTATGCGTGATATTTCATATTCATGTTTTATCGAATTGAGAGGAAATGATGTGCTCGATTTCCTTCATAGGATTAGTACAAACTCTGTAAAGAATTTGGCTAAGGAAGAAGTGGCAAAAACTATTTTCACAACTGAAAAGGGACGGATAATTGACATTGTCACAATTATTAATTTAGATGAGTATCAGCTTTTAGTATCCAGCCAAGAGCATCAAGAAAAGATGATGATGTGGCTTAATAAATATGTAATCTCCGATGACGTTAAGATTAATAATATAAATGGTAAATATACTTTGTTAGAAATGCTTGGTCCGCAGGCAGATTCATTCATGACATTAATCAGCGGAAACATTGTGAACAATATTAATCCGAATACAATAAAAATTATTAATACCGAAGGAATAATTTTCTTTTTGATGAAACATTTCGATTATAATGGTCAGCTTATTTATTGGATTTTAGCCGACCCGGTTTACGCACAAAAGCTTATCCGGTATATGATTGAGAATAAAGATCCGTTTAATTTTAATTTGATTGGTGAAGAAGCATATTCTCATTACAGGATTGAAAATGGAGTACCAACAGCACCGAATGAAATAAACGATCTTTACAATCCTCACGAAGTAGGATTGATGCAGCTTGTGAATACAACAAAAGGATGTTACATCGGGCAGGAAGTTATTGCACGGCTTGATACTTATGATAAAGTTCAAAAAAGCTTATGCGGATTTATGTTTTCCGAAACAATTAATGATTACGAAAAATTTTTATTGTTTGATGAGTCAAATGTTGAAGCAGGAAACATCACTTCAACAATTTATTCTTATAAATTTAAAAGACATATCGGAATTGGATTTGTAAAACGAAAGCACTTTGAAGAGGGAACAGTTCTGTTAGCGAAAAACGCTGATAGGAATCCAATTAAGGTTACTGTTAAAAAGCTGCCATTTAAAAAGTGAAGATATATACAAAAACCGGCGACAAAGGAGAAACGAGTCTTTTCGGCGGTGAGAGAGTATCTAAAAAATCTGATAGGATTGAAGCATACGGCACAGTTGATGAACTTAATTCCTTTATCGGCTTGGCTATAACTGAAGTATATGATTCTGATGTAAAAGATTTGCTTCTAAAAATTCAAAATCAATTATTTATTGTCGGTTCAGATTTAGCAACTCCGAAAAACAGTAAAACATCAAAGCTCAAAATTCAGCGGGTCACACCAAAATTTTATAAAGATATTGAAAAAGCTATAGATCACTTCGATGCTCAATTGGAAAGCTTAAAAAATTTCATACTTCCAGGGGGATCAAAAAGTGCTTCATTGCTTCACGTATGCAGAACCATTACCCGCAGAGCCGAACGCAGAGTTGTGGCATTAAATAATACGGTGAAGGTAGGCAGCAATATCATTATATTTCTTAACAGATTATCTGATCTTTTCTTTGTTCTTGCTCGTTATGAAAATAAGTGTTCAAAAATCCACGATATTAAATGGACACCCTAACTACAGTTTGCTTGCTGCCGATTGTCAATTGCCAACTGATTCCCGGGGGTGAATTTGGTTTCGACGGGGTTAAAGAAGCTTAGAACTGCGCACCGTGTTCCCCAGAGTACACGTAAAACAATTGGGACAAAAAATAACTGGCGAATATAACTACGCCTTAGCTGCTTAATTAAATAAGCAGCCGTTCACTAAATTTTTTCATGCCGGGATTTGGATGAACGTCGTTTAGGTATGATAGCCGATTCTGTCGCTTGTTCAGATAAGGTGAATTCAATAGCAAGCAGACTTTATGTGATCTTTGTTTGTTTAATAGCATGAAGCCATAAATAAACAAACTATGTGTGTAGAGGTTCTTTGGATCTTAACTTCGGACGCGGGTTCGACTCCCGCCACCTCCACAATATCCCTTATTTTATAAGGAGTTATAGATATTTCTTACATTATTCTTACGATAATACTTACTGAAAACCTAGATTTTTCTAATAAAAGCATAGAAGACTTTCATTTAGATTTAATCATTCATTAGAAGAAAATCAATTCTTTCGTCCGCTTGCTCATACAGAAGCCTTATCCCCAAGAAAAACAAAAACTAAATGAAGTAACTATTGGAAACCTTCTGCTTTGTTTACCAGAAACGAAATGAAGCTTTATAAGCGAAAATTAAATTTGAAAGTTCATCCATTTAGAGTAAGGACGTTGAAATTTAATTTTATGGAAATTCTTTTTATCAATGTAAGAAGAATGCGTATTTTTCTATAAGAATATTTAGAGGGTTGAATTAAAATTTGGTTACAAACAGATACTAGGAAGTATTTGAATTTTTAAGTGATTTATTAGGTATTATTACTTAGATAATTTAAATGTAATTAAAAAAAATAAAATCAGTGGAATGTTATGGCTATTAAAGTTTCTTTCGAAGGATCTACCACAAGTTTAATTAATAAAATCAAAAAAGCAGCCAATGATAACAATGGTAATTTCACTGGCGACGAGAATAAGGGTAAAATAGAAATTTCAAGATTTGGAGCAAGAATGCTCGGAGCATATAAAATTGAGGGAAATATTATCACTGTTGAAGTATTAAAAAAACCATTTTTTATTTTAGAGAAAATGATCCAAAAAGAAATTAAAAAAATAATCGGATAACCCATTTTATTTTTTTGAAAATTGGTAGATAAGTGCGCATTAGTAGGATAATTTCAAACATGATTGTGTAACTGAAGCTAATAAAGAAGAAAGGTGAAGCTCCAAACCGCATTTCGACAAACCATATCTTTAGTCACTATAAGGTAAAGTTTCATGATTGGTATCATTTTCGACTTTTAGGATTTCTGTAACAATGTAATTGCTCATACCACGCCAAGGAAGCGAGTGCAGATATTCTTTATAACGAACCTCTACAAATTTACCACTTGAACGTTCAAGAACTTTAGCAACTCCATCGGCAACGACGCTGAATTCGAACTCATTGCTTTGCAAAGCTCCAGGGGTAGGAGTTTTAAAACCTATTTGAATCAATCGACCTTCCCAGGTTTTAAAAACGTAACCTTTTTTTACAAGAAAATTAAGATTGCCGGCTTTGACACCCTCACCGAAAACAAAATAATATCTCCACCAGAATATGAAACAAAGAATTATTATTAAGACTGGTATTACGATCTTTAAAAATTTTTTCATTTTTTAAGAGTGCTCCTTGAATGAATGTTTCACTGCTATTATGACGCAATATTGCTATTGAATAAAGGCTATGATAATATTGTTATAAGAACAAGGAAAGCTCAGACATAAAGGCTGAGACTACAAAAAAATTATTTGATTATTCTTGGATTGAAGATCTGGCCTTTTTCATTACGGAAGCACGGCCTTTGTAGAGTGTTTTACGGCTTGCGTACATATAGCTTGTGCCGACTACTTCTTTATTTCCAGCTACAAGATTGAAATAGACTTTTTTGCTGCTCTTGGCTTTATTGATGATAAACCTTTCTTTTTTTACTGCATTTCTTTTTACAGAAGCAATACCATTTAAGCAAGCTCCTCTTGTGTTATAGCCCTCGCTGTGAAGAATGTTTTTTGCATTAGCGGCGAATAAGCGAAAACGGAACAGGCCGGATTTGTCTTTGTAGATTTGATATTTGGGATAAGACATGATGACCCCTTTGATTTTAGTTGGGGATTGTTATTACAAAAATAATATAAAAATAA
>Ga0105106_10002022_pt1 | contig 14541 bp, 6 predicted proteins | sample PPLLaktember2015_5_FD_79109 | JGI IMG/M metagenome (GOLD analysis project Ga0105106, IMG submission 79109) | Freshwater sediment microbial communities from Prairie Pothole Lake near Jamestown, North Dakota, USA - PPLs Lake P8 Core (1) Depth... | ecosystem: Environmental > Aquatic > Freshwater >...
CGACGGCGAGGACCGTGTCCCGCAGGCTGACGCGCGGCCCGGCCGGACGACGAGGCCGATCGCGGCCGGGGGCATCGAGATCCCGCACGAGCTGGACGATGGCGGCAGGCACCTCGGCAACGACCGGCAGATCCGGATTGCCGTACGACGCCAACTGGGCCTGGCGATCGGTGCCGACGGCCTTGAGCACGTGGTTCATGCCCTGGACTACGACCAGCCGCGCGTCGGCCTTCGCGGCCTTGAGCGCCTCGGCTTCCGCCACGGGGACCTGAATGTCCGTCGTGCCTTGCAGCAGGAGCGCGGGCATCGACAGCCGCGCGATTTCCTCGGTGGGGACGTACTTGAACCACGAGATCAGATACGGCTGGACGCTGGGCCGATAGAGCGAGACCAGTGCGAACGGTACCGTCGCGGTCGTCTTGCACGCCTCGAGGCCGGCGAGGATTTCTTCACTGGCCGTCCAGAGCGCCGGCAGCGGCCCAAGCTGGGGCTTCAACTGGTCGCGCAGCACCTCGGTCGCGCGTCGGGCGATGCCGGCGATCGAGACGAACGCATCCGCCCGGGCAGCCCTGGCTGCGAGCATGCCGATGAGGGAGCCCTCGCTGTGGCCGATGACGACGATGCTTCCGAAGCGAGCGTCGTTGCGCAGAACGGAGATCCAGGAGGCGGCATCGGTGACGAACGTCTCGAACCGGAGATCCGCTTCAGCCAGTCCCGTCACCAGACTGCCACCGATTCCGCGCTTGTCGTAGCGCAGCGACGCGATACCCTGCGCCGCGAGCGCGTCGGCCAGGAGCGTGTACGCGTTGTTCTTGCCCGGCAGCGCGGCGGAGTTGCCGTCGCGATTGGTCGGCCCCGACCCGGCGATGATGAGCGCGACGGGCACTTTGCCGCCGGCAGACGGCACGAGCAACGTGCCGGCGACCTTGCCGCCGGTCACGGGGATCTCCACCTGCTGCTCGACCGGCGCCGGCGTCTGACGGGCGACGAGGTCCGCCGGCGCGTTCCAACTAGCCAGCCAGAGTACGGCCACCAGACCCGCGACGGTGTTCCTGCGACCGCTCACCGGTCGCCTCCGCCCCCCGCGCGGATCTTCGCGATGGCGTCGAGCCCCGCGTCGAACGCCTTGACCGCGTGCACCATGGTCTCGACGGCTCGCACATAGAAACCCAGCGTCATCGTCTCGAAATCGTCGCTGGCCTTGTGGTGATTCTCGAAGTCCTCGACCCCGAAATAGAGGCACGGGATCTTCGCCTGACAGAACGGGAAGTGATCGGACGACCGCGTCCAGTCCTCGATGTCCTTCTGGGCCGGGTCGTCGTGGCCCATGATCAGTTTGATCGGCGCGCCGGCGTTCGCACGCTCGATGTATGGCTTGAGGAACGGCTGCTGGTGTGTGCCCGAGACGAAGAACTTGTCGTCCGGGTCGCGCCCGATCATGTCCATGTTCACGTTGAGCACGAGCGCGGACGCGTCCACGGGCGGCGCCTGCACGAAGTGGCGCGCTCCGCGCAGTCCGCTCTCCTCGGCGTCGAGCGCGGCGAAGATGAGCGAGTTGGCCGGCCGGTTCGCATTGAAGTGCCTGGCCAGGGCGAAGAGCGCGGCCGTTCCGGAAGCGTTGTCGTCCGCGCCGTTGAAGACCTCGCCGTTGCGCACCCCCACGTGATCGTAGTGCGCCGTGATCACGATGAACCGGTCTGGTGTGCGCGCACCGCGGACGAGACCGATCACGTTCACGCCCCGGCGCTCCGGCGCCGCCCCGCCTCCCGCGCCTCGTCCCGCGGTAAACGTGAAGGGTTGGAGGTACTGCTCGCCGAGCGGCTCGATGCCCGAGGCTTTGAATCGCTCGATGACGTACGCCCGCGCCTTCTCGCCGCCGGGCGTCCCCACCTGGCGGCCCTGCATGTCGTCGGCTGACAGCGTCCGCAAGTCGAGCACGAGCTGTGCGGCATCGATGAGTTCGCTTCTGGGGCCGGCCTGGCGGGCGGCCGCCGACGCTGTGACGAGCGCGACCGCGGCGAGCGCGGCAGTCGCATTGCGCATTCTGAAAACCATGCGCAAGAGAGTATCGCGCTTGACGTTCCACGGCCAGTAAGGTCTACTGGCCCGTTTGTGATCCACCTCGGCATCTTCCTCATCACGCTCTCGGGACTCGTCTTCGAGGTCAGCCTCACCCGCATCTACTCCGCCACGATCTGGTACCACTTCACGTTCATCGCGGTGTCGGTGGCTCTGCTCGGCTGGGGCCTCGGCGGGTTCGCGCTGCATCTGGCCAAGCGCCGGGGGCTCGTGCCGACGATGGATCGCGCCGCGACGCTGACCCTGATCTACGCCGCCGCCCTTCCCGCCTGCCTCGCTCTCATCGCCCGGATCCCGTTCAGTCCGGCCGTGCTGCCCGTCTACTTCCTGGCGCCGCTCGTGCCTTTCTTCATCGCCGGCATGGCGCTGTCGATGATCTTCGACCTCCGTCGCGAAACCAGCGGCTCGCTCTACTTCGCGGATCTGCTGGGCGCGTCGCTCGGCGCGCTGGCCGTCACGTTCCTCCTGCAGAAGTTCGGGGGAGAAACCGCCGTGCTCCTCTCGGCGCTGGCGCCATGCGCCGCCGCGGCCTGCCTGTCGCCCTCCGCGCGCGTCCGCACCGTTGCGCTCGTCGTCGGGCTGGTCGTCGGGGCAGGCGCGGTCACGAACGAGTCGACGGGCCTCCTTCGCGTCGCGCCCGGCGGGCTCAAAGCCATGCGTCGCCAGATGGACGAGCTGCCCTCGGCGCGCGTCGCCCAGACCGGGTGGAACGCCTACTCGCGCATCGACGCCGTCGAGGGATTCCCTTCTCCCTATCTTGCTCGTCTCTACATCGACTCGGACGCCTGGACCAGCATTCTCGAATGGGACGGCGACCTCGATAGCGTGCGCGACATGCGGGACTGGTACAGGGCGCTGCCCTTCAAGCTGGTGCCGAACGCGCACACGCTGGTGATCGGCCCGGGCGGCGGATCCGACGTGCTCGGGGCGCTGGCCTCCGGCAGCCGCAAGGTCACGGCCGTCGAGCTCAATCCGCTGATGCTCCAGTTCGTACGCCACTATGGCGCGCGCGCCGGAAATCTCTACGACCGGCCGGACGTCGAGGTCATCCCGAGCGAGGGCCGCAACTTCATCAGCCGCACGACGTCGACGTTCGGCGTCATCTGCCTCGGCTTCGTCGACTCGTGGGCGTCGGTCGCGTCCGGCGGACTTTCGCTGTCCGAAAACTACCTCTACACGACGCAGGCCTTCGCGGGGTACTTCGACAGGCTGGCCGACGACGGCCTCCTGACGATCCTGCGGTGGGATGTGGACATTCCGCGGCTCGTCGCCAACTCAGTCGCGCTTCTCGGCGCCGAGGAAGCCTCGAAGCGCATCGTGGTGCTGCTCGAGCGGCGCGAAGCCACGCGCGATGATCCGCCGCAGATGATCTTCATACTGAAGAAGCGGCCGTTCACCGAGGCCGAAACCGCGGCCATCATGAGCGATTGGCCCATGGCGCGCCCGGTGATTGTGCCAGGCCGTCACGTCGACGCACCGTACGCCGACCTGCTCGCCGGGCGCCAGACGCTCAAACAATACGACGCGGCGTCGCCCGTTCGCGCCGGCGCCGTCTTCGATGACAGCCCGTTCTACTTCGCGACGGATCGCCCGCTCGGGATGCCGCGGCGCATGGCGATCTCGCTGGGGGTGCTCCTCGTGCCCGTGATCGGGCTCCTGGTGGCGTTCGGCGCGTTCGGCAAGCCCGCCGGCGAAGCGACTGCACCGTACGTCTGGTCGCTCGTGTACTTCGCCTGCCTCGGCGCCGGGTTCATCACGGTGGAGCTCGCGCTCCTGCAGAACCTCACGCTGCTGCTCGGCCACCCGATCTTCACGCTGTCGCTGCTGCTGTTCACCGTGCTCGCCGCGGGCGGCATCGGCAGCGCGCTCAGCCGTCACGTCCCGGCCCGGCTGGCCTGCGGCGTCGTGGCCGCGCTCGCCGTGATCTACGCGTTCGGCCTGCCCAGTCTCGTGCCCCGCCTGCTGGCGCTCGGACTCTCCGCACGAATCGCGATCGCCATCGCGATCATCGCGCCGATTGGACTCGCGATGGGCACGCCGTTCCCCCGCGGCCTCCGCCGCGCCGGCACCGGCCCACTCCCGCCCCCGCCGTTCTACTGGGGACTCAACGGCGTCATGTCCGTCGTCGGTTCCGTCGGCACCGTCGTCATCGCCCTGGCGATGGGCTTCAAGGCCGCGATGATCGCGGGAGCGCTGTGCTACGTCCTGGCCGCCACCGCCGCGAGGGTCATCGACCGCCCGATACCGCGATAACCCGATGGCCCGATCCGATAACCCGATAACCCGATTTCGATAACCCGATAATCGGATTGTCGATATACCGATAAGGCAGCTACCCCGATAGATCGATTACCTGGGGTCGATCTTCCTCCCCACCCCGAGGTTGTCGAAGTTCATGATCGCGTTGAACACGAACGTGTAGCTGCCCACCGTCGAACCACGCCACACGGGATTGAACGCGAACAGCACGACGTGGCCCTTGTCGATCGGCACATCCACCACGGCGGGACGCTGCGCGATGCCGCCGCCGCCCTGCAGGAGACCGGACACGAGTAGTTCGTTCTGATCCCCGAAGCGGAGCGCCACGCGCGGGCGATGCGCTGGCGGGATGATCCCGGCCGGCGTTCGGAGCTGTTCGTCGGTCGGCAATGCGTATTCCCACGGTCGCGGCGCCGTGGGAGGAGTGGGCAGTTCGAAGCGCGGATCGAGTGCAGGCCGGCCCTGCACGGAGTCAGGTTCGTCCGGCGTGCCCCGCCCGGTGGCGCGCGGTCCGGCGCCCGCGCCGCGTCCCCGGCCTCCGCCACCCGCGCCGGCGTTCACCGTGAAGCTGCTGCCGTCGTCGCTGTAGATCGCGAGGCCGTCCTGTACGCCGTAGGTCAACGGGCTCGTGTCGTCGACGAGGCGTGACTTCAGGAGCGAGCCGACGACGCGGTTGCCGGTGCCGGCGGCGTTGGCGGTGACGCCGCGCGTCAAGCCGAAGTCGATGGCGAACTCGGCGCTGTTGTTCGCGCCGATATACACGCCGCCCTCGCGGACGAACCGGTCGAGATGCTGCAGGCCGTCCCAGCCGAGCCCGGGACGCATGTCGTCGGTCTCGTCGATCTTCCCGATGTTGGGCGTGAGCGGCGTCGTCTTCCAGGGCACCGGGTCGGCGAACATCGGCCGGCCCTGGATGATGCCGAGCCCGCCACCGCCACCGGGCGCGAAGATGATGACGTCGTACTTCGCGCGGAGGTTGGCGTCCTTCGCCACGTCCTGCGTGCTGATGTAGTCGTACGGCAGCCCGATCTTGTCGAAGGCGAGGCGCCACCAGCCCTCGGTCTGGGTGCTCTGCCACGTGTGCATCAGCGCCACGCGCGCCGCGCGCGCCGGGTGCGTCGCGACGGACGGCGCCGCCGCGAGTGGAATCGCGCGAATGCCGAGATCGCTCGTCACCGTGTCGAGCTCGGCGGCCGGCACGTTCGACACCAGGAACGACCCGCGCCGGAAGCGCTGTCCGCCGGATTCGAACGCCTCCTGGGCGACCTGGATGTCGGCGTTGCGCAGGCGATACCGCAGGGAGATGAGCGCCGGGTCGCCGTTGTTGTCGATGGCGACAACGGCGCTCGATGCCGGCACCGCGCCCGCGGCCGCACCCGCCACGGCCGCCGGGAGGGACATGCCGGCGACGCCGCCCGTGGCCCGCACCGGCCCCGTGACTCGCTCCACGGCGATTTCAAGTACCTGGAGATCGGTCACGCGCACGGCCTGCACGCCGAAGCCTTCAGGGAACGTCCAGCCCGTGTCGTCGTACGGGTTCGACTGAGGATCGTTCGGCGACCAGTACTGATAGTCGAGCAGCGCATCGGCGATGCGCGAGTACGGCTGGTCCATGCGGATGATGTAGCTGCCGGCCGGGAACTCGCGCGGCTCGGTCTGCGGACGCCTGGCCGGCGTTTCCTGCTGACCGGCCTCGCCGCCGCCACGTCCGCCGGCGCCGCCACCCCGCCCTTGAGTGGCGGAAGCGCCGCCTTCCCCCGCACCGCGCCCTTGGGTCGCCAGAGCGCCAGCGTCTCCGGCGCCGCGCCCCTGGGTGGCCGAAGCGCCGGCCTCCGGCGCGGAGGCCCCCCGCCCTCCACGGCCTTCCCCACTGGCGCGCCGCACTGGCACCTGAATCGTGAACGCCTGCGTGGCGCGCGACACCTCGACATGCTGCTTCTGCAGCACGCGCAGGAGCTCGGCCTGCGAGCCGTAGCGCGGATCGGACGCCGGCAGCACGTAGGCCGCCGGCCCTTCGGTGTGCGCCTTCACGATGGCCCGCTTGCTCTTCTCGTAGAAGTTGCGCAGGAAGAGCAGCTTGTTCGTCGCGAAGTAGTTGAGCGAGACGAGCAACCCGGTCTGCTGGTAGTTGTTGTTGTTCCGGAGCGACCACTGCACGCGCGGCAGCGGCGGATTCTGGCGGTACCAAGTACGCGACGTCTGATTCGGTGAAAGGGTGCGCTCGCGTGTCTCGGCCGTGCCGCCGTTGCCGAACGTCTCGTAGAGCCGGCTGATGCCGTTGTGCAGCGCGGCGATGAACATCAGGTAGCCAGGCGACCAGGTGTCGAACGTGCCGAAGGCGAACACGCCCGGCATGCCGAGACGCGTCATCTCCTGCACGTTGTTCCAGCCGATCATCTGCCACTCGTTGGCGAGCAGCGGATCAATCCACGCGTTGTAGGGGCCGTCACCGATCGTGTTGTCGTAGAGGTAGGGCACCGACTCGTGCAGGTCGTGCAGCACCTGCGCCCGCCAGCCGACGTAAGCGCCGAGCACGTTCTCTGTCAGCTTGAGCGTCACGCCCATCGCGTCGCGATTGTTGTCGTGCGCGACGTACTTGCCCCAGTAAACCAGGTTCGGCTTCGTGCGGCCCGGGTTCGCCTTCTCGTACTCGTACAGGTCGACCATGCGATCGCGTCCGTCCACCTCGACCACCGGGGTGATGAGCACGACCAGGTTGTTTCGGATGTGCTGCACGTAGGGCGACTCGTCCACGGCCAGCCGGTACGCCAGCTCCATCAGCGCTGTGGGGGCACCCGCCTCCCCCGAGTGAATCGCGCCCGTGATGTAGTACACCGGCGCCGCGCGCCGCGCGATCTCGTCCGCGACGGCGTCGTCCAGCTTGATCGTGCGGGGGTCGGCCAGCTTCTCGAGGTCCGCGCGGTTGGCCTCGAGCCGTTTCATCAGCGCCTCGGACGTGATCGCGACCGCGATCATGTCCCGTCCCTCTTCGCTCTGACCGATCGAGTACACCTTCACGCGCGGCGAGGCCTTCTCGAGCATCCGCATGTAGTCGTGGACTTCCTTCGAATACGGCAGCTTGCCCGGCGCGCCCGCGATGTTGCCGAGTGCCGCCATCGGTGTCGGCACGCTCTTCGAGGCCGGGAGGTAGTCGACGAGCGGAGACAGGAAGAAGGTCTCGGTCGTGTACTCCTTGATCTTCTTCGTGTATTCCTCGTCTATCGGCTGATTCGGGTCGCGGCCCGGTCTGGCCGTTGCGACGTCGCCGTTCGTCGCGGACGGCCGTGGCGCCTGGCGCGCCTGGTCGGCCAGCAGCAACACCGGCATCGCGGCGAGCGCCGTGCCCAGAAGCAGACGAGAGAACCAAGTGGTACGTGCCATGCGCGCCGACCCTCCTCTTCCACCTTCGCGGAAACGCTCGCTTTGCTCGCCGCTTCGGCCCACAAGCCTCGAGCCCCGAGCCCCAAGCCTCGAGCCAAGTCTCGAGCCCCAATTCTCGAGCCGGGAAAGGCATTGTAAGTGAAGCCTGAGGCTCGTACCCTCTTTTGCCATGCGCACATTGCTCACCGGCCTCGCGGCGGTCGCCGTAATGGCGGCGGCCGCCACCGCGGGGTCCGACCATGCCGCCGTGGCGCCACAAGCAGGCACTCCAGTCCCCACGCCGGGCGGAAGGGCGGCGGCGCCGGCGCCACGCACCGGCACCGGCGTGTTGATTGGACGAGTCGTTGAGGGCGAGTCCGGCCGCCCCGTACAAGGCGTCCTTGTCTCGCTGACCGGCAGCGGCGCGACGCAGAAGGTCCAGGTCGACGGACAGGGACGCTTCCTCTTCACCAATCTGCCCGACGGCGAGTTCCAGATCGGCGCCACGAAGGCCGGCTACTTCGGCGGACAGTCGGGACAGCGCGCCCCCAAGGGGCCCGCCCGCCCGGTCGCCCTGGGCGCCGCGGAACGGAGAGGCGATCTCACGCTCCGGCTGTGGAAGTTCGCGGTCATTGCCGGACGCGTGGTCGGCGACAACGGCGAACCGGCCGTCGGGCTCGACGTGAATCTCATCGAGCGCCGGCTCGTCGATGGCCAGCGAGTCATGGCCAACCGGCCCTTCCCCACGGTGACGACCGACGACCGGGGCGCCTTCAGATTCAGCAACGTCCTTCCCGGCGAGTACCTCGTGCTCGCGCGAACGCCCGCCGACATGGGCCAGCGGGTGCTGATGGCGATCGCCATGACCGATCCGAGCGCCATTGCCTCGGTGGCATCGCGGGCGGCCGGATCGGGCCACATCGAGGACGCCGTGGAAATCGACTCGACCCTCCGCGTGTATCCGACGACCTTCTACCCGTCGGTCATGTCGCCCGCTGAAGCCGAACCGATCGTCGTGGCCGCCGGTGAAGATCGATCCGGCATCGACATTCGCGCCAGGGTCGTGGGAGTCGGAACGGTCGCGGGCATACTGACCCACCAGGCGCAGCCTGTGGCCGGCGCCCGGCTGTGGCTCACAACCGGCGCCGGCGAGGGTGGCGAGGTCGAGGTGGTCTCCGCTTCGACGCGGCCCGACGGACGCTTCGTCATGGCAGGTGTCCCGGTGGGCGCGTACACGCTGCGGGCGACGCGGATACCGGCGCAGACTGGGGCGTTCGCGGCACGTGGCCGAGCCACGGGCCAGCCCGTCCTGCCGGCCGATCCGGCAGTCTGGGCGACCCAACCGGTCGTCGTCGGCGACGCGGCCTCTCGCAGCATGGTCATCGAGGCGCAGGCAGGCGCACGCTTTCGAGGCCGCATCGAATGGTCCGGCGCGGCGCCCCGGCCCCAGCCCGAGCAGATGGCCAACCTGCGCCTCATGGTCGTCAACGCAGCGCCCGGACCAGGCGCGTTCCCGGTGTCTGTCGGCCGCATCGAAGCGGACGGGACCTTCACCACGGTGGGTCTGCCGCCGGGCCGGTATCGACTCCGCCTCGACGGACCAGCGCCATGGCGCGCGGGCAGCGCGACGGCCGAGGGCGTGGACCTGCTCGATGTCCCGCGCAGCGTCGGCGCGTCCGACGTGAACGACGTCGTGATCACGATGATCGACACGCCGACCGCGTCACTGACCGGCGTGGTCCGGGATGCGCGCGGCACGCCCGACCCGGACGCCGTCGTGCTGGTGCTGCCTGGCGACGAGCGGCTGATCGGCGATCGCCGCATGCGAACCTTGCGCACGACCAGGGACGGCGCCTTCTCGGCGCCAGGCCTCCCCGCGGGTGACTACGTCGTCGTCGCGAGCGACGACCGGCAGGTGGATGCCGGGCTCGACCGCGCCGCCATCGTCCGGCTGATTCAGTCCGGGACGCGAGTCACGCTGAATGATGGTGAGCGCAAGACCGTCGACCTGCGAGGAGGATCGCGATGAGCCGGCTGGTTGCGACGGCGACCGTCACGGTCCTGATGACAATGACAGGCGCGGGTCAGCAGGCGCCCGTGCGCGACGTGCGGACGGCCGCGCCAACCGGCACGGCGGCGATCATCGGCACGACGGTGTCCGACGCGCCCGGCAATCCTGCGGTCCCGTTCGCGCAAGTGGGCATCCTGGGTCTCGACAGCGGCGTCATCCGCGTCACCTCGTCGGACGGCGAGGGCCGGTTCCAGCTCGCCAACCTTCCGCCCGGCCGGTACCTGGTGAGCGGCCTGAAGCCGCCGTTCGTCGGCGCGATATTCGGCGCGCGGCAAAGTGGTCGTGCCGGCACGCCCATCGCCGTGACGGAGGGCGAGCAACGCACCGGAGTCGTGCTCAGACTCACGCGCGGCTCGGTGATCACTGGCATCGTCAACGACGAATTCGGACAGCCCGCGGCGGACGTCACGCTGATGCTCACAACCGCCGCTGGGGGCACCCTGCAGCAGCAGGTCATGACGATGGCGTTCACGCCGCCACAGGTGACCGACGATCGCGGCATGTACCGGTTCTCGGGGCTGCCGCCGGGCGAGTACCTCATCACGGCGATGCACAGCGATCGATTCGATCGCGACGCGCGTGTGCTGTCCACCGAGGAGGTGGACGCGGCGCTGCGATCGCTCGGTGATGCGCCCCCAGCTCCGCCGGCCTCGTCCCAGGTGCCGCCAACGACGGTGGTGTCCCCCACGCCTGTCCCTCCAACGGGGATGAACCTCGGCAGCTCGATGCCGGGGCTGGCGATGCTCATGGCCGGCAGTGGAGGCGGAGGCGGATATTCGCCGGTGTACTACCCGGGCACGGTCGACGCCTCCGAGGCACAGCCCGTGCGCGTTGCCGCGGGCGAAGAACGCGAGGGCATCGACCTGGTCGCGCGACGCGTCCCGACGTCGCGGATCCAGGGCCAGGTGATCGGCATCGATGGACAGCCGGCGACGGGCGCGCAGCTGCGGCTGCTTCCGGTGAACCCTGGCGAGATCATGTCCCTGCCGCTCATGGCTGTTTCTTCAGGGACACGCGTCGGCTCGGATGGGCGATTCACGATGGACCGCGTGCCGCCGGGTCGTTACACGCTCGAGGCTCGCACGTTCGCTCAGGGAGGCAGCCCGATCCAGGGCGCCGCTGGGCTCGGCGCGATCGTCGGGCAGATGCCGCGGGCGCAGCACTACGCCTCGGTGGACGTCACGGTCGTCAGCCACCAGCCGACCACCGGCGTGGAGCTGCGCGTCCAGAGCGGCAGCACGATCGCCGGAAGGCTGATCTTCAACGCGACCACGCTCGAGCGGCCGAAGGACTTTTCGAACGTGATGGTGACGCTCACGCCCGCGTCGCAGGCCGACCTGTTCCTCGGACTGGGCGGCGGCGCCAATTTCGGCCGCATCGCCGAGGACGGCACGTTCACGATCGAAGGCGTCGTCCCGGGCCGGTATCTGATTACGGCGACGGTTTCCGACGTCGCGCAGTTGCTCCGCTGGATGCCGTCGTCGGTCGTCGTCGCCGGTCGCGAGATGACCGACCTGCCGGTGGACGTCAAACCAGGAGAAGACATCCGGGGCGTCGCGGTCACGCTGACCGACGCGCAGCAGGAAGTGTCCGGCACGCTGCAGGACGCCTCGGGCCGCCCGGCCCCGGACTTCACCATCCTTCTCTTCCCCGCCGATCGCGCCTACTGGTTCCCCAATTCACGACGCGTGCTGGCAGCGCGGCCGGGCACCGACGGGTTTTTCGCGTTCAAGGGCCCGCTCGGGCCGCCGCCCGGCGAGTATTTGCTCGCGGCCGTGACCGATCTGGCTCCGGAGGATCAGTACAAGCCGACGTTCCTCGCCGAAGTCGCCAAAGCGGCGATCCCGATTCGCGTGGCCGCGGGCCAGGTCACGCGCCAGGACGTGAGGATCTCACGGTGAATCGGCGATAGGCGATCGGCCATCTCCGATCCCAGGTGTAGTCTCTCTCCATGGATCCGTCCGAGTTCCGCGCGCGTGGCCATCAACTGATCGACTGGATCGCTGACTACCGCGAACGGGTGGCCGAGCGCCCGGTGATGGCGCAGACGGCGCCTGGCGATATCAAGCGACAGTTGCCGGCGTCGCCGCCCGAGGCACCGGAGCCATTCGACGACGTGCTGCGGGATCTCGATCGCGTCGTAATGCCCGGCCTCACGCACTGGGCGCATCCGGGCTTCTACGGCTACTTCCCCTGCAACGGCGACCTCGCGAGCGTGCTCGGTGACTTCGCGAGCACGGGCCTTGGCGTGCTCGGGCTCGCGTGGCAGTCGAGCCCGGCGCTGACAGAGATCGAGGAAGTGGCCACCGACTGGCTGCGGCAGATGCTCGGACTCTCCGAGGCCTGGAGCGGCGTGATTCAGGACACGGCGTCCACGAGCACGCTCGTCGCGCTACTGTGCGCGCGGGAGAAGACCACCGGCTACAGCATGGCGCGCGGGGGCCTCCAGGCCGAGTCGTCGCCGCTCGTCGTCTACACGTCCGCGCACAGTCACAGTTCAGTGGAGAAGGCGGCGCTGCTCGCCGGGTTCGGCCGCGAGAACGTGCGAGCGGTGGCGCACGACGCCAACTGGGCGATGCTGCCCGAGGCGCTGGCGTCGGCCGTCCAATCTGATCTGGACGAGGGCCGGCGGCCATGCGCAATCGTCGCGACGGTCGGCACGACCACGAGCACGGCGATTGACCCGGTCGCTCCGCTGGCGGTCGTGGCCGCACGGCACAACCTGTGGCTGCACGTCGATGCCGCCATGGCCGGCTCCGCGATGGTGCTGCCCGAATGCCGCTGGATGTGGAACGGCGTGGAAGGCGCGCACTCGGTGGTCGTGAACCCGCACAAGTGGCTCGGCGTGGCGTTCGACTGCTCCGTGTACTACGTGCGCGAGCCCTTGGATCTCGTGCGCGTGATGTCCACCAACCCGAGCTATCTGCAGACCGCGGCGGACGCGCAGGTGAAGAACTACCGCGACTGGGGACTGCCCCTCGGCCGCCGGTTCCGCGCGCTCAAGCTCTGGTTCCTGATCCGCGAACAGGGCGTCGCCGGCCTCCAGGCGCGTCTGCGCCGGGACCTCGGCAACGCCCAATGGCTCGCCGCCGTGATGCGCGCCACGCCACCCTGGCGCGTCCTGAATCCGGTCGTCCTGCAGACGCTTTGCGTCCGCCACGAGCCCGAGGGCCTCGAGGCCGAAGCGCTCGACCGCCACACCCTGGATTGGGTCGACCGTATCAACCGCTCGGGCCGGGCCTACCTCACGCCCGCCCTCCTCGACGGCCGCTGGATGGCCCGGGTCTCGATCGGGGCGATCCAGACCGAACGCCAGCATGTAGAGCAGCTCTGGACGGACATTCAGGCAGCGATAGCGAGATAACCCGATAACCCGATAACGCGACCGATAACCCGATAACCAGATTGTCGATAACTCGATAGGTCGCTAACCGGGATATCTCGATCACTCATAATGGTGCTGGAGCCCCGCATGCCCGACGCCGTTCACACCAGTGCCGATCGTGATCACCTGCTCGTCGTCGAGGACGACGCCGCGCAGCGGGTCGGACTGCAGCAGCTCCTCAAGAGCTGGGGCTACTCGGTGGCTGTCGCCTCTGATGGACAGGAGGCTCTGCAGAAGATCGCAGAGACCCGGCCGGCGATCATCCTGTCGGACCTGGTGATGCCCAACATGGGCGGCCTCGATCTCCTGCGCTCGCTGAAGCAGGAGATCGATGGTGACATCACGGTGGTGCTGCTCACGGCGCAGGGCACGGTCGAATCGGCCGTGGAGGCGATCAAGCAGGGCGCGTACGACTACCTCAGCAAACCCGTCGACCCGCAACGTCTCAAGATCGTGCTGGACCAGGTCGCGGCGCGCAACGACACGCTTCGCGAGGTGCGGGCGCTGCGCAAGCAGCTCCAGGAGCGCGGCTCGTTCGGCCGGATGATCGGCGCGAGCGTCGAGATGCGCAAGATCTACCAGGTGATCGAGCAGGCGGCGCCCACCTCGGCGTCGGTGCTCATCAGCGGCGAGTCAGGCACCGGCAAGGAGCTGGTGGCCCAGAGCATCCACATGCTGAGCCCGCGCGCCTCGCAGCCGTTCGTGCCGCTCAACTGCGCGGCGATTCCAGACACGCTGCTCGAATCGGAGCTCTTCGGCCACGAGAAGGGCGCGTTCACGGGCGCGATCGCCCGCCGCCAGGGCAGCTTCGAGCTGGCCCACCGGGGCACGCTCTTCCTCGACGAGATCGCCGAGATGACGCCGACCACGCAGGCCAAGCTCCTTCGCGTGCTGCAGGAACGCACGTTCCGCCCGCTCGGCGGCAACCGCGAGCAGTCAGTCGACATCCGCGTGATCGCCGCCACCAACGTGGAGCCGATGGAGGCCGTGAAGCAGGGGAAGCTTCGCGAAGACCTTTTCTACCGGCTGAACGTCTTCGCGATCCGGCTGCCACCCCTGCGCGATCGCAAGGAGGACATCCCCTTGCTCGCGCAGGCGTTCATCAAGGAGTTCAATGCCAGGAACAGCCGGTCGGTGGCCGGCGTGTCCGAGGACGCGATGCGCGCCCTCGAGCGGTACGACTGGCCGGGCAACGTCCGCGAGCTGCGCAACGTGATGGAGCGCTCGACGATCGTCGCGCGCGGCCCCTTCATCGAGATCGGCGACCTCCCGCCCATCGCGAATGCGGCGCCCGCGCCGAAGTCGTCGGGCGGCGGCCTCACGCCGGGCACGACCGTGGACGAGGCCGAACGGCAGTTGATCGAGATCACGCTGCAGCACACGGGCG
>Ga0105106_10002023_pt1 | contig 14540 bp, 15 predicted proteins | sample PPLLaktember2015_5_FD_79109 | JGI IMG/M metagenome (GOLD analysis project Ga0105106, IMG submission 79109) | Freshwater sediment microbial communities from Prairie Pothole Lake near Jamestown, North Dakota, USA - PPLs Lake P8 Core (1) Depth... | ecosystem: Environmental > Aquatic > Freshwater >...
GACCACAGCAATTGGAGCTTGTCTGCCACGATGTGCGCCAGCGTTCGGTTCTCCGCCAGTTTACAGATCTTGGGGCGACGCGCACGATCCCAGGCGGCCTGGTCGGCCTGGCTCGCCCGATAGCGTTCCTCACCACCGTTGCGGCTGAGCTCTCGGCTGATGGTGGAGGGCGCGCGCCCGAGTGAGGAGGCAATCGAACGAATCGAGTGTCCCGCAACCACTGCTCGCGAGATATCTTCACGTTCTGCCAAGGTCAGCGCCAATCTCGAACGGCGGCGCGGAGCCGGGCGTATCCCTCCGGTCTCAGCAAGAATTCCTCTGATCGATGCGTGGTATCGGTCAAACAGTTTTGCGATCTGGTGAAGGCTATCCCCCTTCCGCCAGCGGTCCCACATCAGGGTCTTCTGGCTCTCAGAGTAGTTGGTCCGAGTCCTGTATTTCATCTGCAACACTCCTTCTACTTTCGCAGTTTCTAGTGTGTTGCATCCACCGGTTGAATCCGCACTTATAAACCAGACTCCACCTCTCCAGCAGACCATCCCCTCGAAAAATCAGAACGAGGTGATAGGGCGCTGAGCTATCGGCTGTGGCTTTGTATTTCCCCTCAACCATTTTGAAGATATAGGTTGCTATGCGACCCCCTTCATACACACTGAGGGGCCGACCAAGACGAGCTTCGACTTCCATGTTCGAGGTAACGCCCGATTGCAGGAAAGCGAAATCTTGCACTTTGGATGGATCAGTAACACGTTCAACAGTTGTCGAACATGCAGCTAGAATGCCAATCAAGACTGCCAGCACTACGCCATGAACATGCTTTTTTATCGCTATCATTCTTGATCCCTACTTGATTCCTAAGTTTCAAAGCCGGTATCGATCCATTGACTGAATGTTCAGGAACCAAGAAGGGAGCAATGTGCCTTGAGTTCGGCTTTCGCCTTGAACAAAACGCTTCATTTAGATACCCCCACGAGGCCTCATTACTCGGTCGTAGCCAACGTTCTTTCACAGGCTGGGCAATGGCTCCATTTTCCAGGCTGACCTGGAGAATCTGCTTCTGCAGTTTGAATTGGAATACGTGGCGAGGTTTCAGTCAGGACATTGGCGTGAAGAGCGTCTCTAGACCGTCTTCATCAAGACCAGCATCACTTTGGAACACCCAACGACGGCGGCATGACGGATCTTTTTCCGTACAGCATGCAACCGGCAATAAAAAAGTCCTAGCGGGTGACCGCTAAGACTTTGTTTTTTCAGTGTTCGGGTTGGTGGGCAGTACAAGGTTCGAACTTGTGACCCCTGCCGTGTGAAGGCAGTGCTCTACCACTGAGCTAACTGCCCGAAGCGGCGCGAATTAAACCACATCCCGCCGCCCGAGGTCAATTTCAGGGCGGGCTATCCGGTAAAATGGCGCCTTTTCCGTTTGGCCCAGCCATGATCCGCACCCGTTTCGCCCCCTCCCCCACTGGTTTTCTGCATATCGGCGGCGCGCGCACCGCGCTGTTTTCGTGGGCGTTCGCGCGTCATCACGGCGGCCAGTTCATCCTGCGCATCGAGGACACCGACATCGCACGCTCGACGCCGGAGGCGGTACAGGCGATTCTCGACGGCATGGCCTGGCTGGACCTGAACCACGACGAAGGCCCGTTCTACCAGACCAAGCGCATCTATCGCTACAAGGAAGTGATCGAGCAGATGCTGGTCAACGGCCAGGCCTATCACTGCTATTGCAGCCCTGAGGAACTGGACGAGATGCGCGAGGCACAGCGCGCCCGCGGCGAGAAGCCACGCTACGACGGCCGCTGGCGTCCCGAGCCCGGCAAGACCCTGCCGGTGCCGCCATCCGGCGTCGAACCGGTAGTGCGTTTCAAGAATCCCACCACAGGGACGGTGTCGTGGAAGGATCTGGTCAAGGGCACCATCGAGTTTTCCAATACCGAGTTGGACGACCTCATCATCGCGCGCGGCGACGGCACGCCGACCTACAACTTCTGCGTGGTGGTGGACGACTGGGACATGCAGATCAGCCACGTGATTCGCGGCGACGACCACGTCAACAACACCCCCCGTCAGATCAATATCCTCAAGGCACTGGGCGCGACCGTGCCGCAGTATGCACACCTGTCGATGATCCTCGGCGACGACGGCACCAAGCTGTCGAAGCGCCACGGCGCGGTGTCGGTGATGCAGTATTTCGAGGAGGGCTATTTGCCGGAAGCGGTGATCAATTATCTGGCACGGCTCGGCTGGTCGCACGGCGACGCCGAACACTTCAGTCGCGAACAGTTCGTGCAGTGGTTCGACCTCGACCACATCACGCCATCGGCCGCTCAGTTCAACACCGAGAAGCTGCGCTGGCTCAACCAGCAGTACATCAAGGATGCCGACAACGCGCGGCTGGCCGGCCTCGTCCGCCCCTTCCTGATCCGCAACGGCGCCAACCCGGAAGATGGCCCCGATCTCGCTGCGGTATGCGCGCTGGTCAAGGAGCGTGCCTCCACCATCGAGGAACTGGCCGATGCCGCTACGCTGTTCTATCGCACCCTGCACCCCACGCCAGAGTTGCTGGCGCAGCACGTCACGGCCGAGGTTATGCCCGCGCTGGCCGACCTGGCGGGCCGTCTGGAAGCCGTGACCTGGGAACGCAGCGCCATCAGCAGCGCTATCAAGGAAACGCTCACGGCGCATGGTCTCAAGATGCCCAAGCTGGCGATGCCGGTGCGTGTGCTGGTGACCGGCGAGCCACAGACGCCGGCGATCGACGCCACCCTGGAACTGATCGGCAAGGACAAGGTGGTTGCGCGCCTACAAGCGGGGCTGCAGGCCGCACAAGCCTGACCGATTCCGCTATAATGCGCGCTGTTTTTCGCCGCTGTAGCTCAGTTGGTAGAGCAGCGCATTCGTAATGCGAAGGTCGCCAGTTCGATTCCGGCCAGCGGCACCAACAACCAAAACGCCGCTTGATAGCGGCGTTTTCTTTTGGTCTCGCTAGTGGACTGTCTCGGAGAGCAGCCTTTCGATGCGATACGGCTTGTGGATGGCGTAGCCCTGCGCGTAGTCGACGCCGATTTCCCGGAGGGCTTCCAGGATCTTGGGAGATTCCACGTATTCGGCCACGGTGATCAGCCCCAGTGAGTGGCCGATGTCGTTCATCGACTTGACCATCGCGTAGTCGCCCGGATTCTTCAGCATGTCCTTGACGAAACTGCCGTCGATCTTGAGTGCATCGGTCAGCAGGTTTTTCAGGTGCGCGTACGAAGTGAAGCCGCTGCCAAAATCGTCGAGCGAGAACTTGCAGCCAAAGCGGCGAATTTCCCGGATGAAATCCTGCGCCGCGCCATAGCCCTGGATGGCGGCAGTCTCAGTGATCTCGAACGTGATCTTGCTGGTGGGAAAACCAATGCTCGGCAGCACCCGCTGCAGATAGGCCATCACCTCGGGGTTGCTGAGGGAAGTGGCCGAGAGGTTGATGGCAAATCCGCCGACGGACGCGAAATACGTCGGATTGGCGGTGATCCATTCAAACACCTTCTGCATCACCCAGATGTCCACTTCGTGCGCACGCTGCAGGTTCTCGACCGCCGGGATGAATTGCATCGGCTGGATGGCCACTCCGTCTTCGCCTTCGATGCCCAGCAGGATTTCGTAATAGGGCAACAGCATCGTGCCGGCGCCGATGGGCATCACCTGCTGGCAGCGCAGATGCATCCCGCTGCCTTTGAGGAAGGAATCGATGCGTCCGGCCAGGTCCATGAGTGACTCCTGGGTCTGCAACTGGGGACTGGACTGTTCGTAAACCTGCATCCGGTTGCGGCCTTGCGACTTGGCCGTGATGCAGGCGGAATCGGCGTGCCGGATCGCCTCGGCGGTACTGGTCTGAGCTGGCGCGAACTCGGTGATGCCGATATTCAGGCCAATGCTGTAGCTGTGTTGCTCATGCTGGAAGTGGAAGTCCTTGACCTGGCTGAGCAGGCTGTCGACGACATTGCATCCGCTTTCACGGCTGCAATCGGTCAGCAGCAGCGCCAGGGTGTCATCCCGAAACGAAGCCAGCGCAACATCCGGTCCGATGATCGCCTGCACTTCGCTGGCCAGGCTCTTTGCAAGCATCTCCACCGCTTCGACACCGCAGTTGTTGTAGATCATGCGGAACTGATCGAACTCGATGATGGCGAGCGCGTGCGTCCTGCTTTTCTGATCCAGCAGCGTCAGTTGATTCAGGCGTTGCATGAATCCCTTGCGGTTGAGCAGGCCCGTCAACGGGTCGTGCATGACTTGATGGATCAAACTCTGATAGGTCTCGTCGAACAGGGCATATTCGGAACGTTCGATGAGCGGAAGATCCAGATCCTTGCCCGGATTGGCGAGGTCGCTGCGGATTTTCTTCGAAAGCTCGGCCAGCGTGAGTTCCTGCTTGTCAGTGGCGGAGCGGTTGGCAAATGTGCAACTGGAAGGTGGCTGGCTGATCCAGATGAGTTGCATCGGAACCACGCTGCCGTCCAGGCTGAAATTCCACCATTCCCCGACGCGCAGGCGATCCACCAGCTGGCGGTGCGTGATGGCGGCTTCCGCTCCCTCGTCCTTTTGCTTGGCGAGTTTGCCTGGCGGGACAAGAATCATGGCGCTGTCTTTAGAGGGAGACGCAGGGCCGGCAGCCAGGCTGTCTCGCAATTCGTCCAGGAACGCCGACAGCAGGTTGGTATCGACGTTGACCGTCGACAGTGCCCGCTCGATCTCGCCGATCAATTGATGGGACTCTGTGACGGTGCGGGGCGTGTCCGCATGAGCGGGATCAAGCAGGACAGACAGTCGCTCCAGCACCGCCAGCCCGGCATCCCATGCCTCGCCCTGCGTTCCCTGGCGCAGTTCCAGCAGGACGAGATACTGGCGCCAGCCTGCATCCAGCAGGCGCAGCAGCATGGCGGGCACCTCGCGCCCGGCCAGGCGCTGTTCAAGTGCCAGGTTGACCCGGACCCGGGCCGAGCGGATGCGCTCCTTGCCCTCGCTGGCCTCCTGCAGTCGCGCTACCCGTGATCTGCGGATTTGCAGGATGGGCAGCAGCACCTTTTCCAGATTGTCGCGAACCAGTTCGAAAATGCCCGGGTCTTCGTCTGCCCGGCTGCAGACGCGGTCCACCAGCAGATAGAGGAAACGTTGCAGCTTGGCGTCGAAGAATCTGCCCTTGTCATCCGCCGCCACTGCGAATTGCTCGATGAGGTTGAGCACCTGCCGGGCGGGATGTTCAGGCGAGTTGGGGAAATTCGTGTCCTGCAACGCCAGCTTGAGCAACGGACGCTCCAGTCGCTTCACCAGCAACTCGAGGTCCGAACTGGGCACGAAGTCCGAGCGCGCCCGCGCGAACAGACCCGTCGTGGCATCCAGAATCTGCCGGTGGCTCGACCCGAGTTGCCTCGCATTGCCCCCCATCGACGCTATGTGCTCGTCGACCAGTTTGCTGATCGGCGGCAACGACGGATGTCCAGGTGCAGTCAGGCCGGTCAGCGGCAGCCCGTCCAGCGCTTGCAGCAGTTCGGTCAGGCTGACTTCCGCCGGCGCAGCCCCCGCTCCGGTCTGGGGGACTGGGGCCCACTGAGCCGTAACAGGGTGTCCGCCCAGTTGGCGGGCAGCCTGCTGCAGACGGTCCACCACCTGCAGGACCTCCGGTCGCACAGCGACCTGCCCGGGAATGGAGCCGTCCGGACTATGAGATCGCATCGCAGGTTGCGTCGAAATTCCACTGCGGGGGCGATGCTGCGATGAGCTTAGCCTGGCCAGAATGCGGTCCAGGCTGTAATCGGCACTCCCCTGGGTTTGCATGACCTCGGCCTGATCCGCTTTGTAGTGCTGATTCAGCGTATCGGCGAGTTGGGCCAGATCCGATCGTGAGCCCCCCCTTTCGCCAGGCTCGACTTCGGCCGAGTCGGGGGTTGCCAGCGCCGGCTGCACCTGGGCCTTGCCGACTACCGGCTTGACCGGTTCGACCGGCTGCAGCGAAGCCAGCACCTCGTTGAGTTGCTTGTAAAGTTCGGGCGCATGGCTCGATACGGCCTGGCCCAGCGTCTTGTAGAGCACCGACCGCATGCGGTTGGAGAAGTCCAACACCTGGATGGCGACCTGGAAGGTGCGGCCGATCACTTCGGGGCCGAAGGGATTGTTCTTGCGATCGATCGGCATACCGGCCAGCCGGCTGTAGCGCTGCTCGAACTCGTCGAGAGGCAGGACGATGTCCGCCTCGATCTGCCTAATGACAATCGACAAACTCAGCCAGTCCTCGAATTCCGCCTCGTCGACCAGGCTGAGATTGTCCATCGACGGCATTTCGCTGGATGATTCCTTGACCGCTCCGACATTCTGAATGCGGTCGCGAATGGCGTTGAAAAAATCCTCCTCGATCCGGCTGCGGCGCTGAATCAGTTCCTGCGCGCCATATTCATAGCGGGAACGCTCCAAGAAGCTCAGTTCATCGTAGCTCGCCTGCCCCAGACGCTCCTCGGCCCGCGTGAAAAAGTCCTGCATCACCACATCGAGAAAGTTGCGGAACAGGCTGGTGCATTCCTGCTGCAATGCCTGGGTCCGCTGCAGGCTGAGTCGGGATGACGAATGTGGAGACGCCGGCCGGGCATTCTGGACGGTCGCCTTGCGCAAGGCCTGCAAGGCCCAATCCGGCATGGCAGCAACGTAGACCCCCATCCCGCTGGGCGAAACATGCATGACCTGGCCGTTGAGCTTGCGCCTGCCTGCAGATGTTCCACTGTCGAACTCGACCTCTACGGTTGAGTCCACCAGGATGGCAACATTGGGTGCGTCCTCTCGCAGAAAGGCCACGTAAAGCCCGGTCTGGCAGAAATCACGGATCTCGGACGGAATGGCCCCACCTTCGGCAAAGCGGATATACACGGCTTGCGATGTTGCCTGCCGCGCATAACGCCGGTGCTCATTGCTGCCTGGTGCGCTAGTTGGAAATGCGTGATATGCCATTTTCTTCGGGTCAGAAACTGCCGCTACTTAGACATGACTTGCATCAGGACGCAATGACATGTCGCAAAAACCCAGGACCAATTCCGGGATATTTGCAGACAGCATGAAATCCACCCAAACCGCTTTGTCACAAACAGAATAGTCACGAAAGCCGGACGCACGCTGCATTACCCGATTGAAAACGGATATTTATCCGTCTGCTTGAGCCCACAGAGTCGAAAAACAGGCGCTATGTCACAAGGCGGTGGTCAAAGTAGGCCTTCAGTGTGCAATACCCGAGCAAAATGCAATGGCGGATAACGCTGCTTGCGGCTACCAAACCGTCAGAGCCAGCTTTCGATTTTCTTTTTGTCCGGGATGCCCCCGGCATGCACCACCTTGCCGTCGATCACCACGCCGGGGGTGGACATGACGCCGTACCCCAGGATGGTCGCCATGTCCTCGACCTTTTCCAGATTGACCGCCACCCCACGTGCCTGAGCGGCTTCCGCGATCAGCTTCAACGTGGTTTTGCAGTTGGCGCAGCCGCTGCCCAATACCTTGATGTCTTTCATGGAAGTCTCCCGATCAGCAGCACGATTTGCCCGATGACGTGGGCGTGCAGCAAGCAGTGCCCGACTCCACCACAGCGATATTGGCGAAGGGATCGGCCGGTTTCATGCTGGCCGCATAGGCTTCATCGAACTTCACGTCCATTTTCTGTGCCGCCTCGTCGCGGATATGGCGCGCGATCTCGATCACCATGTCGATCTGTTCGCGGCTCACGCCGTATTGCTTCAACCGGTCAATCTGGCACAGCCCCTGGTTTGGATGGCTGGAGGCAATGTTGGCCGCCAGCGAGACCAGGGCGACGATGGATGGATGCAGGTCGGTACTCATAAAACCCCCTTCAAGGAATTGAACAGCAAGCCCACGATGACAAACGCAGTGGCGAGATAAGCCGCGAACAGCGCCAGAAGGGGCACTTTCACGACCTTTTTCAGAATGATCATTTCCGGCAGCGACAGGGCCGTAACCGCCATCATGAATGCCAGCACCGTACCGATGGGGACGCCTTTGCCCAGAAGCACTTCGGCGATGGGGATGATGCCGACCGCGTCGGAATACAGGGGCACGCCGACCAGCACGGCGCCGACGACCGAGAGCACGCCGCCGTCGCCGGCGATGCGTGCCACGAAGTCGGCCGGCACGTAGCCGTGGATGAAGGCGCCGACGCCCACCCCGATGAGGACGAATTTCCAGATGCGGCCGACGATTTCCTTTACCTGGTTCACCGCATAGTCATGCCGTGCGCGCAGCGAATTGTCCTCATCCAGCTGAGCGGATTCACCCATGCGGATTTTCCACACATAGTCCTCGACCCAACGCTCCGGTTTGAAGCGTTCCAGCACGAACCCGCCGATCAGCGCGACGCTGAGGCCTGTCGCGACATACAGCACGGTGAATTTCCAGCCGATGACCGAAGCCAGCACCACGATTGCGACTTCGTTGATCATCGGGCTGGCGATCAGGAACGACAGCGTCACGCCGAGCGGGATGCCGGCCTCGACAAAGCCGATGAAGAGCGGGATCGACGAGCAGGAGCAGAACGGCGTCACCGCGCCCAGCCCCACCGCCATGAAGCGGCTTTGCAGGTTGCCGCGGTTGCGGATGAACTCGCGCACCTTTTCCGGCTTGAGCAGGGCACGCAGCAGGCCCATGACGTAGATCACCAGTGTCAGCAGCACCAGGATCTTCGCCACGTCCATGACGAAGAAATGCAGCGCCGCACCAAGCGGCGTGTCCGGCGTCAGGCCAGCCAGGTCGAAGACCAGCAGGCTGGCGAACGCATCGAACATTACTGCGATTCGTACTCGGTAAACGCGCGGCTCATGTTGGCGCGATGCAGGTCTTCATAGCTATACAAATGTCTGAACTGCGGCATCTCCTGATAGCGGTCCAGCGTGGCAGTCAGCGGCTCCATCTCCTTTGCAGCAGCGCCCACCTTCCCGGCAAGAAAATCGAAGTAGTCGCCGGTGTCGCGCTGAGCCAGCGCGAGATCGCATACACGGCCATGGCCGGGGACGATGTACACGGGATTGAGTTGGACGAGCGCACGGAACGCCTGCTGGCCGTTCTTCACGCTCGACCAGGGCAGCACCCCGAGAATGCGGTCGACATAGACCAGATCGCCACTGAACACCACCTTGCGTTTGGGCAGCCAGACCCAGGCATCGCCCGGGAAATGCGCATTGGTATAGGTCAGCGTCAGCGTCTCGCCGCCGAGTTCCAGGGTAGCCGAATCGCCCGCAAGGGTTTTCGGCGCAGGCAGCGGCCTAGTGCCCTGCATGCGCTCGCCGAGAAAGCGTTTCATCCCGTCCATGTGCTGCGTCGCATATTCGGCCTGGGTGGCGGCAGTGCGGGCGAGCGCGATCACCTCGGCGCCCTTGCCGGCGAAATAGTCGTTGCCGAGCCAGCGATGATCCTGGCTGCCGGTGTTGATGACCCAGCGCACCGGTTTGTCGGTGATCTGGGCGATGGCTGCGGCGATTTTCTCGGCTCCGAGACGGCTGGCGCCGGAGTCGATCAGGATCACCCCCTTGGGCGTGACGATGAAACCGAAGTTGGCATTGAGGCCGTCGTTGTCGGCGCTGCGCTGGCCCAGCGGGCCGACCAGGGCGTAGACATTGTCGACGACTTTTTCGGCCTTGGGCTGGAAAGCGTGGGCAGCGGGGGCTGCCAGGGCAAGAACGAAAAGCAGCGGAGCGAGCAGGATGCGCATCTTTGATTCCTTATTTAAGGCGGTAGGCGGCGTGGCAAGCGACGCATTGTGCGGTGAGCTCGCTCAGCGCACCCAGCGTGCGGGGCAGATCATGAGTCACCGAAGCTTCCTGGGCAATGACGGCGAAGCGGCTGGCGGCATGGTGCATGGCGGTCCCGGTTTCCTGCATGCCCTTCGGCATGAAGCCGGCCATGTGGCTCGCGCCGTGGGCATCCAGCGAGCTCATGCCAAGGCGTTTTTCGGCGATGTCGGCTGCAGCGTCATAGTTGCCGGCTGCCAGCCCACTCTGGATCTGCTGTAGGGTAAGCAGGTGGTCGCGCATGTTCGCCAGCATGTGGGCTCGCATCATGGCGGGCATCTCCACTGCCACCCGGATGTCATCTTCCGCGGCAATGGAAAACCGGGCGGTCAGCAGGCCGGAAAAAATGAAAGGCGCGAGCCAGGTCTTGTGCATGTTTGGTTGGGTCCCGTATGGAAAAAAGACGGGTTGAAAATATCAGGAAGGATGGCGCGCGGGAAGGCCGCTTTCATACCACGCCTTGCTGCGGTTGACGATCTTCACCACCAGCAGCATCACCGGCACTTCGATCAGCACGCCCACCACGGTGGCCAGCGCCGCGCCCGACTGGAAACCGAACAGCGCGATCGCCGCTGCCACCGCCAGCTCGAAAAAGTTGGACGCGCCGATTAGCGCCGACGGACACGCGACGCTGTGCTTCTCGCCCACCTTGCGGTTGAGCCAGTAGGCCAGCGCCGAGTTGAAGAACACCTGGATCAGGATGGGCACCGCCAGCAGCGCAATGATCAGCGGCTGCGCGATGATCGCCTCGCCCTGGAAAGCGAACAGCAGCACCAGCGTGGCGAGCAGCGCGAGGATGGAGGCGTGGCCGAGCTGGGCCATGGTCGCATCGAACGCTGCCTGCCCGCTTTTCAGCAATAGCTTGCGCCAGATCTGCGCCAGGATCACCGGGATGACGATGTACAGCACCACCGAGGTGAACAGCGTGTCCCACGGCACGACGATCGCCGACAGTCCGAGCAGCAGGCCGACGATGGGTGCGAAGGCGAAGATCATGATGGTGTCGTTCAACGCCACCTGCGACAGCGTGAAATACGGGTCGCCACCAGTGAGCCGGCTCCACACGAACACCATCGCGGTGCACGGCGCGGCGGCCAGCAGAATGAGGCCGGCGACATAGCTGTCGAGCTGCTCGGCCGGCAGGTACGGCGCAAACCAGTGGCGGATGAACAGCCATGCCAAGAGCGCCATCGAAAACGGCTTCACCGCCCAGTTGACGAACAGCGTCACGCCGATCCCTTTCCAGTGCGACTTCACCTGATGCAGCGCGCCGAAGTCGATCTTCATCAGCATGGGGATGATCATGATCCAGATCAGCAATCCGACCGGAATGTTGACCTGCGCCACTTCCATGCGCCCCAGCACCTGGAACGGCGCCGGCAGCAGCTGGCCCAGCAGCACGCCGGCGACGATGCACAGCGCCACCCACAGCGTGAGCCAGCGCTCGAACACGCTCATCGGCACCACGCTTCCTTCCATGCGGGCTGCGCGCTTGCCTGTCACTTCGCACTGCGCGCTCATCGAGCGCACTCCATCAAGTTCCGCGCGCTCATGCCGTCTTGCCAATGTCGCGCACGGCCTGCTGCAGTTTCATGCCGTCCAGTGCATTGAACGGCAGACTGACGAACATGGAAATGCGGCGCTGCATCTGGCTCATCGCCTCGACGAAGGCATGACGCTTGGCGTCGTCGCTGCCCCCCACCGCGGCCGGATCGGGGATGCCCCAGTGCGCGGTCATCGGCTGCCCCGGCCACACCGGGCAGGCTTCACCCGCCGCCTTGTCGCATACCGTGATGACGAAATCGAGATCCGGCGAACCGGGCTGAGCGAACTCGTCCCACGGCTTGCTGCGCAAATCACTGGTCGGGTATTGGTTCTTCCTCAGCAATTCGAGCGCGAAGGGGTTGACCTGCCCGGCGGGGTGGCTACCCGCGCTGAACGCCCGGAAGCGTCCCTTGCCCATGTCGTTCAACAGCGCCTCGGCCAGGATCGAGCGCGCCGAATTGCCGGTACAGAGAAAGAGCACGTTGAAAGCGGCTTCGGCCATGATGGGGCTCCTGTTTCAAGCAGCGGCCTGCAGGCCGAGTTTCTCGCTCACGGCGGCCAGCAGACGGGTGCGGATGTCGTCGCGCACCGCGATGAAGCTGTCGATCGGCTCGCCGTGCGGATCGTGAAATGGCAGGTGGATGCTGGGGATCGGCTTGGGGAAGATGGGGCAGGCTTCCCTGGCGTTGTCGCACACGGTCACCACCAGATCGATGTCCTCGTTCATCACTGCGTCGATGTCCTTCGGGTGCAGACCCTCGGTATTCAGGCCGGCTGCTTTCAGCGCCGCGATCGCGCCGTCGGCCACTTTCGGCTGCGGCCGGGTGCCTGCGGAGAGCGCGCGCACCCGGCCGGCGAGGTCGTGGTTCAGCAGCACTTCGGCCATCTGCGAGCGACAGGAATTGCCAGTGCACAGCACCAGCACGGTGTATTTTTTTTCAGTCACGGGAAGTCCTTGATCGGAATTAACAGAAATCAGCAGCAGCCGCCGGTGGCCGGCTTGGCCTTGATAGGGATGCAGCCAGAAACCTTGGCCACGGCAGGTTCCGGGACGCAGCAGCCGCTTGCTTCCTGCCCGCCGAACACCGGAATGCTGTCGAGCGTGTGATAGGTCTCCCAGGCGATGCCGGTGGGGTCGGTCGCCCAGTACTTGTCCGACTTGGCGTAGCAGCAGGCGGTGCCCATTTCCTCCACCACCTCGGCGTCCAGATGCTGGAGGCGCGCGTTCATCTCGGCCAGTTCCTCGGCGTTTTCGACCTGCACGCCCAGATGGTTGAGGCCGGGTGCGGCGCCGCGCGCCGAGATCGCGAAGTTGACGCGCGGATCGTCGAGCATCCATTTCGCGTAATCGCCCTTGGTTACGGTCGGCTCGGCGGCGAACATCGTGGAATAGAACTTGATGCTGGCGGCGAGATCGTCGACCGCAACGTGTACGTGCAGGCGTTTCATGTTGACTCCTTTTCAGTGACACATGCCGGTGTGCAGACCGGCGAGCAGGGATTGCCGCCGCAGCAGTTTTCGGTGAGAAAACCGAGCAGCGCGTTCATGGTGGAAAAATTTGCGCTGTAGATGACAAAGCGACCCGCCTGCTGCGAACGCACCATGTCGGCGTGCGACAGTTCCTTCAGGTGGAATGACAGGGAAGACGGTGCGATGCCGGTGAGTTCGCTGATTCGGCCGGCAGCCAGACCTGCCGGACCGGCCTGGACCAGCGCGCGGAAGATTGCCAGACGGGAATCCTGGGCCAAGGCAGCAAGGGCGGTGACAACGGTTTTTGTTTCCATGTTTCAATGATATTTGAAATATGGAATCCATTGCAAGCGTTTTTTCCGCCTCGCCCCCGCAACTCGATGTTTGAAAACCCCACGGCCCGTAAAAATAGGCATTCCTGAAAAATATCGATGCAAGCCGGAATAAACTCGGCAACTGCGGTGTTCGCGTTCATGCAAGTCCGGACTTGCCCATTCTCCCGAAACCTTGAACAAGGAAACGCCATGAACACCTTCTTTACCGCCTCCCTCGCTGCGCTGAGCATGCTGGTTGCCTGCGCCACCCCCTACGCCGCATCGCCCACCAAGACCGAGATGGGTGTGCTCACCAACCCGGCCGGCATGACGCTGTAAGTCTTCGACAAGGACGTGGCCGGTTCAGGCAAGAGCGCCTGCAACGGCGAATGCGCCCAAAAATGGCCGCCCCTGACCGCCGCCGCGTCCGACAAGTCCAGCGGTGACTACGCCGTCATCACCCGCGACGACGGTTCCATGCAGTGGTCGTACAAGGGCAAGCCGCTCTACCTGTGGATCAAGGACCAGAAGCCGGGCGACATGACCGGCGACGGCGTCAACAACGTGTGGCATACCGCCAAGCCCTGAGTGCGCGTCCGCCCCGACCTGATCGAGCACCTCCCCCGCCTGCGCCGCTACGCCCGGGCGCTGACGGGTGACGTCAATCGCGCCGACGACCTGGTGCAGGACACGCTTGAGCGCGCGCTCGCCAAGCTCGACCTGTGGCAGCCCGGCAGCGATCTACGGGCCTGGCTGTTCACCCTGATGCACAATCTGTTCGTCAACCAGATCCGCATCCGGCGCCCCCTGGAAACCGTCATGGAGGATGCATTGGACGAGCCGGTGAGCGGGGGGCAGTTAGAAGCGCTGGCCGCACGCGATATTCACGAGGCGCTGGCTCGGTTGCCCGAAGAACAACGCGCCGTGCTGCTGCTGGTCGGGCTGGAGCAATTCGGCTACGCCGAAGCCGCCCAGGTGCTGGGCGTGCCGACCGGCACCGTGATGTCGCGGCTGTCGCGTGCGCGTGAGCGTATGCGGCAGATGCTGGCGGGTGATCCCGCGATCAAATTGAAGCTGGTGAAATGACAGACAACGTGCATGAACATGAACTCCACGCCTATGTGGATGGAATCCTGCCCGAGGCCCGCCGCCTCGAGGTCGAAGCCTGGCTGGCGGCCCATCCGGCCGATGCCGAGCGGGTGCAGGCCTGGGCCGCACAGAACCAGTCCCTGCATGCCGCCTTCGACGCCGTGCTCAACGAGCCGCTGCCGCTGAATCTGGTCCGCGCCACGCGCCGCCCGGCCATAGCCATGCCATTCAAGGCGGCGGCGGCAATGCTGGCCATGCTGGTGACCGGCCTGATCGGCTACGCCATCGGCCTCGGCACCCCCGGCCA
>Ga0105106_10002025_pt1 | contig 14528 bp, 15 predicted proteins | sample PPLLaktember2015_5_FD_79109 | JGI IMG/M metagenome (GOLD analysis project Ga0105106, IMG submission 79109) | Freshwater sediment microbial communities from Prairie Pothole Lake near Jamestown, North Dakota, USA - PPLs Lake P8 Core (1) Depth... | ecosystem: Environmental > Aquatic > Freshwater >...
CGAAGAGCGCTTCGATCCCGTCCAGTTCGCCCACGTTGGCTCTGACGACCTCGGCCTGCCGGCCGATCGCACGGATCGCTTCGGCGGTCTCCTGCGCCGGCTGTCGGTTGCGGAAGAAGTTCACCAACAGGTCAGCTCCCTGGCGCGCCAGCTCCAGCGCGATCGCCCGGCCAATGCCGCGGCCGGAGCCGGTTACCAACGCCACCTTGCCCCTGAAGCGCATGCCCGCCTCCCTCGCTGCCTCCATCGATGCCTTTGGCCATCTTACCATCGCCCGGCTGTGGTAGCATCAGCCTCATGCGCGCACGCGAGCTGCTGATTCAAGTCGAAGCGGAGCTGCGCGCCGCCGAAAGCGCCCGGACTGCGGGCAACGAGGGTCGGGCGCGCGTGTGTGCCCGCCGCGCCGCCGGCCTGGCGGCGGGGGCGTACCTGACGGGCAGGGGGCAGCCGGCGCGTGGAGCGAGCGCATATGATCGCCTGCGCCGCCTGGAGAGTGCGGCGGGGCTGGCCGAGGATCTGCGGCGGGCCGCCGCCCGCCTGACGGCGCGTGTCGACGCGCATCACCGGCTTCCGCACGAGCAAGATCCTCTCGAGGACGCCAGGCTCCTGATCGCGGGCTTGCTGGATTCGGACGGCGCTGGAGGGAAGGGGTAGAGATGGATATCACCGTCGCACTGGGGGGCGGAGGCGCGCGCGGCTTCGCGCACATTGGCGCGCTGCGGGTTCTTGAGCGCGAAGGCTTCCGCATTCGGGCGATTTCCGGGACCAGCATGGGCGGCGTGATCGCGGCGGTGTACGCGGCGGGCTTCTCCCCGGATGAGATCGAAAAGCACTCGACCGCCGGGTCGCTGCCTGAGCTGATCCGCTCCCGGCCGGAAGGGCCCGGGCTGATCGGCGTGCGCAAGATCGAGGCCTTCCTTCGCCAGCACCTCGGCGATCGGGAGTTCGCCGACATGACCATCCCGCTGGCGTTGACCGCCGTCAACTTGGCGGACGGGTCCGAGGTGGTGCTGACGAAGGGCAAGGTGCTTCCGGCGGTGATGGCGACCACGGCCCTGCCCGGCGTCTTCCCGCCCTACGTCCTCGGGGAGCATCGGCTGCTGGATGGCGGCGTGATCGATCCGGTGCCGGTGGCGGCGGCGCGGGCCCTGTACCCGGCTCCGGTCGTCGCCGTGGCCCTCTCGCCTGCGCCGGAGAACTGGGCCGAGACGCGTTCACCGGCTTCGCTTGGGTTGCCGCTCATCGGCCTGGTGGCGCGGCTGCGCCCAGCGGAGGTGCTGACGATCGCGCTGCGAGCGGTCGAGATCACGGCGCGGGCGATGACCGAGCTGCGCCTTCAGATCGACCGGCCCGAGGTGGTCATCCGCCCATCGGTCTCGCACGTCGGGCTCCTGGCGGGGGTCAGGGTTTCCGAAGTGGCCGCGCTCGGCGAGGCAGCCACCCTGGCTGCCCTCCCGCAGCTGCGTGAGCTCTTCAGCCCGAGGCGTCGGCTCGAGCGCGGGCTGCGACGTGCCTTCGGCGGCGGGAGGTGAGACCTCGGTCCGGGCGCGACCTGCGCAGCTACGCGCGCAGCACCCAGGCGCGCCTGATCGTGGGTGCGCTCCTATTGGTGTTTGCAGTTGGGGGCGGCTTGATCTGGTTCATCTTCGGCCGCGAGGCCGCCGGCGCAGCGGCCATCTGCATCGGCGCCGGCCTTGCCCCGGTGGGGCTGATCGCGCTTTGGTTGGCGGTGTTGGAGTGGGTAGCCCGCCGGGGGCGCGATGACTGAGCCGCTGAACGTCGCCGGCGAAGGCGGCCGCTTGACGTATCGTTTCCGGCCCGCACGGCCGGGCATACGCCTGTCCGTTGTTCTTCTGCACGGGCTGACCGGCGATGAGCGGGTGATGTGGGTCCTGGAAAGCGCCTTGCCCCCTGGCAGTCTCATGGTCGCGCCGCGCGGGCCGTTCCCGGCGGAGCTGGGTGGATACAGCTGGCGCCGCACGGAAGGGGGCGGCTGGCCGGCGATCGAGGATTTCGAAGAAGCCGTGACCGCCCTGTCCGGCCTGCTGGACGATCTTGAAGCGCGCGGCCTGGACCGCTCGCGATTGATCCTGGTGGGTTTCAGCCAGGGCGCCGCTTTAGCCTTTGCCGCTGCCTGTCAACCGCGCTCGCGGCCGGCCGGCGTGGTCGCCTTGGCCGGGTTCCTGCCATCCGGTGACGTGACCTGCCTGGCGCGGCTGCCGGTCTTCTGGGTACACGGCACTGCCGATAAGCTTGTGCCGGTGGCGCGGGGACGAGCGGACGCCGACCGCTTGCGATCCGCCGGCGCGCACGTCTTGCTGTGCGAGAGCGACGTCGGCCACAAACTCGGCGCAGACTGCCTGCGCGGCCTGAAGGCCTGGATCGCCGAAACGTTCCCCGGTCTATCTGAATCCTAGACAGGTCGCTTCGTCGTTCGCGTCGTCCCTCGATCGATTCGTGTTATCATCCCCTCACCGCCCACGCCGCGACTTCATCGCCGGCGCAGGCCGCGAGCGGCCTTGTCCGACTCGCCCACGGGCCAGCATGTCCCAGACTCACGAACGCCAGTGCACATGGATCGCGCCCGCCGCCGGACGCGTCGACCCACTGAACTTTCATCCCCTCATGAGGTCCCGCAATGCCTAATCAGGCTTCCGACGAACGCGTCATCAACACGATCCGGTTCCTCTCGGCCGACGCCGTCCAGCAGGCGAAATCAGGCCATCCCGGTCTGCCGATGGGAACGGCAGCCTTGGCCTACACGCTGTGGACGCGCCATCTTCGCTTCGACCCGAGCGATCCCCGCTGGCCGAACCGCGACCGGTTCGTGCTCTCGGCCGGGCACGGATCGATGCTGCTCTACTCCCTCCTGCACCTGGCCGGTTTCAAGCTCTCGCTGGAAGAGATCAAGCGCTTCCGCCAGTGGGGCAGCCAGACTCCCGGCCATCCCGAGTATGGGCACACACCCGGAGTAGAGACGACCACCGGCCCTCTGGGCCAGGGATTCGCAACCGGCGTCGGGATGGCGATCGCGGCCGAGCACCTCGCCGCGACCTACAACCGACCCGGCCTGGACCTGTTCGATTACTTCATCTACGGCATCGTCTCGGACGGCGACCTGATGGAGGGAGTCGCTTCAGAAGCGGCTTCTCTGGCCGGGCACTTGCGCCTGGGGCGCCTGATCTACCTGTACGACGACAACCGCATCACGATCGACGGCAGCACCGATCTGGCCTTCACCGAGGATCGCGCCCGGCGCTTCGAAGCCTACGGCTGGCAGGTGCTGTCAGTCCCGGACGGCAACGATGTGGCGGCCGTCGATCAGGCGCTCAAGGCGGCCAAGGCCGACCCTCGTCCGTCGCTGATCGTCTGCCGGACCCACATCGGGTTCGGCCTTCCCACCAAACAGGACAAGTCCTCGGCCCATGGCGAGCCGGCCGGCGACGAGGAACTGAACGGCGCCAAGGTGAATCTCGGCTGGCCGATCGAGCCGCGCTTCTATGTGCCCGACGAGGCCCGCCAGGCGTTCGCGAAGGCGGCCCAGGCCGGTGGGAAACTGCGGCGGGAATGGGATGAGTTGCTCCGACGGTACCGCGGCGAGCATGCCGAGCTGGCGACGCAGCTGGCGCGCGTGCTGGCGGGCAAGCTGCCCGCCGGCTTGGAAGCTGGCGTGCCGCAGTTCCCGGCCGACGCCAAGGGCCTGGCCACGCGCGCCAGCTCGGGCAAAGTGCTGAACGCTCTCGCCCCGTTGCTGCCCGAGCTGATGGGCGGCTCGGCGGACCTGACCGGGTCCAACCAGACCGCCATCAAGGACATCGCCAAGTTCACTGCCGACGACCGCGCCGGCCGCAATATCCACTTCGGCGTGCGCGAGCACGCCATGGCCGCCGCCCTGAGCGGTATGGCACTCTCCGGCGCCCTCATCCCCTACGGAGGGACGTTCCTGGTCTTCGCCGACTACATGCGGCCGTCGATCCGTCTGGCAGCGATGATGGGCCTGCGCGTCATCTACGTCTTCACGCACGATTCGATCGGCCTGGGAGAGGACGGACCGACCCATCAGCCGATCGAACACCTGGCGGCGTTGAGGGTCATCCCCAATCTGACGGTCATCCGCCCGGCGGACGCCAATGAGACGCGCGAGGCCTGGCTGGTGGCATTGCAGCGGCCGACCTCGCCGACCGCGCTGGCATTGACGCGCCAGAACGTGCCCACCCTCGACCGCAAGATCTACGCCTCAGCACGCAATCTGCGGAAAGGCGCGTATGTCCTGGCGGACCTTGGCAAGCGCAAGCCCCAGGTCATCTTGATGGCCTCCGGATCGGAGGTCGAGATCGCTCTGGAGGCGGGGCATCAGTTGGCCGCCAAGGGCGTCGGGGTGCGCGTGGTGTCGTTCCCGTCGTGGGAACTGTTCGCGGCGCAGCCGGCTGCTTACCGGCGCGCCGTCCTGCCGCCCGAGGTGACCGCCCGGATCTCCATCGAGGCCGGCGGACCGCAGGGTTGGGAGCGCTGGGTCGGCGAGCGCGGCGTCGTCATGGGGATCGACCACTTCGGAGCCTCAGCGCCCTACAAGGAGCTGTACACGCGCTTTGGATTGACGGCCGAGGCGGTCGTCCGCCAGGCGCGCAAGCTCGTCGGCACACCGGCCGGACGGCCGCGTGCGGCGAAGCGCAAGGTCGCCCCGGCGCGCCCAAAGCCGGCGGCGCGGAAAGGCCGGAGCCGATGAAGGTTGCTTTTGCCTGCGATCACGCCGGGTACCCGCTGCGCGAACCCGTGCTGTGCGCAATCCGCGAGAGCGGGCACGAGGTCATCGATTTGGGCACGCATTCGACCGACCCGGTCGACTACCCGGACTACGCCGAGATGGTCGGACGGGCGATTCAACGCGGAGAAGTCGAGCGCGGTGTGATCCTATGCGGCTCGGGTGTCGGCGCGGCGATCGCCGCCAACAAGCTGCGCGGCGTGCGCGCCGGCGTGTGCCACGATACCTATTCCGCACACCAGAGTGTCGAGCACGACGACGCCAACGTCCTCGCCCTCGGCGGACGCATCGTCGGTTCGGATCTGTCGATGGAGATCGTGCGTGCGTTCTTGCAGGCCCGCTTCAGCGGCGAGGAACGCCACGTCCGCCGGCTCGCCAAGATCAACGCGCTGGAGAAGTCCGGATAGAGGCGGCCCTGTGAGCAGCGCTGCGCCGGCCCCCACAGGCGTCTGGCTGCGCCGGGCAGATTGCAGCATGCTGGAGTCCGGCCAGCTGGCCTCCTGGATCGCCGAGGGCCGCCTGGCCGGCATCGCCTCGCTGGCTTTCGATCGGGATCACCCGGCCGGATTGTCGCCCTCCTGCGTGCGGGATGTGCGCCCGCTGGCGCAAGCCGGCCGCCCGGCGGCGGAGATCCTCGAGCGTCTGGTCGTCGCCCGCGTGCGCTCGATCGCCGATCTGCTCCTGCCTCGCTACGACCGTACCAGCGGGGCTGCCGGGTACATCTCCTTTGAACTCCGACCGCTCCCCACTGGCCCCGCCGGGCTGCTCCTGGACGCGGCGCGACGCGTGTGGGCGTTGGTCAACCGCCCGAACGTCCTGCTGCAGATCCCGGCCTCGGCCGAGGCCGGGCTCATCACCGAGGCCGCCGCGGCTGACGGCCTCAACTTGCACATCGGTGCCGTCGGATCCCTTGAGCGCTTCGCCGAGATCGCCGACGCGTATGTGCGCGGCCTGGAACTGCGCCGGGCACGCGGCCAGTCGATCGATCACCTCGCCTCGCTGGTGACGCTCGATGTCGAGGATGTGGACGCGGCCGTTCAACTCCAGCTCGATGAATTGACCCGGCACGATCCCGGGGCGGCGTCACGGGCCGCGGCCCTGGCCGGCCGCGCGGGGCGCGCCCTTGGCCGTCTGGCCGTCGCGCAGGCGCGGGCGGTGCGCAGCAGTGCCGAGTTCCGGCGACTGGTCGAACACGGCGCACGCCCGCAACTGCCGCTCCTGGGCGGACTGAGCGTGGATCCCTCACCCGCACCATTGAGCCCCGGAGCGCCCGACTCCGCCGGCGGCTATCTGGTCGCCCTGGAGGCGGAAGCGCTCGGCGCGCTGGCCGACGGCAACCGGGTCGAGGTGCTGCCGGAGTCCGATCTGGCCGCACCGCGCGCGGTGTTGGATGGGCTGGAGAGCCTGGGTGTCTCCTGGAGCTCGGTCGCCGAGACCATCGAACTCGCCGCGCTGCGCGCATCGGCCCGTACGCACCAGGGATTGCTGCGGGCGGCGGAGCGGATGGCGGTCAGAGCGCAGCGCGAGCTCGGCAGCCTGCTGCCGGCCGCGCGGGAGACTCGGACGCGGCTGGAGGCCGGCGAAGTCGTTCGGCGAATCTGGGAGCGGGACCCCAGCCTTTGGGCAGCCGGCGGCCCGGGCGTTGGCGAAGTCCGCAGCCGGCTGGACTGGCTGACGCTCCCCGACGAGATGCCCGCCTCCATCGAGTCGTTCGCCGCACTGGCGTCCGAGGCGCGCCGCGATGGGCTGACCGGCGCAGTGCTCCTGGGGATGGGAGGCTCGTCGCTGGCCTCCGATGTGATGAGCCGCGTGCTGTCCGGCGAGTCGCCGGCGATGAATCTCACCGTTCTCGACTCCGTTGATCCGGAAGCGGTTGTGCGTGTCACGCGTCGGAACCCCTGCCGGAAGACGCTCTTCCTTGTGGCAAGCAAGTCTGGCACGACTACAGAGCCGCTGGCGCTCTTCGAGCACTTCTGGAGGCGGACGGTCGAGAAGGTGGGGGACAGGGCCGGCGGGCACTTCATCGCACTGACCGATCCGGGCACGCCGCTCGAGAAGATGGCCCTCGAACGCAGGTTCCGCGCTGTGATCTCGACGTCGCCGGGAGTCGGAGGCCGTTACTCGGCATTGTCGGGGTTCGGACTTCTCCCGGCGGCGCTGATGGGGATCCACCTGGGCGAGCTCTTGCACGGCGGCGCACAGATGATGAGAGCCTGCGGACCAGGCGCGCCCGGCTACGAGAATCCGGGCCTCCACCTGGGAGGCCTTCTGGCGGCGGCGACCCTGGCCGGACGGGACAAGGTCACGCTGCTGGCCGATGCGGCCCTTGTTCCCTTCGGAGATTGGGCTGAACAACTCCTCGCGGAGAGCAGCGGCAAAGAGGGCAAGGGCATCATTCCGATTGTCGGAGAACCGCCCGGGGCTGCCCGCCTGTATGGATCCGATCGCCTTCTGGTCTACGTCCGCAGCGACGGCTCTCTGGACGGCCGCGCGGCGGGTTGGGTGAAGGCCGGGATCCCGGTCATCACACTCGAGACGTCGGGAGACGCCGCCGGCCTGGGCGCCGAGTTTTACCGTTGGGAGTTCGCCACGGCGGTCGCCTGTCATTGCCTGGGCGTCAACGCCTTCGACCAACCCGACGTGCAGCGGGCCAAGGCCCGCACGCAGGATCTGCTCAAAACGTTCGCGCGCAGCGGCTCGATCCCCGAAGGCCAGCCCTTGTGGAACGCGCCGGGTCTGGCAGTGCAGGGCGGCCCTCCGATCAAGGAGCTGGCCGATGTCGAGACCCTGGCAGAGGTCTTTCAGCTCATCACCGGCCGGGTCGAAGCCCACGAGGCGCTGGCAATCCTGCTGTACCTTCCCCCGACTCGTGCGTTGGATCATTCCCTCGCCAGGCTCCGCCGCAGTCTGCGCGAGGCGGGGATCACCTCGACCGTCGGCTTTGGCCCGCGCTACCTTCACTCCACCGGTCAGCTCCACAAGGGCGGCCCCGATCGGATGGTCTTCCTCATCGTGACCGCCGATCCGACTGAGGACCTCCCCGTGCCGGGTGCGCCCTACAGTTTTGGCGTCCTGGAACGGGCGCAGGCGATGGGCGATTTGCAGGCCCTCTTGAGCCTGGGCCGCCGGGCCTACGCCCTGAACTTGGCAGGGCCAGGAGGGGCTTCCGAGTTCCTGCGGGCAATGGGGGCAATCCGCAGCCGCCGCAGCCAGGCCCCGGCATGACCGACCGCCAGACCGCTGGACGGCGTCGAAAGGGCCGCATTCCCTCCCCGAAAGGGCGCCCGCGGCGGCCCGCCGGGCCCCTACCTCGCTCGATCCTGGCCGGACACGATGAAGCGGTCTTCCGCGTTCTGCCGCAGACCGTCATCGACAACCTTCAGCGGCCCGCTTCCGAGAACGCGCTGGTGTGGAACCTGCTTTACTCGCAGGCCCGACCGACGCTTTCCCTGCGCAGCCTGCTCGGACTGCGTCCGCTATGGGGAACTGCTCTGCCGAACGAGTCGGATGAGGATCTGGTGCCGTACTTCTGGGGCTATTCCATCTCCGGGGAGCGGCTTCCCCGCCTGGATGAGGCCCTCGCGGCCGTGGACGGACCGGGCCAGCAGACGGAGGTCGACCTGTTCCTGGTCGGGAGACGCAGCCTGGTTCTGGTGGAGGCCAAGCACATGGCCGGCCCGGGACGCTGCGGCCGATATGGGCGAGGCGTGTGTCCCGAAGTCCATCCCGAAGGCGCGGTTCTCGAGGCAGCTTGCCGCTATTGGGTGGAGGGTGAGTCGTTCTTCTCCGCCATCATCGACTTCGGCCCCCGGCCGACGCCGGAATCCGAGCCTCCGCCGTGCGCGGCTCACTATCAAATGGGTCGGACACTCCTCTTGGGGCGCGCGCTCGGCCAGCGGCTCGGCCTCATGCCGCAGGTCTGGCTGATCGTCCCTCGCCAGCGCTGGGCTCGTCTGGAGCGTGCCTGGCTCGACTTCGCGGAGCGCTTGCGCGATCCAGCCGATTGGCGCAGGCTGCGCGTCCTGGCCTGGGAAGACGTGCGCGCTTCTCATCCGGCCGCGGCCGCCTGATATGCCCACGCGCGGCGTGGACGATTCACAATCGGCGTCGGTGCAGGAGGCATGCGCAGCGGCGGCGTAGCCTCAGGCGGCGTACGCCAGAGCCACGAGTGCGAAGAAGACGATACTGGCAACCAGCTGACGCACGCCGATCCGCGCCGGGCGAGCGCCCACGGGCGGGTGCGCGGTACCTTCGACGGCGTCAAGCAGCATCAGCGTGAACGCGACGGGTACGAGCATAGGCACCTGCCCCGCGAGCGTCAATCCCGTGCTCACGACCACGTTGAAGGCATGGTAGACGAGCGTGCGCGTCCCCATGCGCCAGCGCTCACCCGGCGGCGGCATTTCGGTGAGGCGCCGCTGCATCAGGCGCTGATACACGTAGACGATCGAAGCGGCGGACTGGAGCCAGGTCAATCCCCACAACAGCCACGGATCAGCCGCTGAGGCTCCGTTGCAGACCCAGTACGCGGCCGGCGCCGCGAGAGCCAGGACGCCCGAACCGACCAACTCGATCCCCATCTGACCGCGATCCTGCCTGCGGCTGATCAGCCACAGATGCCAGCCGAAAACCAGCGCTCCCGGGACCGCAAGCCACACGAGTTGGTGGTGGCCGCGCGCCAGGAGCACGGCGATGGTCAGCGCGGCGACGGCGAGATAGGCCGCTGCCCAGATCGCCGCCGGGCGCAGATCGTCCCGTGCGCGCCTTCCACTGAGCGCCTTGACGGCGATGGCGGTCGGCTGACGAAGCAGGAAGACGGCCAGGGCGGCGATGAACAGGATCCCGAGGTCGAGCGAGACGCGCCGGGCGGCTGACGCCCCTACCAGGAACGGGCCCATCCACCACACCCACGCTCCATGCTCGGCGGGCAGGAAGTAATGCTTCTGCAGAATGCGCCTCGGCGAGGCGGGGCGCCCGGTCATCGGTCGCCTCTGCATGCGGCAGGCGGCCGGCTACTCACCGGTCAACTCCGGGCGCTCGGAGTTAGGAACGCGTGCCTCGGTCGAGGCCAACGGCAGCTGTCCGATGCCGCGCTTGTCGCGGTATAGGGACTGGTCGACCTCGTCCAGGAGGTCTCGCGGCGACAAGCCCGGCCGGTACTCAGCCACGCCGACGCTCAGGCCGAGCGGCGAACCGGCGAACAGGAGGCCGCGCGTGCTGTCGCGCATCTTGGCCCCGACCGCCACTGCGCCTTCCCAGGTCGTTTCCGGAAGGACCAGGACGAACTCGTCGCCGCCGAAGCGGGCCAGCAGGTCTGTGGAGCGGACTTGGGCGCGCAAGCACTCGCAGATCCGGCGCAGGGCCGCATCGCCCTGCAGGTGACCGTGCCGATCATTGAAGGCCTTGAAGCCATCCACATCCAACATCAACACCGCCAGCGGGTGCGTGTAGCGCAGGGCGCGTTCGACCTCTTTCTCCAATGTCTCGTCCAGTGCGCGGCGGTTGTGAAGGCCGGTCAGACTATCCAGCGTGGCCAGCCGGCTGGTCTCCTCTTGGAGCGCCAGGTTCTCGCGCAACACGACGAACTGGCGCAGCATGGCCAGGGCCATCAGGACGATGGAGCCGAAGACGGTTCCGATCAAATAGGCGCGCGGCCGCGGCGGATCGGTAAGTGTGGCGACGACCAGAACAGCCAGGCCGAGGAGAGTGGCCACGTATGGGAGCGTCACGCGCAGCAGACGACGCGCCGGGTGGGATTGTCCGGGCTCCACGATGTGTGGCCGCTGGCCGCGTTGGAGCATCCAGGCCGCCGCCAGCAGGTCTGAGAGGCCGGCGGCGAGCCAAAGAATGTGCAGCGCACGTGCCTGGAACTGAAGCGGTCGGGTACCAGGGAACGCAAGGGCCGTGGTGGCCAGAGCGACGAGCACGATGTTCAGGGCCAGGAGGATGGCCGAGATCAGGCGAACGCGGGTGACGTCCCGTTCGGCCAGGATGACCAATCCGGCGACGGCGAACAGGTCCGCCACTGGGTAGGCGATGGCTACCAGTGTCGCCGCGTCGGCGCTGCCGCTGACCCAGATCGGAGCGGCCCGGAAGTACCACAGGCCGATGAATCCGGCGGCGAAGACGATCCCCAGGTCCAGCCACAGGGTGGGGCGCTCGCTGCGGCGCAGGGCGGCGAACGGGAGAAGCATGACCCCGGCCAGCCTGAGCGGGTAGTAGGCGAGCATGAGAAAGTCAGAGGCCGACGGACTCGGGGGCGACTGCTGCGGCGTTTCAAGGGCGATCCAGAGTAACGCGGCAGCGGCGATGCTCAAGTCCGAGAGTGCCAGCGGGAACCAGGCGCGTCGCAGGCGGCGGTCGAACGCGCCGACATCCGCCGCCAGTCGGAGCCCGAGGCCTGCGGCAGCCACGGAGTATGCGACGATCAGCATCCCGGCGACCGGCTGCTCGATCTCGGATTGTGGGTGGGCCAGAGCCGCCCAGACCAGGTAAAGAAGAAAGACGGCCGCCGATACCGCAGCGGCCGTCCCCATCCGAGTCGTCAAGAAACGGCGCAAGACCATGCGCGTAGCTCCCGCCCCTGTGGACGCGGATTGTAACTCAGGTCGGGCGAGCAGGCGAGGCCGCCTGCACCCGCAGACGGGCTCCTAGATGAAGATGATCTGCGAGCCCTCGGTCATGTCCATGAAATCACTGGCGGACACGATGTCGATGACCCCGTCGATGAAGTCCTCTTTCTTCAGCCCGAACATGTCGACCGACATCTTGCAGGCATACAGCTTGGCACCGCCGTCGACCAGCATTTGCAGGTACTCGCGCACCGGCGGGACCTCGAGGCCATCCATCTTCTTCTTCATCAGCCAGCTGGCGAACGGGGTCATGCCCGGGATGACGCCCATGATTTGCGGGATGCCGATGTAGCCGGGGATGCCCATCATGTTCATCTTCATGCTGGAATTGGCCAACGGCGGGATCTCCAGGTGATCGACGCGGGCCTTGTTGATCATGTCCATGCCCCAGAACGTGAAGAAGATCGTCACGTCGATGCCGTTGCCCAGCGCCGCCCAGCCCATGATCAGCGCCGGGTAGGCCATGTCCAGGTTGCCCTTCGAGCAGATAAATGCAACTTTGCGATTCTGTTCTGCCATGGTCGGTCTCTCCGTAGTTGAGATTGCGGATGCGGGCGGTCGGCCTAGACGCAGCCCTCCGGCTTGGTCAGCCCCGAGATCCGGGCGACCTTCTTGGCCGGTCCCTTGGGGAAGAGCGCGAACAGGTCCTTGGTCGAGACGCCGGCGGTTGCGGTGATGCGGCGCAGCGTGGGCGCCTTGCCGGTGCTGGCGGCATCCTTGCGGCAGAATTCGATCACCGCCCAATGGGCCGGCGTGAGTACACCGAGGCCTTCTTCTTTGGCCAGCTCGGCGGCGATCTCCTTCGTCCATTCGGCCGGGTCGGTCAGGAAGCCCTCTTCATTGACCTGGACGGTCTTGCCTGCGATGGTGCGGGTTGTCATTTCTTCTCTCCTGGTCCAAGGCATTGAGCTTGCGGCTGTGATTCCGGCGTGCGGACTACGCCGCCGGTCCGCTTCCTTCGGGTGATTCCAACGAGGCCCGCGTGCCCAGGACACGCATGGCGCTCAGCAGCATGGCCAGGGCTCGCCGCACGGCCGGGTCGCGCAGTTGCCGCAACAGGCCGCCAAACGAGGTATCGAGCGGCTTGTCGAGCTCCTGGCCGGCGGTCTGCACGGCGCGGCGGGCGTAGGCGAACACGCCTTTCTGGTCCAGGCTGGACATCACGTCGACGGCTTTGACGAACGCATCGTCGGCCAGCGGGCCGACCGTATCGGCCAGGTCCGACAGGCTCTCCAGCTGGTCAAGCAGCCGCTCGACGTTGCGGCCGTTGCGAAGCACGCGCTTGAGCAGGCGGAGCAGGTCACTTAGATCGACGTATTCCTGGACCTCTTCCAACTGCTCGACGGTGAGGCGGAAGGCCTCATTGGCGATCGGCGTCAGATCGCGCATCAGCTCGGCGCGGTCGCGACGATCGCGCGCGGCCAGGCGCGCCTGTTCAGAGAGGTAGGCGACCTGTCCGGTCAGCGCGTCGAGCTTCTGATTGACTTCGGCCCACTCGGTATCCATCTCGCCACCCTCACTTGTGCCACTTGCCGGCCATACTCATGCGCGCCGGCATCGGCAGTTCGAGGCCCTTGAGCAGGATGTTCCAGTACATCCAGCGGAACATCATTTTGCCCCAATGGTTGATTTCGGTTTCCTGCAGCAGGCTGAAAGGCCCGACGCCCGGGAGCGGGAAGTGGCCGGGGAGCGGCTCGACGTCGTAGTTGAAGTCAATCAGCAGCCCCTTGCCGAAGCCGGACTCGATGAAGCAATTGGCGTGGCCGTCGAACGAAGAGGTCATCTCCAGGCCGTCGACATAGCGGCACAGGTTCTCGGCGAAGCTTTCGACGGCATAGTGGGCGACGGAGCCGGCCTTTGAGGTCGGTACCGCGGCTGCGTCCCCCAGGGCGAAAATGTTGTCGTGTTGGGTCGAGAGGAAGGTGTGCTTGTCAACGGGAACGTAGTTGAGCTCGTCGCCCAGACCGGCGGCAGCGACGACCTCAGCGCCCATGTTGACCGGGACAGTGACAAGCAGATCGTATTCGAGTTCGCGCTCGTCGTAGGAGACCAGCTTCTTGGCGTCCGGGTCGACGTGCTCGACCAGGAACTCCGGCTCGACCTTGACCCCCTTGCGGTCAAGGATGTCACCCAGGTGCTTGGCGGCGATCGGCTTGGTGAACGCGCCGGGCAGGGGGGTGGCGTAGGTGAGCTCGACGCGATCGCGGATACCCTGCTCCGTGAAGAACCAGTCGGCCAGCATCAGGAACTCGAGCGGCGCGACCGGGCACTTGATCGGGTTCTCGACGACATTGAAGACCAACCGGCCGCCTTTCCACGAGCGCAGATGTTTGGCCAGCGCGACGGCGCCGTCCGGTGAGTAGAACTCATGGATCGAGCGCCGCCATTCGCCTTCTTTGAGGCCGGGCGTCTGCTCGGGGCGAATGTCGGTGCCCGTGGCGATAACCAGGATGTCGTAATTGAGCGTGCGGCCGTTGCTCAACTTGACCCGGTTGTGATCCGGCTCGATCGCCTCGATCCGAGACATGATCAATTCGACGCCCGGGGGGATGAAGTCCCGCCGAGGCTTGATGACGTCTTCCTGCGAGTACATCCCGAAAGGAATGAACAGGAAGCCGGGCTGGTAGTAGTGAGTCTCACTCTGGTCGACGATCGTGGCCTGCCACTCGCCCTCGTTCAGGCGGTGGCACAAGCGGTTGACGACCATCGTGCCGGCGGTCCCGGCGCCCAGTACGAGCAGCTTCTTCATGCTTTGTCTCCAGTTTTCGACGGGCTAGTCGTTGGCGGTGTCGACCGTCGCGGCCAAGGCCGCCTGGTTGCGCAGTTTGTCGGCCAGGACCTGTCGCAGCAGGTCGAGGGCCTGGATGATGCGCTGATCGGCCAGGCTGTAGGCCACCGTTGCACCGTGTCGCTCGGCGGTCACCATGCCGCGGTCGCGCAGGACTTTGAGGTGGCGGGAAACCTGGGGCTGGGGGGCGCCCAACACTGCGGCCAGCTCGGTGACGTTCCGAGGGCCGGGCACCAATTCGTACAGGATGAGGATGCGCTTGGGATCGGCCAGGCCGGCACAGATCTCGGCGTGGAGCTGGACGATCTCGGCTTCAGGGACTCGGGTCATGGGCATCTCCTGATGC
>Ga0105106_10002026_pt1 | contig 14526 bp, 14 predicted proteins | sample PPLLaktember2015_5_FD_79109 | JGI IMG/M metagenome (GOLD analysis project Ga0105106, IMG submission 79109) | Freshwater sediment microbial communities from Prairie Pothole Lake near Jamestown, North Dakota, USA - PPLs Lake P8 Core (1) Depth... | ecosystem: Environmental > Aquatic > Freshwater >...
ATTCAAAGCCCTCACAATTGCAAGCATTGTTCGGACTTTTCATAAAATAAAAAACCCGCAGCATTAGCTGCGGGTCTGATCTGATGCCTTTGGCGGAGAAAGAGGGATTCGAACCCCCGGTCCACCGATAGGCGGACAACGGTTTTCAAGACCGCCGCATTCGACCGCTCTGCCATTTCTCCATTTCTCCGCCGCAAAGATAATATTTTTTTGATTTTGGGGAATTATTCCCGAAAATACACTAAATATCAGATAACCAAATAAATAAACTATTTATTAACAGGATTTTAACAAACAGGATTTTAGAAAATCCGGAAAACACGACCAGATGAGGGTTTACGTTATTTTTTCAGATCAACCTGATTCCATGTAAAAACATGGCTTTTTGTACTAAAAGTGGCACTAATTGTGCAAAATAGACAAAAATTATTTGCATATGATATAAAATGAAATATATTTGTACCCAATTAGAACCATTGGTCTAACCTTAAAAAGTTCATTATGACAAAAAAAGAATTAGTAAATGCAATTGCTGGTGATGCAGGTCTTTCTATCAAAGATTCAGGCAAAGCTTTGAACGCATTCGTTGGTGCTTTCAGTAAAGCAATGAAAAAAGGTCAGAGAATCCAGCTCCCGGGCATGGGTACCTTTAAAGTTGACAAAAGAAGTGCAAGAGTAGTTCGTAACCCCCGTACAGGTGCAAAACTGAATGTTCCTGCTAAAAAAGTTGTCAAATTCAAAGCAGCTCCGGCACTTAACAAAGGTCTTTAATCTTAATCGATTGAGAATGCTGAGGGGTGTAATTATTACACCCCATTTTTTTTACTAAAAATTTGACATGTCGTTATTGATAAGATAATTACGCTTAAAAACAACAATTTAAACCAAGTTTTATTATTTTATAAAATGTAATTATTTTTGATTCCTAAATTTGTATTCAATTTTTTTACTATTTTTGATTTGATTTCTGCTGTTCAAAAAAGATAGCAATGAACTGTATAATTGTCGATGATGATAGTTTGAGTTGCAAGATTCTGGAAGGTTATGTAAGTAAATATGCCTCCCTTAATCTTATCGGCGTATTTAATGACGCTGTTTCTGCCCGAAATGAAATTGGAAAACATAAGGAAATCGACCTTATACTTCTTGATATCAAAATGCCTGAAATGGATGGCTTCGACTTTATAGGGAGTCTCGACCATCCGCCAAATATAATTATTGTATCGGGTGGAGGGGAATTCGCCCTTAAAGCTTTTGATTTCAATGTTGTTGACTTTCTCCTTAAACCAATCTCATACGCGCGGTTCTGCAAAGCTATTGATAAGGTAATCAGATATTTTTCTCCTAAAGAGTTGAGCACATCAGGCGATGAAGAAATATTTATTAAAAAAGGCTCATCGCTGGTAAAGCTTAAACTCAGGGAAATTGTTTTTGTTGAAGCCCTCGAGAACTATGTCACACTGAATACAAATACCGACAAGTTCACCATCCATTTTACAATGAAGGCCATTGAAAACCAGCTTCCCTCCGGAGTCTTTATAAGGGTCCACAGATCATTTATTATTAATAAGAGTATGATCCTGGCTATTAAGGAAAACTCCCTTGATATAACCGTTGGGCATACAGTGAAAAATATTCCGGTTGGAAAATCATTCAGGGATTCGCTCCTTAACGACATAAACGTGATGGCCAGATAATTTCCAAACTGTCACATGTTCACAAACCGGCAGCTTTTTCTTCAATACCTCGGACAAACATCCCCATCTCCTTTAATGCTCGAGATTGAAAGAGCCGAAGGTGTATATATGTATGGCCCTTCAGGAGAAAAATACCTCGATCTTATTTCAGGCGTCTCAGTAAGCAATACAGGGCACTGCCATCCAAAAGTGGTCAGCGCTGTCAGGAAACAGGCTGAAACCTATATGCATTTAATGGTCTATGGTGAAATCATCCAGGCTCCTCAGGTAAAATATGCTGAATACCTTTCGAAATTCCTCCCGGAGAATCTGGGTTGCTGCTATTTCGTCAACTCCGGAAGCGAGGCAACCGAAGGTGCATTAAAGCTGGCCAGGAGATTTACCGGCCGCAGCAAAATAATATCGTTCAGAAACTCATACCATGGCAGCACTTTCGGAGCATTGAGCGTCCAGGGGAGCGAGCAATTCCGGGGTGCATTCCGGCCACTGCTTCCCGACTCATTCCAGGCACTATTCAATGATTCTGATTCCCTTAATCTGATAGATGATAAAACCGCATGTGTCATTATAGAACCTGTTCAGGGCGAGGCAGGTATTATATTTCCTGAAAACGGATTTCTGGAACTTGTCAGGGAAAAATGCACGGAAACAAAATCCCTTCTTATTTTTGATGAAATACAGACTGGCTTTGGAAGGCTTGGTCATATGTTCGCCATTGACAGGTTCAGGGTTATTCCCGATATACTGCTGCTTGCAAAAGCTCTCGGAGGGGGAATGCCTCTGGGAGCGTTTATCTCATCACCTGAAATCATGTCATCCCTGATGTCAGATCCGCCCCTCGGACATATAACAACATTCGGAGGCCATCCTGTTTGCTGTGCTGCCGGTCTGGCTTCGATGAAGGTCCTGACCGAAGAAAATCTCGCAGATAACTGCCCGGCAAAATCGATACTTTTCAGGCAGAATCTCAAACATGATCTGATACTGGAAATAAGAGGGGAGGGGCTCCTTCTGGCAGTTGAGCTTGCAGGACCGGAATATGTAAGTTATGTCATTGCAAAGGCTCCAGAATACGGACTGGTCCTCGATTATTTCCTGTTTTGCAACAGCTCATTCAGGATTGCACCGCCTCTAACCATCAGCAACAAAGAGATTTTGTGGGCATGCGGTCAACTGACCCGCCTTCTTGATGATTCAAAAAAAAATGTAATTAAAAAATGAGAAGGATTATTCTGGTATTCATGATTGCCATTGGGGTTAACAGCTCAGTTGTCTACAGTCAGGATCTTAAGTCCGATATTTCATCCACACTCGGGAATCTTTTCAGAAGATTGCCAATCAGCCGGGAAGATGCGGAAAGGATAAGGATAAATGATTCCATAAAGCTTTTTATTGAAAGCTATGCCGGATCTGATACGGTTTTTACCCACAAGTTTACCAACCTGAGAAATCTTGGACAAATACTCTCTCATAATTCCCAGCTTAAAATCCTTACGTGGAATCTGCTGCTCGACAGTTCAAGAAGCAGGTATTACTGTTATTTTATTCACAGATCAGGAAAAGAGAACGTTGTCAATAAGATTGAAGGGCCCTACCGTGAGGAACCGGTCAGAGATGATACTATCTATTCTGAAAGCGATTGGTACGGTGCACTTTATTATGACCTCAGGGATGTAAAAAAAGACAAGCTGACTTACTGGGTTCTCCTGGGCATTGATTATGGCAACCCATCAATTTCACGCAAGATCATTGATATACTGAGTTTTACACCTGACGGGAAGATCATTTTAGGGAAGAAGCTTTTCGTTTCAGGTAACGTATTGAAATACAGGGAAGTGCTTGAATACAGCTCGGAGGCAGTAATCTCTTTAAAATTCCGTAATGACAAGTCGATAGTTTTTGACCACCTTGTTCCGGTCTCCCCTGCCCTGAAAGGGAAAAAGGAATTCTATGCTCCCGACTATTCTTATGATGCCTATAACCTCGAGAAAGGGATGTGGCGGTTCAAGCCTAACGTTGATATACGGAATAAGAAATACATTCTTTAGGTGCTGGGTACTAGGTGCTGCCCCATACCCCATACCCATACCCCATCAAAGTGACTATTTGTCAGTCTGAAATTAACGGCATATCTTTTGAAATAGCAACGGCGTGAATTATGTATAACCATTAAACATACCGATATGCAAACAGGAAAAATAGGAGTAACGACTGAGAACATATTTCCGATAATAAAAAAATTCCTCTATTCGGATCATGAAATATTTCTACGGGAGCTTATTTCGAACGCAGTCGATGCCACCCAGAAAATTAAGACCATGGCTTCAGCAGGCGATTATAAAAGCGTTCTGGGTGATCTGACGATACGGGTTTTTGTTGATAAGAAGAAGAAAACGATCAGGGTTACCGATTCCGGAGTAGGAATGACAAGTGAGGAGATTGACAAATATCTTAACCAGATTGCGTTTTCAAGTGCTAATGATTTTCTTGAAAAATATAAGGATCAGGTAAATACCATGATCGGACATTTTGGTCTTGGCTTCTATTCCTCCTTTATGGTATCGGATAAAGTTGAAGTGATCTCCAAATCGTGGGATGAAACAAAACCAGCAATCAAATGGAGCTGTGACGGAAGTCCTGAATACCAGATTGAAGAGACTTCCAGGGAGGGCAGGGGAACCGATGTGATTTTGTATATCGACAAGGAATCAAAGGATTTTCTTGAAGAGAATAAAATTGAGGAGCTTCTGAAGAAATATTGCAAATTTCTTCCGGTTGAGATAGCTTTCGGGCAGGAAAAAGAATGGAAAGACGGCAAATATGTCGAAACCGGCAAGGACAAGATAATAAATAACACAAAACCGGCCTGGACCCTGAAGCCGGCCGACCTTAAAGATGAAGATTATCTTAAGTTTTACAGGGAGCTCTATCCGGTGGGTGATGAACCTTTATTTAATATTCACCTGAATGTCGATTACCCTTTCAAGCTGACAGGTATTCTCTATTTTCCGAAGATAAAAAGCAATATTTAAATTCAGAAGAACAAGATCCAGCTCTACAGTAACCAGGTATTTGTAACGGACTCTGTTGAAGGGATTGTTCCGGAATTTCTTACTCTTCTGCATGGAGTCCTCGATTCTCCTGATATTCCTCTTAACGTTTCAAGAAGTTATCTCCAGAGCGATTCAAATGTGAAAAAGATTTCGGCGCACATTACAAAAAAGGTTGCCGACAGGCTGAACGATATATTCAAGAACACCCGTGAAGAATTTGAGAAGAAGTGGGATAACCTGAAGCTGTTCATTGAATATGGAATGATCACTGAAGAAAAATTCTACGAAAAAGCATCGAAATTTGCCCTTTTGAAGAATACTGACGATAAGTATTTCACTTTTGAGGAATATGAAAAACTGATCAAGGAAAATCAGACTGATAAAAATAAATCACTTGTTTACCTGTACTCCACAAGTAAGACCGATCAGTACACCTACATAGAAAATGCTAAGAAAAAAGGTTATGATGTACTTCTTCTGGATGGACAGCTTGACGTTCACCTTATAAACCAGCTCGAGACAAAACTGAAAGATTCGAGGTTCGTAAGGGTTGATTCAGATGTGGTTGATAAACTTATTCTTAAGGAAGATCCGAAGGAATCCAAGCTTTCGAAAGTCCAGCAGGAGGATCTGAAAAGTGTATTTAATATCAGGGTTAAATCGAAGGAGGTTTACAATGTTGTTCCTGAAACCCTCGATGAGAACGATGTACCGGTAATTATTACCCAGTCGGAATTCATGCGCAGGATGAAAGAGATGGCGCAGTTTGGCGGAGGGATGAACTTTTACGGGGAACTTCCTGATAGTTTTAACCTGGTGGTAAACCTTAACCATCCACTGGTCATAAAAATCGCTGATGAACTTCAGACTCAGGAAGGAACAAAACTTAAGGAAAACAATACCGAAAGAGAGAGGCTCAGTGAAGAGATCTCTTTCATGGAGAAAGAACATAATAAGAAGAAAGCGGATGAAATAAGCCAGTTTGAAAAAGATGACCTGGAAAAGCTCAGAAAAGAGCTGGAGACTTTCGAAACGGCAAGAAAAGATATGCTTGAAGCTTACGGATCAGGTAACAAGGTTGTAAAACAGCTGATCGATCTTGCATTGCTTGCCAACAATATGCTGAGGGGTGAGGACCTGAGTACCTTTGTTAAGAGAAGCGTGGAATTGTTATAGTGAACAGGTTGTCTATCGATATGTCCCGCTGATGCGGGACATCTTCCCTGAGGGGAGATAAAATACCAGAAGTACAGTGAATTTTTTCCCACTGGGGGAAATTAAAAGTGGTTTATATCAGAAGCGAAAGTTCATTTTTGAGATAATCAATCGCTACCTGTGTAGGCTCTTTTTCCATTTCCATTACCCTGGAAAGCAGCAGCTTGCTGTATTCAAGCCCGGGAGCGTTCCCTTTTATTTTTTCTGCTTCACTGTTGATGATTTTTATAGTGTTTGAACGGGCATTCCTGACTACTTCCCATGCCCTCGGGCTCATATATATCTGCTGCGAAAGATTATGTTCAAATTCGCTTCTTACAGTAGCAAGAAGGGAAGTCTGAAGCTGTGAAGCCGTTATTTCGGGGGAACTTACACGGACAAGTAGTGATTCCATCGAGATCCGCTCAAGAAAGAGAATTATCCTTTCGTATGCCTGCAATTTTATCGGTGTAACAATCCGGGTACTCTGCAGGGTGACCTCCTGGCGTCTCTTGTCCTGGTCATTCCTGATCATATTCCTTAAAAGTATCCACGCAGTAAGAAAAACAAGCAGTGCTGGGATCGTGATTTTGATTATGTCCATAATATACTCCATAGCTCTTCAGATTATTTATTAGTGCAAACGTAAGATATTTTCTCCGAATATATTTCTCATGAATATTGATTTTCCGGGGACACACAGATATGCCTTACGTCAGGCAGGTTTTTACTGATGCATTCATCTTGGGATCTCCTTTATTCCGGATAGTCTGCCTGAAAATTTTCTTTTTGTTTTTCATTATTTACTTTATACATTTGATTCCGGCCATTAACATTTATTACTTCATATCCTTAATCATGGAATACTTATCTGACAGAATTAAATCTTTATCAGTATCTCAGACTCTTGCAATGGCTCAGAAAAGCCGTGAACTGAAAGCCAAAGGCCTCGATATAATAAGTCTGAGTCTTGGGGAACCTGATTTCAATACCCCTGATTACATAAAAGAGGCAGCCAAGAAGGCTATAGATGAGAATTATACAAAATATCCACCGGTGCCGGGGTACAATGATCTCAGGGATGCCATTTCAAGGAAATTCAGGGAGGAGAACGGCCTGAATTACACAAGCGACCAGATAATAGTATCGGCGGGAGGGAAACACTCACTTATCAATGTCATTCTATCGATAATTAATCCGGGAGATGAAGTAATAATACTCGCACCTTACTGGGTAAGTTATTATGATCAGATAATCCTTGCAGGAGGCAAGCCTGTGATTATTGAAGCATTAATTGAAAATGATTTCAAGATAGAGCCAGATCAGCTTGAATCGGCAATTACAGGCAAGACACGGCTGATAATTTTCAATTCTCCTTCGAATCCGACAGGTATGGTTTATTCCGGAGATGAGATGGAAAAGATAGCCAGGATTGTTGAAAACCACGAAGGGCTTTTTATCATCTCCGATGAGATCTATGAACACATCATTTTTGAAGGTCGGCATGTGAGCATGGCCTCTTTCAGCTTTATCCATGACCGTGTGATTACTGTTAACGGAGTCTCCAAGGCATATGCCATGACAGGCTGGCGGATTGGTTATATAGGAGCTCCTCTATGGATAGCTAAAGCCTGCAATAAACTTCAGGGCCAGTTCACTTCAGGCGTATGTTCAATAGCCCAGAGAGCCGCCCTGGCTGCTATTGAGGGAAAGGACAACTCGCTTCAGATTATGAAGGAGGCATTTCACCGCCGCCGTGACCTTATTTGCGGACTCCTTAAGGAGGTCAGGGGGATAAGGCTCAGAGTTCCACAGGGCGCTTTCTATGTAATGCCCGATATTTCATATTATCTCGGAAAATCGGATGGAAATGCCATGATTAATAATTCTGACGATCTTGCACTCTATCTTCTTGACAAAGCACAGGTTGCTGTGGTAGGAGGAGATGCTTTCGGAGCGCCGAAGTGCATAAGAATCTCATACGCTAATTCCGATGAACTGCTTGTTGAGGCAGTGAAAAGGATTAAAACGGCACTGGAATTACTAAACTAGCCCCAAACCCCCTAATGGGGCTTTTTAGTAAGGATTAAGAAAATCAAAATCAGTATTTATTATACGAAACTGTAACCTCCTTTGGTTTCCGTTTCTTTTCCCTGTATTCGCTAAGGGAGTATCCTAATGAGACTATCAGCTCAACTCTTTTGGATGCAGGAATTTTCAGTATTGACCTTACCTGTTTTTCATCAAACCATCCCAGTATGCACGATCCGATCCCTTCAGCAATTGCCTGCAGACAAATATTTTCAGTTGCGATTCCGATATCAATATGAGAGTAGTCCTTGCTTTTAATTGTACCGCCGACCTTTGAAGAAAAATTAGGCCGTTCTCTGACAATTACAATAAGGACCTTAGCCTGTCCTACAAAAGAATTCATCCCCAGAATCCTGGCCGAGGCTGCTTCAGCGAGTTCACTTATCATCCGGGGATCTGTTACCACGACAAATTTCCATGGTTGGGCATTACATGCAGAAGGGGCCATCCTTGCAGCCTCAATAATTCTCTCAAGCTTTTCTGCTTCAACCGGTTTATCGCTGTATTTTCTGTCGCTCTGACGCCTGATTATAAGCTCAAGCATCTTCTTTCCTTCTATCATCAATTAATAGTTTTCAGCCAGTAATTCGAAGTAGCTTTCAGGATGCAGGCATGCAGGGCAGTTCTTAAGGGGTTTTGTCCCGAAATGAATATAACCGCATTTCCTGCAGTACCAGAAGACTTTTCCTTCACGTTCGAAGACCTTGTTCTTCATTACGTTCTCCAAAAGTTTCCTGTACCTGTCTTCATGTCCTTTTTCTGCAGCTGCAATAGCTTTAAAGGCAGTGGATATATTTTTAAAACCTTCTTTTTCAGCTATCTCTGCAAAAGCAGGATAGAGGTCACTCCACTCTTCATGTTCCCCCTCAGCGGCAGCATTGAGATTTTCTTTTGTTGTACCTGTCATGCCTGCAGGGTAGCTTGCGGTTATCTCCACCATTCCCCCCTCCAGAAAATTAAAAAATCTTTTCGCATGCTGCTGCTCCTGGAGCGCAGTTGCCAGAAAGATACCCGAAATCTGTTCATATCCTTCTTCCTTTGCCACTTTAGCTGCAAATTCGTACCTGTTCTTTGCCTGCGATTCTCCTGCAAAAGCTTTCAGAAGATTCTGTTCTGTTTTGGTTCCTTTGAGACTCTTTTCCATGTAAATTATTTTTAATGAATAATACCTTATAAATTTTATTTAATCTGACCCCGAAATTAAAATTTAGCAAAAATATCTATCTTTATTTTTAATTTTATATGATTTCAGAAATTTTATTAACCATTAACACAAAGAAAAATGGCAATATTATTATTTATTCTGGGGATTATAGTTCTCCTTGTGGTAATTGCAATTTCGCTTTATAACAGGCTTGTCAGGCTGAGAAACAACAGGGAACAGGCTTTTGCAGATGTTGATGTTCAGCTTAAACAAAGGCATGATCTTATCCCTCAGCTTGTTGAAGCTGTAAAAGGATATATGGTTCATGAAAGGGGAGTTCTGACCGAAATTACTGAGGCACGTTCAAATGCCATGAAAGCCACTTCAATTAATGAAAAGATTACGGCTGAGGCGAGGCTTTCCTCTGCCCTCGAAGGATTAAAGGTATCTGTCGAAGCATATCCCGATCTTAAAGCCAGCCAGAATTTTATGGATCTGCAGAATGAAATTTCAGATGTTGAGAACAAGATCGCTGCTGCACGCAGGTTCTTTAATTCGGCCACAAAAGAGTTGAATGTAGCAACCGAAATCTTCCCTTCCAACATAGTTGCTACTTTGTTCAATTTCAAGCGTGAGCCGATGTTCGAACTTGGCGAAAGGAGAGCTATCATAGAGGAACCGCCTCAGATAAAGTTCCAGTAATATAATGAAGTACTTCGGACTGCAGAGCCAGATAAGGAAGAACAATACAAACTCAGTGTTGATATTGATTTTGTTCCCTGTTGTTTTTTATGGCCTTGCCTGGCTTTTCTTTTTCTTTATGTCAGTCGGACTGGAAAATGAGCAGCTGGCTCTTCATGATGTTAACAGATCTTTCATTTCAACAATACCATGGATTACGATCGGAGTAATTGTATGGTTTACAATTGCATGGTTTTCACATACTTCGATAATAAATACTGCTACAAATTCAAAACCTCTCGAAAGACAGGAGAACAAAAGGGTATATAATCTTGTTGAAAACCTCTGCATTTCGGCAGGGATGCAGATGCCGAAAGTCAATATTATAGAGGATGATTCGTTGAATGCATTCGCCAGCGGAATTAATTCCAAAACTTACTCTGTAACGCTCTCCAGGGGGATTATCGATAAGCTTGCCGATGATGAGCTCGAAGCCGTAATTGCCCATGAACTGACACACATCAGAAACCGGGATGTAAGACTTCTGATAATATCAATAGTCTTTGTAGGTATCTTCGGATTTATAACAGAGATGTTATTCAGATCAATGAGATACGGAAGAATTGGCAGAGGTAAAAAAGAGGGTGGGGCCATTATTATAGCTCTGCTCCTCGCATTGTTAGGCTATCTACTGGCTTCCCTTTTCAGGTTCGCTCTTTCGAGAAAGCGTGAATACCTTGCCGATGCAGGGTCGGCCGAACTGACAAAGCGGCCTCAGTCGCTTGCTTTAGCTTTGAGAAAAGTCTCCGCCGATCCTACCATTGAAGCGGTAAAACGCAAGGATGTGGCACAGATGTTTATTGAAAATCCCCAGGAATCTGAACAAAAGAGCACATTCTCATTTGCTAATCTGTTTGCGACTCATCCCCCGATTGAAAAGAGGATACAGCTGCTGGAACAATATTAAGAATTATTTTTTCTTACCCTTTCGGATAAGTTTTGATTCCTCTCCTTTCAGAAGCCTCGAGATATTTTTCCGGTGGGTTATTAATATTGCGACTGCAACCACGAGTGAGAATATTTTAAAATATATTGATGGTGTGTCAAAGAAGAGGAAAAGGAAGACTGGGAATGCAATACCTGCACTCATCGATGAGACCGAAACATATCCGGTTAAAAGAAGACCTGACAGGAACACTCCCATGCAGGATAAGGTCAGAAGGGGATGTATTGCAAGAAGTACACCGAAAATGGTAGCAACGCCTTTCCCACCCCTGAAACCTGCAAAAACAGGGAAAATATGACCGAGTACAGCAGCCACTCCGGCGAGTATCTGAAGATTGGTTAAAAGAGCTGTACCCTGACCGGCCAGACTTAAAAACACCGGCAGCATAGCTGCCAGCCATCCCTTAAAAACATCAATCAGCAGGACAGGAACACCGGTTTTCCAACCGAGCACTCTTATTACATTTGTAGCACCCGCATTGCCGCTACCATGTTCCCTGACATCGATGCCATGAAACTTTTTACCGACCCATACGGCAGTAGCAATTGAACCTAATAAATATGCAGACAATAAAGCGAGGACAATTAAAATGATGTTCATCAGGTAATCATATTATCAGATTATTGGTCCGTATTCAATTAGCTTTGCCGTCTCTTCATTCAGAGCAAACTTGCTGAAATTATTTATGAATTTAAAGGCCAGATCCGTCGCTGCAATACGCCATTTAACAGGAGAGTTCCATGCCATGGACGGATCGAGCAGATTACTGTTCACACCATCAATCTTTTCAGGGATATTTAAATTAAACACCGGCAGAGTAGTAAATTTGTATTTATTTATAGAACCATCGAGTATCGAATTAATTATCCTCCTGGTTGTCGGAAGTTCGATCCTGGTGCCTGTGTTGTAGGGTCCTCCCGTCCATCCGGTATTAACCAGCCATGCTTCGGCCCCATTCATCTTCATTTTACTCGTCAGCTCATTTGCATAAATTATAGGATCAAGCATAAGGAAGGCAGCTCCGAAACATGCTGAAAATGAAGGAACCGGTTCAATAATTCCTCTTTCGGTTCCGGCAACCTTGGCAGTATATCCGCTGAGAAAATAATATCTGGTCTGCTCTTCGGTCAAACGGCTTACAGGGGGCAATACTCCGAAGGTGTCGGCCGAAAGGAATATTACCTTCCTGGCATGACTTGCTTTGGATACAGGTTTTACAATATTATTAATATGATAAATGGGGTAAGAGACTCTTGTGTTTTCAGTTTTTGAATTATCATTGAAATCAATTGTTCCGTCTGACAGTACCACCAGATTCTCAAGCAGAGCATCCCGTCTGATGGCATCATAAATGTCAGGTTCATTTTTCTTACTGAGCTTGAAGCATTTTGCATAACAGCCTCCTTCAAGATTGAATATCCCGTCATCATCCCAACCATGCTCGTCATCACCAACCAAAGCCCTGTCGGGATCAGTCGAAAGGGTTGTTTTTCCGGTTCCGGAAAGCCCGAAGAATATTGCAACATCCCCTTTCTTCCCAACATTGGCTGAGCAGTGCATTGAAGCTATCCCTTTAAGAGGAAGGTAATAGTTCATAACAGAGAATATCCCTTTTTTCATTTCGCCGCCGTACCATGTTCCGCCGATAACGGACATGCCTGAAGTGAGGTTAAAAAAGACGAAATTTTCGGAATTAAGACCCTGTTTTTTCCAGTCAGGATTTGTTGTTTTGGATGCATTGAGAACTACGAATTCCGGTACGAAATTTTCAAGCTCTTCTTTTTCAGGCCTGATAAACATGTTTTTAATAAAATGCGCCTGCCATGCTACTTCAAGGATGAATCTTACTGACAGGCGGGTATTCTTGTTTGCCCCGCAGAAACAGTCGATGACAAACAGCTTTTTTCCTGAAAGCTGCTTTGCCGCAAGGTTCCTGCAGTGTTCCCATATTTCATTTGCTATGGGCTTATTATCAGATACTTTTGTTTTTTCCGACTTCCACCATACGGTATCTCTTGTTGTGTCATCAAGTACAACATACTTATCATTAGGGGACCTTCCGGTGAAAATTCCGGTATCGACCGAAACGGCTCCGGAACGTGTAATAATCCCTTTTTCGTATCGTTCAAGTCCGGGCCTGGTCTCTTCAGCGAAAAGAACGTTATACGATGGATTATAGATAATCTCGGTTATGTTCTCTATTCCGTAACCCTTCAGATCGTCGGGGGTAATCATAGCTGGTAATTTTGAAGAAAAAATGATTTCAAATGTATCAAATATTATTTAATTTATTAAGGTACCGCTGGTTGAAGAGAATGGTATGTGAAATCAAGAATTCTGGTAAATTGATAGGGTAAATAAATTATCAGCGGTCTTTAATATGGTTAGACAAAATAGAAATAGTTTTGGGGACAGGCATGAAAAGAAAAAGGGCATCGTGGAGGATGCCCTTTTCTATTTAGGGATTAAATATTATCTATTTCCCGTGTTTAATCGATGCCTGAGCTGCTGCAAGCCTTGCGATCGGTACCCTGAAGGGTGAGCAGCTTACATATGTCAGTCCTGTTTTGAAACAAAATTCCACTGAAGCGGGATCACCTCCCTGTTCTCCGCAAATCCCGACTTTCAGATCCGGTCTGGTAGCACGTCCTCTTTGCACGGACATAGTAATTAACTGACCAACACCTTCCTGGTCAATTGTCTGGAACGGATCAGCTGCCAGCATCTTCTTGTCAAGATAGTCATTCAGGAATCCGCCGATATCATCACGGCTGAATCCAAAAGTCATCTGTGTAAGGTCATTTGTACCGAACGAGAAGAATTCAGCAGTTTTAGCCATCTTGTCGGAGAGGAGAGTTGCCCTTGGTATTTCGATCATAGTACCATATTTGTAATCGATCTTCTTAAGTCCGGCTTTTTTGCAGACCTCTGCATAAATTTCGTCAACTACCTTTTTGGTAACATCAAGCTCGGAAACATCGCAGGTTACAGGAACCATCAATTCAGGTTTCGGATTCTTTTTCTCCTTAAGCAGTTCAGCCGTTGCTTCGAACATGGCACGCACCTGCATTTCAGTTATCTCAGGAAAGGTAATTCCAAGCCGGACACCACGGTGACCCATCATAGGATTACTTTCATGAAGAGCTTCGCCGCGTTTTGCCACATCTGTTTTTTTAATGCCCAGAGCTTTTGCAAGTTCGGCCTGTTTTTCAGCTCCCTGTGGAACAAACTCATGAAGAGGGGGATCCATCAGACGGAATGTAACAGGCAATCCGTCCATTGCTGCCAGGGTGGCTTTCATATCTTTCTTGACATATTTGTGCAATTCAGTAAGCGCCTTGCGGCGTTCTGTTTCATTTGCACTGAGGATCATTTTACGCAGGATGAACAAAGGCTGTTCCGATCCTTTGCCGTAAAACATATGCTCGATCCTGAAGAGCCCAATCCCTTCAGCTCCGAAATCACGTGCAATTTTTGCATCTTCGGCAGTATCGGCATTTGTACGGACACCCATTGTGCGATATTTGTCAACAATCTTCATAAATGACTGGAAGCGAGGGTTTTCTGTAGCATCCATCAGATCTATTGCCCCTTTATAAACATTGCCTTTTGTACCGTTAATTGTGATTATATCACCCTCTTTGAGTACGAGGTCGGTTC
>Ga0105106_10002027_pt1 | contig 14525 bp, 18 predicted proteins | sample PPLLaktember2015_5_FD_79109 | JGI IMG/M metagenome (GOLD analysis project Ga0105106, IMG submission 79109) | Freshwater sediment microbial communities from Prairie Pothole Lake near Jamestown, North Dakota, USA - PPLs Lake P8 Core (1) Depth... | ecosystem: Environmental > Aquatic > Freshwater >...
ACCTCGCCGCGCATGTTGAACAGCGGCCCGCCCGAGTTGCCGGGGTTGATCGCCACGTCGGTCTGCAGGAAGGGCACGAAGTTCTCCTGCGGCAGCGAGCGCCCCTTGGCGCTGACGATGCCGGCGGTGACGGTGTTCTCGAAGCCGAACGGCGCGCCGATCGCCACCACCCACTCGCCCACCTTGAGCTTGGCAGGATCGCCGAAGCGCACCGGATGCAGCCCGTTGGTGTCGATCTTGATCACCGCGATGTCGGTGCGCCGGTCGGCGCCGATCACCTTGGCCTTGAACTCGCGCTTGTCCGTGAAGCGCACGTTGATCTCGTCCGCGCCGTCGACCACGTGCGCGTTGGTGAGGATGTAGCCGTCGGCGCTGATGATGAAGCCCGAGCCGAGCGAGCGGCTTTCGGGCCGTCCGCCCGGCCCCGGGGGCTGCTGGCGCGGGATGAAGCGGCGGAAGAACTCCAGCACCTCCTCGTCCTCGATGCCCGGCACCTGCGGGGCGGCGCTGGCGCGCCGCGGCGCCTGGGTGGTGCTGATGTTGACGACGGAGCTGCCCTGCTCGTCGACCAGCCGGGTGAAGTCGGGAAGCTCGCGCGCCTGCGCGATCGCGCTGGCGCAGAACGCCGCCAGCCACAGTACGGCCAGGGGCCTCGTGATGCTCATGCGTGTTCTCCTACTTTCTCGCGCTGTGCGCGTTTGTTGGACCTACTGCGGCCGGTGGTACTCGACCGCGTTGCCGATGCGCTGCACGCTCGCGGCGGGCGTCTCGCCCACCACCGTCACCCGGTGGTTCGCCACCAGGCGCGTGAAAATGTGGATCGCGCCGAGACTGGCGGTCCCGGTCTGCACCGGGTCGGCCTGCCCTTCCATCGGCTCGATGAACACCGACACGGCCGCCAGCCCGTCGGAATAGACTACCTGCGCGACCGGGCGCGATTCGCCCATGCGGCGCTTCAGCTCGATCACCTTGCGGAACCCCGGCAGCTCGGCCGAGAGGCCCCAGCCGGGCAGGTGCGCGGGCGCCGCCTCGGTGTCCTCGACGCGCCATTCGCGCGCCTTGTGCCGCGAGCGCACCTGCTCGCGCGTCACCCCGCCGATGGCGAGCTGCGTGAACGTGAACTGCTCCACCTGCTGACCGACGGCGTCGAAGGTGACCGCCTTGAGCAGCATGCCGCTCTTCGCGTCGGCGTAGAGCCGGTACCCGTAGCGCAGGCTGTCCTTCGGCGTCAGCACCACGGTCTGGCAATCGAAGCCGGCGACGCGCTGCATCCCGCCCAGCTCGATGTCGTAGTGCCGAGCGAGCTCGCCGATGTGCTCGGGAAGCAGCGCCGGAAAACTCCGGTCGGCGCTGCGCCGGTCGATCTTCACGACCCGGCTCTCGGGCAGGTAGCACTTCACGATGTCGCGCGTGCGCACGATCTCGCGCGGCACGCCGTCGAGCACCTCGAGGCGCTCGATGTCGCCCCTCGCGTCGCGCGTGATGCGCGAGGCCTCGGTGCGTCCGCCGTGCTGGTAGACGAAGGTCCCGCTGTAGGAGAGCTTCTGCGTGGCGTCGTGGATCTTGCGCAGCCAGCCGAGCGCTTCCGGCGATTGCGCCTGAGCCAGGCCGGCCGAGAAAACGATGAGCGCTGCGGCGGCCCTGCTCGCGATCACGGGCGCGCCCCCCGCGCTTCCGCCGAGACGCTGCGCACGTAGGGCGCCATTCCCTGGAACGAGACCCGCGGAGAGAAGCCCTGGTGTGCGAGCAGATAGTCGCTGGTCGCGCTCGGCAGGGGAACGAGCGCCGGCGCGGTGGCGACCGGGACCTGCGGCGGCGCCTGGGCCAGCGCGGGCTGCGGCGCGTCCTGCTGCGGCGCGAAGGCAAGCCAGCCGACGAGGCTGACCGCGGCGAGGCTGGCGGCGATCGGCAGCGCGACCCAGCGCCGCGGCTGGACCGGCGCGGTAGTGGCCTGCGGCAGCGGCTGGTTCTCGCGGATCGCGTCGCTGATCAGGTGGTAGACGCGCCAGGTGTCGAGCGCCTCGCGGCGGCTTCCGAGTGCCTGGATCAGCTCGCCGGCGGCCCGGTCCTCCAGCTCGCCGTCCATCAGCTCCGAGATGCGTTCCTTCATGGTGCTACCACCTCTTGTCTTTACTGGTCCCCAGCAACGGCCTGAGCTGCTCCGCGATCGCCTCGCGCGCGCGGAAGATGCGCGAGCGGACCGTGCCGATCGGGCAATCCATCGCCTGCGCGATGTCCTCGTAGCTCATCCCTTCGATCTCGCGCATCTGAATCGCCTTGCGCAATTCCTCAGGCAGCTTTTCGATGGTCGAGTTCACCGTCTGCGCGATTTCATTCGACAGCAGCACGCTCTCGGGCGTGTTGATGTCGCGCAGCTGCTCGCCTTCCTCGAAACCTTCCGCCTCTTCGGCCTCCACCTCGGTCGAGGTCGGCGCCCGCCGACCCATGGCCATGAGGTAGTTCTTGGCCGTGTTGATGCCGATCCTGTACAGCCACGTATAGAACGCGCTGTCGCCACGGAATGCGGGGAGGGCCCGGTAGGCCTTGATGAACGCTTCCTGCGTCACATCCTCGACCTCTGCCGGGTCGCGGATGAAGCGCGAAAGCAGCCTCGCCAGCTTTCGCTGGTACTTCACGACCAGCAGGTTGAACGCCTGCTTGTCGCCTTGCTGCGCCCGCGTCACCAGCTGCCGGTCGATCTCGCGCTCAGACATCGAGCCGCCTCAGATCGGCCGCGCCGGCGCGCCGGCAGGGCTCCCCACCCCCGGACGCACAGTCCGAACTGCAACGCCTATGTGCCACAGACACACGCACCTGGAAATAGTTCTGTCCCGGCCCGGGCTTGCGCCTATGCCGGCAGTTGCTTCCCCGCCACGGCGGGGAGCTTGCGCCACAGCGCCCAGACGCGCAGGCGGCGGAACTCCGCCGGGTTCAGCATGTCGGCGCTGACCAGGATGGTCTTTGACAAGGGCAAAACCACCGCAAAACGGCTGACGTAGCAGCGCTGCGGCGCGGGTGCGGCGATCTGCTCGCCGCTGGCGATCTCGAGGACGACGTCGTCCCCGCCGATCTCCAGCGCCCGCACCGAGCGCGCCGACCCGAGGAGCGCCCGGCTCCACGCCGCCGCGAGGCCCAGGATGAGCAGCAACGCGCCAAGAGCGCCGCCGGCAATCCCGCCGACCAGGAAGAAGGTCGAAGCCCCGGCTGCCGCATGCAGGGCAACGATGACGGCGGCGAACGCCGGCGAGGGTGAAAGAACGAGCCTTAAGCTCAAATGCGCGACAGCACCAGGGTGCCGTTGGTGCCGCCGAAGCCGAAGGAGTTCGACAGCGCGACGCGGATCGGCATCCTGCGCGCCTCGTTCGGGACATAGTCGAGGTCGCACGCCGGGTCCGGGTTGCGCAGGTTGATGGTCGGGGGCGAGACCTGGTCGCGGAGCGCGAGCGCAGTGAAGACCGCCTCGACGCCGCCGGCGGCCCCGAGCAGGTGCCCGGTCATCGACTTCGTCGAGTTCACCGCGACCTTCGGAGCGCGCGCGCCGAGCAATCGTTTGATGGCCTGGGTCTCGGCCACGTCGCCGAGCGGCGTTGAGGTCCCGTGCGCGTTGATGTAATCAATCTCTTCTGGATTCAAAGCGGCATCTTTCAGTGCGTTGCGCATCGCCCGATAGCCGCCGTCGCCGTCGTCGGGGGGCGCCGTCATGTGGAAAGCGTCGGCCGAGACCCCGTAGCCGGCGACTTCGCAGTAGATCTTCGCCCCGCGCGCCTTCGCGTGCTCGTATTCCTCGAGCAGCATCGCGCCGGCGCCTTCGCCGAGCACGAAGCCGTCGCGCTCCTTGTCCCAGGGGCGGCTCGCGCCCGCCGGGTCGTCGTTGCGCGTCGAGAGCGCGCGCGCCGCGGCGAAGCCGCCGATGGCGAGCTCGGTAACCACCGCTTCGGCGCCGCCGGCGATCATCACGTCGGCGTCGCCGTAGCGGATCGACTTCGCCGCCTCGCCGATGCAGTGGGTCGAGGTGGTGCACGCCGTCACCATCGCCAGGTTCGGGCCCTTGGCGCCGACCTCGATGGAGAGCAGGCCGGCGATCATGTTGATGATGCTGCCGGGGATGAAGAACGGCGAGATGCGACGGGGGCCGTTCTTCTCGAGCTCCGCGTGCATCGCCTCGATGAGCGGCAGGCCGCCGATGCCGGAGCCGAAGTTGATGCCGACGCGCTCGGCGTTCTCCGGGGTGACCTGCAGGCCGCCGTCGCGCCAGGCCTGCAGGCCCGCCGCCATCCCGTAGTGGATGAAGAGGTCCATGCGGCGCGCTTCCTTGGGCGACATGTACGGCGCGACGTCGAACCCCTTCACCTCGCCGGCGATCTGGCTCGCGAGGCGCGAAGGATCGAAGCGGGTGATGCGGGTGATGCCGGCCTTGCCGGCGAGCGCGTTATCCCAGGCTTCCGGGACCGCGTTGCCGATCGGGCTGATGATGCCCAGCCCGGTGACGACGACTCTGCGGCGGGTCACTCGGGCGGCTGGGCGGGGAGCGCAGCGGGCAAACTACGACTTGGAGTGCGACTTGACGTAGTCGATGGCCTGCTGGACGGTGGTGATCTTCTCGGCCTCCTCGTCCGGGATCTCGGTCTCGAACTCCTCCTCGAGCGCCATCACGAGCTCCACGGTGTCGAGCGAGTCCGCGCCCAGGTCGTCGACGAAGGAGGACTCGGTCTTGATCTCGGCCTCGTTCACGCCGAGCTGCTCGGCGATGATTTTCTTCACGCGTTGTTCTACGTTCTCCATCTCTGCTCCTTCCCTGGGATTAAGGGACAAATTGCTGCGGCTGTCGGCCAAGAGGGGCCGTATTTTACGACATATACATGCCACCGTTGACGTGCAAGACGGCTCCGGTGACGTAATCTCCGCCCGGCGAGGCGAGGTAAGCGACGGCCGCCGCGACGTCGCGAGCCTCGCCCAGGCGGCCCAGCGGAATCTGCGCGAGCAGCGCGGCGCGGCTCGCCTCGGGCAGCGCGCGCGTCATGTCGGTGTCGATGAACCCGGGCGCGACGCAGTTGACCGTGATGTTGCGGCTGCCGAGCTCGCGCGCGAGCGACTTGGTCATGCCGACCACGCCCGCCTTCGCCGCCGCATAGTTCGCCTGGCCGGGATTGCCGGACGCGCCCACCACCGAGGTGATGTTGATGATGCGGCCCCAGCGCGCCTTCATCATGCCGCGCATCACCGCGCGCGAGAGCCGGAACACCGAGCGCAGGTCGGTCTCGATCACCTCGTCCCAGTCCGCGTCCTTCATGCGCAGCGCCAGGTTGTCGCGCGTAATCGCGGCGTTGTTCACCAGAATCAGGATGTCGCCGAGCTCCTTCTGCACCCACGCGACCAGCGCGTCGCACTGCTGCGGGTCGCGGACGTTCAGAACCCGGCCCGTTTCGGGAATCTTCTTCGCGCCTTCCTCCGTCGTGGCGGTGCCGATCACCTTGGCGCCCTGCTTCGCCAGCTCGGCGGCGATGGCGCGGCCGATGCCGCGCGAAGCGCCGGTGACGAGTGCGACCTTGCCGTCGAGCATGCTCATGCGCCTTTCACCGCCGCGACCGCCTGCTGCAACGATTCTCCGTCCGTAACGGCAAAAGACTGAAGTTGGGAAGCGATGCGTCTCGTCAGCCCGGCCAGGACCTTGCCCGGGCCGCACTCGACGACGTGCGTCACCCCGAGCTGCGCCATGGTCTGGACGGTCTCGACCCAGCGCACCGGGGCGGCCGCCTGGCGCACCAGCGCGTCCTTGATCGCCTGCGGGCTGGCGGCGATCTTGACGTCGACGTTGTGGATCACCGGGATCTGCGGCATCGCGACGCGCACTTCCCGGAGATAGCCCTGCAGCCGCTCGCCCGCCGGGCGCATCAGCGACGAATGGAACGGCGCGCTCACCGGCAGCGTCATCGCGCGCTTCGCGCCGCGCGACTTGCACAGCAGCACCGCGCGCTCGACCGCCGCCTTCTGCCCGGCGATCACCACCTGCCCGGGCGCGTTGAAGTTCACCGCCTGCACCGCGCCTTGCGCCTCGGCGCACGCGGCGCGCACGCCCTGGTCGTCGAGGCCGAGGATCGCTGCCATCGCGCCCTCGCCTTCGGGCACCGCTTCCTGCATCGCCTCGGCGCGGAAGCGCACCAGCGGCAGCGCGTCGCGGAAGGCGAGCGCGCCGCCCGCGACGAGCGCGGTGTACTCCCCGAGGCTGTGGCCGGCGAGGAGCTCGGGACGGGGTCCGCCGGCCGCGGCCCAGGCGCGGAAGGCCGCGTAGCCGGCGGTGAGCATCGCCGGCTGCGTGTTGACGGTGAGGTTGAGGGCTTCGGACGGGCCTTCCTCGAGGAGGCGGATGAACTCCCCGCCCAGCACCTCCTTCGCCTCGAGCAGCACTTCGATCACCTCGGGCACCTCCGCGTAGCCGCGCAGCATGCCGACCGACTGCGAGCCCTGGCCCGGAAAGACGATCGCGAGCTTCATAGGGTGACGAGGCTCGCGCCCCAGGTGAAGCCGCCGCCCACGCCCTCCATGAGCACGCGGTGTCCGGGGCGGATCCTGCCGGCGCGCACGAACTCGTCGAGCGCGAGCGGGATCGAGGCGGCCGAGGTGTTGCCGTGATGGTCGACGGTGACGACCAGCTTCTCCGGCGGCAGCCCGAGCCGGCGCGCGGTGGCGTCCAGGATGCGCACGTTGGCCTGGTGCGGGATGAGCCAGTCGACGTCGCTCATCTGCATCCCCGCGGCGGCGAGCGCCTCGCGCCCCGCCTCCTCGAGCACCCGCACCGCGAACTTGAACACGCCCTGCCCGTTCATCTGCAGGTAAGGCGAGCCGACGATCGCGCCGCCGCACACGTTGCCGGGCACCGAGAGCAGGTCGACCTGGCTCCCGTCGGCGTGCAGAACGCTCGCATGAATTCCGGGTTTTTCAGAAGAACAAAGAACTACGGCACCCGCCCCATCGCCGAACAGCACGCAGGTGCCGCGATCGTTCCAGTCGAGGATGCGCGAGAACACTTCCGCGCCGACCACCAGTGCGCTCTTGTATTGACCGCTTTTTATCATGGCATCCGCCGTGGACAACGCATAAACGAAGCCGCTGCACACCGCCTGCACGTCGAAGGCCGGGCAGCCCTTCACGCCGAGCTTCGCCTGGAGCAGGCAGGCGGTGCTCGGAAAGATGTAGTCCGGCGTCGAGGTCGCGACGATGATGAGGTCTATCTGGGAAGCCTCCAGGCCGGCGGCCTGGAGCGCGCGCGTGCTCGCGTGCAACGCGAGGTCGCTCGAGCCCTGCGACTTCTCGGCGATATGCCGCTGCACGATGCCGGTGCGCTCGCGGATCCAGGCGTCGCTCGTATCGAGGCGCGCGGCGAATTCGGCGTTGGTCATGACGCGCGGCGGCAGGTAGCTCCCCGTGCCGGCGATTCGAGAGTAGATCATGAAGGGATCGTCGATTCGACCTGCGCCATCTGCGCGGCGATGCGCTGCGGCACGTTGTTGCGCACCTCGTCGACCGCGCGCTCGAGCGCCTGGCCGAAGGCGTAGGCGTCGGCCGAGCCGTGGCTCTTGATGACGATGCCGCGCAGGCCGAGCAGGCTCGCGCCGTTGTACCTGCCGGGATCCATGCGGGCGCGCAGCGCGGTGCGCACCGGCTTCGCCAGCCAGGCGACCAGCATGCGCCACGGGTTGCGCATGAACTCCTGGCGCAGGAATCCGACGATCATCATCGCCACGCCCTCGGAGGCCTTGAGCAGCGCATTGCCGACGAAGCCGTCGCAGACCACCACTTCGGTGGTTCCCTTGTAGATGTCGTCGCCCTCGACGTTGCCGTGGAAGTTCAGGCCGCTCGCGCGCAGCAGCTCGCCGGCGCGCTTGACGGTCTCGTTGCCCTTGATGTCCTCGACGCCGATGTTGAGCAGCCCGACCGACGGGCGCTCCTTGTGCTCGAGCGCGGCGACCAGCATCGCGCCCATGACGCCGAACTGCATCAGTTGCTCGGCGGTGCAGTCGACGTTGGCGCCGAGGTCCAGGACGTACGTGTATCCGCCCTTCATGTTCGGCAGCACCGTCGCGATCGCCGGCCGGTCGATGCCCGGAATGGTCTTCAGCACGAAGCGCGAGATCGCCATCAGGGCGCCGGTATTGCCCGCGCTCACGCAGGCGTGCGCCTCGCCGTTCTTCACCAGGTTGATCGCGACGCGCATCGACGAGTCCTTCTTGGCGCGCAACGCGAGCGCCGGCGGCTCGTCCATCGCCACCACCTCGCTCGCCGCATGCAAGCGCAGGCGCGGTCCCGGCGCGGCGCCGCGCGCCTTGAGCTCGGCCTCCAGGGGGTCGCGCAGGCCCACCAGCACGATGTCGACGTCGGCCAGGCGCGCCTGGAAGGCGAGCGCGGCCGGAACCGTCACACGCGGGCCGTGATCGCCCCCCATGCAATCGACGGCGACGGTGATCAGCGGGCTACTCTTCTTTGGTCTTGAGGACCTTCTTGCCGCGGTAGAACCCGGTCGGGCTGACGTGGTGGCGCAGGTGCGTCTCGCCGGTCGTGGGCTCCACCGCGATCGCAGGACCGCTCAGGTGATCGTGCGAGCGGTGCATGCCGCGCCGCGACGGCGACTTCTTGTTCTGCTGGACTGCCATGTGTGACTCCTTCTCGGTATCAATGCTTGCCGCGCATCAGGCCGCGCAGCCCGGCGAACGGCGAAATCCTCTCGTCTGCATGCTGTCCGGCACCCGCCGCGCAGCCCTCGTGCCGCGGCGCGTACGGCAGCTCGAGGATCAGCTGGTCCTCGATCAGGTCGCGCAGCGGCATTTCCTTGCCCGCGAGCACGCGGTCGGGCGCGTGCGCATCGGGCGGCTCTGCGTCGATCTCGGCCTGCGTCGCCGCGAGCACCAGCACCTCGTCGACCTGGACGGCGAAGGGCATCGCCTCGAGGCAGCGCTGGCAGCGCAGCTGCAGCGCACCCTGCAGGCTCAGGCGCAGGCCCGGCCGGCCGCGCTCGTCACGCGTGCCCTCAAGCGCATAGGTGATTTCTCCGGCGTCCGAAGCGAGCATGTCGCGCAGCCGCGGCAGCTCCCGAACCGGCCAGCGCCCCTGCTGCCTTGCCCCAGCCGTCGCGAACTCGAAGCCATCGATCAGCGGCTGGTGCGGCATAAAGCGGCGGATGATAGCATTTTGGAAAACCCTCGTCATAACAAAGTGATGGCTCAGCCGCGGCGCCTCGTGCTCGCCTCGACCTCGCGCTACCGCCGCGAGCTGCTCGAGCGGCTCGGCGTGCCTTTCGACGTCGCCTCCCCCGGGGTCGACGAGACTCCCTTGCCGGGCGAGCCTGCCGCGGACACGGCTTTGCGCCTCTCGGTCCTGAAGGCGCGCTCGCTGCGGCTCGACGACGCGCTCGTCATCGGCTGCGACCAGGCCGCCGCGCTCGAGGGCCGCCTGCTCGGCAAGCCGGGCAGCCACGAGGCGGCGGCTCAGCAGCTCCGCGCGCTGAGCGGCAAGTCGGCCGACTTCCATACCGCGGTTTCCCTGTTGAACGCGGGCACGGGCGAGATCCAGTCGCGCGTTGTCGCCTGCCGGGTGACGTTCCGGGCGCTCGACGAGCGCCGCATCGAGAGCTACCTGCGCCGAGAGCAGCCCTACGACTGCGCCGGCAGCGCCAAGGCCGAAGGCCTGGGCATCGCGCTCATCGCACGCATCGATACCGAGGACCCGACGTCGCTCATCGGCCTGCCGCTCATCGCGCTGACCGAGCTCCTCGAGCGCGCGGGAATGCCTGTCGTTTAGATTCTTGGTGACGGTTTGATCCTGTACGCCATTCCGACGCCGTTGGGCGCATCGCCCGAGCAGTCCTTGCCGGGCCCTGCCCTGCAAACCATCCGTACTCTCCAGGACTTCGTCGTGGAGAACGCGAAGAGCGCGCGCGCCTTTCTCGGCGCTCTGGGCATGCCGGTGCGCGAACTGCGCATCAAGGCCATCGAGGCGGATGCGGATCCATTGCAGCCGTTAAGAGAAAAGCGCCCGCTGGGCCTGCTCTCCGAAGCCGGCTGCCCGGCGATCGCCGATCCGGGCGCGTCGCTGGTGGAGGCGGCGCACCGCGAGGGCTTCCGCGTCGTGCCCCTCGTCGGCCCTTCCTCGATCGTGCTGGCGCTCATGGCGTCGGGTCTCGAGGGCCAGCGCTTTGCGTTCTGTGGTTATCTGCCCAGAGAACATGTCGAGCGGCGCGAACGCATCAAAGAACTTGAGCTTCGTTCGCGGAAGGAGCGCGAGACCGAGATCTTCATCGAGACGCCGTATCGCAACGACGCCCTCTTCGCCGCCCTGCTCGCGACCTGCGCGCCGGCGACCCGGCTGTGCGTCGCGGCGGACCTGACGCTTCCCGGGGAAAGCATCGCCACCCGGAGGGTGCGTGAATGGAAAGGCACCGCCGGCCCGGGCAAGCGGCCCGCCGTGTTCCTCCTCCAGTCCTCTCTTACCGGATAGAAGGCGAGTAGCGCATCGCCAGCTCGGCGAGCGCCGCGGCGGCGCCGGCGCCGAAGCGCCGCGCGAATTTCTCGGCGATGTTCTCCTTCTGCGTGAAGTCGACGATCAGCTCGGCCTTCACCACCTCGCGCGCCACGTACTCCATGCTGCCCACGGCGTCGGCGAGGCCCAGGTCGATGCTCTTCTGCCCGGTCCAGATCAGCCCGCTGAACATGTCGGGCGTCTCCTTGAGGCGCTTGCCGCGCCCCTCGCGCACCACGGCGATGAACTGCTGGTGGATTTCGTCGACCATCGCGCGCGCGTGCTTGACGTCGCTCTCCTGCATCGGCGAGAACGGGTCGAGGAGGCCCTTGTTCTCCCCCGCGGTGATGAGGCGCCGCTCGATGCCGAGCTTGTCCATCAGGCCGGTGAAGCCGAAGCCGTTCATCAGCACGCCGATCGAGCCGACGATGCTCGCCTTGCCGACGTAGATGCGGTCGGCGCCCGCGGCGACGAAATAGCCGCCCGAGGCGCACACGTCCTCGACCACCGCATAGAGCGGGATTTCCGGGTACTGCTTGCGCAGGCGGCGCATCTCGTCATAGATGGTCTGCGCCTGCACCGGGCTGCCGCCCGGAGAATTGATGCGCACCACCACGCCCTTGGTATTGCCGTCCTTGAATGCCGCGAGCAGGGCGGTGTTGATCCGCTCCGCGCTCGCGTCGGCGCCCGGGGCGATCAGGCCGCTCACCTCCACCATGGCGGTGTGCTTCCTGCCGCCCGCCATGTCGGCGCGCCCCCTCCAGTCAAAGGCCGCGAGCAGCACCACCGTGATGTACGCGAAGGTCAGCAGCTTGAAGAAGATTCCCCACAGGCGCGCGCGCCGCTGCTCCTTCAAGGCCGCCGTCGCGAGCTTGGCTACCAGGTCGCGTTCCCATTGCCCGCCGTTTTCGTCATTCATCCTCGAACCCCATGAAGTAGACCTTGCCGTTGCGTTCCTCGAGGCGCAGCTTCACCAGCCGCTTGCCGCTGCAGGGGCCGCCGACGCAGCGGCCGGTGTGCGCCTCGTACGTGGCGCCGTGCGTCGAGCATAGCAAATCGCGCCCGTCGGAATCGAAAAATACGCCCTCCTGCCAGTCGAGTTCCATCGCGACGTGCGCGCAGCGGTTCAGATAGCCGTGTGCTTTTCCATCTTTTCTGATCACAAAGGCAGGAACCAGCTCTCCGAAGTACTCCACCTCGAAGCGCACGCCGCGTCCCGCGCCGGGGAGCGCCGCGGCGTCGCAGATCAGGCGTTCGTCTTCAGCCATTGCGCAAGCGACGCCACATCGCCGAAGCAACCCAGGGGCCCGCAGCCGCGCAAGCCCTCCTCCGGGTGCGCGCCGTAGGTCATCGCAAGGGCGTCGACGCCGGCGGCGCGGGCCATCTCGAGGTCGTGGGAGGTGTCGCCGATCATCAATGCATTTTCCGGTGAAACCGACAACTGATTGAAAATCTCTAAAAGCATTGCCGGATGCGGCTTGGGGCGGCATTCGTCGGCGCAGCGCGAAGCGCGGAAGTGCGGGCGCAGGCCGGTCGCGTCGAGCGCCCGCTCGAGGCCGCGCCGGCTTTTCGCGGTGGCGATGCCAAGCAAGGTCCGGGAGGAAAGCTCGCCCAGCAGCTCCCTCATGCCCGGGAAGAGCTGCATCGAGGCCTCGCGGCTGCGGAAATGCCGCCGATACGCCTCGACGAACTCGCCGTAGCGCTCCGGGGGCAGCGCCGGCGCCACCTCGCGCATCAGCTGCGGCAGTCCGAGCCCGATGACATGGCTCGCCCGCTCGAGCGGCGGAATTTCCAGTCCCAGGTCGCCGCAGGAGGCGCGGATCGACTCTGCGATGCCGGCGGGCGAGTCGAGGATGGTGCCGTCCCAGTCGAAGACGATCAGCTCGTACCTCATGGCAGCCTGCGAGCGACGAAAGCCTGCATGTCCGGAGGCAGCGGCGATTTCAGGCGCAGCCGCTCGCCGGTGGCCGGATGGTCGAAGGCGAGCGAGGCGGCGTGCAGGAACAGCCGCTTCACGCCTTGCTTCGCGAGCTCGCGGTTGAGCGCGAAGTCGCCGTACTTGTCGTCGCCCAGCACCGGATGGCCCGCATGCGCAAGGTGCACGCGGATCTGGTGCGTACGGCCGGTGAGCAGCCGCACTTCGAGCAGGCTGAATCCCGAGGCGCTTCTCGTCAGCTTGACCCGGGTCGCCGCGGCCACGCCATCCTTCTTGACCGCCACCCGGCGCTCGCCGGAGGCGGTCACGTACTTGTGCAGAGACTCCCGGATCTCCGCAGGGCCTCGGTACTCCCCCGCCGTGACGACCGCGTAGACCTTCTCCACCCGCCCCTCGCGCAGCATGCGATGCAGCTCGACCAGGGCGCTGCGCTTCTTGGCGACGATGAGCAGGCCGGAGGTATCCCGGTCGAGCCGGTGGGCGAGCTCGAGCAGCTTCGCCTGCGGACGCGCCGCGCGCAGCGACTCGATCACCCCGAAGCTCACGCCGCTGCCGCCGTGGACGGCAACCCCGGAAGGCTTGTCGACGACCAGCAGCGCCGGGTCCTCGAAGACGATGGGGAACTCGGCCGCCCTTGCCTTGTTTGTCCGCACCGCGACGCGTACGGGAGGAAGGCGCACCTTGTCGCCGGCCCGGAGGCGGTAGTCGGGCTTGACCCTGCCGCTGTTGACCCGCACCTGGCCGCTGCGGAGCACCTGGTAGACATGGCTTTTCGGCACGCCCTTCAGGTGGCGCAGCAGGAAGTTGTCGATGCGCTGCGCAGCGGCCTCTTCGCCGACTTCCAGCCAGGTTGCCTTCGGGCGCGCTGAGTCCTTGCTTAAGTCATTCATTTTCCGTACTATCTCGCGGTCGCTTTGAGTTGCGAGGCACAGGAAGGCGTGGCGCGGTGAGCTCTTGGGGCCGCCGTGACCCGCACCTGCAACCCGCCTCCTGTCCGGCCACAGCCGGGCCTGAAGCGCTGGTTAATTTCGCTCACCGGAAGTAGCGATACTACTAGAAGCGCGCACAGGCTTTTCTTTTCCCAGGAATCGAACTGAAGGAGTCTCGTTAGAGATAGACCCTCCTGCGCGCGCAGGAGAACAAAAAGTGAAGCGGATGTTATTCAACGCGACGCAGCAAGAAGAGCTGCGCGTCGCGATCGTCGACGGGCAGAAGCTGGTCGACCTCGACATAGAGTCAGCCTCAAGGGAACAGCGCAAGAGCAACATCTACAAAGGCATCATTACCCGCATCGAGCCCAGCCTCGAGGCCGCCTTCATCGACTACGGCGAGGAGCGGCACGGGTTCCTGCCCTTCAAGGAGGTCGCGCGGAGCTACTTCAAGCCCGACGTCGACGTCGGCCGCGCCCGCATCCAGGACGCGCTGCGCGAGGGCCAGGAGATCATCATCCAGGTCGAGAAGGACGAGCGCGGCACCAAGGGCGCGGCGCTCACCACCTTCATCAGCCTGGCCGGGCGCTACCTGGTGCTGATGCCCAACAACCCGCGCGGCGGCGGGGTCTCGCGCCGCGTCGAGGGCGAGGATCGCAACGAGTTGCGCGACACACTCGACCAGCTGCAGCTCCCGGAGGGCATGAGCGTCATCGCCCGCACCGCGGCGATCAGCCGCTCCCTGGAAGAGCTGAACTGGGACCTGAACTACCTGATGCAGCTCTGGCGCGCGGTCGAGTCGGCCTCCGCGGACCAGTCGAAGAAGCCCTTCCTCATCTACCTCGAGTCGAGCCTGGTGATCCGCGCGATCCGCGACTACTTCCAGCCCGACATCGGCGAGATCCTCATCGACACCGAGGAGATCTACGAGCAGGCCAAGGCATTCATGCAGACGGTGATGCCTGGCAATGTCGGCAAGGTGAAGCTCTACCGCGACGACGTGCCGCTGTTCTCGCGCTTCCAGATCGAGCACCAGATCGAGAGCGCCTATTCGCGCCAGGTCGGGCTGCCCTCCGGCGGCGCCATCGTCATCGACCACACCGAGGCGCTGGTCTCCATCGACGTCAACTCCGCGCGCTCGACGCGCGGCG
>Ga0105106_10002029_pt1 | contig 14524 bp, 15 predicted proteins | sample PPLLaktember2015_5_FD_79109 | JGI IMG/M metagenome (GOLD analysis project Ga0105106, IMG submission 79109) | Freshwater sediment microbial communities from Prairie Pothole Lake near Jamestown, North Dakota, USA - PPLs Lake P8 Core (1) Depth... | ecosystem: Environmental > Aquatic > Freshwater >...
GCGGATGCCCGCGTGCTTGATCACCTTGGTCCACTGCTCCTGCTCGGCGCGGACATGAGCGGCGAACGCCTGCGGCGAGCTGCCCACGCTCGCCGAGCCGTCGGCGATCAGCCGCTTGGACATGTCCGGCGATTGCACGGCTTTGGCGGTTTCCTTGCTGACGCGCTCGACGATCGCGGCCGGCATGCCGCGCGGCCCGATGAGGCCGTACCAGTTGACGACGACCATGCCGGGAACGCCCGCTTCGGCGAACGTCGGAACGTCGGGCATCGCCGGCACGCGCTTGCCGGGCGTGACGGCGAGCGCGCGCAGGCGTCCCGCTTTCACGTGCGGCTGCGAAGAGATGATGGTCGCGAACGAAAGCTGGATGCGGCCGCCCACGAGGTCGGCATAGGCCGCGCCCATGCCCTTGAACGGGATGTGCGTCATCCGGGTGCCGGTCACGAACTGGAAGAGCTCGGTGCTCATGTGGATCGGGCTGCCGATGCCGGACGAGCTGTAGTTGAGCTTGTCCGGGTTCGCTTTCACGTACTGCACGAACTCCTTCACCGACTTCGCCGGTATGGACGGGTGCAGGACGAGCACGTAGCCCTGCTCGGTCACCTGCGAGATCGCCGTGAAATCGCGCACCATGTCGAAGCGCGCTTTGTAGAGGATCGGATAGATGACGGTCGTCGCGCTCACCATCATCAGCGTGTAGCCATCGGGGGCGGAGTTGCTCAGGATCTCGAGGCCGACCAGGCTGCCGGCGCCGGGCCGATTGTCGACGACCACGGTGCTTCCGAACGCTTCGCCGAGCGCGAGCGCGAGGGTGCGCGTCACCGTATCCATGCCGCCGCCCGCGGCGAGCGGCACGATCACCCGAACCGGGCGGGTGGGATATGTCTGAGCGTGCACGGGCGCGAGCCCGAGTGCGCAGCAGCATAGCGCGAGTGCCGCCGCATGGATTCTCTTTGTCATCTTCATCTCTCCTCGTAAGTGGCGTGCGTGCGTGGTTTGAGTCGAGCTACTGGCGGTTGCCCTCCAGCCACTCGTCGACGAGCGCCACGGTGCGATCGACTTCGTCGTTCTTCATGCCTTTGCCGCGCGCGATCGTCTGCACGAGACGGTCGACGCGCTCGATGTTCTGCGCGCCGGCAGCGAGAGCGCGCGCGGCCGAGGAAGCGCTCTGGAGCGACTCGGCGGCCTTCGCGTATTTCTCGAAAGGCACGAGGTCTTTGCGGTCCGCGCCGAGCTTCACGCACAGCTCGACGACCCACTCGTACACGGCGCGCGTCGCATCGATGTCCGCGTGCACCGCCTCCTTGATCGAGCGGATGGTGCCTTTCTGCACGCAGCGGTAATTGCCGGCGAGCAGCATCGCCCACTTGGCGAGCGGCACGAACACGGAATCGTGCACTTTGAGCTTCACCGGCAGCTCGATCTTCGTGCCGTCGCCGGCTTCGAAGCGCGCAGCGTCGACGCCGGCTTCGAGGTCGCGCAGAATCTGCGTGTGGGCGTCCGAATCGAAGCGCGCCGACTTGAAGTTGGTCGGCAAGCGCACCTGCAGCACGTTCACTTTCTCTTCCGGCGGCCGGAAAGCCTGCGGGTCGGGGCTGCACAGCGTCATGTACTTCGGATCGAAGCTGTCCCATACCGTCGGATCGGTGTATGCCGTGCGGCACGCGGCGAGATCGAGTCCGGGGATGCGCGCGAGATACGGCAGCGGCGGCATGTTCATGATCGACATGCACGGGACTTTCGCTTTCGCCACGGCGTCGAGCAGCTCGCGCACGCCGGGCGAGCGGTACTGCGGCTCCTGCATCGCGAGCGAAACGAGATCGTAATCGGAAGGCTTGACGTCGCCGGGTCCCGCCGCCGAGAGCTTGCCGGGGAGCTTGCGCGTATCGATTTCGACCAGCCCTTCGCGGCCCTTGACGGGCATGCGCACGCGGGCGCCTTCCGCGTTGATGAGGTCGGCCTCGGCCGGGAGGCATATGAGCTTCACTTCATGGCCTGCGGCGAGCAGCTTGGACGCGAGCAGCGAGCCGTACGACGCGCCCATGATGAGAATCTTGTAAGTCTTGGCCATGGAAAATCAGTCCCCCCGGAATGAGTAGGAAAAGCGCGGCGGACCCGTCCATCGGATCCGCCGCTCTCGGAATACGCAATGCTATTTCACTCAGGCGCTTGCCGCAATCCGCCGCCGGCCGTGGGCGAGCCCGGCCTACTTGCGAGGGGCTTTTGCCTTTTTCTTCGCGGGCTGGGCTTCCGCGGCCAGGCCCAGCAGCTTGCGGGCATCGTGCTGGAGCTCGCGCACCTGCGTGATGCTCCTGGGATCGCATTCGGCGAGCTCCTGCAGGAGTCGCTGCATTTTTATGGTGTTGGGTCGCTTGATCACGTTCTCGCCTCCAGCGGCCGATGATACCCGATACGCGGGCGATCGAGCTTCGCGCGGGAGGCTCAGCGCGGAAAACGGTAGAAGTCGCGCTCGAGGTACGCCATCAGATCATCGATTTCCTTCTTGGTGAACTTCGGGTTCATCCGGTCGTTCCACTTCACCACTTCCTTCCTGAGCGCGGAGGAAGTCCTGATCTTCGCCTGCGGCGGGACGTAGAGCTCCGTGCCGTGGCAGCCGAGGCAGGCGCGGTGCAGCGCCTCGCCTTTCACCGGGTCGCCGGCTGCGAGCGCCGGGGCCGCGGCGGCGAGCATCGCAGCAATGCCCAGCACGAGGCGCATCATCGGGCGCTCTCTTTCTGCGGCTCCGCCAGGCTCAAGCCGCGCAGGCGCGCGCGCTCGCGCATCTGTTTCACGTGCTCTTCGCGCACGCGCGTCTCCTCTTCGGGCCTGCGCGCTTCGCGCATGCGCCGGCGATAGCGCTCGCGCTCGCCGGAAGTCATCAGCTCCGAGCCCGGGATGATCTCGCGCTTCACCGGCTTCGAAGCGGGCTCTCCCTGGCCGAGCGCGGGCAGGGCGCAGCACGCGAACAGCGCGGCGATGCCGTTCAGGACTTGCCGTCTCATGGGGTTCTCCATCGTTAACCCTGCGGGCTCTCTTCCATCTTCTCGCAATACTGGCGCAGATTGTCGTCCAGGTCCCCCGGGCACACACCGCACTGGCGATTGCCGGGAACGGCATGGTCGATGAACTTGGGATAGGGGAGGTTCAACTCCGCCATGATGCGCGTGAATTCCTCCAGCGTCTTGCCGCCGCCCAGGCGCGGATTGCGCTCGCGCTCCTGCGCGATCGAGGAGACGTGCCGGTGGTTGTAATCGTGCGCCGGCCACACCAGCGTCTCGCCGGGCAGCGCGAAGAGCTTCCCGTGGATGCTGCGATAAAGCGTCGCGGCATCGCCGTTCTGGAAATCGGTGCGCCCGCAGCCGTCTATGAGCAGCGCATCCCCGGTGAAAACGCGGCCGTCCGCCGCATACGCGTAATGATCGTCGGTGTGCCCGGGCGTGTAGATCGGATCGAGTCTCACGCCGCCGATCGTGAGCGGCCGCCCCTCCTCGACGGACAGGTCGGCGCAGTCGAGGCGGCTCGCGGCCGGATACCCGATACGGCAGCCGGTTTCGCGCTTCAGATGCAGCGCCGACGTGATATGGTCGGCGTGCACGTGCGTCTCCACGGTGCAGGCGAGCGTGAGGCCGAGGTCGTTCACCGCTTTGAGGTCGCGCTGCCATTCCGGCATCGCGGGGTCGATCAACACGGCCTGGCCGGTTTCCTCGCAGCCCAGAAGATAGGTATAGGTGCTCGAGACCGGCTCGAAAAGCTGGCGGAAGATCATGCATATCCTTTCTTACACGGTGGCGGGTGCCACCCCACGATGCGATCTTCGCGCGGCGCGGGTGCAATGACGTTGATCTGCATCAAGCATGCTGGAGTACATCATGCCGGTTGAAGTCTCGGATGTGGCAGCCCTCGCGATTTCGATCGCCCTGGTACTCGCTTATTACCTGTACCTGCGCTGGCGCCTGCGGCGCGATCCGCAATACACCGTTCACGCGGTCAACAACGTCGCCCGCGCCCGCTGGGTCGAAGCGATGATGAGCGCACGGGGGCAGGAGATACTCGCGATCCAGACGCTGCGCAACAGCGTCATGACCGCGAGCTTCATGGCTTCGACCGCGATGCTCCTCATCGTGGCGACGCTCACCTTTACCGCGTCGCAGGACCATGCGGCGGGCGTCTGGCACGCGCTCAATATGAGCGGCGCGACCGACGACCAGGCAGTGGCGGTCAAGCTGGTGCTGCTGCTGGCGGACTTCTTCACCGCGTTCTTCTGCTTCTCCATGGCGGTGCGCTACTTCAATCACGTCGGCTACATGATCACCATGCCGGCTGCGGCGACGCCCGGGGGGTTGGACCCGCGGCGGGTGGCGGCCTATCTGAACCGCGGCGGCAACTTCTACGCTTTCGGCACGCGCGCGTTCTTCTACTGCGTGCCGCTGGTGTTCTGGATGTTCGGGCCGCTCTTCTTCGTCGTGGCGACCGCGACGCTCCTCGTCGTGCTGCATCCTTTCGATCGCGCCCCGCGCGGTCCGTGACGGGGCACGCGCTGAAAGCGCTGCGCGGCGATTTCGCGCCGCGCGCGCCTGGCCGACCGTCCGCGACAACCGCTAGGGTTTAGCGGTGCTGCCTGCACCCGGGCCGGCGCCCGGTGTGCCCTTGCCATAACCGGGACCGCCGCCGGCGCCTTTTCCGTAACCGGGACCGGGGCCCGCCCCCGCACCCGGGCCGCCACCCGCGCCGGGGCCAGCGCCCGGCCCGCCTTTTCCGTAACCCGGACCACCCGCTCCGCTGCGCGGCCCGCCGCCTTTGCCATAACCGGGTCCGCCGGGACCGCCGCCCTTGCCGCGCATCTGGCCGGGCTCGACGCCGCGCTCCTTCATGCGCGCTTCCATCGTTTTGCGGTGCTCGTCGCGGAGCGCCTGCCGTTCCTGCGTGGTCCTGGCGCTGCGCATCTTCTCGCGATACTCGTTGCGCTCGGCGTCGCTCATCATCGTGTAACCGTAGATGCGCTCGCGCTGCGGCGTCGTTTTTCCGCTTGCGGCCTGGGCGTATGCCGGGGCCTGGTAAGCGAGCGCGAGAGTGAATGCCGCCGCGAGGGCGGCGCTGATGGCCTGGCGTTTCATCTAGCTTCTCCTTCAGGAGTTCGTCGTGAGTGGCGTCGCCGCCTCCCGAAAGTCATCCCGGGAGGCGCGCACTCAGGCTACTCCGCCTAGGCCTTACGCATTTGATCTGGGTCAAGTATTTTCGTCGCCTGCAGCGCGTCGTGGAGCAGCATGCCGGCGAGCATCGCTGCGACGAATGCGACGATCTCGACGCAGCCGGTGACGAGGGCGGTCAATGCCAGGCCGGGGCAAAGGCCGGCGATGCCCCGGCCGGCAGTCTCCACAGGTTGGAAGGGGCGGGAGTCAGCGGCCGCCGGGCGCTTGCAGTGAGGCGTTGACGGACTGCAGCCAGGGTTCGTCGAGCCGCCCGGCCATCGCAGCCAGTCGCAGACGATTCATCAGCACCTCGATTCGGGCCTGCAACAGCGTCAGCTCCGCGCTGGCGGCATCGTTCTCGGCATTCAGCAGGTCCAGCGTGGTGCGGTCGCCGACCTGGCGGCCCAGGCGCGTGGCGTCCAGGCGCGACCGGCTGGACGCGAGCGCCTGCGAAAGCGCCGCAACCCGACCGGCACCTACCGTCAGCCCCAACCAGGCGGCGCGGGTGTGTTGCGCGACCTGTTGGCGGGTGCGGTCGGCTTTCGCCTGGGCCTTGTCGATCTCGCGCAACGCTTCTTGCTGGCGGGCGCTGCGCATGCCGCCGGTGTACAGCGGCACTGACAGCTGCACGCCGATCATCCGGTTGCCGGCGCTGTTGCTGGCGCTGCCGAAGTCGCCGCTGCCGCTGAGGCGCTCGCGGCCGACCTGCGCCACCGCATCGACTTTGGGCGAAAGCGCCGCGCTGGTCTTCGCGGCCTCTTGCCTGGCCACCTCCACCGCGGCGAGTTGCACGCGCAGCAGCAGGTTGCGCGCCGCGGACTCGGACAACCAGAACTCCAGCGCCCGGGCGTCGGCCGGCGCTGCGTCGCGGGCGGGGAACATCAGTTGCACGGGCGCCGGTTGCAGGCCCGTCGCGTCGGCGAAAGCCGCCTGCTTCAGCTGCAGATCGGTTTCGAGCGCGAGCGCCTGGGCGGCAATCGCTTCGGCACGCGCCGCAGCCTCGTGCGTGTCGGTCACCGGCACATCGCCGAGGCGAAAACGATCCTGCGCTTCCGTCAGCGCCCGGCCGACCGCAGCCCGCTGCTGGCGCAGCACCCGCAGCGACTCGCTGGCCAGCAACACGTCGAAATAGCGCTGCGCGGTATTGAGCATCAGCGTCTGCTGCGCGTCTTGCCACTCGAGGTCGGCGACGTCGGCCGACAGCGCGAACTGCCGGCCCTGCGCGTCACGCTCGCGGCTGAAGAGCGGCAGGCTCGCCGACAACGCCCAGCGCCCCAGGGTGCCGTGGTTGACCGAGGTGTTGAACGCCACGCCCTCGGACGTCCCGAAGCCCGGCGCCGAGAACTGCGCTCCGGTGGCCGTGGTATCGCTCCCGGCCACGCCCGCGGCGCCGGACAGGATCACCGTGGGTCGCCACAGCGCGCCCGCCTGACCGCGCTTGGCCGCCCCGGCCTGTTGAGCGGCGTGTGAGGCCGCGTAGTCCAGGTCATGCTGCTGGGCGGCGCGCCACGCGTCGATCAGGTCGGTGGCCGCTGCGGGCATGGCCATCGCCGCGAGCCAGGCCGCGGACAGTGCCACCCCGACCCAGTGCGGCCAGCGCGACCTTCGCATCACGCGGCTCCCTGCCGCAGGTGCTGCTGGTTCCACGACGTCAGTTGCGTGGCCGGCACCGCACTCGACAGGCGCGCTACCTCGATGCCGCTCCTGAACAAGATGCATGGCGCTGCCCCCTCACGCGCCGGGGCGGGCGCCCAGCTTGCGCATGATGGCTTCCATCAGGCACCACCGGGTCAGCGCGCTTTGCAGCAGGTTGACGCCGACAAAGGCGGTGAAAGCCAGCCACCATTGGCTCACGAAGATGGGGCTGCCGGGGATACCCAGGGCCAGCGACAGCAGGATGAAGCTGCCCGCGACGAGACGAACGAGTTGCCACGATGTCATGGTGTTGCTCCTTGTGTGGTGGATGGAAGAACGGGCCCTGTGAGAGTCCCGAGGCGGTTTCGGTAAGCCATGAAATACAGGAGTGGGATCACCACCAGCGTCAGCATCGTAGAGACCAGGATGCCGAAGATCAGCGAGATCGCGAGCCCGTTGAAGATCGGGTCGTCGAGGATGAAAAACGCCCCGAACATGGCCGCCAGGCCGGTCAGCATGATGGGCTGGGCGCGGGTGATGGCCGAATGCACCACGGCATGCTTGAAGTCCACACCTTCGTGCACCTGCAGGTTGATGAAGTCCACCAGCAGGATCGAGTTGCGCACGATGATCCCGGCCAGCGCGATCATCCCGATCATGCTCGTCGCGGTGTACTGCGCACCCAGCAGCGCGTGGCCCGGCATCACGCCGATGATGGTCAGGGGGATCGGCGCCATGATGATCAGCGGCGTCACGTACGAGCCGAACTGCGCAACCACCAGCAGGTAGATCAGCACCAGGCCGACAGCGTAGGCTGCGCCCATGTCGCGGAAGGTCTCGTAGGTGATCTGCCATTCGCCGTCCCATTTGACGGCGTAGTCGCGGTAGGGGTCGGTGGGCTGGCGGATGAAATATTCGGTGATCGTGCCGCCACCTGGGGTTCTGATATCGGCGAGGCGGCTGCGCATGCCGAACATGCCGTACAGCGGGCTGTCGACCTTGCCGGCCATGTCGGCCACGACGTAGTTCACCGGCAGCAAGTCCTTGTGATAGACGGGCTGCTCGCGCAGCGTGTCGCTGCGGGTCACCAGTTCGCGGATCGGCACCAGCTTACCCGCGGCACTGCGCACCGCCAGTTGCAGCAGCGCATCGAGGTCGCCGTGCTTTTCCGCGGGCAGCTGCAGCGTGGCGGCGGCCGGGTACTTGGCGCCGTCGTGCAGGTAGCTGGTGGCCTCGCCGGCCAGGCCGGCGCGCAGCGTGCTGACGATGGCCTGCTGCGACACGCCCAGCATCGCGGCCTTGCGGCGGTCGACCAGCAGCAGTGTCTTCGGCGCATCGGCGATGCTGCTGTCGTCAGCGTCTACCACGCCGGATTGTTTTTCGAACATCGCCCGCACGGCCTTCGCCACCTGGCGGCGACCCGTGGCGTCGGGTCCGTAGACCTCGGCGACGATCGGCGCCAGTACCGGCGGGCCCGGCGGCACTTCGACCACCTTCACGTTGGCACCGAAGCGCTGGCCGATCTGCTGCAGGGCAGGGCGCACGCGCATCGCGATGGCATGGCTCTGTGCGCTGCGCTGGTGCTTGTCGACCAGGTTGACCTGCAAGTCACCGACCGCACCGCCGGCGCGCAGGTAGTACTGGCGCACCAGGCCGTTGAAGTTGATCGGCGCGGCGGTGCCGGCATAGGCCTGGTAGTCGGTGACCTCGGGCACGGTCGCGAGATGGCGGCCGAGCTCATGCAGCACCGCCGCGGTCTGCTCCACCGGCGTGCCGGCGGGCATATCGACCACGACCTGGAACTCCGACTTGTTGTCGAAGGGGAGCATCTTCAGCAGCACCAGCTCCACCGCCGGCAGAGCCACCGACACCGCGATCAAGGCGGCGACACCCAAGCCCAACAGGGCACGGTTGCGCGCACCGCGCCGCTCATCCAGCAATGGCCGGAAGATGCGCTCGAACAACGGGCCGAGTTTGGCCGCCAGGCCATGCGGCTGCGCTGAGTGGCTTTCCCCGCCAGCATCGGCGGCAACGGCGGGCGATGGCTTGATCCACAGCCGTGCCAGCCAGGGTGTGACGGTGAACGCTATGGCCAGCGAGATCAGCATGCCCATGCTGGCGTTGATCGGGATCGGGCTCATGTAAGGGCCCATCAGGCCCGACACGAAGGCCATCGGCAGCAGCGCGGCGATGACGGTCAGCGTCGCCAGGATGGTGGGCCCGCCGACCTCGTCGACTGCGCCAGGGATGATCTCCGCCAGAGCCTTGCCCGGGAACAGTTGCTGGTGGCGGTGTATGTTCTCGACGACCACGATCGCGTCGTCGACCAGGATGCCGATCGAGAAGATCAGCGCGAACAGCGACACCCGGTTCAGCGTGAAGCCCCAGGCCCAGGACGCGAACAGCGTGGCGGCCAGCGTAAGCACCACCGCAGTACCGACGATGGCGGCCTCGCGGCGGCCGAGCGCAATGAACACCAGCGCGACGACCGAGGCGGTGGCGAACAGCAGCTTCTGAATCAGCTTTTGAGCCTTGTCGTTGGCGGTGGCCCCGTAGTTGCGCGTTTCGGCCACCTGCACGTCGGCGGGGATCACCGTGTTCTTCAGGTTGTCGATGCGCATCATCACCGCATTCGCAACGTCGATCGCGTTCTCGCCCGGCTTCTTGGTCACGGCCAGCGTCACTGCGGGGAGCTCGGCCGCGTCCTTGCCCGCGATACCGTGCCACACATAGCGGCTGGCCGGCAGCGCGCCGTCGCGCACCGTGGCCACGTCCTGCAGAAACACCGGCTTGCCGGCGCGTACGCCGACCACCAGCTCGGCCACCTCGCGCGCGTCCTTCAGGAACGGGCCGGTTTCGACAGCGACCGCCCGGTTGCCCGACAGCAGCTCACCGATGGGCAGGCCGAGATTGGCCGATTGCAGCGCGTCGCGCATGTCGGTCACGGTGACGCCCGAGCTCGCCATGCGTGCCGGGTCGAGCTCGACCAGCACCGCCCGTCCGGGGCCGCCGATCGTCGTGACCTCGCGCGTGCCGGGCACACGCTTCAGGTCGGCCTCGATGCTGTGCGCCACACGCTCCAGGTCGTATGCGCCCGCGTCGGGCCGCTTGCTATAGAGGGTCAGCGTAACGATGGGCACGTCGTCGATGCCTTTGGGCTTGATGATCGGGTCCAGCACGCCGAGGCCGCGGGGTAGCCAGTCGGCGTTGGAATTGATCGTGTCGTATAGCCGCACCAGCGCCTCGGTGCGCGGGACGCCGACCTTGAACTGCACTGTCATCACCGCCAGCCCCTGGCTGGAGATCGACATCACGTGCTCGACGCCTGCGATCTGCGACAACACCTGCTCGGCCGGCGTGGCGACCATCTGCTCCACATCGCGAACGGCCGCGCCCGGGAACGGGATCAGCACGTTGGCCATGGTTACGTTGATCTGCGGCTCTTCCTCCCGCGGCGTGACCAGCACCGCAAATCCACCGAGCAGCAGGGCCACCAGCGCCAGCAGCGGGGTGATCTGCGCCGACTGGAAGAAGGCCGCGATGCGACCGGAAACGCCCAGGACGGTTTTCATCTCGGTCTCGGCCCGCGTCAGCGAACGCGGGCGGCTGCCTGCGGGTCGAGTGCGATGCGCTCGCCGGCTGACACGCCGCTCAAGATCTCGACGTTGTCACCCAGCGTGGGCCCTAAGCGCACCTGGCGCAGGACGGGGCGACCGTTGGGATCGACGATATACAGGCCTGTCATCTCGGCGCGGCGCACGACGGCCCGGATCGGCACCTCGAGGCGTCCACTGCTCTCTCCGGTGATCGGCAGCCAGGCGCGCGCGAACATGCCCGGGATGAGGCCCGGGGTCTGCGGCGGCAGGTCCAGGCGCAACTCCACGGTGTGGGTGCCGGGATCGAGTGTGGGCAGCACTGTCACGCGTGATGAGGTGACCCACTCGCGGCCGGCGGGCAGGCCGGGCAGTTGGACCTTGATCGGGGCGTTCGCCGCCAGGTTGGCAGCGGCCGATTGCGGCACCGCGACCGTGACACGCAGGGCGCCGGGGTCGTACACGGTCACCAAAGGCCGGCCAGGCATCGCCATGTCGCCCAGCGCGACCGGCACGTCCGACACGATACCGGCGTACGGCGCCTTGACGACGAAGAAGCCGGACTGCGTGCGCGCTGCGCCGGCCTGGGCCAGTTCAGCCGCCACTTGGGCCTGGGTCGACTTGAACTGGGATTCGGCGCGCTCCAGTGCGGCCTGGCTGATGTAGCTCTTCTCAAACAGTAGCTTCTGGCGCTCGAAGTCCTTCGTCGCCAGCTCCAGCGAGGCGCGTGCGGCCTGAACCTGCGCCGCGCTGGCCGCGGCGGTCTGATCAGCGGCCCGCGCATCGATGCGCACCAGCACCTGGCCGGCCTTGACCGCGTCACCCACCTTCACGTCGAGCGCGACCAGCGCACCGGCAACTTGCGCGGAAAGCACCGCCTGGCGCACCGCCTCGACGACACCGTCGAAGCTGGTAAGTCGCCCGATACGGGTCGGTTGCACCACTGTGGTCGCCAACGTCAGCGGGGTGGCGGCTGGCGCGCCCGCCGCGCCTGCGGCCAACCCATGCAGCAGAATGGCCAGCACCGCGGCACCGCAGATGCGTTTGTTCAACACTCACGTTTTCCCGAGGCCGTTGACGACTGCGAGGTCGCGCTGCCATTCCGGCATGGCCGGGTCGATCAGCACCGCCTGACGGGTTTCCTCGCAACCCGGCAGATAGGTATACGTGCTGGACAGCGGCTCGAATAACTGGCGAAAGATCAACCTCAATCCTTTCGAAAATGCCGCGGCGGATTCACGCGCGAATATCATCGCGCGCGATGGCGACAGGCTGATTGATCTGCGTCAACCTGCCGCGCCGCTGCGCGCCTGCTCAGGTCGGCACGTCACCGTCACAAATCGACTCATCGCTTTGTCTCGCTCCAGGTAGCCAATGCCCACGCCCGCTGACGGGCGTGAATGCAGCGTTCATGTCGTGTCTCCTTTCGGTTGATTATGCGCTCGCGCGTCGAGGCAGCGTCAGCGTCGCTTCCAGTCCGCCTTCGGTGCGGTTCGCGAGCGTGAGCGTTCCGCCGTGAGTCTCCGCGATGCTGCGCGCGATGCTCAAGCCGAGACCGGTGCCGCCGGTTTCGCGGCTGCGCGATTCCTCCAGCCGGTAGAAGGGCTCGAAAACGCGCTCCAGCGCGGCGACGGGAATTCCCTGCCCGCGATCGGCGATGCGAATTCGCAGGTGGTCGTCGGCGTCGTCGATCGTCACGTGCGCCGAGTGGCCGTAGCGCACTGCGTTGTCGAGCAGGTTCGCGAGGCAGCGCTTCAACGCCTGCGGGCGCGCGGCATAAGGCGCGCGCGCAGCGCCTTCGAGCTCGACCGTGTGCCCCATTTCGCGCATGTCGGCCTGCAGGCTTTCGACGAGCGCGTTCACGTCGACGGGCTGCAGCGCCTCCTCGTTGTTGACGCCGCGCACGAAATCCAGAGTGCGCCCGACCATGGCTTCCATCTCTTCGAGGTCTTTGCCGAATTTCGACTTGAGCTCGGCGTCTTGCAGCATTTCGGCGCGCAGCTTGAGACGCGTGATCGGCGTTTTCAGGTCGTGCGACATCGCGCCGAGCATGCGCGTGCGCTCTTCGAGATAGCCGATCAGCTTCGCCTGCATCGCGTTGAACGCGCGAGCGGCGCGCGCGACTTCCACGGGCCCGCTCTCGGCAAGCGGCGGACGGTGTATGTTGCGACCGAGCTCGTCGGCGGCATCGGCGAGGGTCTTCAGCGGCCGCGTCGCCCAGCGCACCGCGACGAGCGAGAGCCCGATGACCGCGACGAGCAGGATCGCGAGGCTGCCGAGCATGCGATACGGCCAGTCGAGCGTCTCCTCCGGCTGGCGCGAATCGAATACGACGGCGCTGCCGTCCGCGAGCGTCACGCGCGCGATGAATGAAATGCCTGGATGTGAAGCGTAATGCAGATCATCGCTGCCCCCCATCCATCCGCCGTGGATGCCGCGCCCTTCGAAGGCCCGCATCTTCGAGGCGGCTTTCCACGGCGGCGCCTCCGTAACCGTCACCGAGACCGGGTGCGCGGCGCCGAGGTAGCGGCGGAGCATCGCTTCGAAGAACGCGCCGCGGGTGCGGCTTTCCGCATCCGTCTCCGGACGCGCGGGCGGCGCGCCGGCCAGGCTGATCGTGAGCGGCGGTGCGCTCAGGATGGCGACCATCTTGCGCCGCGCATCGGGTGCGAGCGGCTCGAGGACTTTCACGATGTCGGAGATGCGCTGCGCCGACTGCACCCCGCTCGCCCGGGCGATCAGCCGCCCGCGCTCGTGCGCGTGCATCGCGAGACTGAGTACTTGCGCGACCAGGAGCCCGCTCATGAGCACCAGCACGAGGCGGCTGAAGAGCGACCGCGGGACGAAGCGCATCACGCGCCCGCTTCGACCTGCGCGGCGAGCACGTAGCCTTCGCCGCGCACGGTCTTGATGAGCTTCGGGTTCTTGGCGTCGTCCTCGAGGCGGCTCCTCAACCGGCTCACCTGCACGTCGATCGCGCGGTCGAACGGCGCGGCGTCGCGCGACATCATGAGGTCGATCAACTGGTCGCGCGTGAGCACGCTGTTCGGGTGCTCGAGAAAGGCGCGCAGCAGCTTGAACTCGACGCCGGAGAGCGGCACGACGACCGCCTGCGGCGAGACGAGGTGGCGCGCTTTCAGGTCGAGCGTCCAGCCGGCGAAGCGCAGCGTGCCGGCTTCCTCGGGGGCGAGATTCCCGGGCAGCGAGCGGGCGCGCCTCAGCACGCTTTTCACGCGCGCGAGGAGCTCCCGCGGATTGAAAGGCTTCGCGAGGTAATCGTCGGCGCCCATCTCGAGGCCCACGATGCGGTCTGTTTCCTCGCCGCGCGCGGTGAGCATGATGATGGGCACCGCCGATCGCGCGCGCAGATTGCGGCACAGCGTGAGCCCGTCGTCGCCGGGCATCATCACGTCGAGCACGATCAGGTCGGGTTTCTTTACCTCGAGCGCGGCCCACATCGCCTTGCCTTCGGCGGCGGTGGTGACGCGATAGCCGTTGCGCTGGAGGTATTCGCTCAGCAGCGCCCGGATTTCGGCGTCGTCGTCCACGACGAGGATATGGTCGGTCGGCATGCGGCTGCTTATACCGCCGGCGCCGCCTTTCCCGCAAAAGGATTTTTGTATCGCACTGTTTCAGGGTGCGGCCGGGGCAAGCGATGGCCGATGCGCAGCCGGCGTGCTTGCTGCACAATCGTACGGACAACCTGTATGACTCTCCGCTGCCCCAGGGAAGGAACGTCCGTTGAAACGCGCTTGGCCGATTCGGTGGTTCCTCTACGCGCTCGTCGCCGCGGCGGCGGTGCCGCTGTGCGTGTATGTCGCAGGCATGCTCGCGCGCGAGATCGCTGACGCATGTGCGCCTGGCGGCGATGGGGTGCGACCAAGGCCAGGGATTCCTCTATAGCCCGGCCGTGCCTGCCGCCAAGCTGGAGTGCATGCTCCACGCGTGAGCGGGTCAGGGGCTCGAGAGCCTGTTATGGACTTGATCGCACACGACGAACGTGCAGGGAGGGCTCAGTGCTAGGAGCGGCTCGCGCAGCAGTGCCGGACACTGTAAGCGAGGCGCGACAACGCAATGGGTCCTGCCTGCACGTTCCCGGCGGGTTGA
>Ga0105106_10002030_pt1 | contig 14517 bp, 17 predicted proteins | sample PPLLaktember2015_5_FD_79109 | JGI IMG/M metagenome (GOLD analysis project Ga0105106, IMG submission 79109) | Freshwater sediment microbial communities from Prairie Pothole Lake near Jamestown, North Dakota, USA - PPLs Lake P8 Core (1) Depth... | ecosystem: Environmental > Aquatic > Freshwater >...
CGCCGAGCGGCTCGGCCTGCCGCCCGAGAAGGTGATCGTCAATATCGAAAAGTACGGGAACACGACGGCCGGAACCATCCCGCTGGCATTGACCGACGCTATTGCCGAAGGCCGGCTGAAGAAGGGCAATCTCGTTCTGCTGGCGTCGGTCGGCGCCGGGTTCACCGTTGGGTCCGTCCTGCTCCGCTGGTCAATCTGAGCAATTCTGCGCAGCCACGGGCACCTCATTCCGGCACAGTTGTTCATTCCTGGCGCATTCCCCTAATTCTATTCATATCAACATGTTGGAGACCATTTCTCGGTTCCCGTGTGCCGATATCGAATCGTCTGGAGGCAGGATGGTTTCCCGGTCGGCCACCCCGCTCAATCGGCTAACGCTATCCGCGTGAACCGGTTATCCCGCGAACGCGACACGCGGAAAGGCGCTGGTAAGCGACTTGCTCATATAGGGGCCGTTATGGAAAAGATGCCTTACCAGGACCAGCCACGAATCGCGACCGGCTCGATTCCATTCGACTGGCATTTCGGGCTACCGACGATTCACAGCGACAAAGTGACGCTTCGCGAGGTTCGCGAGAGCGACGCGGCGGCTCTCTTAGCGATGTTGACCAGCGAGGAAGTTGCCGAGTTTGTTTCCCCTCTGCCGCGTACGGTCGAGGGGTTCATGGGTTTCATCGTCGAGGCGAACCACGAGCGAGCCCGCGGCAACAGCTTCTGCTACGGCGTCGTGCCGAACGGCTATGAGGACGCCATGGGGCTGTTCCAGGTGCGTCAGCTCGAGCCGGGCTTTGGAAGCGCCGAGTGGGGATTCGCCATCGGGTCGCCCTTCTGGGGCAGCGGCGTGTTTCTCGAGGGCGCCAGGGCCGTGATCGATTTCTCGTTCGGCGTCGTGGGCGTGCATCGCCTCGAAGCCCGCTCGATCGCATCGAACGGCCGCGGCAATGCCGCGCTGCGAAAAGTCGGCGCGATGCAGGAAGGCATCCTGCGCCGGTCGTTTCAGCGCAACGGGCTCTTCTTCGATCAGATTCTGTGGTCGATTCTGAAAGACGACTGGCGGCAGGCAAAGGCCGTCTGGGGGCCGAGGCTTCACTGACGTTGGGCTTAGTTCCAAAGACGCAGACGCGCCGTTTTGCAGCAAACGGACATCGTTCGCGTTAACCTGAAGGCGGGCCATCTCCTCCCGGTGGCCCGCCTTCTTTCGTCTTGCACCTGCACGCCACGCACTCCTTACCCGCACAATAGACTCACATGAACGTTGCCGATTTCGACTTCGAGCTGCCTGCCGAGCTCGTCGCGCAGGCGCCCGCGCTCGATCGGGGGGCTTCGCGGCTGCTGGTGCTACACAGGGATACTGGCCAGATCGAGCATGCCCAGGTCTCGCGTCTTGGCGAGTTCCTGCGTGATGGCGATCTACTCGTCGTGAACGACACCCGGGTGTTTCCGGCACGGTTGCTCGGCGAGCGCGTGCCTAGCGGCGGCGCCGTCGAGTGCCTGTTGCTCGCCAGGCTCGGCGACGATCGTTCGACCGTGCGCGGGATGCCCACGCCTGTCGCCGGGGGGCGGTGGGATGCGCTCGTCCATCCGGGGCAGAAGCTGCGGCCCGGATCGCAAATGGTGTTCCGCGGGTCCCGTCATGTGCTTCGCGGAGAGATTCTCGAGCAGCATTTTCACGGACGCCGCACCATCCGTCTGTGGGGCGAGAACGGCGCCTCCGTCGATGAGGCCATAGACGATATCGGGCACGTTCCGCTGCCGCCCTACATCAAGCGTCACGACACGGAGGCCGATCGCGAGCGCTATCAAACCGTGTTCGCCCGCGCGCGTGGGTCTGTCGCCGCGCCGACAGCAGGGCTTCACTTCACACCCGGGCTTCTCGAGGCGCTGCAAAAGCGCGGCATCACACGCACCGCCATCACCCTGCATGTGGGCTACGGCACGTTTCAACCTGTGCGCGTTGACACGGTGGAAGCGCACACACTCGACCCCGAGCGGTTTTCGATCGGCGAGGCTGCGGCGAACGCGATTAACCTCGCGAAGCGCGAGAAACGCCGCGTCGTCGCCGTCGGCACGACGACGACGCGCGCGCTCGAGGCCGCGGGCAGGGCAGGGGGCGGCGTCATTGCGCCACAGTCCGGCCGCACCGATCTCTTCATCTATCCCGGTTTCACGTTCACCGTCGTCGATGGGCTGATGACCAACTTTCATCTGCCGAAGTCGTCGCTCCTGATGCTCGTGTGCGCCTTTGCCGGCCGCGACGTCGTGCTTGCGGCCTATCGCGAAGCCGTCGCACAACGATACCGGTTCTACAGCTACGGAGACGCCATGTTAGTACTCTGAATCGGCAGATTCGCAGATCCGCGAATCTCCCAATGCTAGAATCATTTATTCGCCGGTGTAGCTCAGTTGGTTAGAGCACGCGGCTCATATCCGCGGAGTCCGGGGTTCAAGTCCCTGCACCGGCACCACTTTAACGGGTGCGATGGGTGCGGTGGGTGCGATAGGTGCGTCGTCCGCCCGCTTCGCACCTGTCGGACCTGTCGCACCTGTTGCACCCGTCGCACCCGCACCCGTTGCACCGATTGCACCTATCGCACCCATTGCACCGGGTATTTGTCTCATGGCTCTGATCGAATCGGTTCGCCGCACTATCCGCCGGCATGCGATGCTCCCGGCCGGCAGCCGGGTCGTCGTCGCGCTGTCAGGCGGCGCCGACTCTGTGGCGCTGCTGGCCGTGCTGCGGGACATCGCCGAGACGGAGGGCTTCTGCCTGATCGGCGCCGCTCACTTGAATCACCAGCTGCGCGGCGCCGATGCTGACGCAGACGAGCAGTTCTGCCGTGCGCTTGCCGCCCGCCTCGACCTGGCCATCGATGTCGAGCGCGTCGATGTGGCCAAGCTGGCGCGAACGGCCGATATGTCTGTCGAGCATGCGGCGCACGTCGCGCGGCATGAGTTCTTCGCTCGAGTGGCCTCCCGGCTGGGCGCGACAGCCGTGGGCGTTGCGCATACGAAAGACGATCAGGCCGAGACATTTCTCCTGCGTCTTCTGCGCGGCGCGGGCCCGCGCGGCCTCGGCGGCATGCACCCGCGATCGGGCATTGTCGTGCGGCCGTTCATCGAGTCGGCCAGAGCGGACGTTCGGGCTTATGTCGAGGCGCATCATCTCGAGTTTCGCGAGGACGTGTCGAATCAGGATCCGGCGATCCCGAGAAACCGCATCCGGCACGAGCTCCTCCCCCTGCTCGAGCGGCGTTTTGCGCCGGGCATTGTCGATGTGCTCGACCGCGAGGCGGCCATCGCTCGCGAAGACGCTGCGTATCTTGATGCTGTCGCGGCCGCTGCGGCCGCCCGGCTCATTTCGCGCGTCCCAGACGGGGTGGAACTCGACGCGGATGCGCTGCTTGGCGAGCCGCCGGCCATCGCGCGAAGGGTGATTCGGCTGGCACAGCAATCGGTGGCAGGGGAGAGGTTCGTCGGGTTCGACGCGGTTGAAGCCGTAATGCGCTTTGCGGTGTCTAAATCAACAGGTCATCTCGATCTTCCAGGGCACCGCGTGAACCGTCGCGGCGGTTCGCTCGTCTTAACGAAGAGCCACGGTCGCGAGAAACCCGTCCCAGCCGCCGAGTTCAGTTACCCGCTCCAGGTTCCGGGCCAGGTAATGGTGCCCGAAGCGGCGTGTGCCATCTCGGCGACCATCAGCCCCGTGCCGCCGGGCCGATCGCCGGCAGAGGTCTGGCGGCTGGCGGGCCGGAGCGATCAGGCGGTGCTCGAGGCCGGACGGCTGGCGCCCCCCTTGTCGGTGCGAAACAGGCGGCCCGGCGATAGTTTCCGGCCCCTGGGGCTGGTGGGGCACAAGAAGCTCCACGACCTTTTCATCGACGCGAAAGTCGAGCGGCCGGAGCGCGAAATTACGCCTGTAATCGTTGATTCGGCAGGGCGAATCGTGTGGGTCGCGGGACACGCGCTGGCAGAGGAGTTTAGGGTCACGGACGCCACAAGAGACGTGGTAATCTTGAAACGGGTACCTATAGTCGTGGGAGGCAAAGGGTGAACTCCACGTTGAAAAGTTTGTTGTTTTGGATGGTCCTGGTCGTCGTCGCGGTCGGGGTGTGGAATTTTTCCACCAAGTTTCAGACCCAGTCGAAGCAGGTGCCGTTCAGCGACTTCATGAGAGACGTGGAGGCTGGCCGGATCGAGAAAGTCACGATCACCGGTCAGGAAATCTCCGGCATTTTCAAGGCGGACGATAAGGAGACCTTCCACACGTACGCTCCCGGCCAGTACGAAGGCCTTGCCAATAAGCTCGACGCGCAGGGCATTCTGATTACGGCCAAAGAGCCGACGCAGAGTCCTTGGGCGCAGCTCCTCTACTCATGGGCGCCGATCCTGCTCCTCATCGGTTTCTGGATCTTCTTCATGCGCCAGATGCAGAGCGGCGGCAACAAGGCGCTCTCGTTCGGCAAGAGCAAGGCGAAGCTGTCGTCGAGCTCGCAGAAGAAAGTGACGTTCAAGGACGTCGCCGGGGTAGACGAAGCCAAGGAAGAGCTGCAGGAGATTATCGAGTTCCTCAAGGAACCGCAGAAGTTCCAGAAGCTCGGGGGCCGCATTCCGAAGGGCGTGCTGCTGATGGGACCTCCCGGCACCGGCAAGACGCTGCTCGCGCGCGCGGTTGCGGGCGAGGCCAACGTGCCGTTCTTCTCGATTAGCGGGTCCGATTTCGTCGAGATGTTCGTTGGCGTCGGCGCCTCGCGCGTCCGCGACCTGTTCGAGCAGGGCAAGAAGAACGCGCCCTGCATCGTCTTCATTGACGAAATCGACGCCGTGGGCCGTCACCGCGGCGCCGGGCTCGGCGGCGGGCACGACGAGCGCGAGCAGACGCTGAACCAGCTGCTCGTCGAGATGGACGGTTTCGAATCGAACGAAGGCGTCATCCTCGTGGCGGCCACCAACCGGCCAGACGTGCTCGATCCCGCGCTGCTTCGTCCCGGTCGATTCGACCGCCGCATCGTCGTGAACCGCCCGGATGTGAAGGGGCGCGAGGGTATCCTCACCGTGCACACGCGGAAGATTCCCATGTCGGACGATGTGGACGTCCAGGTGCTGGCGAGAGGCACGTCAGGTTTCTCCGGCGCGGACCTTGCCAACCTCGTGAACGAGGCGGCCCTCAATGCGGCGCGGTACAACCGCAAGACCGTTCGGATGGTCGATTTCGAGTTCGCGAAAGACAAGGTGCTGATGGGCTCGGAGCGCCGCTCGATGATCATCAGCGACGAAGAGAAGAAGATTACCGCCGTGCACGAAGCCGGTCACGCGCTTCTCAGCGTGCTCCTGCCGAATGCCGACGATCTGCACAAGGTCACGATTATTCCGCGAGGAATGGCGCTCGGCCTCACGCAGCAGCTGCCCGTCGACGAGAAGCACAACTACTCGCGCGACTACCTGATCGATCAGATTGCGATCCTGCTCGGGGGGCGCATCGCCGAAGAAATCACGATGGCCGGCAGCATGACGACCGGCGCCGGCAACGATCTCGAGCGCGCCACTGAGCTGGCTCGAAAGATGGTGTGCGAGTGGGGAATGAGCGAGGCCATGGGGCCGCTCACCTTCGGCAAGAAAGAAGAGCAAATCTTCCTCGGTCGCGAAATCGCGCAGCACCAGGACTACAGCGAAGACACCGCCCTGCGCATCGACCAGGAAGTGAAGCGCTTCGTCACCGACAACTACGAGCGCGCCCGGAAAGTCCTCACCGAACACAAGACGAGCCTCGAGCAGGTGGCAGCCGAGTTGCTCGTGCGCGAGGTGCTCGACGGCGACCAGGTGCGCCGCATCGTATCGGGCCTGCCGCTCGAGGAGGCGAAGCCGACCGCGCCCGCGGGGCCCGTGTCGCCCGCGCACGATGAGGAGTCCGGCCGCCGCAAGGAGCGGCCCGGAATCGTGCCGCCGCTCGCGGATCCACTGCCGCAAGAGTAAAAGGGTCAGACCCCCAGGGTCTGACCCCATTTCGCTTTTTGGTTCCTCGAGCCAGATTCACCCTACCACTGCCCGGCGGGCGCGCGCTGCACCTCGGTGAGCGCACGCTCGTGATGGGCATTCTCAACGTCACTCCTGATTCGTTTGCCGACGGCGGACTGTACCTCGATCCGGGCGCCGCAGAAGCGGCCGCTGTCGAGATGGAGGGGCGCGGCGCCGACCTGATCGACGTCGGCGGCGAGTCCACCCGCCCAGGGTCCGACTCGATCGGCGCTGAAGAGGAGATTGCCCGTATCCGACCCGTTCTCGAGCGACTGGCGCGCTCTGTCAAGGTTCCGATCTCCATCGATACATCGAAGCCAGCGGTTGCCGAGGTTGCACTAGGAGAGGGTGCCGCGCTCGTAAACGATGTGACGGGCCTGAGATATGATGCGGCCCTCGCCGAAATCGCCGGCCGTTCGGGTGCGGGGCTCATCCTGATGCATGCCCGTGGGCGCTCCCGGGACATGTATAAGGACGCCAACTACGTATCGGTACCTGGTGAGGTCTCGGCCGAGCTTCGTGCAAGCCTCGAGCGCGCCCTCGAGGCAGGCGCGAGACGCGATTCGGTGGTGCTCGATCCGGGGCTGGGGTTCGCCAAAAGGCCGGAACACAGTTTCGAGGCGCTTGCGGCGCTGCCCGACTTTGCAGCTCTGGGCCGACCGCTCCTCGTGGGTCCATCGCGCAAGTCGTTTCTGAGCGCGGCGATCGGAGATCGCGCACCGGAAGGGCGCGACGCGGCCACCGCCGCCTCCGTGGCGGCCGCGGTGCTGCTCGGCGCGCACATCGTGCGCGTGCACAATGTTCCCGACATGGTCGACGTCGTTCGAGTGGCCGATGCAATAAGGGCTGCCATGAAGGGCCGCCCGACATGACATGGACATGCTGAACTGGCTGCCCAACTTCCCGCGCCTGCCCGCCATGACGTGGTGGGACATCCTCGATATCGCCATCGTGTCGCTGGTGATCTACGAGGTGCTCAAGGCGATTCGGGGCACGCGCGCGATCCAGATGGCGGCTGGCTCTGCGCTGCTGGTCACCATGTTCTACATCTCGCGCTGGGGGCATCTCCAGACGGTCGACTGGCTCATTCGGAACCTGCTGCCCTATATCGCGTTTGCCGCGATCGTGCTCTTCCAGGCCGATATCAGGCGCGCGCTCGCGCACTTCGGCCGGGCTCCATTCTTCCGCTACTTCCTGACCCAGGAAGGAGCCGAGGAAACGATCGAGGAGATCGCCGTTGCGGCCGCGCAGCTTGCGGCGGCGCGCATCGGCGCGATCGTCATCATCGAACGGCAGATCGGCCTGCGCAATTACATCGAAGCGGGGCTTCCGCTCGACGCCATGCTTACATACGATCTGCTCGTGAGCATCTTCCAGCCGAAATCGCCGCTCCACGACGGTGCTGTCATCGTGCAGAACGATCGCGTCGCGGCGGCGGCCTGCTTTCTTCCGCTGACGGTCAATCCGCAGCTTGCCAGAAACCTCGGCACGCGGCATCGCGCGGCCATCGGGCTGACGGAGGAAAATGATGCGGTGGCGGTCATCGTTTCCGAGGAAACCGGACGCATCAGCGTCGCGCTCGACGGCAAAATCGAGGGCCCGTACGACGTCGAGGAATTGAAGCGCCGGCTGAGGGCGCTCTTGAGATGAGCCGCGAACGGCGCCAGACATAATGCGGTACCACCCTTTCGCGCATGGCGGGCTGAAGATCGTGTCGGTCGCTCTGGCACTGTTGCTGTGGATGATGGTGTCTTCGCAGCGCGCGCTGGTCGAGCGCGGCGTGCGCATTCCTCTCGAGTTGCAGAACCTCCCGGAGAACCTGGAGATGCTGGAGCTGCCTCAGGAGTCGGTCGACGTGCGCGTGCGGGGAACGGCCGATGTCCTGGGCCGCATTGCCCCGGGCGATCTCGTCGCGAGTGTCGACCTCAGCTCGGCACAACCAGGCCGCCGCCTCTTTCATCTCTCGCCCGAGCGGGTGAAGGTACCGTTCAACGTGGAAGTGGCCCAGGTCACCCCTTCGTCGGTTGCCATCCGCTTCGAACCCTCTGCGACGCGCATCGTGCCGGTGAACCCGTCCATTGAAGGAGAGCCGGCGCCGGGCTTCATGGTCGGACAAGTTACGGCCCAGCCACCCGTGGTTGAGGTTGTCGGTCCGGAAAGCATGCTGCGTGGGGTCAGCGAGGCCATTACCGAGCCTATATGGGTCGGGTCTGCTCGATCCGATGTACGGTCAAGCGTCGTTTTGGGGGTCGCAGACGAGGGCGTGCGCATCAAAACTGCACGGACTGCCGTCGTTTTGGTCGCGATTGACCCTGCGCCGGCTGAGAAGCAGCTCTCGAACGTGCCTGTACGGGCGCGCAACATGAGGAACGGGCTGTCGGCAAAGATTTCGCCGCCAGCCGTCAAGGTCCGCGTTCGCGGCACGCAGGACGCGATCGAGAAGATTCGGGATTCCTCAATCGTCGCCTATGTCGACCTCGAGGGAATTTTCGAGGGCGACTATGGGCTGCCGGTGCGTCTGGAACCCACCGCAGGGGTCGGCGTCGATCAACTGGATCCCGCGATTGTTAACATTCACGTGGAATAAGCCGCCAGCGGCATGGGGGCGATAGGGCCCCCGCGCTTCGATACGCTCACGGAAAATGACATCACAAACGCTGTTCGGGACAGACGGGATCAGGGCCACCGCGGGCACACCGCCGCTCGACGTTCAGACGGTGCGGCGCGTCGGAGCGGCACTCGTCAATGCCCTGCCGGGGCCGGGCGCGAAGCTTCTGATTGGGCGTGATACGAGGGAATCGGGTGTCTGGATCGAGCGTGAGCTGGCGTATGGCGCTCAAACCGCCGGAGGGACGGTTCAGAGCATTGGTGTCGCGCCGACGCCGGCGGTCGCCTATCTCACCGGCTCGCTCGATTTCGACGCCGGCATCGTGATTTCCGCCTCGCACAATCCCTACCAGGACAACGGGATCAAGGTTTTCTCAGGCGCCGGCGTGAAGTACGGCGGCCAGTTCGAAACGCGCATCGAAGAGCTTGTTGCCGATCAGTCGTGGAACGTACCGCCCGGAGAGGCGATCGCCGTGCCACATGCCGAGCACCTCCGGAAGTACCTCGATCACGCGCGAGCTGTGCTCTCCAAACCCGAAGCACTCGGACCGGTGCGGATGGGCGTCGATTGCGCAAACGGCGCAATGACGGCTGTGGCACCGACGCTGTTTCGGGAGCTGGGATTCGAGCTCGCCATGCTTGGCACCGAGCCGGACGGCCGCAACATCAACAAGGGCGTCGGATCGACGCACCCCGAGAAACTCGCCGAGCTCGTGCGGCAGAACGGCTGCAGGCTGGGGGTGGCATTCGACGGTGACGGCGATCGGGCGATTCTGATCGACGCCGGGGGGCGTATCGTCGATGGCGACCACGTGATGCTGATGTGCGCCAAGCAGATGAAAGCCGAGGGCCGGTTGCGCGGCGATGCCGTGGTTGCGACCGTCATGAGCAACATCGGCCTCGAGATAGCACTCAGAAAGCTGGACATCGAGCTGATCCGCACGAAAGTGGGAGATAAGTACGTAATGGAGGAAATGCAGAAGCGCGGTCTCTCCCTTGGCGGCGAGCAGTCGGGCCATCTGATTTTCTCCGAGCATCTGTTCACGGGAGACGGGCTCATCACCGCGTTGAGCGTGCTGAGGACCATGGCAGCCAGCGGCAGAGAGCTGGCCGATCTTGCCGGCGATCTCACGACCTACCCGCAGGTGCTGCTGAACGTGCGCGTGCGCGAGAAGGCCGAGCTCGAGAAAATTCCCGAGGTCGCGTCGGCGATGAGAAGCGTGGAGGCCCGGCTCGGCGCCAACGGCCGCCTGCTCGTCCGCTACTCGGGCACCGAACCGCTGCTTCGCGTGATGCTCGAAGGGCAGGACAGCCGCGAAATCGATCTCTGGGCGCACGAAATAGCCGATGCCGTCAGCAAAGCTATCGGTCAACGTCAATAAAGTAGCGACGCTGCGCAACTCGAGAGGGGGCAAAGAACCCGACCTCCTCGAGTCTGTTGCAGTGTGCGTCCGGGCCGGCGCGCCGGGCATTACGGTGCATCCGCGGGCGGACGAGCGGCATATCAGGCGGGTCGATGTCTACGATATTGCCGAACAGCTCAGGTCATCGCCGCAGGTCGAGTACAACATCGAAGGCGACCCTCGTCCCGACTTCCTCGAGCTCGTCCTGAGGGTCAGGCCGACACAGTGCACGCTCGTGCCGGTCAAGGCGGGCGAGCTCACCAGCCAGGCTGGCTGGCCGGTCGATACGTCGGTCGCCGAGCTCTCGTCGATCGTGGCCGGCATCAAGAAGATTGGCGTTCGGGTGAGCATGTTCGTCGATCCTGTCCCGGCCGCGGTGCGATGGGCGGCCGCGGTGGGCGGCGATCGCGTTGAGCTTTACACGGAACCCTTTGCCCGCGCGTTCGAAGCCGGCCGCGGCGATGCAAGCTTCAAAACCTACGCGGACGCCGCGGAGCTCGCCCACTCGCTCGGGCTGGGGGTGAATGCCGGGCACGATCTCGACCTGAAGAACCTCAAGCTGTTCCGCACGCTGCCCCATCTCGAGGAAGTATCGATTGGCCACGCCCTCATCAGCCACGCGCTCTATGTCGGTCTCGATCGGTCGGTACGTGACTACCTGGATGCGCTTCATCTGTCCTAGCAGAGCCGTCCTGTTCGCGCTGCTGTCGGTCGCGACGCTGCAGGCGGCGGTCGCGTTGCCGCCGGCGCAGTTTCGAAGTGGCGGCTCGGGGCGCCGTGTGACATTGCGCGCCGAGGACGGCGTCACGTTGACTGCCGCGTACTACGAACCAGGACGACGCCCGGCCCCTGGCATCGTGCTGCTTCATATGTTGAGGCGGTCGCACACCGACTGGGATGCCGCAGCGGATGAGCTTTCCGATGCCGGCTTCGCTGTGCTGTCGCTCGATTTTCGCGCTGGCGACGATCTCGCGGGGTTTGCCAGAGACGTGAGAGCGGCGAAAGCATTTCTCCGCGAACGGCCCGAAGTCGGTGCGGCCGGCCTCGGCATCGCCGGCGCGTCGGTCGGCGCCAACCTGGCGTTGCTCGACGCTGCGGACGATCTTCGCGTGATGTCGATTGCCTTGCTTTCGCCCGGCCTCGACTACAAGGGGTTGCGCACCGAAGCGGCGTTGAAGAAGTACGGGGGGCGTTCGGCGCTCTTCATCGGCAGCACGAAGGATCCGTACTCGGCGCGATCCATCAGGCAGCTCATCACCATTGGGCCCGGCACGCGCGAGGTGCGTCTGACCGATGCGGTGGCGCATGGAACCGTGTTGCTGGCCCGCGATCCCGGGCTGATTAGTATGTTGGTGGACTGGTTTCGGCGAACGCTATGAACACTATAATGGTGTCAATCGCATGAAACTCGAGTCTGTCGTCTACGCCATTGCCGGCGTGTTCTTCGGGTTGATCGCCGGCTGGATTATCGGGAGCCAGCAGGCCAGCATGTCGCCGCGGCCGAACGTTCCCGCGTTGGCAGAGAATGCCGCTCCCTCTCCGGCCCCGTCGGGCACGCCGCCTGGGACGCCGCCGCCCGCGCTGCTGGACGAGTCGCAGGTGCAGGCGCTGCAAACCGTTGCCCAGAAAGATCCCAAGAACGCCGTGGCTCGTACCCAGATCGGCAACCTGTACTACGACGCCGGCCGCTATGCCGATGCGATTAAGTGGTACGGCGAGTCGCTCGCCATCAATCCGAACGACGTCAACGTCAGCACCGATCTCGGCGTGAGCTACTACTACAGCAACCAGCCCGACCTGGCGATCAAGCAACTCGAGCATTCATTGCAGATCGATCCGAAGCACGCGAAGTCGCTCCTGAACCTGGGCGTGGTGCGCGCGTTCGGCAAGCAGGATCTCAAAGGCGCCACCGAAGTCTGGCGCCAGCTCGTCGAGATTGCGCCCGACAGCCCGGAAGGGCGGCAGGCGAAGCAGGCGCTCGACAGCCTTTCATCGGCACACGGAAACGTTCAATGAGCCAGCGGGCCGAAGATGCCTTTCGCGCCGACATCGTCGAGGTCGGCCGGCGAATGTACGCCCGTGGCTATGTCGCGTCCAATGACGGCAACATCAGCATCAGGCTCGACGACAACACGATCCTGACGACGCCCAAGAGCGTGTCGAAGGGATTCATGACCGTCGACATGATGGTTGTCGTCGATCTCGACGGAAAGAAGATTCGTGGCACGCGCGACGCCTCTTCCGAGTTGTTGATGCATCTCGAGGTGTACAAGAACCGCCCGGACGTCCGTGCCGTGGTGCATGCGCATCCGCCGACCGCGACTGGGTTTGCCGTGGCCGGCATTCCGCTCGACCGCGCGGTGCTCGCAGAGGTGGTCACCACGCTCGGCAGCATTCCAATCGCCGAATACGGCACGCCGTCGACTCCGGAACTGCCGGCTGCCGTGCGCAAGTACATCAAAGCGCACGACGGCCTGCTGCTCGCCAATCACGGCGCCCTTACGATTGGCGGCGATGTCTACGGCGCGTACTACAAGATGGAAACCATCGAGCATTTCGCGAAAATCAGCCTGGTTACGCGGCAGCTCGGCCGCGAGAACCTGCTTTCGCGAGAGGAAGTCGAGCGGCTTCAGCAGCTGCGCGGCAACTACGGCATCAAGGCGCCGGCACCGATATGCGCAGACGGCTCCGAGCCGGCCGGCGCCGAGCAGGCGGCCTGTCAGATTGTGGAAGCACCGGTGTCGCGCGCGCGGCTCGTCCCGACTGATCCCGCGGATTTGGACGGGGAAATTCGGCTATCATACCGCGAGCTCACGGCGCTCATCGAGGATGCCGTGAAGTCTCTGCTTGGAGGTCAGCATGGGTGAGGCGCTCGGCATGATCGAAACCAAAGGACTCGTCGCCATGATTGAGGCGGCGGATGCGATGGTGAAGGCTGCCAAGGTGACCCTGGTCGGCTGGGAGAAGATCGGCGCGGGGTACGTGACCGCGATCGTGCGCGGCGATGTGGCGGCGGTCAAAGCCGCGACCGACGCGGGCGCGGCTGCGGCGCGCAGGGTCGGCGAGCTGGTGTCGGTGCATGTCATTCCGCGTCCGCATGCGAATCTCGAAGACGCGCTGCCGATCGGAAAGTCCGGGGTGAAGGCGTAATCAGATCTCATAATGATTCTGGCCAAGGTGGTCGGCACGGTCGTGGCGACCCGCAAAGATCCGCGTTTGATAAGCAGCAAGCTGCTCATCGCGCGGCCCATCGACCCCAGGGGCAAACCCGAAGCCAACTACGTGGTTGCGATCGATACGGTCGATGCCGGTTTCGGCGAGACCGTGCTGATCGTCAGCGGCAGCTCGGCACGAATGGCCGCCGGGTTGAAGGATTGTCCCGTCGATGCGGCCATCGTCGGCATTGTCGATAATGTGGAAGTGTCCGACTGAGGACTGTGAACTAATCCATGCAACTCGGACGTGTTGTCGGCCATGTGGTGCTTTCGCTGAAGAACGACACGCTCGACGGCGTGACGCTGCTGCTCGTCCAACCCCTGTCGTCCTTGCGCGAGCCGGTCGGGCGCGTCGTCGTTGCGGCCGATTCGGTCGGGTCCGGCACGGGCGAGGAAGTGTTCTTCGTGCGCGGCAAGGAGGCCAGCTTCCCGTTCCATCCGACTGAAGTGCCGGCCGATGCCGGCATTGTAGGCATCGTCGACCACTGGCACATCGGGTGAACGCCGGCGTTCCGAGCGCAGTCGAGGGACGCGACTAACCATGATTCTCGCTCGCGTGACCGGCACGTTGGTTGCCACTCAAAAGAATCCCAAGCTCGAAGGCGCGAAGCTGCTCCTGGTGCAGCCGTTGACGCTCGAAGACACGCCTCGCGGGCCGGAACTGCTCGCGGTGGATGGGGTAGGCGCCGGTGTTCACGAAAAAGTGCTCATCGTCCTAGAGGGCCGCGCGGCGAGCGACGCCATCGACCGAAAGGCCGCACCAGTTGACGCGGCTATTGTCGGCATCGTAGATAGAGTGGACTTCGGATAACCCCGAGCATTTATGAACGAAGAGGACGTCCGGGCGCTCGTGCGCGAGGCAATTGAGAGGCACCTGGGGAGGCCGGAAATAAGGGGTCGGGAGGGTTTTTCGCACCCCAGCCACATGATGCTGCGCGTCCTGCCGGGCAGCGAGGTCGACGATGGGATGTGCGTGATTGAGCCGGCGGTGCGCTGCAACCACTGCGGATTCTGCCAGTCGTACGGACACTAGGTATGGCGAAGCCTGCGATTCTCGTTACCTACAAACTGCCATCTTCTGCGATCGAACCGCTCGCGGCCGTTGGCCACGTCGAGGTCTATCGAGACGGCGTGCTCACGAAAGACGAGTTGATCCGTCGCGTCCAGGGTAAGCACGCGCTGGTTGTCGCGGCGCTCGACAAGATCGACAAGGACGTCGTGGACGCGGGCAGCGACCTGAAAATCATCGCGAACGTCGCCGTCGGCTACAACAACCTCGA
>Ga0105106_10002033_pt1 | contig 14508 bp, 10 predicted proteins | sample PPLLaktember2015_5_FD_79109 | JGI IMG/M metagenome (GOLD analysis project Ga0105106, IMG submission 79109) | Freshwater sediment microbial communities from Prairie Pothole Lake near Jamestown, North Dakota, USA - PPLs Lake P8 Core (1) Depth... | ecosystem: Environmental > Aquatic > Freshwater >...
GGTATAGGCATCCCAAAGGACAAGCATGAAATGATTTTTGAGAGTTTTACACAGGCATCCACCGACACCACGCGGCATTTCGGCGGGACCGGACTGGGACTTGCCATATGCAAAAAGCTGGTTGAACTTCAGAATGGGAAGATCGAGGTGGTTAGTGAGCCGGATAAAGGATCAACCTTCAGGTTTATCTTAAGCTTCGGCATTCCGGAAGAGGGTGCCAGGATTGAGGCAGGAGAGCCGAATGAGTCATATACAGGACTGGAGGGAAAGAAAATCCTTGTTGCAGAAGACAACAGGATCAATTTCTTCGTTGCAAACAAGTTCCTGACAGGATGGGGTGTCAGGGTAACCCATGTCGAAAATGGGAAACTTGCCCTCGAGATCCTTGAGAAGGAAAGTTTTGACCTTATACTTATGGATCTGCATATGCCCGTTATGGATGGCATTGAGGCAACGAGGAAAATCAGGGAATCAGGAAAGCCGGAAATAAGATCAATTCCCGTGGTGGCTCTGACGGCAGCAATAATGTCGGAAAGCCATGACAAGATTGAAAACCTGAGTATCAACGACTATGTGCTGAAACCATTCAAGCCCCGCGACCTGTTCGAGAAGATCCTAAGAAACATTAAATAGAACGTTCGGTCAGGGATTATTTTATGCAGTTTCTGCTCAGGTACTCTGCGGCCTTTTTATTTCCCAGATTAAATGATCTCCTGAAATCGTAACAGGCATCTGCCCTCTTTCCGGAATTGAGAAGGGCAATTCCCTTGTTCAGCCATGCATCCGGGTTCTCAGGCTGGAGGTCGAGCGACATGCTGTAATCCTTTATTGCAAAATCCCATGATCGTGATACGAAGTAGGAGTTTGCCCTGTCAATATAACAATCTGCATCATTTGGATGGAGCCTCAGGTTCTCGGAGAAATACTGAAGAGCTTTCAGATTATCACCGGATGCTGATTCAAGCTTTCCGGCAAAGCTGAGCGCTTTTTTGTTTCCAGGATAAAGACCGAGATACCTTTCAACATCATCAACAGCCTTTCCGGTTTCGCCGGCTTTTCTGTAGCTTTCTGCCCTGAGCATCAGAAGTTCAGGGTCTCCGACGCCATTATCAATGAGCCTGCTGTACGATGAAGATGCTCCGGAGAAGTTCCCCGATGCTTCCTGAGTACGGGAAAGAAGCCTCAGGTACTTCTCATTTCCCGGTTCTTCAGCAAGAAGAACAGTCAGTGCTTTTACTGCTTCAGCATACTTTTTCTCCGCTAGGCTTACTAGTGCTCCTGCATAAACAATTTCATCATGCTCCGGATATTTTCCGGATAGATCATTAAGGATGGTTTTGGCATCACCTGTATTTCCGGTAGAAATGCTGTATTCTATTTCAGCAACTCCCTTCTCGAGAGCTCCGAACAGATCTTTCTTCCAGAACTGTCGCCATTCCGGGCGGTTTTCAACTGTGCTGAAAGAGGGATCAAGCATTATTTCCTTTTCGCTTTTCCTGAACGGGGATCGCAGGTTTGATTCAAGGTGATAAACTGCCGTAGCGGCGTCACCCTTAAGGGCATAAATCCTCGCCAGCCCGAATTCTCCTGATCCCGGAATGATCTTATTAGCTGAATTATAATCATTTATTGCCTGTGAATAGTCGCCCATTGCCATGTACGCCTCGGCGCGTCCGAGATACAATCCTGTTTCAGGAAAGCTTTTCAGGGCTTCCGACAATGCATTTACAGCCTCATCAGGCTTTCCGGCCTGAATGAGAGCTTTTCCCTCCATCAGATAATCAACCGGCTTTTGTGCTGCCGTGATTAGTGCGATCGCGGTAAAGGTAATTAACAATAATATTCTTTTCATGTCCGAAAATCTCGCTTTAATTACAATTCTGGCTTGGTGATCGTCGCGCCCGCTTCAGTAATCACATGAATAAACCCTGAAAGGTGGAACTGCTCCAGACCGGAAATCCTCCTTTCAAAGACATCGCACTGATAGAAATAAACACCAGGAGAGACTATCTTTCCCTTGTACGTGCCGTCCCAGTTGAGCCTCGGCTCATCGGTCTGAAAGATCAGGACCCCATACCGGTTGAACAGTTTGAAATCGACCTTTTCGACAAGCCCCGAAGTTTTTGCCTTAAGCCAGTCATTTATGTCATCCCCGTTTGGAGTAAATACATTCGGGATCTCGTAAAAATTGCATGAATCAACACATATCATTACCGATTTCAAACTCTCATTCCCTATCTGGTCAAAGGCTGAAACGGCGTAGCACCCTGAAATAACTTCACCCGGGAAATGCTTGTAGCTGAAGGTATTCTTGTCATCAATAACTGTCAGAAGTGTAAGATTCTCTTCAGTGATCATCTTGTAATAAATGTTGTATCCGGCTACATCATCGAGACAGGCGGCATCAGTAATGCTCCAACGGACAGTATTGTACAGGCTGTCGCACTGGCTGGTGACTGTAATCTCCGGCTGGCACGGGGCTTCGTTGTCAATTGGAGTGACACATGTCTCCTGTGAAAAGTTAATAAGGTTTTTGGGCAAATCAACGGGGGTATATCCTCCGGTTGACCTGACTTTATAGCAGTACTGCCTGCCGTTAACCAGGCCGGCATCAACGAATTCAAGCAGGTTTGAGGTTCCAACCGAGTCATATCTCATTGTGGCCTCATTAAGCCTGAAGAAATCGTACCGCGTGTTAATCCATGGCACATTCCGGCTTATCGTGAAACGGACCTTCCTGTCGCCCGGATTCGCCACAAGAAATACCGACGATGCATAACCGGGTTCTCCGATAAGGAATCTGTTTCCTGTTGCGTTGTTGTAAAGTTCTATCTTGTAAATAAATCCGCCTGCCCGCGTATTGATAAGCGTGTCGACAAACGATGTTTCGTTTAAAGTGGCTGTCTGTATTGACCTTACCTGTGTATAGTTTGTCCCGGTTATTCCCTCAGCCCTGTAAATAAGGTACTCATAGGGCCCTGCGGCTGGGATGGTATCGAGCCTGTCGGGCTTTATCCACCTTACGACGATTGATCCATTTGTCGGAGAGGTGGTTCGAACGCTTACATTCGTTATAACCGGGACCCCGGAAACCAGCGATGAGGTGATTTCATTTGAAGCCTTACTCTCGGCTCCATTCGAAAAAACTGCGACGATACGGTAGGTGTATTCCCTGCCGTACTGGAGGCCCTGCCCGTTTTCAGTATCGATAAAGGAAACGGTTTCACTTCCGGAGATATAACCAACCTTTATGAAACCGGTTGATGCCGGGATACCGGAAGTGCATGAATCGGGAACAAATGATGAAGCACCCTCCTTACGGTAAATATTGAAGCCGGAAATGGCAGCAGTTCCGTAATTATTCCATACCAGACGCATGAATTTTCCTTCAGGTGAGACGCTGTTCAAAACTGGCGGCGGCCCCAATACCTTAATCTGGAAGTTGTCGATATCCGACAGCTTCTTTTCGCCGCTGTAATCATCCGCTTTTATAATTATATCATATGGCTGATTCCTTACCGCCTCCAGGCATGTTGCCCATCGGAACCTTGAAGTTGCACTTCCCGCAATAGAATCAACTTTCGTAAATGTGGCAGGGCAGGCAGCAAGCGAATATATTCCTGAGGTGGAAAAAAGACTGAGGAAATCATTGTCAGGATCGGTTGCAGTAATATTGAAATCCACCACCTCTCCCGCCACAACACATCTGTCGTACAAAGGGCCAATGACAGGGGGCTTGTTTTTTGTATCATAAACGTTTATCTGTATATCCCTTATAACCACTCCGATCTTTTTCCCGTACCGCCACTCCTGAATCTCCATTGCAACATTGTATGCTCCCGTGTCACGAGGAGTGTTCCATATAAGGTCGCCCGAAATTGAATCAACCCTGATGAAATTCGTAGCCGGAGGCAGACGGTAATTCTCGATCGGCTTCCCATCCTCCCTGGTGCATACCGTAAGTGCGTACGAAAGGCTGTCCCCATCCGGATCATAAGCCCCGGGATTATGAATAAAGATATATCCGCGGGCAGCCTTGTCGTAGGGTGGATTAAGCAGTACAGGGGTGTTGTTCCTGCCTATCGACGGATTTACGATCAGAACGGTTGATATTGAGAAAACCACGTTGACCGAGTTGGGTATGTTCAGCACATCAGCGTTCCTGTTAGGATCCTGAACAACAATTTTATAGACACCCGGCCCGGGATAGGTATGTACTATTTTATAAATATTCCTCTTGTAATAATTAGGGAGAAAAAGAATGCTTTGCCTGTCAGCTATAGAAGTAGAGTTATCCCCCCATTCGACTTCAAGCTGTGGCCTGTCGGCAAAGCTCAGGGTATACGTATAGGTCGTTATTGTTATCTCAAAAGAGAGATCCGACAGCTGAACATAGGTGATCTCGCCAGCCCTGTTGTGGGTTGCCCTGATTTGACTGAAACCGATCAGCAGAAGGGCAATGACTATCAGTTTTTTGAATTTCAGACTCTTCACCTTGCGTAATCTCCTCTCAACCTTTTAGTTAATTTATCTCGAACCTCTTTTCAGTTACCTGACTGGTCAGTCTGACACCCTCCTCAAAATCGTTCACTTTCACAATTATCATATTTGCCTGGTCGCTGTAAAGGGAGGTCATGATAAGATTCTTTACGGTAATGGAATTAACTTTCCCGGCTGAACCGAAAACCAGATTCAATCGTAATTCATTATCCGAAAGATCCATATTTACCAGCTGTGCATTTAACTGCCGTTTATTGACAATGAGCATGACCCTGTCGGCTACATAGCCGGAAATAACTTTCCGGGTAAAATCATCGTCCGCCGAAAAGACAAGTTTTTTCTGATCGCCCTTTTCAATGCCCGAATCAAGGAGCATATCATCAAAATATACTTTCAGGAACACATTGAAAATATTCCGCTCCTGCACGTAATCAATGCTCATCAGAGATACATGAACTGGATGGGCAGCCACCCACAATGAAAAAAAAAGCAATCTGACCATTGAAACCCTTTTTTACGGCATTTAAAATAACCTCAAAAATCAGACCATAAATATATGTCAATCCACTATGTCGACCCTGTCCTTGAGATACTCGACGGTCCCGACCTCGATAAATGAAAATCCCGTTTGGCCCGAGAAATTTCCGGCAAGGACCACTATCACGTCATCCGGTTTTAGGTCGTGCTGGGCTGAAAGATCCGTCAGGGCAATCTTCAGGAAATCGTCAACCGATTTCTTTCTCTCCTGGAGACTGGCATACACACCGTACGACAGGGCCAGCTCTCTCATGGTGCATGTAAGGTAGCATTGCGCAAGGATCAGATTATAACCCCTGTACGAAGCCATATCCCTGATTGCTTTTCCGGCTGTCGTATCCGCGATGATTGCCTTTGCCCCAATCCGTACGGATGTTTTAACCGCAACCTTGGCAAGATATGCTGAAATCTGGCCAGTTATACCGGCTGAAGAAAGATCGAGGAACCTTTCCTTGTTTTCCTCAACTTCAAGTGCAACTCTCGACATAGTTTTCACGGCTTCAACCGGATATTTCCCGTTGGCAGTCTCCCCGCTTAGCATCAAAGCGTCAGTCTGAGAGTATATGGCGCTTGCAACATCGCTTACCTCGGCACGTGTGGGCCTGGGATTTGTGATCATTGTGTGCAGCATCTGCGTCGCCACTATTACCGGTTTCCGGGCGTTTATGCACTTAGAGATCATCATTTTCTGAATGCCGGGGATCCTTTCATATGGAATTTCAATTCCAAGGTCACCCCTGGCAACCATTATACCATATACATTTTCGAGGATCTCATCGATGTTCTCAACACCCTCTGCATTCTCAATCTTGGCGATAATCTTGATACTGCTTTTATATTCATTCAGAACAGCCTGAACATCAAGCACATCCTGTTTTGACCTGACAAATGAATGTGCAATGAAGTCGACTCCGTTGTCGACAGCCATTTTAATGAATATCCTGTCTTTTTCCGTCAGCGATGGAAGATAGATCTTTACCCCGGGAAGGTTAACGCTTTTCCTGGATCCCAGGATACCGTCATTTTCCACAAGGCATTCGAGAAATTCACCATTCCTTTTTACGGCTTTCAGCTCCAGGTCACCGTCATCTATAAGAACTGCAGAACCAACAGGCACATTGGCGACAAATTCAGGATATGAAACATTAATGATATTGCCGGTGGTTTTTCCACCGGGATTTCCGGCAATCAAAATTGTTGAGCCCTTTTTAAGTTCGATCGGGGCATCACACACTGTTGTTCGTATTTCGGGGCCTTTTGTATCGAGCAGAATTGCGATTTTATCCGAAACGATACGTGCATTCCGGATAATCCTCAGGGCTCCTTCGGTATTCAGATGTGCTGAATTGATCCTTATCACATCCATTCCCTCCCTGTAGAGCTCCCCTATGAAATCAGGATCACATCTCTTGTCAGAAATGGTCGCCACTATCTTTGTCCTTTTCCTTATCATTCCGGCTGTTTTGATTTTTTCCTGAACCCGATCAATGCTTCGACTGCCAGCCTGTAACCATCAAGTCCGAACCCTGCAATAGTGCCTGCACAGTACCTTCCCACAAGACTGTTGTGACGGAACTCCTCCCTTGCCGCTATGTTGGTAATGTGAACCTCGACCACAGGGCTTTTCACCGAAGCCACTGCATCTGCTATCGAAACCGATGTATGGGTGTAACCGCCAGGATTAAGGATAATTCCATCGTATGAAAACCCCTTCTCATGGAGCTTGTTGATTATCTCCCCCTCAATATTCGATTGAAAATAATCAAATGCTATCTCCGGAAAAAGTTCCCTGAGTGTACTTAACCTTTCCTCAAAAGATTCGGTGCCGTATTTTTCAGGCTCTCTTTTTCCGAGCAGATTAAGATTCGGGCCGTTTATTATTTGAATTTTCATCCCTGGTATCAGATGTCAGTAAGGTGCAAAAATAACTAAATTATTGAAGGATTTGATCTGTAGGGTTGCATTACTTTGTATTACTTTGCACTGTAAAACCAATCAAGCCAGATGAGCCTTTCCTGGAAAGCTGCATTCAAGAACTTCGAAAATTATCTGAGGCTCGAGAAATCACTGTCGGAGAACAGCATCGAAGCATATATTGCCGATGTCAGAAAGCTTGAGGAATATATTCACATATCAGGCAAGAATATTGAGCCATCAACCGTGAGTTATCCCGATCTTAAGGATTTCATCAACAGGTTCGGGTCAGACAATCAGAATGCAAGAACACAGTCGAGGGTGCTTTCAGGCATAAGGGCTTTTTACAAATTCCTTCTGATTGACGGAGAAATCACCGAAAACCCCTCATCGCTGCTCGAATCCCCAAGGATCGGACTAAAACTGCCTGAGGTCTTGTCAGTTGCGGAGATCGACAGGATAGTTGATGCAATCGATCTCAGCAAGCCCGAAGGACACAGGAACAAGGCAATCGTTGAGACTCTTTACGGATGCGGGCTGAGAGTCTCAGAGCTTGTAAACCTGAGGCTTACAGATATCCATTACGGCGAAGGCTTTGTCAGTGTAACCGGCAAGGGCAATAAGCAAAGGCTTGTGCCTGTAAGCAATAAGGCGCTGAAAGAGATCGACCTCTACAGGATTGACCGCAGCAGGCTGCCTGTTATCCATGACGAAAATGTGGTCTTCCTGAACCGCCGCGGCAGGATGCTGACAAGGGCGATGATTTTCACAATAGTCAGGGATCTGGCAGGCAAGGCAGGGATAATGAAAAAAATCAGCCCCCATACCTTCCGTCACTCATTTGCAACCCATATGGTTGAGGCAGGAGCCGATCTCAGGGCGGTTCAGGAGATGCTTGGGCATGAATCCATCCTGACAACCGAGATCTACACACATATCGACAGGAGTTACCTGCGCGATACCCTCATTATGTTCCATCCGCGATCATGAATTTTAAATGGTGTTCAGAAATTCAAATTTTAATATTAAATTTGCACCTTATTTTCCGGAACCAACCATTTAAGTTTATAATAAATTCATAAAAGTATGTCGAAAGTAAAAAGAGTTTATTCCTTTGGCAGGAAGACTGCAGAGGGTAAAGCAGATATGAAGAATCTTCTTGGCGGCAAAGGGGCCAATCTTGCAGAAATGTGTCTCCTTGGGCTGCCTGTACCCGCCGGTTTTACAATTACAACCGATGCATGTAATGAGTATTACGATAACGATTGCACTCTTCCGAAGGAACTGATGCCTGAAGTATGGGCAGCCATGAAGCTCACCGAAGAGACTATGGGAATGAAGTATGGCGACCCCTCCAACGCATTGCTTGTATCTTGCCGTTCAGGCGCACGTAAATCGATGCCCGGCATGATGGACACTGTTCTGAATATCGGACTCTGCACGGCAACCATTCCTGGTTTTCTAAAGAAGACCAATAATCCCCGTTTTGTATGGGATTCCTACCGCCGTCTGATAATGATGTATGCCGACGTGGTTATGGAAAAGGCTGAAGGCATCGAGCTTGGTGAAGGAAAAGGTATCCGTAAGCAGCTTGATGAAATGCTCGACGAATTCAAGAAAAAGAAAGGTCATAAGTCAGACACCGATATTTCTGCTGATGAACTCAAGGATCTTGCAGAGAAATTCAAGAAGAAAATCAAACAGGTACTTGGAAAACCATTCCCTGACGATGCAAAGGAACAACTCGAGGGAAGTATCAAGGCTGTTTTCAAGAGCTGGAACGGAAAGAAGGCCGTATCATACCGCCGTATCGAAGGAATTCCTGACAACTGGGGCACCGCCGTAAACGTTCAGGCCATGGTGTTCGGAAACATGGGTGATTCATCCGCAACTGGTGTCGCATTTACCCGCAACCCTGCAACAGGCGAGAACCAGTTCTATGGTGAATGGCTTGTAAATGCACAGGGTGAGGATGTTGTAGCCGGCATAAGAACTCCGAGTCCATTAAACAACGAAACGAAGAATGAGCAGAACAAGCACCTGAAGAGCATGCAGGAGGCAATGCCCAAGACATACAAGGAGCTTGTTGAAATACGCCATATACTGGAGCAAAATTTCCGTGACATGCTTGATATAGAATTTACAATTCAGGAGAATAAGCTCTTTATGCTTCAGTGCCGTGTCGGGAAAAGGACAGGCACCGCCGCTGTAAACATGGCTATGGATATGTATAAAGAAAAACTGATCGACGAAAAGACAGTTGTCACACGTGTCGACCCGTCGCAGCTCGATGAACTTCTTCACCCGATTTGTGATCCTGCCGCTGAGAAGAAAGTAACTCCGATTGCAAAAGGTCTGCCTGCCGGACCCGGCGCCGCTGTGGGTAAGATCGTTTTCACTGCCGAAGATGCAGTTGCCTGGACAAGGAAAGGAGAAACGGTCATTATGGTTCGTGAAGAGACAAACCCGGAGGACGTTGAAGGGATGCGTGCCGCCGTCGGTATACTTACTGCACGCGGAGGAATGACATCTCACGCTGCACTGGTTGCACGCGGCTGGGGCAAGTGCTGCGTCGTGGGTGCAGGTACTCTCCATGTTGATGCATCAGCAAAAAAAATCAAGGTATCAGGTTCTGACCTGGTTCTGAAAGAGGGTGATGTTATCACAATAAACGGGACCAAGGGAAATGTGTACAAAGGTGCAATAACTTTAATGGATGCGACTGAGAACCCAAGCTTCAAGTCGTTCATGACGATCGTCGACAAATACAGGAAAATGGGTGTCCGTACAAATGCTGATACAGCCGAAGATGCAAAAATCGCCCGCGATTACGGAGCTGAAGGTATCGGGCTCTTCCGTATTGAACACATGTTTTATGGCAAGGGATCGGAACAGCCATTGTTCCTTCTCCGTAAAATGATCCTCAGCGCCAATGAGGCTGAACGCCGGAAAGCGCTCAATGAATTGCACAAATATGTGAAGAAAGATATGAAATCCACCCTGGAAGCCATGGATGGTTTGCCAGTGACATTCCGCCTGATGGACCCGCCTCTTCATGAATTTGTTCCGCAGGGAGCTGAAAAACAGGCTGAACTCGCCAAAGCACTGGGCATTAAGAAATCAGATGTCGCAAAACGTGGTGAAGCACTTCACGAAAGCAATCCGATGATGGGTCACCGTGGTGTACGCCTTGGCATAACCTATCCCGAAATTACAGAAATGCAGGTGCGCGCGATGTTCGAGGCTACCGCTGATCTTCTAAAGGAGAAGAAGCATCCAAAACCTGAACTGATGGTACCCGTAACCTGCGATGTATCAGAACTTGATGTCACCAAGAAAGTGGTTGATCAGGTCTATGCAGAAGTCCTCAAAAAATCAGGACTTAATAAGATCGATTATAAATATGGCACCATGATCGAAATTCCAAGGGCAACCCTGCTTTCCGATCAGATGGCAAAATCAGCCGATTTCTTCTCTTTCGGCACCAACGACCTTACCCAGATGACATTCGGATTCAGCCGTGATGATATCGGCGGATTCCTCAATGACTATCTCGACAAGAAGATGCTTGCAGCCGACCCCTTCCAGACTATTGACCAGGAAGGTGTGGGACAGCTGATAAGGATGTCAGTCGAAAAAGGCCGGGCTACAAAACCGGATTTAAAAGTCGGCATTTGCGGTGAACAGGGAGGAGATCCCGCTTCTGTTGAATTCTGTTTCAAAACAGGATTAACATATGTAAGCTGCTCGCCTTACAGGGTTCCGATAGCCAGGCTTGCTGCAGCACAGTCGTCGATAAAATACGGGAAATAATTCTTCTTATCCCAACACACAGAAAAGGGCGCCCTTACGGCGCCCTTTCGCTTTTCAAGCCTGCCCCTGACCTATGAACCTCTGTTTCTAACCATATTAAAGACCCCTGAGGCAGAAGATACCCTCTCCTTTTTATTGAAATATTTAATACATTTGATAACTCTTATTACAATCAGAAAAAGCCTGCTATGGTAACCCCCGATGATCTCAGGAATTACGGAATAGAAAATCCGGTCGAAATCCTTTATAACCCATCCTACAACACGTTGTTCGCAGAGGAGACAAAACCCGGGCTGACAGGTTATGAAAAAGGAATAATAACCCGTTCAGGCGCCATCTCAGTCGATACAGGCATCTTCACCGGACGATCCCCGAATGACAAATACGTGGTGATGGACGATACGACAAGGGATACAGTCTGGTGGAAATCCGAGAAAGCGAAAGTCTCCGATAACAAGCCAATTTCCAATGAGATATGGGAACACTGCAGGAAGCTGGCAGCAAAACAGCTGTCAGGGAAAAGGCTCTTCGTTGTCGACTGCTTTTGCGGAACCAATGTGAATACCAGGCTGGCAGTCAGATTTGTGCTTGAAGTTGCATGGCAGGCACATTTTGTTAAAAACATGTTTATCAGGCCTGAACCCGGGGAACTGGAAAATTTCACACCGCAGTTTGTGGTACTCAACGCATCAAAGACAACCAATCCCGACTGGAAAAAGCAGGGGCTCAATTCAGAGAACTTTGTCTTCTTCAACCTTAAGTCCGGAATGGCAGTGATTGGAGGTACATGGTACGGCGGTGAAATGAAAAAAGGGATTTTCTCCGTAATGAATTATTACCTTCCTCTCAGGGGGATCGCATCAATGCACTGTTCAGCCAATGTTGGCAAAAAGGGAGATGTTGCTATTTTCTTCGGACTTTCTGGTACCGGAAAGACAACCCTTTCAACCGATCCCGACCGGGCGTTGGTAGGTGACGATGAGCATGGATGGGACGATGACGGGATTTTCAATTTCGAGGGAGGCTGCTACGCAAAGTGCATCAGGCTGAACAGAAAGAACGAACCTGACATTTACGATGCCATCAGACGCGATGCACTTCTCGAAAACCTGGTTGTAAATTCCGACGGAACGATAGACTTCAACGACGATTCAAAAACGGAAAACACAAGGGTCTCATATCCTATTTACCACATTAACAATATAGTAAAACCAGTCTCCAAAGCCGGTCATGCAAACAAGGTAATTTTCCTGACTGCCGATACATTCGGAGTCCTTCCCCCTGTCAGCCGGCTTACGGAAGATCAGACAAGATACTATTTTCTCAGCGGATACACCGCCAAGGTGGCAGGGACGGAAAGAGGCATCATCGAGCCGGTTCCCTCATTCTCAGCGTGCTTTGGGGCAGCCTTCCTTATGCTCGATCCGATTATTTATGCAAATGAGCTCACCAGGAAAATGAAGCTCCATAACGCTGAGGCATGGCTCGTGAACACAGGGTGGACAGGCGGGCCATGCAGTATTGGAAGCCGTATTGATCTTCCGACCACGAGGCTGATCATCAATTCCATCCTTGATGACTCGATAAAAAAGTATGAATTCAGCACCCTTCCTGTTTTCAATCTGAGTATCCCCGATAAAATTGACGGAGTGAGGGCTAATCTGCTCGATCCTTCAGACTCGTGGGATTCCCGCGTTAAATGGCATCTTGCCGCCACCGATCTGGCTTTGAAGTTCATTAACAACTTCAGCAAGTTTGCCTCGAACGAAGAGACTGCAAGGCTGGCTGAATCGGGACCCGGAATCTGACAATCTGAAAATAAAATGAGTCTTATAAAAATATCGCTCACACTGATACTGTCATACCTGCTGGGATCAATTGCCACGGCGGTCTGGGCCGGGAAGATTTTCCATAAGGTTGATGTCAGGGAGCACGGAAGCGGAAATGCAGGCGCCACAAATGTGATAAGGGTGCTTGGCTGGAAAACAGGTGTTCCGGTTCTGCTCATCGATGTTCTTAAAGGCTGGACAGCTGGAATGCTGCCGGTATTCTTCAACCTGGCAGATGAAGGGACAGCCATGATTACAAATTACCAGATCCTGGCCGGAATGGCTGTTGTCGCCGGACATATATTTCCGGTGTTTGCCGGGTTCCGCGGCGGTAAGGGAGTGGCAACAATTTCCGGAGTTCTCCTGGCAATCCATCCCCTGCTTACAATATCATGCCTGGGAGTCTTCCTGTGCGTTCTCCTTGTTTCAGGTTATGTCTCGCTCTCTTCAATGATAGCAGGGATAGCTTTTCCGGTATTTCTGTTCCTTTTCTTTGGTTCTCCTTCAGTATTTTTCAAAGTATTCTCGGTGGTGGTGGCGATAGCTCTCATCTTCACTCACAGGAAGAACATCTCAAGACTCCTTCGGGGAGAAGAATCAAAGCTCATCAGGAAGAAATCCTAGTACTGTTCAAGAAGTTGTATCCTCTTGAGGATCGGAGGGTGAGTAGCGAACAGGTTGGCAAAAGAGAATTTTGTTTTTTCCTCACCTTCCTGGGGATTTTCTATGAACATTTGCGCTACATCCTTTCTTTTTACGGCTTCAATTGTGGGATCAGCCGACACTTTACGCAATGCCGAGGCAAGGGACAGCGGCCTTCTTGTAAGCTCTGCAGAACCGGCGTCAGCAAGATATTCCCGCTTCCTTGAGAGGGCAAACCTGAAAAGTGAGGCAAGCAGGTAACCGAAAAGTGCAAGAAACAGCGCAATAAAAATAGCTCCACCCTCTTTTTTGCCCCTGCCGATACTACCAAACCTCATCGATCTGAAAAGCATCTCCGTAATAAAAGCGAAAATACCGACAAAGACAATTGAAATTATCAGAAGCCTTACATCCCGGTTTCTGATATGTGTCAGTTCATGCGCGATAACTGCTTCAAGCTCATCGTCCTGAAGCTTGTCGATAATGCCGCGTGAAAGAGATACGGCATATGTCTTTTCGCTTATTCCGCTCGCAAAAGCATTAAGTGAATCATCCTCAATAATATTTACTTTCGGCATCTTTATTCCGGCTGCGATGCAGAGGTTCTCGACAAGATTGTATACTCGCTTGTTTTCCTTCCTTTCAAGAGGCTTTGAATTTGTTGCGGAATTGATAATGGAGGTGTGCGAAAACCACGCAATAAGAAACCATACGGCAACTCCGACTGTGATCCACGGGATAGTTGACAGGAATGTGCGGTTCACATTAAACAAACCTACCTGTTCACGCTCCATCTGCATCGATGTAAAAAAAAGGAAAAGCCAGGTAAGTCCATAAAATACAAGCGGGAACATCAGTAGAATCAATACCGAGTTCGTATTGTTCCTTCTTATCTGGCTTTGGAGTCCGAAATACTTCATATTACTGGAACTTGATCTGAGGCGGTTCCTCTATCTGGGCCCGTTTTTCACCGAGGTCGAACATCGGCTCGCGTCTGAAATTGAAAAGTGTGGCAATTATGTTCGAAGGGAACAGTTCAGTGGCAGTGTTGAGTTCCTTGGTCGCCGAGTTAAAGAATCTGCGGGCTGCCGCAATCTTGTTCTCGACATCCGAAATCTCGTTCTGAAGATCAAGGAAGTTTTGACTGGCTTTAAGGTCGGGATAGGCTTCCACCGATACTTTCAATCCCTCAAGGGCGGTTGAGAGACGGGTCTCAGCGGCAATCTTCTCATTTATCGTGGTCGCTTTCATGGCATTCGCCCGGGCCTCCGTA